>VOFH01000257.1_pt1 | contig 54000 bp, 58 predicted proteins | sample 5384091 | NCBI WGS metagenome assembly VOFH01 (sample SAMN12384727, study PRJNA508395) | human gut metagenome | isolation source: healthy gut G | host: Homo sapiens
CTTCTTCCTTTCGCCTTCCAGGGAAAGATAGCCGACATTGTAAAAACAGAAGGCAACAAGATGCTTAATGCACAATTTGACTTTAGGAACCTTAACATTAGCCTGTTCCGTAACTTTCCACAGGCTTCTGTCACTCTCGAGGATTTCTGGTTAAAAGGTACTGGTGAATTTGCCAACGACACCCTTGTACAGGCCGGAGAAGTTACTGCCGCAGTCAACTTATTCTCTCTTTTCGGAGATAGCGGTTACGATATTTCTAAAATATTTATTGAAGATACACGTTTACATGCCATTGTATTGCCGGACGGACGTGCGAACTGGGATATTATGAAACCGGATACAACAGCAACAGCCGAAGCTCCTGTTTCAGAAGAAGAAGCATCTTCTCCTTTCAAAGTGAAGCTACAACGCTTTGTTATCAAAAACATGAACCTGATTTATGACGATCAACAAGGGAAGATGTATGCTGATATCCGCGACTTTAACGCAGTCTGCGCCGGAGACTTAGGAAGTGACCGCACTACTCTGAAGTTGGAAGCGGAAACCAAATCACTTACTTACAAGATGAATGGAATCCCTTTCCTGTCCAATGCCAATATCTCCGCAACAATGGATGTGGATGCCGACCTTGCCAATAACAAATACACATTAAAAGACAACACCATCCGCCTCAACGCCATTCAGGCAGGTATCGACGGTTGGGTAGCCTTGAAAGATCCGGCTATCGACATGGACTTGAAACTTAACACGAACGATATCGGGTTTAAGGAAATCTTGTCACTGATTCCAGCCATTTATGCAACGGAATTCTCCAGTCTGAAAACAGACGGAACCGCTACGCTTACTGCAACGGCCAAAAGGTATCTTGCAAGGCGACACCGTTCCTGCATTCAACATTGATATGCAAGTCAAGAATGCCATGTTCCGCTATCCGGCTTTACCGGCAGGAGTGGATCAAATCAATATCAGTGCCAACGTCCAGAACCCGGGAGGAAATATCGACCTGACGACGGTCAATATCAATCCTTTCAGTTTCCGTCTTGCCGGAAATCCGTTTAGCCTGACGGCTAATGTAAAAACACCGATCAGCGATCCGGACTTTAAAGCTGAAGCTAAAGGGATTCTCAATTTAGGTATGATAAAACAAGTCTATCCACTTGGAGATATGGAGTTGAACGGTACCATTGACGCCGATATGCAAATGTCAGGACGCCTTTCCTATATCGAAAAAGAGGAATACGAACGTATGCAAGCTTCAGGTACTATCGGACTGACGGGTATGAAACTCAAAATGAAAGATATGCCGGACGTAGAAATCAAGAAGTCTCTCTTCACTTTCACCCCGAAATACCTCCAGTTGAGCGAGACAACCGTCAACATCGGAAAGAATGATATCACAGCCGACAGTCGGTTTGAAAACTATATCGGTTACGCATTGAAAGGTACTACATTGAAAGGAAACCTGAATATTCGTTCCAACTATTTCAATCTGAACGACTTCATGGCCGCTTCTGCGGATGAAGCGACTGCATCAGAAACTGCGTCTACCGACTCCGTAGCTACAGCTGCCACGGGTATTATGGAAGTTCCCGCAACATCGACTTCCAAATGGACGCTAACCTGAAACAGGTGTTATTCGATAAGATGTCTTTCAATAATATGAACGGCAAGCTTGTGGTAAAAGATGGCAAAGTGGATATGAAAAACCTCTCCATGAACACCATGGGTGGCAACGTGGTCATGAACGGCTACTACTCCACTGCCAACGTAAAGAAGCCGGAGATGAAAGCCGGATTCAAACTGTCGAATATCGGTTTCGCACAAGCTTACAAAGAATTGGACATGGTGCAGAAGATGGCTCCTATCTTTGAAAACCTGAAAGGTAATTTCTCCGGAAGTATTAATGTACTGACAGATTTGGATGCAACCATGAGCCCTGTACTGAATACAATGCAAGGTGATGGTAGCCTTTCCACCCGTGATCTTAGTTTAAGCGGGTGAAAGCAATCGACGAAATAGCCGATGCCGTTAAACAGCCGAGTCTGAAGGAAATGAAAGTGAAAGATATGGCACTGGAGTTCACCATCAAAGACGGAAGAGTATCTACCAAGCCGTTCGATATCAAACTGGGTGACTATGTCATGAATCTTTCCGGAAGCACAGGACTCGACCAAACCATCGACTACTCCGGAAAAGTGAAGTTGCCGGCATCTGTAGGCAATATCTCTAAACTAATGACTCTTGACTTGAAGATCGGAGGCTCGTTTACCTCTCGAAAGTCAGCGTCGATACTAAAAAGCATGGCCAATCAAGCTGTTGAGGCCGTAGCCGACGAGGCTATCAGCAAACTGGGACAAAAACTAGGTCTGGATTCAGCCGCTACCGCCAATAAAGATTCTGTCAAGCAAAAGTGACGGAAAAGGCGGCAGAGAAAGCACTGGATTTCTTAAAGAAGAAACTCAAATAAAAAAGGAGAAAAAGGTTATGCTTCTGAAGCTATATGATAAAAATAATAACCCGCAGGATTTACAACGGATAACTGATATCCTGAACGATGGCGGACTTATTATCTACCCTACGGATACGATGTACGCCATCGGATGTCATGGTTTGAAAGAACGTGCTATAGAACGGATATGCCGGATCAAAGAGATAGACCCTAGAAAGAACAATCTGTCTATCATCTGTTATGACTTGAGTAGCATCAGCGAATATGCGAAAGTAGACAATAATATATTCAAGCTGATGAAGCATAATCTTCCAGGGCCATTCACCTTTATTTTGAACGGAACCAACCGGTTACCCAAAATCTTCCGCAACCGGAAAGAAGTGGGTATCCGTATGCCGGATAATAATATCATCCGCGAAATCGCACGCCTGCTGGATGCTCCCATTATGACGACCACTCTGCCCTACGAAGAGCATGAGGACTTGGAATATATGACAGATCCCGAACTGATAGATGAGAAGTTCGGTGACATTGTCGATCTGGTCATTGACGGAGGTATCGGAGGTATAGAACCTTCCACTGTAGTGAAATGTACCGACGACGAACTGGAAATCATCCGGCAAGGGAAAGGCTGGCTGGAAGAGGTATAAAAGCCGAAAAATGAATCGAACTGGTATGCTATATGATAGGAACGTGAATAAATAAGTTTTATTATTAGTAGCATGCCAGTTCGTTTATACTACAGCAAAACAACGATTGGTTATCCCCCAACAAACCAAAACCATCATATTCATCATGAAAAAATTAAATCACATCGGCATCTTTCTTGTATGTCTATTCATTACTATCAATCATTTGCAAGTGAACCCATACGGGTAGCGTGCATAGGAAACAGTATTACTTATGGAGCATTCATCCCCAACCGGGAAATGAACTGCTATCCGGCACAACTTCAAGCTTATCTGGGAGATGGGTATGAGGTCAAAAACTTCGGAGCCTCTGGTCGAACTATATTGTCTAAAGGAGATTACCCATATTCCGAAACAGATACCTACAAAGCATCTCTGGAATATCAGCCCGATATTGTATTAATCAAATTAGGTACTAACGATACCAAACCGCAAAACTGGAAATACAAAAACGAATTCAAAGACAATTACCAGACATTAATTGACACATACCGAAATCTGAAATCACATCCACGTATTATTCTCCTGACTCCTATCCGTTGTTTCCTGCCGGAGGGTTCGGAAATCAATGCACAACTGATAGAAAACGAGGTACGCCCCACGGTGGAAGAATTGGGCTGGAAAAAATCAACTGGAAATTATCAATCTGTTTAATCTCTTCGGCGACCAGTGGGATTCGGTTATGCTACCGGACAAACTGCACCCCTCTTCTATCGGAGCAGGAGTCATGGCCCAAAAGATATATGAATATCTCGCTGTAAAAGCAACAGCTTCTCCAACAAAGCTGCAGACATCACTGGGAATACAAGATGCCAAACGATTCAACTTCCATGGACACCAAAGGGTATGAATTTGAGAATGAGGGAGTAAAATGCCTTGTAGTAGAGCCCGCAAAAGAAGCCATAGGAAAACCTTGGATGATTCGTGCACGCTTTTGGGGGCATGAGCCACAGACTGACATAGCATTATTGGAACATGGATTTCATATTGTTTACTGTGATGTAGCCGACTTATATGGCTCGGATAAAGCTGTTCAACGCTGGAATAGTTTTTACAAGCGAATGGTGAAAGCCGGATTCAACAAGAAAGTGGCACTTGAAGGGATGAGTCGTGGCGGGCTGATTGTCTATAACTGGGCGGCACAAAACCCGGAAAAAGTGGCATGTATTTATGCAGATGCCCCCGTAATGGACTTCAAAAAGTTGGCCTATGGGACAAGGTAAATCTGCCGGTTCCGCCATGGATACGAAACAACTTCTCAATGCTTACGGTTTTAAAAACGAAGCTGAAGCGTTGAACTGGAAAAAGAATCCGATAGACTGTGCACCGACAATGGCAAAAGCTGGAATCCCCATCCTGCACGTGGTAGGTGATGCTGACCAAGTGGTGTCGGTTGCTGAAAACACAGCCATTTTCGAACAACGTATGGAGGAATTGCATGCACCAATTACTATTATTCATAAGCCTGGGTGGATCATCACCCGCACTCCCTCAACAATCCCGAGCCTATTGTGCAGTTCATCCTCAAAGCTACGAACAGGGCGGAAAATATGTGTGTGCATCCTGTACCGGGAAATGAATTCCGTTCGGCAGCCGGATGGACCCAAAACTCGGACTGGAACAGCGTAGCAAAAAAGACATAACCGCCACTCTCAATGGGAAACATTTAAAACTGTTGTTATTGGGAAATTCCATCACACAAGGTTGGGGAGGTAACAGAAAAGAAGTGACTTACAAGCCCGGCAAAGAGGCTATGGACAATGCCATAGGAAAGGATAATTGGGAAAGTGCCGGCATATCCGGCGACCGCACGCAAAACCTGCTTTGGCGTGTCCGTTATGATAACTACAATAGTTGCCACCCTGAAAACATAGTGATTGCCATTGGAATTAATAATCTGATAAGTGGAAAAGACAGTCCTGAAAACACGGCTGAAGGAATTATCGCAGTAGCCAATGAAGTACGGAAGCAATTCCCCGAATCACGTATTATTCTTTTAGGTCTGTTTCCATCCGGTAAGGAACAACAGAGTAAAGTGCGCACACAATGTGATAAGATTCATGACATATTACAACATCACCGATTCGAGAAAGTTGAATATATCAATCCCACCAAATGGTTCACCGAAGCGGACGGAACTATGAAAGACGGACTTTATGGAAATGATTACATTCATTTCACTGGTGAAAGGATATAAAGTAGCAGCAACAGAAATAGCCAAAATACTTGCTTGTTAGACAATCATCCAAAATCTAATCTTCACATAATAGTATCAGAAATTAAAGGGCTGCGTCACATTTTTCAGTGCGCAGCCCTTATTTCTATTATTTCATCACAAATTACTTGATCAATGATTCCGGATCCAGATGAGCAGATTCGATATCTTTGAAGTAACGGTAAGTACCTACTTTCAATTCTTCCGTAGCAGCATCGTCACAAACGATGATACCCTTTTCATGCATTTGCAATGCACTGATTGTCCACATCTGAGTGATAGCACCTTCTACCGCATGATACAAAGCACGAGCTTTGTTATGACCATTTACGATAATCATCACTTCTTTTGCAGAAAGCACAGTACCGACTCCCACTGTCAATGAGGTCTTAGGCACTTTATTGATATCATTGTCAAAGAAACGGGAGTTAGCGATAATTGTATCCACTGTCAATGTTTTCTGACGAGTGCGTGAAGTCAGTGAGGATCCCGGTTCGTTGAATGCAATATGTCCGTCAGGACCAATACCACCCATGAACAGGTCGATGCCACCGTATGACTTGATCTTTTCTTCGTAACGTGCACATTCTGCATCCAGATCCGGAGCATTACCGTTCAAAATATTTGTATTCTCCGGTTTAATGTCGATATGACCGAAAAAGTTATTCCACATGAAAGAATAATAGCTTTCCGGATGTTCTTTCGGCAATCCTACATATTCGTCCATGTTGAATGTTACCACATTCTGGAAGGAAACGATTCCTTTCTTATTCAGGTCGATCAAAGCTTTATACATGCCCAGAGGAGATGATCCGGTGGGACAGCCCAATACAAATGGTTTCTCGGGGGTTGGATTGGCAGCTTTTATTTTAGCGGCAACGTAATGTGCAGCCCACAGAGATACGGACTGGTAGTCCGGCTGAATAATAAGTCTCATAAGTCGATTATTTTATAGGTTAGTTAATAAATTATCTCATTCACTGTTTTAACGATCTTTCTTCAAACGGTCCGCCATGGCACGTGCCAGATTTTCGCACTGAGTATAAGTCAAGTCTTTCATCGCCTGCTTCATCTCCACCGGATCACCGACCAATTCGAATTTGCTCTTTTCCGCAAACTCTGCCAGACGTTTCACAGCAGCACCTGCCCATGTGAAAGAACCGAAGTAACCCAAATAGCGTCCCTTCACCTCACGCAACAGAATCTTTGAGAGCAGCGCTTCCACTTCCGGGAATATCTGATTACTATAAGTGGGAGAACCGATGATCAATCCTTTGTAACGGAAAATATCTGCAAGAATATAAGAAGGATGGCTCTTTGTCACATTGTGCATGACAATGTTCCTAACACCCTGTGCCGAAAGCTCTTCTGCAATAGCTTCCGCCATCTGTTCCGTATTTCCATACATACTTCCATATACAATAACCACACCTTCGTCTGCATCATAACGACTCAGTCTGTCATAGATACCAATCACCCTGGAAATATTCTCTGTCCATACCGGACCATGAGTAGAGCAGATGGCAGAAATAGGTAGTCCGCCCAATTTTTGCAAAGCTTTTTGCACGGGGCTTCCGTATTTGCCTACGATGTTAGAGTAGTAACGAACCATTTCCCCCCAGTACTTATCCACATTGATCCGCGTATCCAGGAATCCGCCATCTACAGTGCCAAAGCATCCGAATCCGTCACCGGAGAAAAGAATTCCGTCCGTTTCATCAAAGGTCATCATCGTTTCGGGCCAATGCACCATCGGAGTCATATAAAATCGCAATTTGTGACGTCCTAAAGCTAGGAAATCCCCATCCTTCACCAGATACTGCTCGCCAGTAACACCGTAGAAGCCTTCAATCATACCGAAGGTCTGCTTGTTACCGACAATAATAATATCCGGATAATGTTGCTTAATCAGTCGGATAGAGCCCGAATGATCCGGTTCCATGTGGTTTATAATCAAATAGTTGATGGGACGTTCGCCGATTACCTGCTTTATCTTGCGCAAGTAGACTTCAAAATAACAAATATCTACCGTATCCACCAATGCCACCATTTCATCATCAATCAGATAAGAGTTATATGAAACTCCATAGGGCAATGGCCACATCCGCTTCAAATCGGTGCTTGTTACGGTCATTCACTCCCACATAGTGGACATTTCCTTTAATTCTTGTTTTACTTTCCATCTTTCAAATCCATTTATATTTCTTCCACCATTCTATACTCCGCCAAACAGCTATTTATTAAGTGGTAAGCTTATCATCTGCAAAAATAATCCTTTTTTCCGAATCCCTATACTTCTTGCCTTGATAAGCATCTCTTTCTTTCATTCTTTTTTGTAAACGTGCCACAAATTCATAATTTTTCAATCCCCAATCCGGTGCTATTAATAATTCTTTAGGAGATTGAGAAACAAAACGTTCCACCACTATATCAGGTCGAAGGTGTTCTATATAATCGATTACCAGATCAATGTATTCCTCCACCTCGTTAAACAAATGAAAACCATCAGGAGTTCATCATACTCATGCGCCATTCGTGTACCACGAATCAATTGTAACTGATGGATCTTGAGTGTAGCTAAAGGCAGATCGGAAAGTATTTCCGCATGTGCCACCATCGTATCATGCGTTTCTCCCGGAAGTCCAAGAATAATATGCCCACCTGTCAGGATACCACAGGCGGCTGTCCGCCGCACGGCTTCTACCGTATCTGCATAAGTATGCCCCCGATTAATGCGTTTTAAGGTTTCATCACAAGTGCTTTCGATCCCATATTCTACCATGAGGAAAGTATGTTTGTTCAATTCTTCCAGATAACGCAACAAACTTTCCGGCATACAATCCGGACGCGTACCGATCACCAATCCTACCACCCCGTCTACCTTCAACGCCTCTTCATATTTACGCTTCAGTCCTTCCAGTTCTGCATATGTATTGGTATAAGCCTGAAAGTAGGCCAGATATTTCATTTCCGGATATTTATGGGCAAAAAAGCATTTACCTTCTTCCAATTGAATTGCAATAGATTTCTCTGTCCGGCAATAGTCCGGGTTGAAAGTCTGGTTATTGCAATACGTACAACCGCCCCATCCCTTCGTCCCATCCCGATTGGGGCAAGTAAAACCGGCATTTAATGATATTTTTTGTACTTTGTAAGGAAAATATTTCCGTAAAAACGTTGGAAAGTCATTATATAATAGCTGCGTAGACATATTCATTCACTTCTTTCTTTATTTTACCTACAAACATAAGCAAAAACAGCGAGTTATGGAAAGATGGCCCAAAATATCTTCAATATATTAAATATTTCATAATTACCATAAGATAAATTAATAAATATTGCGATTCAAAAATTATTTAATTAGTTTTGCCATGATTTTAGGCATTGACGGGAGGATACTTGTGAAAGTCTTGTGCAATTTATTCCCCAATTATGATTTCATCTCACCATACCCCATGCGACTCTCGTCAATAAAACTATCCTCTTTATAATCTTATTCAGATTATAAAGAGGATTTTTTAACTAATATTACTCTCTTTATTTTTGTTCAAAACACAACATAGAGATCAATGCTGTATAGGATGAAGAGGAAAAAATAGAAAAAACGAGTATTATTCGTTCAAACCACTTATCGGACTTTCCATTCTGCATTGTTTTGTTTATTTTTGCTATAAACATTAAAGTAACTACTATGAAACGGCTCCATACTTTATTTCTTCTTCTAACAATAGCGATCGATATAGCTGCTCAACCTATCTGCCAAGTTAAACATTTCTCCGTGAGTGACGGTCTCGCTCAAGGTAATGTAATGAGCATTTTACAGGATCAGAAAGGGCTTGTTTGGTTTAGTACCTGGAACGGGCTTAACAAGTTTGACGGATACACTTTTGAGACATATAAAACTTCGCAAGAGAGTAAATATGCATTCGGCAGTAATCGCATGGGAACTATTTCAGAAAGCAAATACGGAGATATATGGTGCCCCACTTACGATGGACAAGCCTGCCTTTTGATGTGGAAACCGAGAAGTTTATTGATGTTCTCCAACCTATTGAACTTTCCACGAAACAAACTAACAATGTTACACGCATTTATTCGCTGGAGAAAGGGATTGCCTGATTCTCTGTGAAAGCGGATATGCATTCAGAGTGGACGAACAATTATGCAAAAAAGGAGAAGGTATCACACTTTATTCAGCTTCCAACCACAACCTGAAAGGATATCAAATATTTAACATTTATCAAGACTCTGAAGAAGATGAATGGATATTGACAGACAAAGGTGTTTCCATCATAGGAAAGAAAACACTGGATACTGACTTTCCTTTCCAGTTCATCACCCAAATAAAGGAAACGATCTATCTGATTGCAGAAATGACAAGTTAGCCAGATATGACTTCCACACTAAAAAAACTGAAATTCGTAGATATTCCTTATCCGCATCATAAAATAAACAATGTCACCACCATAGGAAAAGATATGCTGGCCTTGGGAACGGATAATGGAGTGATTTTGTATTCTATCCCGAAGAACAGTTTCCAGCAAATAGACATCCGTACAGCTACCCAAACTTCCAACGATGTAGAATCTGTCTATCAAGACCACTTGGGAGATATCTGGATTTTTTCAAAAGATCCGGGCATTGTCCATCTTAACCTCGTGACCAATGAAAAAGAGCATCTGTTCACCCCAAAAGATGAGATTATCAAGCATGGACGTAAAAGTCGCAAACTTATTTTTGAAGATAATGCGAAAAACCTATGGTTACTCCCCACGGAAGGAAACTTTTGCTACTATGACCGGAAAGAAAGAACTCTCAAACCGCTTCTTACGGATATCAATAATCCTAAGTCTATTTTCAGTCCGTTAGTCAGGTCTTATACATTGGATAATCAGGGAAACTGTTGGTTTGCAACAGCACGTGGTGTAGAGAAACTATGCTTCTTTCCACAGAGCTATCAATTTAACCTGACTGATTACGAGGCAGAAACACGTGCATTCCTGCAAGACAGCAATAAACGTCTATGGACAGCATCGAAATCTAATTATATCCAGATATTCGCACCGGATGGTAACCTGGTGGGGTACTTATCCAAACAAGGAAATATCATTAAGGAAAACAATCGTTCTATAATGGGGTATATTCGATTCTGGAAGACAAAGATGGAAATATATGGTTGGGGACTAAAGAAATCGGACTTTTCCAACTTAAAAAGACAGGAGCAAATCATTACTCTATTCACCATTTTGAACACCAGACAAATGATCCTTATAGTTTAAGCAGTAATAGCATTTATGCTATCTTTCAGGACAGTCGTAATAATATTTGGATAGGATGTTATGGGGGTGGATTAAATCTGCTGGCACAAGCTAAAGATGGAAAAGTTTCATTTATTCATAGTAATAATGAGTTAAGAAACTATCCCATAGCTTACGGTATGAAAGTACGCAATATTGCAGAAGCTCCGGGAGGAGTGATTTTAGTGGGAACGACTAACGGACTGCTGACATTCTCGAACAACTTCGAACGCCTGGAAGAGATTAAATTCTACCGGAATATCCGTAGACCGGGAGATAAAAACAGTCTTAGTGCCAACGATATCATGCATATCTATACAGACAAGAATAAAACCACTTATATCATCAGTTTCACCGGAGGCGTAAATAAAGTGATATCTCCCAATCTGCTGAACGAGAATATCCAATTCAGAAACTACGACAAGAACAACGGGCTGGCTTCCGATTTGGCACTATCAATGATTGAAGATACACAGAATCAGCTATGGGTTGTTTCGGAGATTGCGCTCTCCAAATTCGATCCTGCCAAAGAAACTTTTGAGAACTATGAATTAAGTTCCATCTATCAGAATTCAATTTCTCCGAAGCTCTTCCTATTATCAATGCCCGCAACCAAATTATCTTAGGAACTGATAAAGGCTTTCTGGAAGTTTCTCCGGAGAAGATGCGGAAGAGTAGCTATGTCCCTCCTATTGTGTTTACGGGACTCAAGATTCAAGGACACCTTACCGATCACTCTATTGACAATCTGGAAGAATTGGAACTGGAGCCCTCTCAAAGGAATGTAACTTTCCAGTTTGCTGCACTTGATTATGTCAATCCAAAAAGGGATTTTATATGCCTATCGCCTGCAAGGACTAGAAGAAGAATGGAATGAAGCAGATAATAACCGTTCCGCTAGCTACATCAACTTGCCTGCAGGCAAATATCAGTTGCAGGTAAAGTCAACAAACAGTGACGGGGTCTGGGTGGACAATGTACAGACTCTATCTATACATGTACTCCCCACCTTTTGGGAAACCTACTGGGCATGGCTGCTCTATTTCATTCTATTCATACTCTTTACGGCAAGCATCGTATATGTATTATTTTACATCTACCGGTTACGTCACAGAGTGGATATGGAACAACAATTAGCAAATATCAAACTGCGATTCTTTACTGACATATCTCATGAGTTACGTACTCCGCTAACTTTAATCAGTAGCCCTGTGACAGAGGTATTAGAGAATGAGCCGCTTTCTCCTTCCGCCCGTGAGCATTTGACTTTGGTACATCAGAACACAGAGCGCATGCTCCGACTGATGAATCAGATTCTGGATTTCCGCAAGATTCAGAATCAGAAAATGAAACTACTGATTGAAGAGACCGATTTGATTCCACTTTTGCAAAAGGGTGATGAGTAGCTTCAAACTGATAGCTGAAGAAAAGAACATAAACTATCAGCTGACTTCTACCATCCAGTCGGTATATAGCTGGGTGGATAGAGATAAGTTTGAAAAGATATTCTTCAATCTGCTTTCCAATGCATTCAAATATACACCTACCGACAAGTCGATTACAGTCAATATCACAACGAAAGAGAAGACGGTAGAGATAGAGGTTGCAGACGAAGGAATCGGAATTGCAGTAGAAAAACAAATTCCTTGTTCCAACGCTTCGAGTCATTGGTAAAACAGAATATTCTGCAACCATCTTCCGGCATCGGGCTGTCTCTCGTGAAAGAGATGGTGGAAATGCATCATGTCACTATTACAGTAAATAGTCAACCCGGAATAGGCAGCCGTTTTACAGTAAGCTTGCCTTTACAACGGGAAATTTTCGAAGAGGATGTACAAGTCGATTTATCCTGAATGATAGTCAGAGTTCAGCGCCTCATCCCGTCGATAGCATGAAAGCGCCGGAAGAGGTGGAAGAAAAAGAAGACCTTGAGACTAATTCGGATGGTTTCTCCATATTGGTGGTAGAAGATAATGAAGAGTTAAAGGCTTTTCTGAAAAGTATTTTGTCGGAGAATTATACGGTAATCACAGCTTCCAATGGTGAAGAGGGATTGCAACATGCTGTTGACGACCTGCCCGATCTTATTATCAGCGATGTTATGATGCCGGTGATGGACGGTTTAGAAATGATTAGGCAAATCAAAGAGAACAACAATATTTGCCATATCCCCATCATTGTATTATCAGCCAAAGCCCTCTGGACGACCGTATCGCCGGATTGGAACAAGGCATTGACGATTATATCACCAAACCTTTCAGTGCTACTTATCTAAAGACCCGTGTAGCCTCCTTTGTTACGACAACGCAAAGCATTGCAGGAACTCTATATGAATAGGCTGATGGAAGGAAAGAATACCTCTTCTCCCGATCCTCTGACTCCTTCACAACCACAGATTACTCCATACGACGAGCAATTTATGAAAAAAGTAATGGCATACATGGAAGAACAGATGGACAATGCCGAACTAACGATTGACGAATTTGCAGAACAGTTGATGCTTAGCCGTACAATCTTCTACCGGAAATTAAAATCAATCGTCGGACTGACACCTGTTGACTTTATACGGGAAATACGTATCAAACGTGCCGTACAACTGATTGACAGCGACGAATATAACTTCTCCCAGGTAGCATATATGACGGGGTTCAACGATCCGAAATATTTCAGCAAGTGCTTCAAGAAAGTGATAGGAATTACCCCGTCAGAATACAAAGAGAGAAAAAAATAACTCTTTGATAAGAATATAAAAAGTCCCTTTATACCCGGTTGTCTCATTATTCGATCAATCGAAATTGATAGAGTAAACTGATATAAAGGGACTTTTCATACAAGATAAAGAGATTTGCCTGTCAACAACACATCAATATCCAAACTTACATTGACAAACAAACACCTGTTTTTCCGAGTTATCATTAAATGCTTCTTCTCCAAATCCTCCATACTTATGGATAATATTAAAACCATTCCATTTCAAGTATGAATCCAACTCTTGAGGGAAAAACATTCTCATATCCAGATTTTGAATAGAATTGAATTTACCATTGATATAATAATGCCATTCGATCCGATTAATCTGGGTTTTATTTTCATATCGCATTGTCTGCTTTATCGAGACTTCTCTTCCATCGCCAGTTGTATACGTGGCTATTTCCTGCTGCTCTTTTCTCACCTTCAACTATATACCGAATATTCGGATTAAAACAATCCAACAGAAATAAGCCTCCGTCTTTGAGGTGATTTTTAACGACATTAAATACTTTAAATAAGTCCTCATTCTTATATAAATGATGGATTGAATTAAATGGAATAAAAAATAAGGTCGTACTTCTTCTGTAAATCCAGAGTCCTGATATCCGCCTGAATGAAATTGATTCTTAGTCCAGCCTCGGCAGCTTTCATCTTAGCCTGATGGAGCATTGAAGCAGTGTAATCAACCCCACTTATATCATATCCATCCTTTGCAATAGGAAGAGTAAGTCTGCCAGTTCCACAGCAAAGCTCAAGTATTCGGGCATCCTTGTTTTTAGGTAACCACCGCTTATAAAATTGCAAATCATCCATGCTGGTATTCATTCCATCATAAATATTTGCATCATAAATTAAATCGCCAACTTTATAATCACTATTCATTTGCCTCCTCCAATATCCATTATTTACTATTATTTCTTATACAAACAAGAATATCCCCAACGCACAATGTACCAAAAGGATATTCTATAAATAACCGGAAGTATTACCGGTCGTTCGCAAATGTAGTAAATATCTATAAGCCAGCTATGATTATCCTCTAAAAACCTTTACTTTAGTGATTTTCTATTTCGATAAAGGTTCGATATATGACCTTGCTGGATATTCTACTCAAATATGAAATTCTTAATAGATAAGCTCTTATTTGAACCTCCGAACACAAAATAGACTTTCTCTTTCTTTCGTAATTTCTTTTACTTCAAAAACTCTGCTTCGTCCACTCCCCGTTAGTAGATTGAATAGTGCAAGAAGCCAACAGTTCCCCTTGTAAAGAACCTCTTCTCATCTCAAGAACTCCTCCCGGATTCAAAGCCTGCAGTTCGAATGTTATCTTTCCGGGTCTTTTCTTAAATGTCAAGTTATTAAACACAAGCCAATCGCTGTCCTTTATATCCGTTAGAAATTGCATCGGACGTTTGCCGACAGGACGAACCAATGTCATCCCTTCCCGGTCGTCATAACGAAAGAAGTCTATTTCCGTAAATGCATCATAATGATTGCCGCGATGCGCACTTTCCAGTTCAAAAGAGTCAAAGTCGGCATATCCGCAAGGATTTCCTTTCATTACATTATAACAACAGAGTGCATGCCGTATCCCTAGAAATCCCCAGAAATTAGAAACACCTTCAGGACCGAAACGATGATATTGGCGATTATCCAAACTATAATGAAAACGAGTAGCCCCTTCTTTCGTTGTTTCTGTGCGCAGATAAATTCTCTGAACATCTTTCAATTCAAGACTATCCACAATCATCTCTGCCGCATTCCGGTTCCCTTTTCTCATTTCAAGCCAAAAGCGGTTGTCCTTCTTTCTGACTCCAAATTGATACATCATTCTTCCCATAATCCCATTTCCGGCAAAGTCACCTTCCTTTAAACCGGACAAGTCTAATAATACCGTGCCCGTGCTATACGGTCCTGTCACCTTTGAGTTAACGAGTTCCTCGCCCAATAAAAACCTTTGGCATGTTGAGCATATATTCTAAAATAACCCGGCCTGTCCGTCAAGCTCCACTTCTCTTTATACGGAACATGATTAAATTCCCAGACCGGAGCCAATTCCGGTTTGTCAAAAGAATCGGAATGATGAGGATAATTCATCTTATGTTTACCTTTGACTGCCGGTTTCCGATAAGTAACCACTCCTTTCCCCGGTCTGCCTTCCGGTCCGACAACCGGCCATTCATTCTCCCATTTCATAGGATATAACATAAGACACCTCCCCATATAATCGCGATCTTGAAAAGTGTATGCCCAGGATTCTCCTTCAGCCGTTTCTATATACCCACCCTGATGAACACCTGCACCGGCATAATTAATATCATCATCTATCAGAACTTTCGTTTCATAAGGTCCATAAAAGGTTTCGTGAACGGCTTATCATCTGCACCCCATCATACCCCAACGCCGGATTAAAGACATAATACCATCCGTTTCTTTTATAAGTGTGACATCCCTCAAACAAATGGCCGTAACCTTCGGGAGCTGTTATAATGAGCGTTCCTTTATCTTGAGGGTCGAGCACTCCCGTAGCATCATCTTTCAACCGCGTCAGATAGATTTTCCCTTTTCCGTGAGTGACATACTTTTTACCGTCATCATCAATAAAAAGCCGGGATCATACAACCGCTTTTCAAACTTATGCATCGTATAAGGACCTTCCGGCCTCGTACTCTTAAACATGACGAAGCCATCATCCGCAATATTGACTCCTATATAATAAATGCCTTCATCATATCTGATGGTAGGGGGCCCAGCACAAACGGCTATAAGCCGTTTTCTCATTTTCCATCCGATATTGAGGCTGGAAAGTGATACTGTCATAGGCATGACCGATAATTTGCCAATTAATCAAATCTTTCGAATGACAGACCGGAATTCCCGGCATTGCCACGAAGGACGAACTAACCATGTAATAATCCTCCCCTACACGGATAATATCCGGATCAGGATAATCGGCATTAATCACCGGATTGGTATAGGTTCCGTCACCATTATCGGAGGATAACAGGACATATCTCTGAACAGGTGCACAAGCTTGCAGGAACGTCAATATGCACCCCAGAATCAAAAGATAAGGTAAACACTTAAAAGAACAAGTCGAATGATACATCATAGTATTCGCATTTTAATCAATGAATAAACGCCCGGATGAGCTTAATTAACAATGCAATATTAACATTTCCTCCATCCTGCCAGAGTAATAATCAGTACAAAAGGAGGACAATCATACATACCCTTTCAAACAAACATTTCAGTATCTTTCTATTTACATTATAAAGTTCACGTTCTATTCAGCTAAAATGTTTTATCTTTGAACAGGTCTATGGATTTATCGGCTCCAAATAAGCCTTGCATAGGAAATCCTCCTTTTCTACCGGATATTCCCCACAAAAATAATGAAAAGCACGTACTATTGCAGTCTCAAATCTAAAAACCAAAAGAACTAGAAAATGAAAAAGCAATGGATCATTGCCTGTCTTATCGGAATTCAAGGGGTAAATGTATAGGCACAACAACCCAGCAAGTATCCCTATCAGGACACGAAATTAACTGCGGAACAACGGGCGGATGATTTACTTCAACGCCTCACATTAGAAGAAAAAGTGGCGTTGATGCAAAACAACTCACCGGCTATTCCCCGGCTTGGCATTAAGCCGTATGAATGGTGGAACGAAGCTCTTCATGGCGTTGCCCGCGCCGGACTGGCTACTGTCTTTCCACAAGCCATAGGTATGGCCGCTTCTTTCAACGACGAACTATTATACGAAGTATTTGATGCCGTATCCGACGAAGCACGCGCCAAGAACCGCCAATTCAATGAAAAAGGACAATATAAACGTTATCAGGGACTGACCATGTGGACTCCCAACGTCAATATCTTCCGCGACCCCCGCTGGGGACGGGGACAGGAAACATACGGCGAAGACCCTTATTTAAGCGGACGTATGGGAATGGCGGCAGTCAGAGGTCTGCAAGGACCGGAAGATGCCGCATATGACAAACTTCATGCCTGCGCCAAACTCTTTGCCGTACACTCGGGTCCCGAATGGAACCGTCACAGCTTCAACGCAGAAAACATTGCACCCAGAGACTTATGGGAAACCTACCTTCCTGCTTTCAAGGAACTGGTACAAAAAGCAGGAGTTAAAGAAGTGATGTGCGCTTACAACCGTTTCGAAGGCGATCCCTGCTGCGGCAGCAACCGTCTGTTAACCCAAATTCTCCGCAACGACTGGGGATTCAAAGGAATCGTAGTCACCGACTGCGGAGCAATCGGAGACTTTTTTTTCCAACGCAAGAAACATGAAACGCATCCCGATGCCGCCCATGCCTCTGCCGACGCTGTTTTAAGCGGAACAGATCTCGAATGTGGCGGTAACTTCAAAAGCATCACCGATGCTGTGAAAAAAGGCCTGATTTCGGAAGAGAAAATCAATACATCAGTCAAAAGACTACTGAAAGCCCGCTTTGAACTGGGAGAAATGAAATCGACTCATCCCTGGAGTAACATTCCATTTTCTGTTATCGACTGTCCCAAACACAAAGAACTGGCACTGAAAATGGCACATGAAAGTCTGGTATTACTCCAAAACAATAACAACATCCTTCCATTAAACCGTCAGATGAAAGTCGCAGTCATCGGCCCCAACGCCAACGACTCGGTAATGCAATGGGGGTAACTACAACGGCTTTCCTTCACATACCGTCACTTTACTGGAAGGAATACGCGCCAAACTGCCTGACGCACAAATCATCTACGAACCTGTATGCGGATATACAAACGACACCACCCTGCACAGCCTATTCAATCAGTGCAGCATCGACGGAGAAGCCGGATTCAACGCCACCTACTGGAATAACCGCGAATATAAAGGCAAAATTGCTGCAACCGACCGTCTGACCACTCCTTTCCATTTCAGTGCAGAAGGTTCTACCGTATTTGCTCCCGGTGTAGGATTGAAAAACTTCACCGCCATCTATCGTTCCACTTTCCGCCCAACAGATTCCGGTGCCGCCACTTTCCGCGTGATGACTAACGGAGGAGTTACTTTATTCCTCAACGGCAAGCAAATAGCAGAAGCCACCAACATCAAGAATCATACCAATCTGTATTCTTTCAACTACGAAGCAGGAAAGAGTTACGACATCGAGTTGCGTTTTATTCAGGTTAAAGATAACCCTGCACTGAACTTCGACTTGGCAAAACAAACTCCAATGGATGCCCGTGAAATCCTGAACAAGTTGCAAAGCGCAGATGTAGTTATCTTTGCCGGAGGCATCTCCCCCTATTGGAAGGAGAATCCATGCGGGTATCCGACCCCGGATTCAAAGGCGGCGACCGTACAGAAATCGAATTGCCCGCCATCCAGCGCGAAGTTCTTGCTCTTCTAAAAGAAGAATGGAAAGAAAACAGTATTCGTCAACTTCTCCGGTTCGGCAATGGCCATCGTGCCTGAAACGCAGAATTGCGATGCTATCCTGCAAGCATGGTATCCCGGACAGGCAGGTGGAACAGCCGTTGCCGATGTTCTTTTCGGAGATTACAATCCTGCCGGACGTCTGCCTATCACTTTCTATAAAAGCATGCAACAATTACCGGATTATGAAGATTATTCGATGAAAGGACGTACCTACCGTTTCATGACGAAAACACCTCTTTATCCATTCGGCTACGGTTTAAGTTATACCCGTTTCTCTTATGGGAAAGCTACCTGAACCAATCGAAGCTGACCAAAGGCGAAAAAGCAATCCTTACTATCCCGGTAAGTAACGTCGGGCAGAGAGACGGTGAAGAAGTGGTTCAAGTGTACATCTGCCGTCCTGACGACAAAGAAGGTCCGCAAAAAACTCTTCGTGGTTTCCAACGGGTTAGCATTGCTAAAGGTAAGACACAGAACGTCCAGATAGAGCTTCCGTACGATTCTTTCGAATGGTTTGATGCAGCGACCAATACCATACGTCCTTTAAACGGAACATATAAGATACTTTACGGAAACAGTTCAAATGAAAAAGACTTGCAAACGTGCAGTATTCAGATTCAATAGGCAATGCTATTACATACAATTTGAGGCCGGGTTAATGAACTTAGGCTACATTGAGAATTTATAAAAAAATGGTTTTTATTGTCAGGCCAAGAGTTATGGCTTCATAAAGTGATTGTTTTCAAGCTATTACCCACTGACAATAGAAGCTGAGAATAGGCTGACAATAAAAGACGAAAATCTTTATTGTCAGCCTATTATTTTAAAACTGCACTATGCAGCTATTATCCCTTACTTACCAAGCCTGCATTATTCCGCAAAGACACCGTTATTGTTCAACTAAGGTGCCGTTATCGTTCTGCTAAAGTATCGATCTTGTTAGTTCTTCACGGCCGTGACGAGATCTTTCCACGGCTGTGGCAGTATCTCACCACGGCCGTGAGAAGAAGCTACCACGGCCGTGGGAAGGTAAAGATAGCGGCACCTTTGCCCAACTATACCGGCACACTAATCAAACTATACAGACATACTTACTCAACTGTACAGGCATACGAATGCAACTATATCAGAACCTTAAAACAACAATTCCAAGATGTCAGCATAACTATACGATAAAAAAACAGGCTGACAATAGAACTCTTAATTCTTATTGTCAGCTTATTGTCAGCTTCTATTGTCAGCATGTATTATACTGTAATTCACTTCTTTAACTACCGTCCTGACAGATTGACAATAAAAACAGTATAAAACAGATAGTACAGTTAGTTCTTGGTCAGTAACCGTTTCTCTGAAATCGTTCCCAGATCTTTTCCGTTAATGGTGATATCCGTTGTATTTTCGATCTGTATCATAGATTGATCGGGAGTGTCAATTTCCACATTCTCGATGTTGAGTTTTGCCACTTTATTCACTACAATACCCTCTTTAGCACCTGTAACCACCATATTCTTGATGGAAATATTCTCAATCGGCATTTCGGGAAGTCCGTTCAGATACGCCGCCCGTCCTGCTCCCCTGCAAAAACACATCCGAGATATAGATGTTCCTAAAAGCAGGAGTCTCTTCACTCACACTCGGAATCGGTTCACCGGGAGCACTTTTGGCCGCATAATATAAATCGGCAATCAAAGCATCATTAGGAATATCAATCATATTTATATTATTGATGTAAATATTCTCCACGACGCCACCACGTCCACGGGCACTTTTAAACCGCAACCCGACATCCGTGCCGATAAAAGAACATTCGGACACATATACATTCTTCACTCCTCCGGACATCTCACTACCAATTACGAATCCGCCATGCCCATGTAAAACGGTGTTGTTTCTCACAATCACATTCTCACAAGGTTCACCCCTTCTGCGGCCATCCTCGTCTTTGCCCGACTTCAGACAGATAGCATCATCTCCCGCATCAAAGAAACAGTTAGCAATCAGCACATTCTTGCATGATTCCACATCGAGCGCGTCTCCGTTCTGCGAATACCAGGGATTGAACACCTTTACATCATTCAATATCAAAGATTCGCACGACAGCGGATGAAGACACCAGCTCGGAGAGTTTTTGAAGGTCACGCCTTCCAGAAGCACCTTTTTACTCTTCACAATACTTAGCAGTACAGGACGCAGCCAACTTTTCATCTCCTCCCATTCTTCACTCGTGATTTCAGCCTGTTGATTCCCCTGGCCAGACATGAGAACGGATGCTTTCAATGCCCCTTCATTAGGATACCACACCTTGCCGTTCTCATCCACATTACCACCGGAGTTCACCAGATTCTTCCACTGTCTGTCCATCATTTTATCCTTCTTCACAGGACGCCATCTGTCTCCCGCTCCATCAAAAACGCCATAACCGGTAATAGCTATGTTTTCTACATTCATTGCCGAGATAGGCGACTGGCAGCGCCGTGTATCCAGTCCTTCAAATGAAGTCGTAATAATCGGATACAACGAGGTGTCACCGCTAAACACAATCAAAGCATTCTTTTCTGCATGCAAATTGACGTTACTTTGCAAAACAATGGGGCCTGTGAGCCACAAACCTTCCGGAATGATTACTTTACCCCCTCCTTTGTCGTGCACTACTTTGATAGCCTTATTAATAGCCTCCGTGTTCAGTGTCACCCCATCGCTTTTTGCTCGAAATCACAGATATTTACCTGATAATCGGGAAAAACAGGACGCTCTATGGCGGGCATGGAGAAAGGAAGGTCTGCATACATTGCCTTCAAATCTGTCTCCACATCCACCTGCTTGGCAGTACCCTGACAAGCACAAAATAGTCCTATGATGACCAGTACCAAGCCAGTCATTCGATTCAATCTATTCATCGTATCTTTTTACCTAAACATTTTATTATTTGAACCAAGCCGCATCGGTATAGCCATCCCAACTCATGATGGTTTCACGTGTACCGAAGTATTGATCGTATTGTTCCTTACTAAGTTGCAGCACTGTATTGCGCACCGTTGCCGGAATGGATTGATAAATATCAGAACCCGATTCAGTCTTGCAGTTGTAAAGTTTGCAGCCGGTGGCAACAGTAGGTACAGCCGGTGTCAGCGGTTTATTCTCTCCTACAAAGTTAGGACCGTACACATCGGCAAACGTACAGTTTAAGAAGGTCAGATTGTCCGGCTCAAACTGATAAATCAAAGTAGAGTTAGTAACGCCTTCGCCTACCGTGAAACGGCTGTTCAAGAATACATAACCCAAGTAACCCGCACTGACACGCGCTTGCATTACAGCACGTGTACCGCTAGGTGCATGGATCTGACAATCTTCAAACAGTACCACCTTACCCGACCCCCAGATGAAATCGGTAGCTCCGGCTATGAAACAATCTTTGAACCAGTTGTAACCTCCACCGGGAAGCAAAGTATCCTGAAACTCAAGACACGGCAATTGATAAAAGCAGCCGATTTGTTGTTAATATAAAGTGCCTCGGCCTGACCATTCTTGCCTAGTGTCCAGCCATACGCATTCTCTATCGTCACATTTTCAAAGCGGATTTTATCACTGTTACCATCGAGTATCACCACCGAACGACCTCCGGAAGAGGGCACAATAGTGCCGGTAGGGGCAAACTGATCGATATTGGTTCCGCCGCCTATACCACCGTTAATATCATTGCTGTTATCATATTGAATATTGACAGCCGTATTATCACTAGCATTTCCTTTTACTGTGATGTTGCTTTGATCGCGCAAGTAGATAATCTCCTGATAGATACCGTCATCCATCCGGAATGTCTTAGCAGCATTCAAATCGACATGTGTGGCACAGAAGTCAATAGCACCTTGCAAAGTATAGAAGTCAGCATTGGGGTCGGTGTGACTAATTTTCACCTCATAGTTCGGTCCGGTCAATGCTGGTGCCGGCTTCGTCTTGAACGTCCATGCACGGCCATATACTCCCTTGAAGTCTGTTTGTTTCACTGCTGCCTGTTCGATGGTTACATAATATTCGGTGTCGGGTTGTAAGCGCTGTTGATGAGGCTTGATAATGAAGCTCTTACCTTCCACCCGTGCCGGATAATAATTGACGATACGACGACTAACGGAAGAACCGGTAGGCGTAACGCCGATAATATCCATCCACGTATTCAGTTGGGTCTGACCGTTTACGATAGACTGTCTGCGTTCTGCCATATTGATTTCATCTACCTGTTTATGGTCGCTCATACGATAGATGCGGATACAACCACTCGTACCAAGTTCGGGTGCAGTGCCTTCAAAGGCGATTTTCAGTTCGGTATCTGCTAGTGCTTGCTGCGTGCCGTCGGCAGGTGTGAAGGCATATCCTGATACAGGAGTCTTGTCACCTTCGGCCGTTCCGTCCTCACTGCTTCCGTCTTCCCAGGGAGCTGATGAGTTTCCGCCTTCCACATTTTCAAGACGTCCCATCTCTACAAAGCCGCTGTCGTCTATGTAGAGTGCGAATGTGTAGCTATAACCTTTGTGGAATTGCGGCAAAGCAATGTCCAAATTAGTAAATATCCACTCTTTCTCTCTATCGTCCAATACGAAAGACACTTTATAGCTGTCTGTCAATGCCGATGGAAGAATGATAGCTTCGTAGAATCCTGTTGTAGCATTGTGATAAGGGTTGATTGTAGCAACAGAGCTTTCGTCAACCGTCAGTACATCTGTTTGTATATTGAATGAAGCGGCAGTTTGCATCCCCTCAATCCGTACATCACTTACTTCCAACGGTTCTTTTTCCATATTCACAAATTTCAGAATCACTTTTGCCAGACGATGGGTAAAGTTTAATGAGATATGGGGTTCGTTCTCCGGAGAGTAGGTGTATTCTTCTTTCGTGGCAGCATATAGTAAGTCGCACGCCGTACTTCCTCTTTCTTGAGCGGCCAGTTGCACGGGATAATTAAAATTACGTACATCGGCATTATACGGATAGTATGCCACAAACTTCACCGGTGTTCCATCATTTTGCACTTTCAGCGGTGTAGTGGAAGTGAAAGAAACCGACGCACCCTCTTCCGAGCAGACATAAGGTACATTCGCTGCTTCTGTGACAGGTTCAAGAGTCTTCATATCCAATACGTATGTTCCGATCTTATCTCCGTCATTCCATGACGATCCGTCTTGGGTGACACGGGTTGAGAAACCTGTGAGGTCTACACCGAAGGTAACCTCTCCCGCAGTAGTAGGTTGTTTTGTACCTGAATCTTGCTCATCATCCGAACAAGAGAGGCAAAACAAACCACCTAACAAGGGATATAATAATGAATGAAATAATTTCATAACTGTAATGTTTAATCAGTATTACAAGAGTAATTCAATGGTTATTTTACATTCTTATACCAACGCGGGTCACCTACTTGAGCATCAATTTTCAGTTTGAAGTTGCCGTTTCCTGCATCTTCAAACAGTTCGGTAACTGTTTTGGACGTATCTATCCAGGCATTAGGGAAAGTATTGGCATCAATTGCTTTTCCATGTACATTCAATACAGGCAGCTGTCCGGCTTCGGTAGCTGCCGCTGCATAGTTACCGGAGAATTCCCGTACATCCATTTTATAGCCTATGTTAGGGTTACTTGTAACGAAGCAGGCTGAAATATTATTCTTATAGTAGAGATTGCCGTTACCATATTGACTTTCAAAAGGAGTCTTGCCCAAATCTGCTAATGTACAATTTTCTACAGTGATAACCACACCATTGGCATCTTTTACATAAACGGCACGTTCTGTCATTTTATAAAGTGTAGAGTTGGTTATAGTAATTGCTTTAGAGCCGTAATAATTGAAAATACTTTCCATGTTTTCAAATAGACAATTGTCGATGAGTACGGCAGAAAGTAAGTTTTGTACTCCGTCATTTCTGGTTGGCCAGTCACAAACAGTCTTCATATTACTAAAGTTACACTTCTTAAAGTCTACTACAGCATCAGTAGCGAGTTGGGCAGTTTCATTGTTAGTCAGCAGAGCGGTTGAGTTATCACCTGTAATATCTAAGTTATTCAATGCTATCTTTTGAAGACTGGTATATTGTATCTGTTTCAGATTCATCTTCACTTGTTTTTCTGTATCACCAATCAGTAACAACTCTGTTACAGCTTCGGGCACTACCATTGCATCGCTAAAGGTATAACCTTCTGCATTGGCAGCAAATACTAACGCAACTTTACCGGAAGCACCGGACAATATTGTCGACAGGTTTGTTTCTGCATTAATCGCTTTTTGAGCATAATCAGCAGGAATTGCTTCATTCTCTGAAACTTTATCACCGTCGCCGTCTTCGCTGCCACCATCACCCCCAAGGTGTGTTACTGCCGGAGCCACCGCCTATTTCCCCACTAGTCTCTTTTCCTACATTGATATTGAAGGTATACTCATTGCCCGCAACAAACTTATCTATCTTGCTGCCTTCAGGCACTGTGTACTGATACTTACCACCGTCTGCCATGATAGTGAGCGACATTTTATTTATCAACTCTTCAGCAGGCAGCATGATACCAATAAAAGATTTATCTCCTGTTTTCTGCAGGAAATAGACTTCTGCGTATCCATGTTAGTCAATTTCCCGTCTATCAGGCTGAAAGTAGCTGTGGTATTCATCCCCCCTACCGTTATACTTGTCACATTCGACACGTTTTCATTCGTAATCTTGACACGTAGAAGCACTAACTTATGATGGAAAGTGAATGCCAATCCACCTGCCAACAATGATTCTGTAGACTGGTTAGCGGCCTTTGCCCACATTAAATCGTGGGCAGAGATACCGTTAGACTGATCGCTTACATCTACTTTATAAAGTGCTGCTGTGGCATCAATAACATCTGCAGATGTAGTATGCGGATAATAGGCTACGAAATTCGTAGGCATATCATAGATTGCTATTCCGGGATCGGACGAGAAGTTCGCCGTAAGCCCCTCGCCAATCGTCGTATATTTCACGTTAAGGGCATCGTTCAACACATTCTTATCTTCCGTATCGAACATATATATACCAATAGCATCACCGTTCTCCCATTCACTGGTTTCGCTATTCAATCGTGTAGTGAAACGGTCGTTGCCCGAACTGATAGTGCGAAGCATTCTTTGACCATCGCCATCAGTAAGAGAATTTTCATTAACTTCACTACAAGCTACTGCCAACGTTCCGGCAACCGCTAAGAAAAATAAATGTTTCAGATTCATAATATTATATTTTAAATTATTCTTAATCATGTAAGTTCATATTCTCAATTTAAAATTAAGGCAACCAACGAGTATCACCGGCACGGTTGCTTACAATCGGAGAAGAGGTATCCTTAATCGTCAAGTCTCCATTAGCCGGATCGGCAAACAGTTCGGCTGCCGTAATTTTTCAAATCGGTCGCATTCATATTCTTACCTCCCAATGTATAGTCTGCGGTGGTATAGTTATTAGAGAATGTAGTAGTAGTGTTAGCACCGATAGCAAACAAGTCACCGCAAGGGGATGCCAACAAGATACCTTCCATTACCAATTTGGAACCTACGGCAGATTCAATGTTAATCAGACGTTGATTACGGCTGTAGTTGTAAATAGTTACATTCTTATATTCCAGGTCGATAGGTTTATCCATATAAGGAGCATAGAAAAGGTTCCCCAGCCATAACCATTGGTTCCATCATTGTCGTTGCTAAATGTACAGTTGCGGAAGATTGCATGGTCTACCTGGTCATAAGAAACTCCGTTATCTTTGTCGAAAGACTGAAGATTAAATGCACCATAAGCACTTGTTTGCCATCCACAACCTTCGAAACGGCATCCTTCCATTTCCAGATTCATAATGTACTTGGCATTAGCGGACTGATGGCGCCAGAAACCTCGGCGAAGACTTATGAAATCGCAATTTACAAAGCTGACATTCTCTATTGTGTATGCCTTGCTGGTATTCATAAAGTAGTTATTGTTTGCTTCATGACGGAATTCAATATTATCAAACTCCAGACTGAGAGGTAAGAACCCTCTGCAATACTCCAACTACCTTCCAAAAACAACAATAGGTTTAACTCCATCACGACTACCGACCAAACGGAAGCCTTTCATCAAAGCGAACGGAGTGACGCGGTAAGAAGAACCTGCAGGCAAATAGTATTCTGTACCTTCGGGCACTTCAGGATCGACATCGTTGTTCAGCAACATCGCAGATAAATCGGCATCCAAGCCTACCGGTATGGACATAGCCGACGGGCCTGCCGTACGGAACGTTACCTGATTATAAGGTTTGTCATATTTACGCGGTTTACTGGTATCATACAGGTTGACAGCATACAGTGTATTCTTCGTTAAACCATCCACCTCGGCAAATCCCCTGCATCATTTCTTCAATGGTCAGATAGCGGCTAATACCAGGCAGTGTCGTATTCATCATAGGGATAATGCTTATACTATCCACCGGATTCTGTTTATTGTCTTTCTTCCAGCGAATGATAGCCGATGATTCCGTAATTTCGGTTTTGGAAACATCTTCCACCAGTTGGGCATATTCCGGACGAGCTTCAGTAGAGGCACTGGTGTATTTCCATTGCGAGTTGTTGGTAGCGTTGGCAGCATTACTGCGTACACGAATATAGAAAGTAGTTCCGTAAGGAATATCATCGATAAACACATAAGGATCAGTGGTTTCTATCTCCATAAACAAGCTGGTATAATATTGATCCTGATGTAGTTGTACCGTATAAGAGATAGCATCGTTCACTTTATACCATACCAATGTCACAGAGTTTGCTTTCACCTCCGGTTTCTCCAATACAAACCGGGGCTGGAACAGGTCGTCTACTTTCGTATATTTATCATCTGCCTCGCAGCCTATGAACAGGGTGCCGCAAAGGAGTGCGGGCAGCATAGCCGTTGCAAGTTTTCGTAATAACTTTATCATAACGTTTGTCTTTTTACTGATTAGTATCCATAATAGTTCCGAATCAATCCGCGATGGTCTGTTATAACCTTTGCAGGATAAGGACACAGGTATCTCACAGGATCGGTAGGTTTCACTAATTGATCGTTGTTTTTGTTGATAAATCCACGGAAACTCCATGAAATAGCATCCAACGTTTCATAAAGCTGTGTTTCTTTGTTCAACACTCTCCATCCCAACGCATACTCAATACTGTGTAACCGGCAGGGCGACCTACACCGGGACCATATTCGTCAATACCTACAATGTCTAATACCTTTCTATCAGAATGTTCAGGGTCCGTCACTTGCTTGTAATAGATATTAGACGGTACTTTCTCAATGCCTGGTACGTAAGCTCCGTTAGCTACCAATCCCCAATTAGTCATCTCGTTATAAAGATTGTAGATAACTTCACCATATTTATTCCAACGCGCAAGATCGTATTTACGAATACCTTCACCACCAAACTCCCATTTACGCTCATCCATGACTGCTTGGAAGAAATCTGCTTCATTAGTCAGGCTCTCTACATAACTTTCTACTTTATCCGTCCATTGAGCCGCATCGAAAGCACGGCGGCGAACACGCTTCAGTGCTTCTTTGGCATCGTCACGCGGTCCGTAAAGTTCATTGACTGCTTCAGCATACATCAGCAAAACATCTGCAAAACGCATACGTACACTGTTGATACCTGTATTAGAACCACTGGAAGCACCCAGCGGAGACTGCATATAGAGTTTGGACCATTTACCAACACCCATACCAGTCACTCCCATATCAATCTCCTGATTCAGGTCTTTATCATATTTATAAGGTACACAAGTCATATCACGACGCAAATCATCCTTATCAAACGAATAAACATACGTACCGCAGAAAGTTACATAATTGCGGGCGCTGCCATAAAGAGTGCTTACCTTCTGCAATAGTAACACCGATATTATAGCCATAACGACTGGTGACACTTTTCAGCATCGGAACAGCGAACATGACATCATCGTTGTTGGCAGTCTTCCAGTTACATTCATTTACCCACAAGTTTTCAAAACTTTGAGTCAAGTCGTGTTTGCTTTCTTTGATTACCTTCCCCAGATAAGTGATGGCAATCTCATAATAATGTTTAAAGTTATCACCTCGTTCCATGTAACCTACGTGAGTCACATCTTCTTTGTCGGCACGAAGAGTCCAACCACCCCGATAGAGAGCCAACTGTCCGATAAGCGACTGGCAATATTCGCGTGAAGCACGTTCTACGCCATAATCCAAATCGACTGCATATTTCATCATCGGTTCTACAGCTATCAAGTCATCAATCAGATATTCCAGAATGACATTGCGGTCGGTAGTACCCAGGCTGAAGAAGTCATCGGTCGCTTCCGTTGGTTTGATAATAAACACTACATCTCCCCATGTACGGATCAAGTCCAGATAGAGCATGGCACGAAGAGTTTTCACTTCTCCATACATCTGTTGTGTTTCGGAAGGAGTATCACCTGTTACTTTATCGGAAAACAACGGTGACTCCTGCACAGCCTGCAAAAAGTCGTTGGCATAGTTGATAGCATAATAGAGATTATTCCAAGTTGAATTCAACACCGACCAAGTGGGACGGGAATCAAAACAGCCGATATCCGAGCCATTGGTATTGACAGTGTTGTTCTTGAACGAACTCATCTCCACATCGGTATTCGTATTCAAACCGCTGGCAAGGTTACTTCCGTACAACCCGTCTTCCGTCATGGAAGAGTAGATGCGGGTCATCAACGCTTTCATCTCCGATTCGCTGGAAAATATGTACTCGGGAGTAAAACCGGAGCCGGGCTGCACATCAAGAAAATCATCGCAAGACGTCAAAGTGAACAGAGTTCCGGCAATGAGTGAGTATATTAGTTTCTTATTCATTGTTCTTTCATTTTATAGATTTCAATTAAAAAGTCAACTGTGCGCCAAATGTATAGGTGCGGCTACGCGGATAACGGTCATAATCAATATTGGGTGTCAAACCGGTAGCGATGTTCACCTCGGATCATAACCACTATATCCGGTGAGAGTAAACAGATTATTGCCCGATACGTAGAAACGTACTTTACTCAAACCTACTTTCTTCGTCCAGACACTTGGTAAGGTGTAACCGAGGGTAGCTGAATTAAGACGCAGGAACGAACCGTCTTCCACGGCATACGACATACAGATGGGGCGCCCGATGGAAGTGGGATTCCACATGGTAGCATTCTTATTGAATTCTGCCAGTACTTCCGGACTATAACGGATCGCATTCCCCATGTCGTCGAAGTTACGCCAGCGTTTATCCGAAGCAATGTCCATCAGGAAGTTGTTCTCTTTATTGTCCGCCCACGTGGTCAGCATGATTTTGTTGGCATTCAGTACATCAAAATCATACATAAAGTTGAAGAACATACTCATGTCGAACCCTTTATAAGTAGCATTCAAGCCAAAACCTCCGAGAATTTCGGAGTGGTGTTACCAATAACAGTACGGTCGGCTTCTGTCAACTGATAAGGATTGGTGCTGTTGGGATCTACCGGAGTGAGTTTCTTGAACTTGGCATTACCGGGACGCGGAGTGTCGGACAATGGGCTTGAATCTACCACTCCTTCTTTCAGTTTCCATGTTCTGGATTTGGAGTCGAAGGATTCAAAATCGGCTACGGTATAGAATCCGTCATTGACATAACCGTAAATCAAACCACTGGTACCACCCACATAGGCACGGTAATCATCCGAGTTCACCACATCATTTCTCCAACCCGAAGTGAGAATCCATTCTTTTTCACCACTTGCCAGTTTGTCAATCTTGTTTTTATTATGACCGATATTAAAGGTAGCGTTCAGTGAAAAGTCTTTCGTCTCTACCAGCCAAGCATTCAGTTGAAGTTCTATACCACGATTTGACGTTTGTCCCACATTGGTCATCAGCTTAGTGTAACCTGTATAACCGGGAATATCCGAAGGCACCAACAAATCTTTCACTGTATTCCAATAAACATCAACAGTACCGCTAATGCGTTCTTTGAAGAAGCCGAAGTCAAAACCAATGTTACGTGTGATGGTAGTTTCCCATCTCACATCGGGATTGTAGACATATTTAGAGTTATAAAAATTGTAGTAATAGTGACTGTTTTCTCCCCAGCCGGCAGGACGGGAACTGCTTACACCATACAATTTCTGATAAAGGTCGGCATCAATACGGTCATTACCGGAAGTACCGTAACTGACTCTCAACTTTAAGTTGGAAACGACCTGATTATCTTTCAAAAGTCTTCATTAGAGATACGCCATGCCAACGCTCCTGCCGGGAAGAATCCCCAACGGTTACCTTTGGCAAACTTGGAAGAGCCATCGGCACGCAACGTTACTGTAGCAAGGTATTTATCATTATAGCCATAGTTGATACGACCAAAGAATGAAGAAATACGCGAGGGAGAGGCCGCTGACGAGGAGTTCTCGTAAGGAGTACCTAGCGACAAATTATCAAAGACCTTTTCTGCCGTGATATTTTCCGGAAAAAACGGGTAGAGTAAGTTTTGGTAGTAGTCTGGTTATGCTTGATTTCCTGTCCCAACATCAGACGGATATCATGTACATCTTTTAGCATAAAGTTGTAGTTCCACACGTTGGTAAGCTGCCACTTAGTACCTTGTTTCATGCTCCATTCCGCCACCGGCTGGTTATTGTTGCTACGAGCTTTACTAGTCTCCATACCCCAGAAACGGCGTTGTTCTTCAGAGTTATTTTCGAAACCAAATTCACTACGGAAAGTCATACCTTTCATAATATCCCAAGTCACAGCTCCCATCGTATTGAGAGACTTATTAATTCTCTTTTTTATAATTTCTTTTCGATTCTTCTTTGGGATCAAAAAGAGTTTCCTCTTCCAGTTGATCGGGATCGAAATACGTATCGTCTTCAGGAAGTTTCATATATTCATCCAGACCCTTAGTAGGTTTTTGGCGCAAAGCAGTCAACAAACTAACGCCTTCCGTACCGGATCCATCCACTTCCTTATGTAACAAACGCGTGCGGTATTCCAACGTCAGGAATTTAAAAGGCTTGAAGTTGAAAGAAGCATTCATATTATTTTGTTTCAGTCCGTTACCTACCATTACACTCGGTTGGTCCTGATGGATAAAGGATAGTTTATATTTGGCTTTCTCCGTACCACCATTCACACTAAGGTCTACATATTTAGCCACCGGATTGGAACCGAACACCTCGTCCTGCCAGTCTTTTCCGGCATTCCCTTGATAGATATAGTGTTCGTAAGCATGTCCATACTTATTATTGAAAGCTGTTGGGTTAGAACTTTTCTGACGAGCATTTTCATATTGCATCAATACAAATTCGTAAGGGTCCATCACATCCAGCTTGTTAGAAAGTTCTTTGGTCTGCACATAAGTGTTCAGACTAATGACAACCCGTCCTTCAACAGGACGTTTGGTTGTCACCAAAATAACACCGTTCGCACCGCGTGCACCATAGATGGCCGTAGAGGCCGCATCTTTCAACACCTCGATAGATTCAATATCGGTAGGAGGAACATCGTTCAGGCTGCCCACTTCAAATCCGTCCAATATGATAAGCGGACTGTTATCTTGTGTAATAGAACCGCCACCACGCACCACCAAAATCTTGATTTCTGCATCCGGCGAGCCGTCTACAGCCGTCACCTGTACGCCCGGCAGCTTACCGACGATGGCTTCAGCAGCAGAAGTGGTCTGTACTTTTTCCAATATCTTGCCGGATACGCTGGCGATAGAACCGGTCAGGTTACCTCTTTTCTGCGTTCCATAGCCGATTACGACTACATCGTCCAACATTCCGACAGCTTCTTTCATGTGGATATTAATGTTCGAGGTACGTCCTTTCAACTGTTCTTTTGCTTCTTCCATACCTACATAGCGAACTATCAACACGGCCTTGGCTACATTGGACACGCCAGTCAATGTAAATTTACCGTCCAAATCGGTCGTGGCACCGATCGAAGTGCCTTGCACCGTTACTGTGGCACCAATCACCGGTCCCATGTCGTCGGTCACCGTACCGGTCACACAGTAGCAGTCTGTGCCATAGCACCCACCGCTACCCACAGCAGGATAAATATGTTTATGATTATTTTATTCATCATTCTATGCTTTTATTGTAAATAGATTTATTTGCTCCACACCATTATTTCTTTTCCATCACTATTCCGCCTTGGTTCTGATAGTAAATGATATGCTGAACCAGGTTGTGAAAATAAACTTCGATGTTCGGATAGCGTCCGTTAGGATCAACTGACGAACTGATCTTTTGTGCATCACTCGGATCGTTAGGGTCCAGCCCGTAAGCTTCTTCCCAAATATCAGGAATACCGTCACCATCCGTATCTGGCCAGGGTTTCAATGATTTCACATCAATGTAACCTTCAGTATCTGATACCGTATCAATGATACCCGGTTGTTTGGCTTTACCATCTTCTTCGGGCTTGGAACCTATATAGGTGTAAGTACCATTCCTCACTTCACGAACCACACGCTGGTCTATCACATCTCTGCGCAAAGAAGCTCCGGCATATTCGAGCACTCTATCGTAAGCCTGTTCAGCCGTATGATTGGTCAGTTTGCTATAAGGTTGGTAATCTGCCATCTTCATAGCTTGCTTTTTCCGCTTCAGGAACCGTACCCAATGAGGAGTCAAATTGTCCCCAAACACCCTCTGTCCAGTTATCAGCCGTGACACCTGTGTTACCTAACACATAATTGCCATTGATATAAGCTCTGGCAGTACGATCACTTGACAGGATACGGTAAGAACGGTTGTTTGTTCGGTAGCTGGTCCCGGTTTATAATAGCAGTTGGTCAGGTTGAAAGCAGCATACTTTCCGCCGTAACTGCCTTGTCCTCTTCCACTCCAGTTGTAGTAGACATTATTCCTCACATCGAAATATCCGGTAAAGTCATAAGATTCTTGTGTACCGGGAGCAGACAAATCGGAGATACGCGGGCAGCGGCTACCGTGGTGTGCTAACAGTATGTGGTGGAAAGAAGCATTATCTCCACTAAACATAGCACCATAACCATGAGCACCCTTGGCATGGTTAGACAGGTTCATACTTTCAGAAGCGATACACCATTGTGCCGTGAAGTTCTGTACGCCATAGAAAGTCAGTGTTTCATCCACACTCCATCCGGCTGTAATATGGTCGATAATGGCATCTTTGAAATAGCGTCCGCCAATCGCATCTTCTCCATAATCGGCAAACTGATCGCCCGGACGGCAACGCAAGAAACGAACAATAGCATTCAGACTGCCACCTGCACCAATAGCCGGATCTTTCGACAGGTTAAAAGGTGAAGTTGTAATTCTTCAATGTGATACCGTCGCCCGGTGCGGTCTGACCAATGATACTCAAATTAGGATATTCATTCAGATACAGCCCCTTTTCAGTTCGATGATACCGGATACATCAAAAATGATGGTGCGTGGTTGGTTGGATTTCTCAATTCCGTAGCGTAAACTGCCCTCAATAGGGGTTTCGTTTTTGTTATAATCTGCCAGCGTAGTCACACGATAGATTTCGCCGCCACGACCACCGGTAGTAAAACGACCGCCACCTTCGGCACCCGGGAAAGCGAGTATAGAAGTAGAATGATCGTCACCGATGCTTGTATCGGGTTTACCATATTGGAAGATGGTAATTACTTTATCCAACATCTCTACCGTTGCTGTACATGTGGGAAGACTGTTTCATTATTTTCGATATTCAATACGACTTCATTGGCAGTAGAGTTTTTCTTATCCTGCGTAATCCAACTCTCGGATATTACAGCATCGTAATCTACCGGGGTTTTCTCCTTGCGGAGCCGAGATAACCAGTTTAGGACATTTATAAGGAATGATATACTCATCCTGTTCTATCGTCACCTCACCGCTTACACCGTCTTGTGTCACTTTCAGGACACGCTGCAATGTATAATCTCCTACGGATTTTGAATATCAGGACGGCTGTTCTGGTTTTGTTTGCATTTGCATCTACGGCAAATGTTACTTCATCCGTCACAAAACTGCGGGTTCTGGGAGTTGCTTCCTTCAACTTGATCCAGTCGTACTCTGCTGCTATCTCCAGTTCCCATTCCACATTTGCCACTACTTTGCAGGTGAATGTACCTCCCCGGAATGACAAAGGGTCTGATGAATAATCAAACAAAATATCGGGATCGGCCCCAGTTGCTCTACGCTAATCTCTTGTTCCAATGTCGAGCCTGCACCCGACATTGATACTTTTACTGTTCCGGTGCGCTTGGGACCGTCTGTATTCTCGGTAAAAAACAAACGGAGATCACCATTCCCCTCTCCGGAGCTTTTTGATATAGTCAACCAGTCGCCTGTCGAGGTCACTTCGGCAGTCCATGTAGAGGTAGCCGTTACGTTGATTGTAAACGACCGTCTCACGTTACTCAACTTCACCTCATTCTTCGACACTTCCAGTTTGGCAGCTGTTGCACCCGCATTAGATTCGTCGTCCGAACTACATGCGCTCAACAATCCTACCAATAATATGAATAGAAAATATCTCATGTTTTATATCTTTATATTGTTAATACTCTATTGATTATTTAATCCAATGCGGATCACCAATTCCATTTGTATATACTTCGGAGTTTTTATCGGTAATAGTGAAATCTCTACCAGCCACATCTTTGAAGAGTGTTTCCATAGGGAGAGCTGTTTCTACCGGTATTTCAGCAGTATCAACTCCCCAGTTAGCCACTACAAAGCCATTGGTGCGATAGTTATTCTCGAAAGTCTTGCTTGTGACGTTTCTTGTAGTGAACCAAGTTCCCTGTCCGACTTCACAAACACCACTAAAGAGATTATTACGGACAACTAAGTGGAATGAAGAGGTATTCTTCGGATTTAAGTCGAAGAAGGTCATTGCAGCAGGAGCCATACTCACAAATGTACAATTCTCTATTGTCACATTCAATTCGCCTGTCATACTGCCCAAAACCGGTTATCAAAGCTCTTGTCAGATTGTTGGCATGGAACGTAGAGTTCTTGAACACAAAGTTGTGTACCGGCGCGTCCTGCTTGGTAGAAAGACCGAACAGGCCACTTCCACCGGAATTCAAACCTAAGAAACGACAATTCTCAATCACAATATGATCGGCAATCTGTTTCTGTGCAGCATCTACTTCCTGATACCACATTGTACGTACCAAATCGCTGATTTCACAGTTCTTCCAAGAGATAGTAGATACATGGAAAGCTTGGTTTTTAAACTTAAAGAAATCGGAAGTTGTCACCTTTATTTTCAGATTCTCGAAGTGGAAGGCTTCAATAATGGCATCAGGACAGTTGATACTCATGTTGCCCATTTCCATAAATGCCAATTCTTCACCATCACCCGGTGCCTGTCCCATGATGTAGAGAGCTTTCGGTATTTCGGTCTGTGTACCTAATTTATAGGTAGCACCTGCTTTCAGGAAAAGTTTCACCTCATTTACAGAAGCATCCGCCAGCATTGATTTACAGATTGATTCAAGGTTCTCTTCCGGACTTACATATCTGTATCCGTCAGGAATTCTCATCGGAGCTTCCGGATTGATATCTTCTTCGTTCCATCCTTCCGAAGCAATTGTTACAGTGTAATCTTTTGTATGATCGGTTCATCTACGTTGTTCAGTGCAAACGCCACTTGTACCGTATCATCAGGCAAGATGGGGAATGTGCCATCGATAGCTTTAGATTGGACTACCGTATTATTCTTATCCAGATAGTCGATACGCACGGATACTGTTCCGCCTTCGCTTTGCGTTTGAAACAATACAAAGTCATCGGTGTAGTTCACTCCACCGGTTGTTGTCTCTTTCTCGCGTTGCACATCTGTCGGAGCTTTTACAAAAGTAGCATCCGATAGTTTATATCCTGATATTGGTGAAGAAACGACTGCGCGTAATTTCGAGTAGCTTTTATCCGATTTACGATCGGTAGACTTCAGACGAAGCACACCTGTACGATTGTACATACGCATACTAAGCGGTTCGTCGAACGGGGATTTATACGCCACCGGTGCCGAAATGGCATATTTTGTTTTAGCCGTCGGATCCTGATGTATCACAATATCATTCAGATTCTTCGGACTGGGAATAGAATCGGATTGTGTGGTAGAAATAATGTTATAACTCCCATTGGGCAACTGAAAGCGATAAAGCGACGAATAGTTGGCTACATACTCACCATCGGCTGTATAGATAAACAGGGGTTTGTTAGAGGCACCTGTGTTCACCGCCCACGGTTCGTCATCCAGAAACAGTTGTATCTCTTTTACTACCGAAGTGGCATATCGTTCTTCTTCCGAACAAGCTGTTATTCCCAACAGGAGCATTATTCCCGTCAGTGAATAGAATATATTTCTCATATAACTCCTGTTTTAAAATTCTGAAACTTCTATTGTAAACGGTTGAGTGGATGTACTCTTATACATGACTGTGCGTACCGAAGGCCACGGCTCGTCCAAGTAATTCTCATCCGTAATTTTCATATGTACGGTAGAACGCTTGGAAGACTCAAAGCCTATACCGGTATCAAGAGGGCTGATGATGCGATTCACCTCCTCGCCTCCTTTCAGATATACCACATCTATAGATGTTCTGGAATCTCCATTCACTGTGGGAAATGAATAAACCGAAGCTCCAAAGCCGGTAGAAAGATTAGTGGAGATGGTCACATTTTCTGTAATACATTCTTTACTCTTTACTTTATAGCCTATTGCCACATTTGTAAAAGTGACATTCAACTGGTCAAAACGAGTGATAGCACTCAATTCCTCCTCCGTCTCTTTCGGCTGGAACACTGCTTGCCCGACTAAACGTTTCAATTCTACGTTGAGCGAACTGACCGAGTTATCTGAAGTAAAGCCTACGACATCCGAAATATAAACCGGCTTTTGAATATGAGCATCCTGATAAACTACCACTTTGGAAAGACTATCTGTATCCACCAGATGATCGGCATTTGCCACGATGAAGGTTTGCAGATTTTCTCCTAAAGGAAGGTCGACTTTTAAATCTCCATTATTTAAAGGGAGATTTTTTCCATATACCATGGAATCTTGCAGGTAGACATAAACACCGACCTCTGTAATTCCATGTTCAGCAAAAGTTTCAAGACTAGCCCTACTGAAAGAAACGCCAACCGGGTGGGTTTCGGGCACATTGGGAAGTTGTTCATTCGGTTTCCATTCATCATCCATTTGCTGTGAACAAGAACAGCAAAGCAGAAATGACAGAAGAAATAAACTTGCTAGATGTTTCATAAATATTAGTTTATATATAATTTAAAGATATACAATTATTAAAAGAATAAAAATTCTATGCCCTTTTTTTTCTTTAAAAGGCGGATTCAAGCCTAAGGAGGATTGGCTATTATAAGTGCTGGCTTCATGTTTCTCATTTGTTTAGATTTTCATTGTACATTAATGATGTTTTTCGCTAGAGTGATTTTTTTGTTCTTTCACCAGTGCAAAATTGAGGATTAAGCAAGAGAAGATAGAGTAAGATTTAGTAGAAAAGGAGTAAAAAAACGGACTGGGGTAAAAAAGTGCCCCTCTGGTATAGCCATGCACAAAAAAGATATGCCCTTCAAATGTTATCATAAAACACCTGAAGGGCATATCATCTAAATTCTCCGCATTGAACGGGGAATTGCTGATTACCTATTTGTTCTGTGCATCGACTATATGTTGCACCAAACTATTCAAATATACCTCAAGATTCGTATATTGTCCATTCGGATCTTTCGTTTTTGTATTTCCATCTACGGGATTATTCGGATCAAGTCCGTTTTTTATTTCCCACTCATCAGGTATGCCATCACCGTCCGAATCTACCGGTGCCGAAAGACCTGTTATTGATAATTCCGGCCAGGGAGAATCGCCTGTGTCTTTGGGGCTATTGATAAATCCGGGTTTATTTCCTTCTCCGGTGAAAGTTGCCGTTCCTTTCCGGGTGTCGGAAATGATACGTTTGTCTACTTCATCACGATAATTACAGCAACCTGCATAATTCATCACCTGTTCATAAGCCTTGTCAGCCGAATAAGTAGTGATTACTCCAAAATCAAGAGGTTCTTTCAGACGGATAGATTCTTTGGCATCTTCTGTCCAGAGGAAATCTACTTTTCATCATTCTTCAACTGGGCATAGACTCCGTCCGTCCAGTTATCGGCAGTAGCTTTCTTGTTACCTTCTATCTTATTTCCATCAATATAGAAAGTTCCCCATTTCTGCAGGTAAGGTTGAAAAGCTAAGTTCTTTTTGGGTTCTCCATCAACGTAAACATAAGCTTGCGGATAAACTCCGACTTTGGCAATACGATATTGCACCTGTTTGGAAGCCTGTTTTGTTGCCGGTCCCGGTTTATAATAGTTATTGACGATATTGACATGCTGATCTTCCCCGCCATAGCAGCCGTTTCCAGCCCAGTTGTAGAAAATATTATTCCGGATATCAACACATTCGCCAAGAGCTAATGTAGAAGGACGAGGGCCCAGACGAGGCACGCGACTCTCACAGTGAGCGATCAGGTTATGGTGATAAGAAGCTTTATGTCCTCCCCAATTGCCTCCATATCCATGTGCCCCTTTTACATGAGTCGCTTTTCTTAATGCTTCAGAGCCAATACACCATTGTACCGTAGAGTTTTCCATACCATAAACGGAAAGACATTCATCTACACTCCAACTGACAGAGCAATGGTCTACCATAATATCTTTCTTATCACAGCCGCCCAACCCATCGGGTTCTTTCCCACTGGCTTCTCCGGGGCGGAAACGAAGAAAACGGATAATTACATTATTAGAATTAATAGAAAAGCCATAATCAGCCAGACAGATTCCTCCGGGAGAAGTCTGTCCTGCAATGGTGAGATGATCTTTCCCTGTTCGTAATTCCGATTTCAGATGAATCGTACCTGCCACATCAAAGACAATCGTTTTAGGTCCATTTTGTTTCAAAGCCCAACGTAAAGTCCCCTGCGAACCATCGTCTTCCAAAGAAGTCACATGATACACTTTACCACCACGGCCGCCTGTCGTGTATCTACCGTGTCCTTCAGCTCCGGGAAAAGAGATCACTCGATCTTCCCGGCCGCCTGTCTCCTGTTTTTCGGGTATGTCATAGGAAAAGGACATCATTCCTCCCGCAACCATTGCCAGCAGACAAACATAAACTAATTTTCTTTTCATTTCCTTATTCACATTATTAGATGATGGAAACAAAAGTAGTGGAAGCTTTTCATTCTGACATTCATTTTTTGACCGATATGGGGGAAAAATCAGTTTTTATGATAAGATTGAACAAATTTTAGATCCCCAGCCGCTCTTTTAATAACCGGTAACCGGAAAGACTTACTTTAAGTTTCACGCCAGTCTTCAATAACAACTGATAAGTTTCTTTTCCGAAAAGCTCGACCCGGGAAATTTGTGTTACGTTGACAATCGTAGAACGATGCACACGCACAAAAGTATCAGGAGAGAGATGAGTTTCAAAATACTTCATAGTCTGCTCTTTCAGGTATTCGCCGGTAGGGGTTATCAACATTACATAATCTCCACAGGCTTGTATGTAGATCAGTTCGTCTGTCTTTACCAGATGAATGCGGGAACCGTCTTTCACCGTAATGCGATCTATTAATTCTGTCTGTGGTTCTCCTTGTTGTTCGGTCACAGTTAGCTGATGTACAGCCAGTTCTTTATCCAGTTCCTGATTCTGTACTTCTTCTTTAGTTACGATCAGGCGATACCAAAAGTAATGGCAATCAAGGTTGGCAGCCCGAACAATAACCGGAAAGGTATGGTCTGCGCAAAAGGAATATAGGATATGCCTACAATCCTCACCATGATATCACAGATCATAAAACTACCCGCCAGCCATAATAGGCTTCCAACGATAATCATAATTACATCCGTCTGGAACAACGAGACAAGACCGACCACAAACCATGCCAGATAGGCTATGGCTGCCAGCCAACCAATTGTTGCCACTCCATCTACCAGAGCAGGAAGATAGTCGTTTCCGGTATATCCACAGACTAAAGCCACCTGTGTCGCAACCAGAATCAATGCCAGCACCAGCATCGGAATCCAACGAAAAGGAGATTCTATAATCGGATGTGCTTTCATACGCTAGCCTTTAACCTCCAAGCCTCCGAAAGAAAGTGTTCCCCGAATTACTAATACACTCTCCTTATTTACATTTCCATTCTGCCAACGTTTATCATCACAGCCGCCAAAGAAAGCATTACATTTAAATACTACTTTCCAATCGGACGGAACATAAATCTCGACTCCTCCCCAGCTACAGTCCAGATCGATATATGTTTCTCCCAACGCAATATGGGTATGACGCAAATCAATAAGTCGTCCCCCGAAAGAGGTACGAATCATGGCTCCTTTAAACAATTCGTCAAGTACCACGTGACGGGCAGCTCCCCAAACATTCTCGGCACGTAGAAAACCATCTACTGACTCTGCCTGCTGTTGTTCACTTTCAAAGTTCATGCCGGGTTGTCCCTGATGCATCTTCATCCATTGCCGACGATGTTCCATTGTATGCTGACGAGCCCATTGGCCCTCTTATTTCTGCCGGGTTTGAAGATAAATAAAACACCTGCTATTATCAGAGCGAGGGGCCACACCATTGCCTGTGAATTTTCCGGTAACCAGGAAAGCCCTCCAATCAAGAAATACACACCAATCAGCAAAAGAATTATTCCTCCTACAAAATGGCGACGTATCATCGAATATATACCTAATATAATAAAAAGAGAATACCAGGATACTATCGTGCTAAACAATTCAGAAGTAATCCATCCCATATTGCGGGCAAACAGCAGTATCCCGAAAGGATAAAAAGCAAAGCTATCAGTATTTTACCGGAAAAGCCTGTAGCAGAGGAAAAATTTGTTTCTCTTCCATTATTTCTATTATTAATTGATTAATGGTTCAAAAACATGCGCTCCTTATTGCTAATACTATTTTCAGCAATATCGCTTAGCGTATCTGCGCAAACAATTACCGTAAAAGGTAATGTGAAAGACACAACAGGAGAACCGATCATCGGAGCTTCTGTAGTAGAGAAAGGTAATACTACCAATGGTACAATTACTGATTTAGATGGTAATTTTTCTATTAAAGTTGATGGCAAAAAAAACATTGGTTATTTCATACATAGGTATGAAAACTCAAGAAGTAGCCGTTCAAGGTAGAAAAACAATTAATGTACAAATGGTCGACGACTCGAAAGCTTTGGACGAAGTCGTAGTAATTGGTTACGGTACGGTCAATAAAAGAGATTTAACCGGTTCTGTAGCCTCTGTTAGTGCCAAAGACTTAGCTGCTATACCAGTAGCAAGTGCATCTGAAGCCCTTACCGGTAAACTTGCCGGAGTTAGTGTTACTACTACTGAAGGTTCTCCCGATGCAGATATAAAGATCCGTGTTCGCGGTGGTGGTTCACTATCACAGGATAACTCTCCTTTATATATTGTAGACGGTTTCCCTGTTTCAAGCATTAGTGATATCGCTCCCTCGGAAATTCAAAGCATCGACGTATTGAAAGATGCTTCTTCCACAGCCATTTATGGTGCCCGTGGTGCAAATGGTGTAATCATCATTACTACCAAGAGCGGAAAAAGAAGGTAAAACGCAAGTAGACTTCGGTGCTTCTTTCGGTTTTAAACAGGTAACCAAACTGACTGAAGTCTTGAGTCCTTACGATTTCGTTGCTTATCAGCGTGAAATCGGTTCTCTGGATTATGGAAACTTTGCCGATATGGATATTTGGCGTTCTATTGATGGTACCGATTACCAAGACGAGATGTTCGGACGTACTGGAAACCAGCAACAATATAACATTAATGTAAGTGGCGGAACCAAGCAAATGACTTATAGTGTCAGCTATGCCCATAATGAAGAAAAAGTATCATGCTTAATTCCGGCTTCAAAAAGACAATGTAAATGCAAAAATTAAATCAAAACTGAATAAATGGATGACACTGGACTTTAACGCCCGGTTAAGTTACTCTACCATTGACGGTTTAGGTGGTGGTGCTGATACCAATGAATCCAATGCTGCCAATTCAACTGTGGCTAATGCTACCGTATTCCGTCCGGTTGATTCACTTAAATACAGTGATGACGACGAAGAAAACAGTTCGGCACAACAGAAATCTCCATTGGAACGTCTGCTTGCAACGGATAAAACCCGCAATACTTTCAACCAGAACTACAATGTAGGCTTAAACTGGAAACCATTCAAGAACTGGACATTCCGTTCCGAATTCGGATATGGATGGAAGTTTGACGATACAGAACAGTATTGGGGAGTAGATGCAGTATCTAATTCTAAATATGGATACAACGGTCAGCCACAAGCCTACCTGTTGAGAGAAAAGACGATGAGCTGGCGTAATGCCAACACATTGACCTATGATAACAAAAAACTGTTCAAAGGTCGTGATAAACTCAATGTATTGATCGGACATGAAGTAAGCAGCAGCCAAAGGAAATCAATAGAAAATGTATCTGTAGCTTTCCCTGTTACTATGAATTTCGATGATATGAAAGCAAATATGGGTTCGGGCAAAGCTTTAGCCAACCAATCTACCATTGCTGCAAAAGAAAACATATTATCATTCTTTGGTCGTGTGAACTATACTATGATGGATAAATACTTGCTTGCTGTTACAGTACGTGCAGACGGTTCGAGCAAGTTCGGTTCCGGAAATCGTTGGGGTGTTTTCCCGTCAGCAGCTTTGGCATGGCGTATCTCTGACGAGGCTTTCATGAGTAACACTCAAGACTGGCTGTCAGCTTTGAAACTACGTTTAAGCTTCGGTACTGCCGGTAACAACCGTATCAATTCCGGTTTGCTTTCCACCACTTACTCTTTGGGAGGTAATGATGCACGCAATCCTTTCTTCAACGGAGGAAGCACTACCATGTTGGAACATGGAACGAACTTATACAACCCCGATTTGAAGTGGGAAACAACAGTTACCCGTAACATCGGTATTGACTATGGATTCTGGAACAATCGTATCTCCGGTGCTATCGACTTTTACTGGAATACAACCAGAGACTTATTGATGCGTACTGAAATTCCTTCTCTCTCCGGATATAACCATCAGTACAAGAACTTCGGACAGACATCCAATAAAGGTGTAGAATTGTCTGTTAGTGCTGTTTTATTTGATAAAAGAATTTCTCTTTGAACTTCAATGCCAACATTGCTTACAACCGCAACCGCATTGATAAACTGAATACAGACTCTCCCTGGCAAAGTAGTAACTGGTCAGGTAGTACAATGGCCAAATACGAAGACTTCCGCGTAGAGAAAGGCGGACGTTTGGGTGAAGTTTGGGGATATAAGACAAACGGTTATTATACCGTATATGATCCTGTCACCAACCCTACCGGCGAACTGGTTTGGGCAGGTAGCGAATGGGGGATTAAAAGACGGAATGCAAGATAACAGTCCTACTATCACCGGTGGTAAATACTATCCGGGTGGTTTGAAACTGGAATGTGATAAAGATGGTAACCCTCTCAAACAACGTTTGGGTAACACTATCGCTCCTACAACCGGTGGTTTTGGATTCGATGGTCGCGTAGGTAATTTCGACTTCAATGTATTCTTCAACTACTCTCTCGGAAATGTAATTGTCAATGGAACAAAACTGGCAGCTTCTTTCCGTTCAGGTTCAAGAACCGGTTATAACTTAAACAATGATTTCAGACTGTCTAACCGTTACACATGGATTGATCCGGAAACTGGTTTGAACCTGTCGTCCAGCTCTACAGATGTCCTTAATACCTATGGAGACATGACAACAGCAGGATTACGTCTGAATGAAATAAACGCTAACGCCAATATGTACAATCCGGCCAGCGCTACTACCATGCAGCTGACTGATTATGCAGTAGAAAAAGCCTCATTCCTGCGTTTGAATAACATTACTATCGGATACTCTCTTCCAAAAACAATTGTAAGGAGAGCGTTTATGCAGAATGTGAGAATCTATCTGACAGGATATAACCTGTTCTGTTGGACTAACTACAGCGGAGCAGACCCTGAAGTCGATACAAGCAGTAAGAAAAATGCGATGACTCCGGGTATAGATTACGCCGCTTATCCTAAGAGCCGCACATTTGTGGGTGGTATTAACGTTACATTCTAATTAAAACATTAAACAGATTGATCGTATGAAAATATATAAGACATTATTCCTGGGGCTGGGGTTAATTGCCCTGTCTTCCTGTTCGGACTTCCTGAATCAGACCTCACCGTCTGAATTGGATAATGAATCAACTTTTAATAATGCCTATTATACAGAATTGGCACTTAATAAAGTTTACGGCAGCCTGACGCAAGACCAGACTTATTCTAACTTCCTACCTATCATTGCCGGAACCAATACCGACTGTGAACTGATTGACGGTTTGGGTACGGATGCAAGCAACACGTCCAGCGAACGTGGTAATATGAACTACAACGCTAATCCGGGATGGTCACAACTTTCCAAAGTATGGGATGCCATGTACGGAGTAATCGAGAAATGCGAATCTGGTAGTAGATGGTATAAACAATAGCCAACTGATACAACAAGCAGGAGCAACCCGTACCAGCATGATGAGATTCCGTGCAGAAGCGATGACATTGCGTGCGATGATTTATTTCGATCTGATCCGCTTGTTCGGTGATATTCCTTTCAAAACAGAATCTTCCAACAGCGACCTGTCTAATGTTTACATTGGAAAGGCAGATCGTGACGATATCATGGATGAATTGATAATTGAACTCGAGGAAGCTATCGGATATTTACCTTGGGCTGGTGAAGACGGTTATACAACCGAACATGTAAGCAAAGGCTATGCTCACGCTCTCTTGGCTAACATTGCAATGACACGTGCCGGATATGCTATCCGCGAACAAGCTAAAGACGGATATATCACCGGAGATAACAGTGACGCTACTTATCCTACTCAACGTTGCAGCGATACCAAACGTAGAGAACTATTCGAATTGGCCGAAAAACATCTGGCAGCTGTTGTCAGTTCAGGAAAACATAAACTGAATCCTTCTGTAGAAGAATACTGGCGTTTAATAAATATCGGACAACTAGATCAGACTTATCAAGAAAACCTGTTCGAGATTCCAATGGGACTAAACAAAAGTGGTGAGCTGGGATATACTATCGGATATCGTATAAACGGTGCCAGTTCCTATTCGGTCCGAAAGGTAACTCATCCGGTAAGTTGAAACTGACTGCTCCTTATTATCTGTCATTTGGCGAAGGAGATATCCGCCGCGATCTGACTTGTGCTATTTCACAACTTTCTACAGACAAAAACACCAAAGTATTTAAAAGAATATATGTTAGGAAATGCTCCTTTCGGTCTTTATTGTGGAAAATGGGATTATCGTAAGATGATGGAAAACTCTGAATGGTACGCAGCTGTATTGGCCAGCGATCAGAAAAGTTTGTTCCGGTATCAACGTAGTGAAAATGCGTTATCCGCAAGTATTGCTGATGTATGCCGAAGTTGTGAACGAACTTTATGGTAAGGGTGCAACAGCCGAAGGTTGTACATTAACAGCCACAGCAGCCCTGAAAGAAGTACACGACCGTGCTTTCACCGATGCAACCAAACGTGATGCTGCATGGACTGCTCTAATGGGAAAAAGACTTCTTCGATGCAATTGTTGACGAAAATGCATGGGAACTGGCAGGAGAAGGTGTTCGTAAGTTCGACCTAATCCGTTGGAACCTGTTGAGCGAAAAAATAGACGAGTTCAAAAACGAATATACAAATGCAGTGTATAATGGTACATATCCACAGTATGTGAACTATAAATATCGCACGGACAATCCGATGTATATCGATATGACTTCTCTCGTATTTGGAGCTAAAGTAGGTGGAGAATATGAAAACAAGAGCTTCTTCGGGCTGAAACCAGTGACAAGGAGCAAAAAGAATCTGAAAGTAAACTTGCCTAGTATTTCTGGCGGATTGAACAAGGCTGTGAAGAATCGTTATTTATTGCCGATAGCTTCTACAACCATCTCTACCTCAAACGGTAAATTACATAACTCTTATGGTTATTCGGATTAATCTCAAAATCGTAAAATGATGAAGAATATAAAAATATATTGGGAATGGGAGCTTTCATGCTCCTGGCCTCTTTGGCTGTATCTTCGTGTACAGAGAAAAGTGATTGGGATATTGACTCTTCCTACAGCCGTCCTTTCGGAACTGATGAAAACGGAATCAGTGTAGAAACAGACAGATAAAGTAGCCAGAGCGGTAGTAACTTGGAGCTCAACATCTAATACCGACTATTACATTATCGAGATTAGTCTAACGAGATGACTGACGAAACTCAATGGGATCAGAAGAAAATGGAAATATCGTTTATGGAAATGATCCTGCCAACCGGATCAAGCAGTCACCTTACACAATGGATAATCTGGCTGTAAATACGACTTATTATATGCGTATCAAGTCTATTTCGGAGAGAAAAGAATCTCGCTGGGTAAATTATAAAAAGACTTTTGCTTCAGTTAAGGAAGAAGCTATCCTGAATATCCCAACTACTGAAGACTTACCTGAAGGTCAAGGAAAAGTACGCATGTCATGGGAAGCCGGATTAGCAGTCGATCATTTCGAAATCATGGAAACAGGTGCCACAGAAGCAACTTCACGTGTTATTTCGTCAACAGAAGCTGCCGCAGGTGAAGCATGGGTTGAAAATTTGAAGTCGTTCACTGAATACACAATTACTATTTATAATGAAAATAATCGCGTGGTTCACAGACTGTTACCATTCCTGGTTTGGAAATCGAATCTACCATCAGTGATATAACAGCAAATTCAGCTGTATTCTCATGGGAAGAAACGGTGGATGTAGATGAATATGCTTGTGTTCTTTCTACCGAAGGAGTACCTGAATCAGGAACCCAATTATCACCAGCAGATATTGCTGCACATAAGGTGACAATCACAGGTTTGGCTTCCAGTACGGAATATACGGCTTATGCTTTCGCAAACGGCTCTATATGTTCCCGTATCACCTTTACAACTAAGAAAGGTAAACCGACGGGTTATACTGAAATAGAATGGGAAAATGTAGATTGGTCTACTTTGAGTGGAAAGGTACTGATTAATATAAGCAACGATGCATCAATAATTCTGCCTAATAACAGTATTCCTGCTGACATTGAGGAAATTGTATTCTGGGGAAGCGAAACAAAACCAAGTGTAGAAATTAATAACATTGATTTCTCTGGACAATGTAAAAAGATTGAATTCTATAATCTAGATATTTATTCTACAAATAAAGGTGGCAATTTTGTCATTTATTTGGATAATCAAGGTAAGACTAATTCTGGTTCTGTAGAAAAGTTAGTTATCTCATCTTGTATGATAAGAGATTTCCGTGGTGTTATTCGTGTACGTAAAACAACAAGTAATGCAAATACAACAATAGAAATTGACGATTGTATTATCAAAGGATTACAAGGTGGACATTATGGCATTCTACATGCAAGCGATATAACAGGAAGTAGTGGTGCAGGTTCTCTCGCATCTCTCAAATTAAATCTAACCAATTCTACCATTGCAAACTTCATTGGAGCCGCTTCATCAATAGTAAGAACAGCAAACACTCAACAGAATGTCACTACTAATATTGAAAATTGTACGTTCTATGGCTTAACAACATCTGGTGAGCAATTAATGAGAGATATTACTGGAGCAACATGTACATTTAATGTTTCAAATACTTTGTTCGCTGCAAGTAACACTAATTATAAAGTCTTTAATTCGGCAACAGTTGCACCGTCAAATGTTAGTTGGCAGAAAGTTTATGCTACTAGTGACTTCAAATTCACTAATACAACTAGTTCTACAACATATGACACTATGACTTTAAGTTCATCTGAATTATTCTCATGCACTGATTCTAATTCCGAATTCACATTGACTTATGGCAACAATGTTTCTGAAGAATACAAAGTCATCGGTGACCAACGTTGGAACAAATAACTAAATAAAACTACAAGGTTTTCCGTCAAGTCTGGAATTTGCATTTACTTGACGGAGAATCTTCTCTAAAAAAAGCAACAGATATTATGAATACAAATTCAATCAATACAATAAGTAAATACTTACTTCTGCTCTTGTTGATTCTTACAGGTGCTTCCTGTAATGACAACGATGATGCAGAAGATACAAGCATCCCTGTTCTGATTTCACAGAATATCAATGATGGTGATGTAGTAGGTCCGAGCGGATATGTAGAACTGACTTTCAGCAAAGCTATGCGTCAGGCTCCAGACACAGAAATCTATTTCAACGGAGGAGTAGTGCGTGTATCCATCAACTACGAAAAAGTACGTTATACCTTCTCTGGTATGGAAAACAAAGAATGTACTTTCGAAGTTCCTGCCGGAGCATTAACGGATATGCAGGGAAGAGCTTACGACGAAGACTTCTTTTTAAGCTTTACTGCCAAATCTGAAATTTCGGGTGGTGGAAAAGTATTCGATGCAATTGTTGATTCAAAAGGGAATGGCGATTACACTACTCTCCAGGCAGCAATCAACGCCATCACTACTCCACCGACCAGTCCTTATAAAATCTTCATAGCCAACGGAACTTATAATGAATGTGTCCGGATCAATAAGAATAAACCATTTGTTCATTTAATCGGTGAGAGCCGCGATGGTGTTAAAATCCAGTTTGCAGTAAACCGTGTAGATGATTCAAGTAATGCTACCTCATGGCCTTATTCTATTTTCAACGAAAACTCACCAGCCCGCAAAAGCCGGATATAGTGAAGAGCAAAACACAGTAGTGTTGATTGAAGCCACAGATTTTTATGCTGAAAACATTTCAATCATCAATCTTTATGGTGCATTCTCAAATCGTCACACTGGTGGTTTAGGTAAAAACGGACAGGCAGAAGCCTTGATAAACCGTGAAGACCGCTTTGCTTTGAATAATTGTTTGCTTGTCTCCTATCAGGATACATGGTGGACCCGTTATTGGAACAATACAACCCCTCATCGTGCATACGTTTATAACTCATGGATTGAAGGTCATACAGATTATATCTGGGGAAGTGGCGATGTACTTATCGAAAACAGTACATTCTATAATACAGGCAATGACGGTGGTAGCGTTATAACTGCTTCGCGTACCAGTGAAAGCGATAAATACGGATATGTTATAAAAGATTGTACGGTAAACGGTGATGATACAAAATTCTCATTCGGACGTTCCCAAGCCACAACCACGAAAACTGTCTGGATCAACACCAAGTTGAAAATGGATATTATAGATTCACACTGGGGATATGGTGGACAAGTACCTACACTATATGCTGAATATAACACTATCGACAAGAATGGAAATATGATTGCGGAAAGTAAAACAATCACCTCCGGAAACGTTTCCTTCACTAGTTCAGTGCTAACAGCATCCGAAGCTGCTAAATATACATATGAGAATATAATAACTATTGACAGCTGGAACCCGAAAGAGTATATGGAAACTCCCTTGCAGCACCTACCAATGTCAATCTGTCGGAAACACTCTGACATGGGATGCAGTATCCGGTGCTGCCGGTTACCTCATCTTTATGAATGGCAACTATGCAGGGCAAACTACAGACACTACCGTTACACTGACCAACACTGACGAAAGCAATATTTATACAGTGAAAACTGTAAGCCAGTACGGTACAGTAAGCGAATAAAACCAATAAGATTTAATAAAGAGTTCTTTGTCACATCATCAGCAAATATAATGTATGAGACAAAGAACTCTATTTTTTTAAAAGATAATTTGTATGCTCAAATCTATTAAAATGGGATTATTGTGCTTCTGTGTAATCAACCTATCGGTTGCTTGCAGCAGCGAAGACCCAAGTATCACTGATGAAACACCGGGACAGAATACCGGTAACGGTGGTAATGAGAACGAAGGTGGTGAAGAAGAGACACCTGCCGAAACGCGTTATGCCTTTCCGGGTGCTTACGGTGCAGGTCGTTATACTACCGGCGGAGCAGGCGGAGAAGTGTATACAGTAACTTCGCTTGAAGACAACGATAACACAACACAAGGGACACTACGCTACGCATTAAATCGCACGGGAAAGCGCACGATCGTATTTGCGGTAAGCGGATTGATAGAACTGAAAAGCCCCTTGAAGATAACCAACGGAGATGTAACGATTGCCGGCCAGAGTGCACCGGGTAACGGTATTTGCCTGAAAGGACATCCCGTATCCGTACAGGCAGACAACGTAATCATCCGTTTCATGCGTTTCCGCATGGGATCGGACAACTTTACAACAGAAGCAGAAGCCGACAGTGGTGATGCACTGTGGGGAAAGCAACATAAAAATATTATCATTGACCATTGTTCGATGAGTTGGAGCACTGATGAATGTGCTTCTTTCTACGATAACACTAACTTTACCATGCAATGGTGTATCATCAGCGAAAGTTTGAATCGTTCGGTACACACCAAAGGTAATCACGGTTATGGAGGAATATGGGGAGGATCACCCGCTACATTCCACCACAATTTATTAGCCCACCACAGCAGCCGTACACCACGTTTATGCGGTAGCCGCTATACAGGAAACCGGAAAATGAAAAAAGTCGATTTACGAAATAATGTTTTCTATAACTGGGGACCGACCAATGGTGGCTATGCAGGAGAAGGAGGAAGCTATAATTTCGTGAACAACTACTACAAGCCCGGACCGGTTACCAATACCAAGAAAAAATATTGTAAACCGTATCTTCCAACCTAACGGTGATGACGGTACAAATAAAAACACCAAAGGTATATGGGGTACTTTTTATCTGAAAGGAAACTATTTTGATGGCACATGTCCTGAATTGAAAGCCGAATATCAATCTCTGCTTACTTCTGTAAACAATGACAACTGGCAAGGGTTACACCCCAATGCAACAGAAGCCGTTCCTTTACCCGATGGAGGAGAAAAAGCACTTCAGTCAAGTAACGAATTTACTATTTCCGAAGATGCATCCGAATTCACTCAATCGGCAAAAGAAGCTTATGAATCAGTATTAAAGTATGCCGGTGCTTCCTTAAAATATGATGATGTCGATAAACGCATCATAGCCAACGTTCGCAACGGAGATTATACGACAGACGGCAGTAATGGCAGTGAAAAGGACTTATTGATAAAGCCAGCGATGTAGGTGGCTGGCCGGAATATAAAAGGAAACCGGTCCGAAAGACACCGACGGCGACGGCATCCCTGATGAATGGGAAACTGCCAACGGTTTGAACCCCAAAAGTAAGGCCGACGGTTCCAAATATACTCTAAGTAAAACGTATACCAATCTGGAGGTTTACCTCAACAGTCTGGTAGAAACGTTGTATCCCAACAAATAAATCGTCTATATCCCCAAACAGTTAAAAGATAATGAAGCAGAAAATATATCTATTTTATGTAGCTATTGCATTCAGCATCGCAGGATTATGTACCTCATGCTCTTCCGACGATCCTGTAGATGATACAGGTGGAGGAACAAATAATCCAGGTGGAACATCTTCTGATGTCAAGCAACTGGATTATGGAGAACTTCTTGCTTTCCCATACGCCGAAGGTCACGGTCGCAATACCACCGGAGGACGTGGGGGAAAAGTTTATCATGTGACTAGCCTTGAAGACGACGCCAGTGGAAGTATCAGCGGAAGTCTGCGCTGGGCTATGAAACAAGACGGTCCTAAAACGATTGTATTTGATGTGTCGGGTACCATCTATTTGAAATCGGAATTAAAAACCCAGAAAGATGATCTGACCATTGCCGGACAAACATCACCGGGCGGTATCTGTATCGCCAATTATCCATTTACGATTAATTCCAGCAATATCATCATTCGTTTCATCCGTTTTCGCCCCGGAAACTCTAACGTAGACTGCGACGGATTAGGAGGTTGTGACAAACAAAATGTAATCATCGATCATTGTTCAGTAAGCTGGGGAAGCGATGAATGTCTTTCTGTCTATGGTATGCAAAATTCTACCGTACAATGGTGTTTAGCTTATCAAGCCTTACGTGTGACTGATGTAAAGATCAATGCTGCCACAGGTAAATTCGCTTCTCACGGATATGGCGGTAACTGGGGAGGAAACTATGCCTCTTACCACCATAACCTGATAGCCCATTGCGAAAAGCCGTGTTCCACGCCTTGGTCCCCGATATACTACATTAGCACTGAACAACAACGATGGAGAGCGAGTGGATATGCGCAACAATGTTTACTACAATTGGGGAGGCGAAGGCTGCTACGGTGGTGAAGCGCAACACGTGAATATCGTTAACAACTACTACAAGCCAGGCCCGGAACCGATGAAAGCGGTAAAAGCAGACCGTGCTTACCGTATCGCCAAGCCGGATGTATATCCGGAAAATTACTCCGGCGAAGCTTACAAAAAATGGCTTCAAACTTGGGGAAGTTTTATATCGACGGAAATAAAGTGGTAGGCAATACGACTGTTAGCAATGATAACTGGACAAAAGGCGTATTTGAACAAATGGATGAAAAAAACTGTGCAACTACGGAGCTTTGGAACCAACATACCCAGATAAAGTCAAATTCACCGGTAGTTAAGGCAGGAAATGTAAGAACTCATACGCCGGATGAGGCTTATGAACGTGTGATGAGCTATGCAGGAGCCAGCAACTATCGTGATAAAGTCGACGAGTTGATAATCAGCGACGTTAAAAACAGAAAAGCAAGTTGCACGGGAGATGCCAGCAAATGGAAAGATCTTTCCGGCTACTCACAAAACAAAAGTGGATATATCAACGACCCGAAAGATGTCTGCACAGCCTTAGGAGTAAATGATCCCTACGATGTTCTGAAATCTGTAACCAATGCAAACGTGAAAGATACGGACGGTGACGGTATTCCCGACTACTGGGAAGAAGAATATGGTTTGAATCCCAAGAAATCTGCTGATGGCAAAGAAACGACTATTGACAAAAACGGGAAGTACACTAATCTGGAAATGTATCTCAATAGTCTGGTGCACGAAATCATGGTAAATGGTGCGACAGGTGGCAGTGTTATAGAATAAATTTAGTAAATTCGAACCCAAATGAT
>VOFH01000363.1_pt1 | contig 54000 bp, 92 predicted proteins | sample 5384091 | NCBI WGS metagenome assembly VOFH01 (sample SAMN12384727, study PRJNA508395) | human gut metagenome | isolation source: healthy gut G | host: Homo sapiens
ATAAAGCACAGAAGGACACCAACCTCAACTGTTTCAGCCTTGGCTTCAGATAGACCGAGTGCTACAGGAATGAAATCACAACCGTTTGAGTGTTGATAGCAAATATAGCTGGCAGAGCCATTTGGGGCGGAATATTCCCTTGCCGATTTCAACTCAATTAAGGTTCCAATAATCTGACTGATAACAGCTCCGGGGCCTAACAAAGGAGATAAGAATGGCAAGGAAACAGATAAAGCCAATCAAAATGAGTCCCCAGATGTTTCCCAGCTAGGGGGAACCATTAATTTTGCCAGCCAATTTCCAACACCTGAACCTTGAATAACCCCAATCAGCAAGGAAACAAAGGCCATGAAAGGAATGATCGTGTTGAGCATTGTTTGGATGGCTTCACGAGCTTTAGCCTGGTTGAAAGTCGCAACGACCTTCCCAGCGCCCATCCCAATTCTTGCTACAATACTTGTTTCAGCTTTTTGCTCTGTAATTTTTTACTAGTATCGTAAAGTTGGCTTTCTGTTACCACAGTTGTCGCTTTTTTCGTCTTCATTAGCAGCAGAAATTTGATTAAGGCCAACTGCTGACACATAGATTTCCTTGGTTATATATTGAGCTAGAGGCCCACTTTTCCCTGTAGCGACAATATTTATTGTAGGGATCCCTTTTAGGATAAATACCACAGCGAAGAGTACCGCCACAATCCACGATTGCTAAAGCAATTTCCTCATCTGGGATAGAAGTTTTAAACCCATTAACAGCTTCCATACCGGTCAAATCAGCAATTTTATCCACAATATCTGGCTTTTCTCCTCCGCCAGTGATATAGATGAATTTATGCTTAGCTTCACTAGGTGTAATGACCAAAGGTCCTCCGAAACCGCCATTTCCTTTAACAACTTTTATACTCTTATATGACATAATTTCACTCTTTCTATAAATCAAATGTTTTACTCAAAGGTAACACCTTGCTGTTTTGCTACATAAGCAGTTGTAAAATCGGTCCACCCAACCGCCTACAAAGTTCATGACAAGCCCAACAAGCATGTAACGAATGGCTAAGTCCATTTGACTTAAACCTAAAGTTTGAATTCCTGTTGCAATTCCATCCATACAAACAATTCCCAGGATTGATATGCGGAAATACACCATTTGAAGTATGGCAGAACTGCATCTGAGCTGCTACAAAAACTAGGTTTATAATATTCTGGTAAGAAACGTCCCATACTGATTGCCATCGGATTCCCCAGCATAAAGGCTGAAATGAAAGGTAAAATCATATACCGGCTAACAGGATTTTTTGGCAGAAATCTTAGCCAGGAATTGACCTTCTCTTCTCCCAAGAAAGCGATAAGGGTATTCATTGCAATCAATAGCATTAAGACAAGCGGTACAATATTTGTCATCCAGCTAATAAAGGTTTCTCCACCTAATTGGAAGAGTTTCATAAAACTCTCTGCAAAATTTGTAATGTGATTCATAAGGAACTCCCTTTCTTATTTTTTTTAAATAACTGTTTAATAGATAATTGTAAGTAATTCGCATAAAAGCCGAATCCCAGAAAGAATCAGATGAACTTGTCTCTTTCTCAATACCTGCCTCATGCCAAAGATAGACTTTTCTAGCATCTTCTATGGCTGATTGCATCAACTTATTTTCTTTTCTCACAAGAGGATTATACTTGTCAAAATAATGGATGTCTTCTCCCAACATAATCGTCCATATTTTGAAAACGTGCTAAGATTGTGACTCCTTGCATTTTGCTAGCTTTAAGAACCCGACCGTTTTCATCAACCGCGAACATGACAATCGTACCGGATTTGATTCTTCCGGACTTCCTGCCAATCGCTACGCGCCCCAGTCTTCGGAGCATCGTATAGGTCTTATTGAAGTCTTTGAGTTGCTGCCAGCCGAGGAACATTTGAAATATATAAGCTGCCATGACAAATACAGCGAAAATTATTAGCGAATTCATTAAAATACTCCTTTGCTCTTAGAAAATGATAGAAACTCTGTCTCTGTTTCTACAGCCCTCAAAGCTTCTTTTTAGAGAAGGCTCTCCTGCAATTCGAAAAATGTCGTCATACAATTCCAGCAATTCACTCTCCATTTTGCTTTCAATTTCTGAGGGAATGGCGACTAGAAAGATAAATTCAATCCAATCATCTCCTTTTGATAAGGCTCTTCAGCTTTCCAAACATTAAAATAGTCTTTGCATAACCCTGGTTAATTGTATGGGGAAGGCAATTCCTCCACCAAAAATGGTTGATTGTTTTTTTCTCCCTATCAATTATCCGATTTCAAAAACCTTCATCAATCATCTGAAGTTTCTCTAACTCTGCAACCATATTTAGCAAGTATTGCTGATAGGTTTTTGGGGACTCAACCGAAGAAAACGTAAGCTGACTGTTTCTAGATTTTTTGATGAAAAGCATTGGCCCTCTCTGCCATTCTTCCCGCAGCCATTGATCATCAAAAAAGATGATTAACTTGAATGACTGGAGATTTAGAATCTTTATATTTTAGAGGAACTGTCGTAAAAATCGCGAAATAGTCCTGATTCAAATCCAGATTAAAATCCTCTTCAGAATACTGAGTAATGTCTACATCATTTCCAAGGATTCGTCTGAGTTGCTGAATAATCATCGCAGCAGTTCCTCTTCCTGTTGTGCAAACTACTGCTATCTGCTTGAGAACCATTTACAACAGAGTTTTGCTTTCTTAAAATCATTTCAAAATACAAAGCCAGATATCCGATTTCAGATAATTCCAATTCAGAACCAAAAAAATTGCAGACAGTTCTTCTCCAGCAATTTTCGCCATTTCAAAGCAAAAGGATATTGAGTTTGAACCTCGCCATGGAATATATCATTAGCTTGCACATGGAAAATCAGTCGATTGATTAAGGGGCCTAGATGAGACTTGATTTCTTCAAATAATTCTTCATCATCAAAGTTAACCAACATTGTTTCTTTGACTTTCTTGACAATCCCTTGAAAAATGTTTGCAAGCTGTTCAGATTGATAAGACGGCTTGCTTAAAAGTGTCAATAAAACGGATATTAAACGGAAAACACAAAAGTCTATTTCAAACTGACTGAGGAAATCTTATAAGTCATCTCAATATGATAGATTAATTTTTCAACCAAAGGTGTCTCTGTTAAATCATTCCTATAGTAAAGGAATAGGGCAACTCAACACCCTAGATGCATAAATACGCTCCACCATAATTGAAATTGTCTTTCGAAGGAGCTCCTTTGTTTCTTTGGGATTTTATACTCCTGGAGTAGCGTCTCCAGAAAAGAAGATGTTGCCTCGGTGAGTGTCTTTCCTTCAAAGTAAGGGGGGGGCCACTTGGTGAATATAGAGCAAGCGCAAATTCAGCTCGGACCCCAAGACCTCAGCCCACGGTTGGGCTTTCCTGAAATAGTGATAGAGTAACTCTCTGCCAAAGATTTTACTTGTTTTAAATCCTTATTAAGGGTACTTCTACTAACACCTGCCTCCTCAGCCAAGTCGTCAATAAGAAGAGGGGAGGTTGACTTAATTAAACGTTTTAGTAAATAGGCAATTCTTTTACTGGAAGAATTGAAGTCACTCTCCGTTTTAAACTACCAGATAAAATCCTTTCCAACTCAGTATAGTCATACACCTCTAACATTAACTTATCATCTTGTGAGATAATCTGGATACTCGGAGCCAAAACATCATTTAATTGTTGGATACTCTTTTGCAAGGTTTGCATACTAATATCCAGCTCTGAGCGCATATCTACCAAGGAATAAGTTGGCTGTGAGACCATTTTTTCTAAAATGTTATACCATCGATTTACTATGGTCAACTCTCTTCCTCACCTTCATTTTTTAACCGCGAGTTTTCCCCCGGCAATATTTGTAGTGACTCCAGTTATATAGCTAGAACGGTCTGAAATATAGAATGCTACAAGGTCAGCTACTTCCCGTAGTTTACCACTTCGTCCCAAAGGAGTTGTTGAAGTTGAAGCATAACCAGCTCGAATATCTTCTACCGTCTTTCCACGGGTATAAGCAAGAGCTTCCTCATAAGAAAGAGTTCGAAGTCCCGTAGCTTCCATAATTCCTGGAGCAATTCCAACCACACGTACACCATGCTTACCCAGCTCTTTTTTGCCCATGAACGAGTGTAACTATAGACTGCTGCTTTTGTGGCAGCATAGGCACTTTGTCCTTCAGAACCTTCAAGCCTGCTTCTGAAGCCATGTTCACAATTACACCTTTTCCATTTTCACTAAAATACGTCCCACTGCCTGACTAACCAGATACAAACCTTTTGATTAATCATCGTTACTTTTTCGAACGTCTCATCGTCCAATTCGTAGGGACCTTTAGGATTTTCTGCATCGATTAATAATCTAGGGATATTAATCCCTGCATTATTGACCACTGCATCAATATTGCCAAATCTTTCAACTATTTTGGCAACACCCTCTTCTACTTCAGAGCGAGAAGTTACATCAACTTTTACAAATAATAGATTTGGATGACGCAAATCGTTGTCGCTAAGATCGAAATTCGCTACATTGACACCTAATTCCAGCAATTCTTCAACGATTGCCTTACTGATCCCAGATGACGCGCCAGTCACAAGAACTGTTTTGCCTTTTATGTTTAACCAATCATTCATTTTGATACCTCTCAAATTTTATTTACAAGGCAATTATACAGCGCTTTCATAAAAGAATTAAGACACTCTTTTTTATACTGTTCAAAAAATAATAAACTAATTATGAGGTTTGTACTAAAAATCCACAAGAAATGAACTTGTGGATCTCTTTTTATACTCTAAATGAACTCAAGGCATATAAGAATCAAAGGCGTGCATTCAGCTCAGCACCCAGCTCTTCAAAGCCTGGTTTTCCAAGAAGGGCAAACATGTTTTTCTTATAAGCCTCAACTCCAGGCTGGTCAAATGGATTGATACCATTCAGGTAGCCAGAAAGAGCAATAGCCAACTCAAAGAAGTAAATAGTGTAGCCCAAAGTGAACTCATCTTGCTCAGGCAGTGTCACAAACATATTTGGAACTCCACCATCAGTGTGTGCTAACAGCACTCCATCTGTAGCTTTTTTATTGACAAAGTCAACATCTTTTCCTTGCAAGTAGCCAAGACCGTCCAAGTCTTCTGCCAATTCAGGAATGAGCACATTTTTGCGAGGTTTATCTACACGAACAACTGTTTCAAAGAGGATACGGGTACCTTCCTGGATAAATTGTCCCAGAGAGTGCAAGTCTGTTGAGAAGTTGGCTGAAGTTGGGTAAATCCCTTTTTGGTCTTTCCTTCTGACTCACCAGCCAGTTGCTTCCACCACTCAGAGAAGTATTGTAGAGATGGTTCATAGTTAGCTAGAACTTCTGTCAGATAACCTTTACGGTACAAGATATTGCGTACAACTGCATATTGATATGCTTCATTTTCAGCCAACTTATCAGAAGCATAAGCCTTGCGAGCAGCATTTGCTCCTTCCATTAACTTGCTGATATCAGCCCCTGCAGCTGCGATTGGCAAGAGTCCCACTGCTGTCAATACTGTAAAACGACCACCTACACTATCAGGCACTACAAAAGTATCCCAGCCATTAGCATCTGCTTCAACCTTAACTGCACCTTTAGCGCGGTCTGTAGTTGCATAAATCCGTTTATTTGCTTCTTCCTGACCATACTTCTTAACCAAGAGTTCTTTGAAGACACGGAAAGCAATAGCAGGCTCTGTAGTCGTTCCTGACTTAGAAATAACGTTGACAGAGAAATCTTTGTCTGATACATAGTCTACCAAATCAGCCAAATAGCTTGAAGAAATAGAATTTCCAGCATAGAGGATTTGAGGTGCCTTGCGTTCTTCCTTGCTTTGTAGATTTACAAAAGAATTATTCAAGAAATCAATAGCTGCACGAGCTCCTAAATAGGAACCACCAATACCGATTACGATCAATACCTCACTATCAGATTGGATTTTAGCAGCAGCCTTTTGAATACGAGCAAATTCATCTTTGTCATATTCTTCAGGCAAGTTCAACCAACCAGTCATTTTCTGCCCCAGGACCTGTACCATTTCGCAGAGCAGAATCTGCAGCAGTCACTTGAGGCTGCATATAATCTAGTTCATGTGGTGCTACAAATTTATCTAACACCTTTGAGTAGTCAAATTTAATATGTGACATGTTTATCCTCCAATTGTTCTTTTCTTTTATGATAACGCTTTAAGAAAAAATAAGCAAGTGCTTTCACTATTTTAAAACGTTTACATTTTATATTCTATACTATTTTTCTAAATAAGCTAACCTTAGGACATAACCGAGAGCACTCGTTTGCGTAAGTCAACAAATTTTAGGCCTATTGAGAAGAACAATTTTGATTGACAAGAAACAAATACGCTTCTTAAGATTGGATGTCAGCTGAATTCATTTCAGGTCCGTTCAAACTAGATTCGCTGCTCCAATATTCATCTGCACCTTTTTAGGCTTGATTCATTATACTTGGAACCTAGTTCTCACTTTGTTCGAACTGCGTCAATGCACCTAAGTTCATCCGCGTCCGTTGGACTTGATTCACTAAGGGCTATCATAGGTTTACAGCTTTTTCCTGCAGGAAAAACTGCATCCATTGCTCTAGGATTCTTCTGCGTCCCTTGGACTTGACTCATCAAGAGCAATAGAAAAAGAGCACACAGTTCACTTCGCTTAGGGCTGCTGGATTCCTCCCCTGACCCGCTTCACGCAGAACTGTTGTCTGATAGGTATTATATCATAATTTGTTCGATTTGCAAAGGTCCGGTTTTTATTCTTGTGTTTCGGCCTTGGCTGCGAGTTTGGCTTGTTTTTTTTTCGTTCTCGACCTTGGCGGAAGAAGGTCTGCATGATGGCTGCACATTCTGCTTCCAAGATTCCTGTTTCTACTTCGACTCGGTGATTGAGGCGTTCATCTGCCAAAATGTCGTAGAGACTCCCTGCTCCGCCAAACTTTTGATTGGTCGCCCGTAAATCACCTGGGGAATCCGAGCTAGTCCAATGGCACCGCTACACATAACACAGGGCTCAATCGTGACAAAAAGCGTCGTATCCAGCAGGCGCCAGCTATTTTCACGCTGATTGGCCTCCTCGATCGCCATGATTTCCGCATGCATGACCGCCCGCTGCAGCTCCTCACGCGCATTATGTCCACGCCCGATAATCTGACCATCCTTGACCAAGACACAGCCAATCGGTATTTCATCATTGGCGAGGGCAATCTCCGCCTCCTTCAGGGCTTCCCTCATAAACATCGCTTTTCCTCTATCGTGTAGTCCATCTCTTCCTTCTTCCTTTTAGTTTCTTTGTTCATTATACCATAGGCAGCTTACGACTCACAAAAAAAGCCGATTGGGCGACTCTTATGGAGATTATTATGAAAAAGTTTAGGAGGTTTAAACAAAGTTAGGAGGTCTTTGTTTATGCTTCTAGTATAGCTGGCCTATCTTAAATAAAGCTTAAGTTCTCTGAGTATTGATGATTTTGGAAATATCACCACTTAGAATCTCAAAAATATCTGACAAATTGCTGGCTTACTACTATCCGCTTTGTCGCAGAACCAACTATTGTGGCATCGCTCATCCTTTACGTAACTCAAGGATTTGGTCATAGCGCTCTTCTTCATCAATATGATGGGCTATTTCTAGTACCGTGATCGGCAAAGAAAAGATTAGGTCTCTAACCAGACGACTATTTTTTCGTCCAAAGCTGATGTCACTTCGTCCGCTAATAAAATATCCTTCTCGCGTAAGAAAACGAGCCAACTCTAATCTGACACGCTGACCTCCTGAAATGTTTTCACCATTATTATGAATTTCTACATTCAAAATATCCTGAAATTCATCTATTAAGCCAACTCGGTCCAATACCTCCAATAATTCATGGTCCTGAAAAGGCTGACCAAAAGTTAGATTATAGCGGATAGTATCGTTAAACAGGAAGGATGCTGGCTAATTAAACCGATATTCCCTTGGAAATGACTCGTTATTTGATTTCCATCATACTGAACGAAAATGTCACCCTCATCACATACTTCTTCTCCTAAAATCAAACGAAAAGAGTCGTCTTTCCAGACCCGCTCGGTCCCTTTGATTAAGACCTTCTGACCTACTGAAATCGTCGCCGTCAAATCAGAAAAAAAGCTGACGTTCAGCAAAAACTTTTTGAAATATGATTTAAGCGCAACGATTCGAGATTTTCAACAAATTGATCCTTTGTCTCTTCGAAATCAGGTTCTTCCTCGATAATCTTAAACAGGCGGTTCGCAGTCGGCAAGGCACCTTGGAGATTGGCTGCACTGTACATCAGAGTTTGGATCGGTTCTACCAGCATCCCTGCAGCAACATACATAGAGATGAGGCTTGTAATAGAAATAGAATTTCCTGTAAACTCAAATAAAGCCTAAAGCAAGAGGAACAACCTGACTAAAAAAAGACCATAAATCCATTAAAGAAAAAAATAATATTATGTGTGAAACAAAATCTTTGGATGGCTTTTTGATATTCTCCGTTTAAATCATTCACGCGCTCTTCATTCAGCCTCATGGCCTGATTAATCTGTAAGGTTTGGCTGCCTTGCATACTATCCGAGACAAGCCCATGTAATTTCGTTCTAAGCTTGGACCAGCTGTCTCCTGAATCTTGTAAACGACGATTCATGATGAACTGAGAATAGGTCTCATAATCGTAAAATGACAAAAATAAGTCCTAAGAGAAAATTTTGTGAAACAATATAAATGGCTGTAACAAGGGCGACAAATCCCCAACTCACCATAACATTTATATTTTCCAAATAATTATCGCCCACATATTCCATATCTTGAGTTAGCAGACTAACTTTTTTCATCATTGGAAAATTTAGGATTCAATATGACTTTCTTTAAATAAAAGGGCACGGACACTTTTGTTGATTTCTCTTCGGAATATATTGTGCGAATAGTTTGAAAACAGCATCAGACTATAAATAACAAGATAGACAGACAAACCAAATAAAACAAAATTGAGAATTTTTCCATAAGAAAGGCCGTCTTGATCTAACTTCAAGGCCTTCGTTAAAATCAGAGGTTGCGCCAACACCAAACCACTATTCACAATACGCCCTAAAAAAATAGGAAAAAAGATACTTCTTATCAATGTACTTATAAATATTTCTCATAATTATCATCCATCAAAATAGAGGGCTAGCACAACCCTCTTCTCTAATTTATTTAAAATCGTGATTATTTACAATCACAATTATAGTTAAATACTCTAGGTTTAGCATTCATTTTGTCATCGAATTTGTTATTCACTTTAACCTTCACCGAAAATTACAATCTCCATGTGTCAAAATTGTTAGTTCCAATAATTCAGCATCTGTATCGCTTATTTTAGATAGATACTTTTCGACCTCATACTCACCCTCACTTAAATATTTATTTTATCAAGATAAGCATGAAACTCTTTCCTAATCACATCATTGCTGTCGACTACTCTATTCAATTCATTCGTAAGAAAAAATGAATGATTGGTTTTAGTATTAAAATACAACGTACCATCATCAGTACTATATTTTAATATATATCGTGACAAATTCATATTATCACCTCTTAATCTGTGTGACTTAACCTACAGTAAGTGTACACCGATAGAAATATTAAATCCAGCAATATTCAGCAGATTAGAAAAAGTTCCAACTTTTAATATTTTGGAAAAGGTTATCCTATAAAGCTGCAATTTCGCCAACTTCTTGAGCAATATAGGTGGCGCCGGCTTCTTCAATTCTTCCCTGCTTCCAAAGCCATAAAAGGACACCGATAGAATCAAGCTTTTGCGCTTGAGCGCCAAGCACATCGTGCTCCCTGTCTCCAATCATGATGGTATGCGCCAAATCTGTAATCCCATTTTGCTCCAAGGCATACTGGATAACATCGCTTTTTTACTACGTTTTCTATCCATGGTCGCACCAGCGACAAAGTCAAAATAATCATACAAACCAAAGTGTTTGAGAATTTGAATGGAAAATTCTTCAGGCTTTGACGTAGCTACAATCAACTGTTTGCCAGCCTGCTTGAGAGAAGCCAGCAAGTCAGGAACGCCTAGATAGACCTCATTTTCATAAAGGCCTTTTTCGGAAAAAATACTCATGATAGTAGTCAATGGCCTTTAAACATTCTTCCTTAGAAAATCCATAAAAGCGCTCAAAAGACTCCTGCAAGGGCGGACCGATGAAAACTCTCAATGCTTTCTTGTCTGGCACTTGAATCCCATATTTTCCTAAGGCATAGGCCACCGAGTTGGTAATCCCTAGTTCTGAATTGGTCAAGGTGCCGTCTAGGTCAAATAAAATCGTTTGATACATTTTTTCCTCTTTCTGCTTTCAAAAGAGGCTGGGACAAAAAGTCCTAGCCTCTCAATTGTCTTTGGATTGTCGAGCAAGACGCAGTGGTTGAGTGGGCTCTACTACGCTGATTTCATCAGCTTTTTACAGCCCTACTCAACTGTGCGGAGGTGGGACGATGAAATCGAATTCTAACGAATGACCGATTTCTGTCCCACTCTCTTATCTTCATTTGCTTATAAACTAGACCAAACACTTTCCAAGATATTGGTTTGCTCGCGACCTGGTCCGACTGAGAAGGTCGAAATGCGGACTCCAACCAGTTCGCTGACACGGCGAACATAATTGCGGGCATTTTTCTGGCAGGTCTTCTAGGTTGCGGACACCAGTGATGTCTTCTGACCAACCTGGCAATTCTTCATAGATCGGCTTTGCAGCGCTTGAGCTGCTCCAGACTTGCTGGGTAATGGTCGATTCTTTGACCGTCCAAATCGTAGGCTACACAGATTTTGACTGTATCTAGACCACTCAAAACGTCAATGGAGTTGAGGGAAAGGTTGGTAATTCCTGATACGCGGCGGCTGTGGCGCATAACAACGGAGTCAAACCAGCCCACCCGACGCGGACGGCCAGTCGTTATTACCGTATTCATGCCCCACTTCACGGATGCGCTCGCCCACTTCATCAAACAGCTCTGTTGGGAATGGTCCATCACCGACACGGCTAGTGTAGGCTTTACATACACCGACAACCTTGTCGATCTTGCTTGGGCCGACACCTGATCCGATGGTCACCCCACCTGCAACAGGGTTTGAAGAGGTTACAAATGGATAAGTTCCTTGGTCGATATCCAACATAACCCCTTGTGCTCCTTCAAAGAGCACGCGCTTGCCGTTGTCCAAAGCATCGTTCAAGATGACGGAAGTATCGGTTACATATTGTTTGATTTGTTGACCATATTCATAGTATTCTTCGAAGATATCGTCAAAGGAAAGAGCCTCTGCTTCATAGAGTTTGGTAAATTGACGGTTCTTTTCTTCCAAGTTGATGCGCAGGCGTTCTGCAAAGACGTCGCGGTCCAAAAGATCCGCGATCCGGATTCCCACACGCGCAGCCTTGTCCATGTAAGCTGGTCCAATCCCTTTGATGGTCGTTCCGATTTTGTTGTCCCCTTTTGACTCTTCTTGGAGACGGTCCAATTCGATGTGGTAAGGAAGGATGACATGGGCACGGTCAGAAATGCGAAGGCTGTCTGTTGATACCCTTCTTCATGGAGATAAGCCAACTCTTTGACCAATGATTTGGGTTGACAACCACCCCATTTCCAATCACAGAGATCTTTTCAGGGAAGAAGATACCAGAAGGAATCAAGTGCAACTTGAACTTTTGCCATCAATCACGATGGTGTGACCGGCATTGTCCCCACCTTGGTAGCGAGCAATGACTTCTGCATTGGCTGATAGGAAGTCTGTAATCTTCCCTTTTCCTTCATCTCCCCACTGGGTTCCTACAACAACTACTGATGTCATATCTTTGTCTGAGCTATATAGCTCGTCCTTTCTTGAAAAGCAGGCAGGAATCTCACCTGCGATTATGTTTTATACCTCATTATATGAAAAATTTGACAATTTTTCAAGGAGGGTTCATCATTTCATTTGTTTTTTTCTCTTATGTAGACGAATTACATTTTTACAAAATATGTATTTTCTGAATTTTAGTACTTAATTTAAAATAAAAGTTCGAATTTTTGTAAAATCGTAGCGAAAATTTGCTTTCTTTTTTCCGTTTGTAATAGACTAAAATAACTACCATAGGACGGTGAAACGATGACGATTAATCAATTACTGCAGAAACTGGATACATCAAGCCCTATTCTCCAAGCGACCTTTGGTCTGGAGAGGGAAAATCTGCAGTGACAACTGATGGACACTTAGCTCAAACTGCTCATCCGAGTCAGCTTGGTTCCCGCAATTTCCACCCGACCATCCAAACAGACTTCAGCGAACAACAACTGGAACTAATTACACCTATTGCTCACTCTACTAAGGAAGCGCGGCGCTTACTGGGAGCTATCAGCGATGTGGCAGGCCGCTCAATTGACCAGAGTGAATGCCTGTGGCCTCTGTCCATGCCACCGCAGCTGACTGAAGAAGATATTATCATCGCCCGTCTGGAAAACGAATACGAACGCCACTACCGAGAGGGTTTAGCGAAAAAATATGGCAAAAAAACTACAGGCCATCTCTGGCATCCACTACAACATGGAGCTAGGGAAAGATCTGGTCGCTGCTCTTTCAAGTCAGCTCCTATCATTTACTCAAGGACTTTAAAAAATGACCTCTATCTCAAACTGGCTCGAGAAACTTTCTGCGTTTCCGATGGCTCTTAACCTATCTCTACGGTGCTGCTCCTCTGGCAGAAGCCGGCTTCTACAGTCAGGAATACCCGCAGCCTATCCGCTCTTTTCGCAACAGCGACTATGGCTATGTCAATGACGAGAATATTCAGGTGTCCTACACTTCTTTGGAGCAATATGTAACCGATATTGAAAACTACGTTCAGTCTGGCGAGCTCAGTGCTGAAAAAGAATTTTACTCAGCCGTTCGCTTCCGTGGACAGAAGCACAATCGCGCCTATCTGGAGCAGGGTATCACCTATCTGGAATTCCGCTGCTTCGATCTCAATCCTTTTGACCATTTGGGCATTAGCCAAAGACCTTAGATACTGTCCATCTCTTTTTACTGGGCCTGCTCTGGCTAGATGATGTAGAAAATGTTGATGCAGTATTAAAAAGCTGCCCATGATTTGAACCAGAAAATTGCTTGTAGCCACCCGCTGACTGCCCTGCCAGATGAGGCAGACAGCTCAGCCCTTCTCCAAGCCATGGAAGAGCTCATCCAGCATTTTGAACTGCCAACTTACTATCAAACTTTGCTGGACCAGATGAGAGAGGCTCTCTTACATCCTCAGCTGACACTGTCAGGACAGCTCCTGCCCCATATCAGCAAGATTCCTTAACAGCTTTTGGTCTAGAAAAAGCAGAAGAATACCACCGCTATGCCTGGACTGCTCCTTATGCCCTCAAAGGCTACGAAAATATGGAACTGTCCACCCAGATGCTACTCTTTGATGCTATTCAAAAGGGGCTAAATGTCGAAATTTTAGATGAAAAGGACCAATTTCTCAAGCTTTGGCATGGTAGTCATGTAGAATATGTCAAGAACGGCAATATGACCTCAAGGATAACTATGTCATCCCTTTGGCCATGGCTAATAAAACAGTCACCAAAAAGATTTTGGCAGCAGCTGACTTTCCCGTTCCGGCTGGAGCAGAATTTTTTCTTCTCTAGAAGAGGGACTGGCCTACTACCCTTTGATTAAGAACCGAGAAATTGTTGTCAAACCAAAGTCAACTAACTTCGGACTGGGCATCTCTATCTTCCAAGAGCCAGCTAGCCTGGAAGCTTATCACAAGGCTCTGGAGATTGCTTTTTCAGAAGATGTCGCCGTCTTAGTGGAGGAATTTATCGCTGGAACGAAGTACCGCTTCTTTGTCTTAGACGGACAATGCCAAGCAGTCCTCTTGCGAGTGGCGGCCAATGTCGTCGGTGACGGTCAGCATACCATGAGAGAATTGATTGCCATCAAAAATGACAATCCTCTGCGGGGCCGAGATCATCGTTCACCGCTTGAAATCATTGAACTGGGGGACATTGAACTGCTGATGCTGGACCAGCAAGGCTATGGACCAGATGATATCCTGCCTGCTGGAGTCAAGGTTGACTTGCGGCGCAATTCCAACATTTCTACTGGCGGAGACTCGATTGATGTCACAGACAGCATGCACCCATCTTATAAGGAACTCGCTGCGGACATGGCAAAGGCTATGGGAGCCTGGGCTTGTGGCGTTGATCTCATCATCCCTGACAGCTCTGCTATTTCCACAAAGGAAAATCCCAACTGTACCTGCATCGAGCTCAACTTCAATCCTTCTATGTATATGCACACCTATTGTGCTGAGGGGCCAGGACAAAGCATTACTCCGAAAATACTAGCTAAACTTTTCCCAGAAATGGACCTATAAAGTAAGAAAACGCAGAAGATGTCTCTGCGTTTTGTTTTGTAACCGAGGTAGAGATTTAGATGATAACCTAAAAGATTAAGCATGGTCCTCCTACAAGTTTAAAATAGCAAGTCATTTGCTGTAAAAGCATCCTCTAACAAGCAAATTTCAAACCTCTCCTGCATATAGCAGAGGAAATCTTCCCTTTTTCCCAAAAAGAATCATAGGCCGCGAATACAAGGCTAGTATCATCTGAACAAGTTCCAGCCAGTTACTGTTGGCTTCCATAGCCCACCATCTCAATCGCTTTAACGCTGCCTCGGGTTAAAAATTCATACGGAGCCCCTAATGCATCAGCTACCGCCAAACCATAGACTGCCGCTTTCAAAGATTGGTTCATGCTAGCCTCCTTTGTTTTATTATACTATTTTTGGTCTTAAAATTCTTCCTAACCCCAAAAAACAAGCGCAGGCCTGCGCCTGTTTTTCTATTTTGTGTTAAAATAAAAGGTATGGACAAAATTATTAAAACTATCTCAGAAAGCGGCGCTTTTCGTGCCTATGTACTAGACAGTACAGATACTGTACGAACAGCCCAAGAAAAACATCATACACAAGCTAGCTCCACGGTCGCACTTGGCCGTACCCTCATTGCCAGTCAAATCTTGGCAGCAAACGAGAAAGGAGATACTAAAATTACGGTCAAAGTCCTTGGGACTAGCTCACTGAGCCATCATCACCGTGGCAGACACCAAGGGAAATGTTAAAGGCTACGTACAAAATCCTGGAGTGGATATCAAGAAGACGGTAACTGGTGAAGTCCTGGTGGGACCATTTGTCGGAAACGGAGAATTCCTGGTCATCACTGACTACGGCACAGGCAATCCTTATCATTCCATGACACCCTCTCGTCACTGGAGAAATCGGTGAAGACCTAGCTTATTACTTGACTGAAAGCCAACAAACGCCATCTGCGGTTGGGCTCAATGTCCTCCTTGATGAAGAAGACAAGGTCAAAGGTTGCCGGTGGTTTCTTGGTGCAGGTCTTGCCAAATGCCAAGGAAGAAGAAATTGCCAGCTTTGAAAAACGGATCCAAGAAATGCCGGCCATTTCTACCCTTTTAGCCTCTGACGACCATATTGAAGCCCTTCTTACTGCCATCTATGGTGACGAACCATACAAAGCGTCTCTCAGAAGAAGAGATCCGCTTCCAGTGTGACTGTAGCAGGAACGCTTCATGAATGCCTTAGCAAGCTTACCGGCTAAAGACCTTCAAGAAATGAAGGACGAAGACCATGGCGCTGAAATCACTTGCCAATTCTGTCAGACAACCTACCACTTTGATGAAAACGACTTGGAGGAACTCATTCGTGACAAATCTTAATACACCTTTTATGATTGGGAACGTCGAGATCCCAAACCGGACGGTCCTCGCACCTATGGCCGGAGTGACCAACTCAGCCTTCCGGACCATTGCCAAAGAACTGGGAGCGGGGCTCGTTGTAATGGAAATGGTCTCTGATAAAGGGATCCAATACAACAATGAAAAGACCCTGCATATGCTCCATATCGATGAGGGAGAAAATCCTGTATCGATTCAACTCTTTGGTAGTGATGAAGACAGCTTGGCACGCGCGGCAGAATTCATCAAGAAAATACCAAAACTGATATCGTGGATATCAACATGGGTTGCCCGGTGAATAAGATCGTGAAAAACGAAGCGGGTGCCATGTGGCTCAAGGACCCAGACAAGATCTACTCCATCATCAATAAGGTTCAATCCGTCCTTGATATCCCCCTCACTGTTAAAATGCGGACGGGTTGGTCGGACCCTTCTCTAGCAGTTGAAAATGCGCTCGCTGCTGCTGAAGCCGCGGGTGTCTCTGCCCTCGCCATGCATGGACGAACTCGGGAGCAAATGTATACGGGTCATGCGGACCTTGAGACCCTTCACAAGGTTGCACAAGGCCTAACTAAGATTCCATTTATCGCAAACGGAGATATCCGTACGGTTCAAGACGCCAAACAACGGATCGAAGAAGTCGGTGCTGATGCGGTCATGATTGGTCGCGCTGCTATGGGTAATCCTTATCTCTTCAGGCAGAGATTGAAGAACTCTTACAATTAAACGCATAGAAATAATAAAAGTAGGACCTCACATGAGGTCCTGTTTAGAATTATGACAAAGTCATCTTAGAAACTTTCCTGAGGTGATGACGGACGTCAGCGACCTTCGTCGAAGCTCCATGACTAAGTTTTGAGCCTAAGGTCTCAAAACTCCCTGAGTGTCTGAAACAATTGTGTTTCAGACACTTTTCTCACGGCGAAAAGTTTCAGTGTATATTTGAACAATCCTAATAGTATATATCAGTTTAATTTTTTTGCATCACCTAGATTGCTTAATATTAAAAACAATTTGTCTACAATCTATATAGGACCTCATGTGAAGTCCTATTATAGATTATCTGTTTACAGGCCGAGTTGTTTGACTCTGGCGGTGTAGTAAGCTCATGATCAAAAAGAGGTTCACTGTGATCAGCCAGATGGCCCATTGGTGAATGAAATGCATGAGGATGGCTACGCTAATAGCCCCCTGCAACAAAGCTTCCAACAACAATCCGTAATTCATGGCCTGACGCCGATACTCGTCCAAATCTCCCTTTCCTCGAGTGATTCGGTACAAGGCCGTCAGCATCTTGCGATAATTTCCGGAAGTCATAAAGATCACATAAGGGTGATTTTCGATGAGGCTCCCTGTAAAGGTCAACATCATCATCCCTGTCCCAAAAGCAATAAAGGGAACTTCTACAGGTGGTATGACAGACACCAAAGGGAATCAGGAGTGTCACCACAAACAAAGGAAGCAACATCTTGGTCCGCCAAAAGGCTGTCTTGCGATATTCTTTGATATGGAGGGCAACCAGAAAGCCGATCGAGAAAAATATAATCGATGAAAAACGCATGATGGTATTTTCGACACGGGGATCGTGCCAATCAGCGATGAGAAGCAGGAGGTTCCCAGTTTGAGTCGCGACCAAACTCCGGTAATGCATGTGGCAAAAAACATCAAGGCCCCCTCCGATAAAACCAAGCAGAGCCCCCATCAGTCGTGTATTTTGTGGTAAAATTATTTTTTCTTCCATAGTCTTGTCCCTTGTGGTTTCAATTATTTTATTATACCACTTTGCACCATAGCTGAGTATTGAAAATCAATCACAACCACTCATCAAACAAGTGGTTTACATCAAGATCATCAATAATTAGAGTTTTCCTATCACAGTATAGTGCTAAGAGAATCCTAATTCATACCTACTTTCGTAGTTCGTGAAAGAAAGTTCAAAATAAGTCCGTTGTCCTATCTTCTTTTTTTTCATGGTAGTGACCTCTTAAAAACATTGTTTGCCTTCTTTAAAGAGTTGATAGAGAGTATAGATATAAATGAGACTAAAAATAATACAGATGGTTAGAAATAGGAGATATCTCCAATCCATAGAATTCGTTATCAGTTGTGGGAGAGATACGAGGATAAAGCAGAGATGCGTTCAAGAAGCGTATTTTTTTTTGATGTGATTTTCTGAAATCTTTGTCCCTTATTCAAGACTGGAAGAACTAAAAGGAAAATGATCAGAAAAGGACGCGTAACTTGGCCATAGACTAGGAAAAAGGTAACAAAGATGCTAACTAAAATATGACTGAAAATTAAAGTTTGTAATGATTTCATAAGCTTCCTCCTAATCGTCGTCTTGATCTTTTTTGGCTTTTCGAATGCGAAGCCAGACGATAATTTGCATCACCAATCCGAAGAAGAAAGCTGCGAAAAGGATTGATATAAAATGACCTAGATTGAAAAAAGAGAGGTGAAAAAGTTTTTGCTATTATCCGTTAAGACATTGAGAAGTGGTATTCCAAAGAACATAAAACTCCATAGAGCAGACCAGCTTTAAGACCAGGATAGCGCAATTGTTTGCTTTCTTTTTTGGCTCAACATATCAGGATCAATAGCAGTAATACCTGTTTTTTAGTTTGAGTGCTAACATAGATAGCACAAACCATAGAAACCAGAAAGATAATGATTGGATAACCAAAAGCGACAACCTGAGGATACTTATAAGCAAGGACAAAGGGAATGAGATTGCCAAAATCATGAGATAAAACAGGACCATAAAGATTTTATTTCCGATGCGATCCGCCTCGCGTCGTTTGTGTTCATCAAGTGGTCCAGAAATGCCATATGTGCGTTTAATGAGTTTTTCAGTAAAGGTTTCTTTTTTCATTTTTTTCTCCTTTGTTAAAAATCATCTTCCCAAAAAAAGACTGTTGAGGTCTGTTTGGAGGCTATGAGCGAGATTGAGACAGAGTTCCAGGGTAGGATTGTACTTGTCATTCTCAATCATGTTGATGGTTTGTCTAGAGACACCGATATCTTTGGCAAGTTCGAGTTGGGACATGCCCAATTCCTTGCGGAATTCTTTCACACGGTTCATGTTTCCTCCTATTAAATGAATGTCGTATATATTTGACTATAGTATAGTATTATGAACATAAAATGTCAACTATTTTTGACATATTTTTAAATATTTCTTACTAGAACAAAAATCCCTCCAGCTACTAATAGTAACTGGAGAGATTTCCCTGAAAGAACCCTGCTCGATCTACTGTTTTAGGCGATAGGTCTTGCGTGGTTTTTCTTAGGTACTCGCTTGACACCCACTTCTTCCACGAATTCTCCGAATTTTACGAGGAAGTTATTGCTAACGATGGGACGTCCAGGATTGATCAGATTGACCAATTCGGTTGCTTCATAAACGGTGAAGGGCTCCTCTAACAGATAGAGGAAGGTTGGATTCCAGTCCAGACGCCCCTGAATCCGCTTGATCGATTCTTGAATAATCTGGTAGTGGTCAAAGGCAAAATCAGAAGCAGCTAAGGGTTCTCCATCGAGCAAACACTGGGACTTTTTTGAAATCGACATCGAGAAAAACGACTTCCTTGGCATCGTCACCTGCTTGGGCTAAGTCTACTGCTTCTGCTGGCAGATAGACCAGATGGGCGATGGTAATGACCCAGCCTCTGGGGTCCCGCCCAGGGGTGGAAACTGTCATGAGCTGCTCCACCTTATTCACTGGCAGATCGAGCCCGACTTCTTCTTTGACCTCTCGGATACAGGCATGGGTCGCATCTTCATCCTTGTTCACAAAGCCCCCCACCAAGGCGAGGCGGTGTTGATAAGGGTGGGCCTTGCGGCGAATGGCTAAGAGCTTGAGCTGTCCATCAACAAAACAGTAAGCCACCATGTCCGCTGTGACACTTGGGGTTTCATAAGTTGGCAGGTCTTGCTCCTTGTACCACTTGAGAAAGTCTGCTTCACTAGCGACCGTCTCAAAATACTCTTTCTCCGTCATTCCTGCTGGAATTGAAGAGACTTGCCATCTAAGCCACCTCCTTCTTGAGGGCTTTGGTCCATTGGTACCAGCCCACTAAACTATTGAGCGTGTAAACCCAGTACATCCCTTGAATGTGAAGACTCTGATCCCACCAGAGATAGATACTAAAGACGTTGGTCGCAATCAGAAGATCCATTGCTCTCGGTAAAGGCGGGGCATTAGGAGCTGGCCGACCCCATTGGTCGCATCGGTGATACTATCACGGAAAGGGCGAGCGCTATGGATACTTTGATAGGCAAGCCCATACCGATCCAAATCACAGCACACAAGGCCAAGTAGCGCATCCACTCGATTAAGTTCAATTTCTTGGCTTCAAAGTGAGATTCTTCGACCTTACCTTGATCATTGATCCGATTAGAGAGCCAAACATAAAGGCCGATCGGTTGCATGATGAAGAAATAAAGTGTTGTCAGAACTTCCCCGTAGAAGTTTTTATTGAGGGCTAAAACAAGGTAGATCGCGGAATTCACTGCTCCAAAGAGGTAGTTACTGGCACGCCCTTCGGCAACCAGGATAACACAGACAATGCCTGTCCAAGAGGCAAACAGTCCCAGCCAATCATGCTGACCTGTACGATTGGTCCATTCTAAGAAGAAGGGAACACTGGAAAGAAGCAGGAGATAGATCCATTGAAAGGCTGTGCGTCCTACAAAAGGTCCTTCCACAGGAGTTTCATAATATTGACAAAGCCTTGTTTTTTCGCTTCTTGGTGAACATTTTTTAAAGTCTTGGATAAAGGTTGTGAATTTTTCAGATAGGTTTTTCATAAGCTGCTCCTTAGTCGGCTTGGTAAATGGCATCGATCACCTTCTTGGCTTCTTCGTAGTTGCCGAGGTAGTCTGATGCGAGGAAAGTGGTCGGAATGTTTCCTAGGTATTGCTGGCGCAATTGGTCTAGGTAATTTGAAAAGCTGGTGCGGATCTCTTCATCAGCCATGGTCATGTCTCGAAACCATCATTGACATAAGAGCCGATCGGCTGTACAAAGAGGATCAAATCCCATTTTTCTTTGGACAGAATACTGACAAAGAGGTTGTCGAAGGTATCGGTCATGCTGGTATCCTGGCCTTCGACTTCCATATAGTAGTCGTAATAACCCCTTTGGTCACCAGGGAATTGGTATCTGCGATGACCAGGCCTCGATTGGCACTACTATCGATGAGCTTGGAGGTTTGATCATACTGTCCTAAGAGGAGGTAATAGTAATCTTTGGAGTGAGCTCATCATCCCGAACATTGTTCTTGATCTGGTATTCACGGGCATACTCAAGACTAACAGGTGCATCGTAAAAGCGGGCTAAATCCTTTGCAAGGGTCGTTTTCCCGTTACTGGCGCTCCCCATAATCAAAACTTTTTTGTAAACTGGCGACGGAAGGGCTGGGCGATGTATTTCCAGTATTTGCTTGGATTTTCCCGGATCATGGTAGCAGAGATCCCGAAGCGACGCTCCTCTAAGTGAACTTCAAATCCTCTAGCTTCCAACTCTTCCTTATAGGCTTTCTCCCCACATAAAAGATCAACTCTTCTGTCTCTGTTTGATACTGGATGGTGTCTAGGGCTGTCTGTAACCAAGGCTCCCAGCCCAAGGGATAACGAGGAAGTTCTGTCTCATCTAACTTATAGACTTGGGTCAATTCATCATTTGAGAAGGCTTCACGGATATAACGGAAGCGTTTTTGTAAAGGTCAATCCCACTTCTTCGCCACGGTCCCCTTCATAACCAGATACGATGACACGAACGCGATCACACTGACGCTTGGCCCGCTGGATCAGGTCAATATGCCCTTGATGAAGAGGGGCAAAGGTTCCAAAAACCAGGGCAATTCTTTCTTTTTTCATATGAACTCCTTTTTATAATTTTTTATAAATAGATTTTCTTTATGTTTTTATTATAAACTATATTTTCTATCTGTCAGTAGTTTTTTATAAAAAATATATTTTTCTTCAAAACAACAAAAAAAGATCTGAAAAGAGAAGATTTTATCCTTTCAGATCTTTCGAATTTTATTCACGAGTGAGGGAGTGACTGACACCGTCTTTCAGAACCGTCACACTAGATACAGAACCATCTTTTCCAACTACGATATCTAGAGTCGCCGCAGACCCATCGCCTGCTGAGAGATTGGCATGGTAATGACCATCATCCAAGGTATAGTTATAAGCGCTGATACCATAGGCTACGGGTTGGCCCCCAGGAAGTTGGATGGTCACTTGACTACCTTGGCCAATAGTGACTCCAGTGTCGCGTTTGTCAGACCAATTCCCAGCTGCTGCAGAGAAATCCCCTGCTGCTACAGAATAGACTCCCTTGTATTGGGCATTCTCCGTAGCAGAAGCTTGCTTCTTAGCATGGGCATGACCGTCTTCTAGACTTGGCAATTTTTCTTTCGCTGGTGTTGCTGGAGTGGCTACTTCTTTTGTTTCTTTTTGTTACGGGTGCTGCTGGTGTCGCTTCTTTCAGCTGGAGCAGGTGTTTGACTAGCTGCAGCTTGGTTATTTTTGCTACCAACGGTATGACTTTCTTCTGATTTGCTATCAGAGGATGAAGAGGCAATCGGATCTTTACTAGTGATCACTTTTTTCTTAGAAGAAGAGCTTGTTTGTTTAACTTGACTGGTCTTTGAACTGCTTGCTTCTGAAGTTTTTTCTTCTTTATTCCCGCCACAAGCTCCTAGGAAAAAGACTAGCTGTCAAAGCTAGGGCTGCTAGGGAAATGATTTTTTGTTTTTCATAACAAAACCTCTTTTTGTAACATTTGTAATATTTTGTAACATTATTGTAACACTGTTATATGAGGCTGTCAATAGTTTCTTAAATATTTTTCTAATTTGAAAGAAGTTTTAAGTAAGCTCCTAAACTTTAGCAAAAGAGACTGGGACAAAAGTCCTAGCCTCTCAATTGTTTTTGGATTGTCGAGCAAGACGCAGTGGTTGAGTGGGCTCTACTACGCTGATTTCATCAGCTTTTACAGCCCCTACTCAACTGTGCGGAGGTGGGACGACGAAATCGAATTCTAACGAATTACCGATTTCTGTCCCACTCTCTCCTCATTATTTATACACTTCTTGATAGAATTCGATCTTGTCTCCTTTTTTAACGGTGGTTTCAGCAGCACCTTTTGGAGCCATTTCGCCATTGATCTTGTACATCCAGTAAAGACCTTTGGCTTCATCTTGGCTGTGACCGTCAATCGAGGTGATCATGCCATTTTTTTCTTCAATCTTGTAGTTGGCTTTGAGCACTTTCATGAGGTTGCTCTCTTCTGCTACTTTCAAGGTTTTCGATTGCGCTTTTTGACCTTCTGGCGTCACGCTAATCGTAATCGAAATTTCGTTTTTCTTGGCAACTTCTGTGCTAGAAGCAGTTGTTTGATTGTTTGTGCTATGAGACGGAGCGCAACTCGCTAAAAGAAGAGCTGCAAGTAAGGTCATCAAGCTAGAAATGGTTTTTTTCAACATAAAATCTCCTAAAGATTTGATAGATAATGGGATAGAAAATGATCGTCGACAGAGCATGGGCAAGGTTAAAACTAAAACCATTGACCAAAGCATAGGTCCACCAAGGAATATGGTAAATCAAGGCATAAACACTATCGATCAAGACCCCATAAGCAAAGGACAGTAGGCCCAAAAAGGATCTGAAGGACAAAGGGCAACCACTTGTAACAGATACGCCAAAGGAGCATCAAACAACCAAAGGCGACAATCTGAAAGAACACAATCAGGCTCATCCCCAGGAAAAAGGCGGAGACAAACATGGTGATCATCATCACAAGAAAAGCAAAGCTATACCCTTCAAATATCACCAAGAGAAAAAAGATGGCAGAAATAGGTTGGACATTTGGGAAAGGGGCAAAAGCCTGACGTAGAGCGACACAAAGGGCCGCCAAAAGCGAAATACGGGTTAATCGCTGAAGCGTCATGACGTCCTCCTAGACAATCTCGAACTTGATCGTTCCGGCTGTCGTTCCAACCTTGATGGTTTGCCCTTCTTGGGCTTGACCTTTCAGCAATAGCTCTGCTAGTTGATCTTCCACTTCGGTCTGCAAGACACGACGCAGTGGGCGAGCTCCCATTTCTGGATCGTAGCCTTTGGTTGCTAGCAACTTGAGCGCTGAAGGCTGGAATTTGAGGGTCATGCCTTGTTCCGCCAAGGTCGCGATGAGCGGTTTGACCATGACTTTCACCACCTGCTGCATGTCCTCGCTTGAGAGACTATGGAAGACAACCTTCTAATCAATACGGTTGATAAACTCTGGACGGTAGGCCTTCTTCAACTCTTCAAACATGCGTTTTTCCATATTGGCCTGGTCAAAGCGAATATCTTTGGCACCAAAGCCAACTGTCTTATCATCCCGAAGGGCTGTTGCTCCCAGGTTTGAGGTCATGATGATAATGGTATTGGAGAAGTCGATCTTCCGGCCTTTGCTATCGGTTAAGACCCCGTCATCCAAGACTTGCAAAAGGACATTGAAAATATCAGGGTGGGCTTTTTCCACCTCATCAAATAAGAGAACGGAATATGGTTTGTTGCGGACTTTCTCGGTCAACTCGCCTCCTTCTTCGTAGCCCACATAGCCTGGAGGGGCACCGTTGAGGCGGCTGGCCGCGAATTTTTCCATGTACTCACTCATATCAAAACGGATGAGGGCCGATTCATCATCAAAGAGAACTTCCGCCAAAGCTTTGGCTAGCTCTGTTTTTCCGACACCGGTAGGTCCTAGGAACATGAAAGAACCGATCGGACGTTTATTGCTACGGATACCTGATTGATTGCGTCGAATAGCCCGACTGATACTCGAAACGGCTTGGTCTTGACCAATCACGCGCTTATGCAATTCTGCTTCTAAGTTTAGGTACTTCTTGGCATCGGTTTGGGTCAGTTTTGAGTTGGAATACCAGATAATTGGCTCAAGGTCACCAAGACATCTTGGTCAGTGACTTCTTTTTGTAGACAATGGGAGCGGCCTCTACTTCTAAGAGCTGGGCTGCTTTCTTCCACTTGCCATCCATCAAGGCCCGATCCAAGGCGGTCAACTCTTCTTTTACGTGACCGTTGGAATCGCGGTTTTTGTACGGTAGCTGCCGCTTCATCCAAGAGATCAATGGCTGAATCTGGCAATTGACGGCTGGTCAAATAGCGATGGGCATATTTGACAGCTGTTTCGATCGCTTCATCAGTAATGGTCACATGATGGTGGTCCTGATAGGTCTCTTTCAAGCCTTGGAGAATTTGGATGCTATCTGCAACACTTGGCTCTTCAATGGTGACTTTCGCAAAACGCCGAGAGAGGGCTGCATCTTTTTCGATATGCTTTTGGTACTCATCTTGGGTCGTTGCTCCAACTGTACGCAAGGTTCCTCGTGCCAAGGCTGGTTTTAGAATATTGGCTGCGTCTAAGGTCGAATCAATACCGGATCCTGACCCCATAATAGTATGCAGTTCATCGATAAAGAGAATCACGTGACCGTCTTCTTCGATGTCCTGGATGATATTGTTCATCCGTTCTTCAAAGTCCCCACGGAAGCGCGTCCCTGCAACGACATTCATGAGATCCAATTCAAGGACACGCATTTGCGCGATTTCAGCTGGAACATTGCCACTAGCGACACGCTGGGCCAGACCTAATGCAAGGGCGGTTTTTTTTCCGACCCCTGCTTCTCCCACCAATACAGGATTGTTCTTGGTCTTGCGGCTGAGGATTTGGATCATGCGTGAAATCTCTGCATCCCGGCCGATCACAGGCTCAAGCTGGCCTGCCGCGCCATTTCTGTCAAATCACGGGTATAATCTTCAAGACCTCCACTGGTGCTTGGGGGCATGCCCATCATATTTCCCATGGTTTGGCGGTTAGGGTTTTGGGCCCGATAAAGACTCCGGAATGGCTTTGATATCATTCTTGTCCCAGCCTGCCTTGTCTTCTAAATTCTTGCGAAGGGAGGCAATAGGAACTCCCTTGTCTTGCTCTGTAAAGGCAAAGCCGGCAAACTCCATGACTTGGCTCGCCAAGGTCCCACGGTCTGCTAGAAGAGAGAGGAGCACATGCTCTGTTCCCAAGGTCTTGGCATGAAGGACCTGGGCAATCTCTCTTGCGTGCTTCATAATGGCTTCCATCCGATAAGAAAATGGGAAGATTTCATACCAATTGTCGCTTTGAAAAGCTTGGCCTGTAATATGCTCCGCCGCATCCTGAAACTCATCGATCTGCATAGGATAATCGTTAAGTACAGAACCTGCCACGCTATAGGGATTATTGGCCATAGCCGTCAGGAGATGCCAAGTATCTAAGGTATGCCCCTGATAGTGGCCTGCTAGTATTTGGGCCGCTTCTATACTTTCTAACAGTGCTGTTGAATAGTTCATCTAGTCGGTATTTCCTTTTCTATCTACTTGTTGAATGATTTTTTTTCAGCATCGTTGCTCGTAGGATGAGAACATCTCGACCTAGGACCTCATCGGAGGTCGTCGCAAGCAACAGCTGAGTCTCACGTTTTGTCAATAATTTTTCTTCATAGAGCATCTGGAGGATATCATTGAAGACCTGCTGGCTGATGGTCTCTCCAATATTGGCTGCCAAGTCTTGGAGCATCTGATGGTGATCTGAAAACTGGACCTTGCCAATGCGGATATAGCCACCACCACCGCGCTTGCTCTCTACAATATAGCCTCGGCTCTCGGTAAAACGAGTCTTAATGACATAGTTAATCTGACTGGGTACGACCTGAAAGACATCGGCTAACTCACTTCTTTTGAGCTCTGCCATGCCAGCTTGAGCCAGCAAGGCCTTGATATAAGCTTCAATGCTATCAGATGTGTTCTTATTTGCCATGATGCTCCTTTCTGGCTTGTTTTTTTCTAGATGGATGCTCTGTTCTTTGGCCCATAAAAATGGCCTTGGAGTGTTCCTTCTCATCATTGACCTTATTTTACTATTATACAATTTTTACGGCTGTAAATAAAGCAAAGACTCCATGGAAATCGGAATCTCTTAAGGAAAGGAAAAAATAAAAGAGAGTGGGACAAAAGTCCTAGCCTCAATTATTTTTGGATTGTCGAGCAAGACGCAGTGGTTGAGTGGGCTCTACTACGCTGATTTCATCAGCTTTTACAGCCCTACTCAACTGTGCGGAGGTGGGACGACGAAATCGAATTCTAACGAATTCCCGATTTCTGTCCCACTCTCTTATGACAAGAAGGAACTACTCTTTGCGACGAGCGAATTTGGCGCCTCCACCCAAGAAACCTAGACCAAGAAGGCCTAACCAAGCAAAGAAACCACTTTCTTTTGTACCGGTTTGAGGAAGTTTTCCTTCCGATTGTAGAGAAGGACTTTCAACATCTTTTTTTTCCGGATGGTCTGAAGTCAAAACAGAAACTGCTTCTGGGGTTTTCTGTTGGAAGAGAACTGGTCTTTCTTTTTTCTTTTTTGTCTTCTGCTTGAGAAAGAGTCATAACTTCTGGCTGCACCTTACTTGGAGTGACAGGAGTGGTTGGAGTCGGCATATCAGCTATCAACGGACTTTCTTCCGCTTCCTTCGTTCCGACTTCTGTGATCTGGTCCTGGGCCTCCACTTCGACAAAGGCATCGACTTCTGTCCGAATTTCTTTTTGCCTTCTTCTTGTCGAACCTCGATCAATTTCAAGCGGCGTCCGACCTTCCCTGCTTGAAGGATCCGGCTTTCGCCCTTGGCCAAGTCCTTGTTCTCACGCGTTTGACTCTCAAATGGAATCTCCTCTGCTTCGATGAGAAGTTCTGGCTTTTCAAGAATCAAATCCCGAACACCTTGATCTGGGCGTGTCTGCGTCAGGGGTTCATAATTGTGAGCATCTTCTAAGATGGTTTCAAGGGCTTCCACTTGATTAGCTGTAGCAACCAGATCTGGGCTCTCTGGATCCAACAACTGCGTCAATTTCGTTAATTTTCCTTGAACCGTCGGTTTGAGGTCTGCTTTCAAGCGCTCGAGAGAAGTAGCCTTGATCTTTTCTACTCCTTCTCTGATGATCTGTTGCAGCTCCTCTTGACTGAGCAGCTGACTATCTTTCCCTGAGAGGACAAATCGGTCCACCTGGATAGCTCTGGACGACTGAGGATCATTGAGGGCTGGATCCAGATGCAGGCGTAGCTGGTGGTAGCCTTTGCTAGGCCTTGTAGATTGACCAAACTCTGGTCGAGCTTGCGTTGGTCTCCGTAGCCACTGAAATAATGATCGCCTTCGATCTCATAATCATGGCCCCGACCTTCTTCGAAGGCCATTTCTTTTCCATCCAAAGTGACGCTGTAGAGCCCATGACTTGGGTCGACTACTCCTCGAACCTCCACACCTGTGCCCTTAAAGGTAATGGTCACTTCAATGTGTTTCTTGCCTTCCTCATCGGTCACTTGGTTGAAACTAGACCAAGATTCTGTTCCATTTGAGAAGTCTTTGTTGTCTGTCTCATGATGCCAGCCTTGGCTATAGTGCAGTTTTGGATCTTGGTCATCCACTTCTTTGCGATTTTCTGGCAACTGGTCTTCATTCATCACTTGGACTGTCAGCTCTGGAATAAAACCAACCAGGCTTCCTTGATCCGGATGGAGCAATTTGACCTTAAAGTCATAGACGTCGGTCGCTTTTCCTGCAAAATCAAGGGTTGGGACTTGGACTGTTTTTTCCTGTCTCTCCATCTGCAAACTCAAGAGTGACGTTGGTATCTTTGTAGACCTTACCATGAACCCCTGTTCCCGGTTCTGTGATCAAGTTGAGACTGGCACTCCCTTTAGAGCCACCTTTTCTCTTGACGACGACTTGCGCTGGGTCGCCTTTCTTAACAGCTAGGGTTGGCTGAGCAAACTCAAAGATCCCCTTTTCTTGGTTATTGAGGGCATAAATCCCTTCCGTTGCGATCGCATCTCCCTTGCTATTGACCAAGGTCAAGGTGTGGGATCCTGCTGCCAAGTCCGGTGTTTCATAGACCTTTTGGCTGCGTTTGCGGCTTGGGCTTTGGGTATTGACGGTCGCTAGCTTTTGTCCATCGACATAGACATCCATTTCCCCATGACCAGGGTCGACAGTTGCGACCACATAGGCCTTAGTGCCTTCAAACTGATAGGTCACCGAAGCCTTTTTCCTTGGTCCACATAGAGGTGCCTCGAACGCCTTCTCCCTCTTCATTCCATTGGCCATTGGCCCGCTCAGCTGTCCGGTCAGAATGATAAGTCAAACCAAGCGGATAGCCATCAGTTTCTTCAATGCTAGCGGGCGTCTTATAGACAGAGACTCCGTTCAAGATTGGAGTAGCTTGGGCATCAGTGATGGCCACCCGGATATAGCGACTATCAACTGGTTGCCCTTTGATTAATCGGCGGTATCCCACAGTTGAGCCAGCTCCATAAGGAACCCATTGCCCATTCACTGCTACATCAATGGTGAAGCCAGAAATCCGTTGGCCTTTCTCGATGGTTTCTTTGAGCTCTACCACATCAAAGTGTTGCTCTTTTCCAAGATCGAGGAACAAAAGATCCGGTCTTGGCATCATCAGCCGGGGCCCAACTGGTCTTTTTTCATTGTCATCTGTCAAATGGCTAGCCTTGTAGAGAGAATTGCGTCGTGTCGAGTCAGCTTCTACCAAAGCTCCTGCCGCATAGTTCACACTGTAGAGTTGGTCCAAGGTCTGGCGGAATTCTTTCAAACGGGCTACATCGGCCTCCGCAAATTTTCCGTCTTGATTGGGTGGAATATTAAGCAAGAGTGGAGTGCCACGGCCAACCGATTTGAAGTAAATGTCCATCAATTCGCGCAAGGACTTAGGCTCTTGATTGTCATGGTAGAACCAGCCGGAGCGAATAGAGACATCGGCTTCTCCCACTGAGTATTGCTTCCTTCCGGATCCCCGTGATTGAGGTAGCTATTGGATGGATTGTTGCGGATCTTATCCGGATTGACCTTTTGCCAAACCGGATCTCCGGCAATCCCCTTTTCATTTCCAATCCAACGAACATTGGTCGGCTCAGCTGAGAAGATGGCAATATCCCCTTGGACCTTGCGAATGGCTTCAAACCACTTGTCAAAGGTATAGGTGACCTTTTTGAGCCCCATCGCCACGCGCTCCATCCATCCAGACTTCTACGAACTTACCCTTGTTCCCATATTTTGGATCTTCAAGGATTTCCTTAAGCTGGTTGAGGTAGTATTCGTTGTATTGGTCCTCTGTATCCACATGGTAGAGCGGGCTGTGAGCATCCCAAGGCGAGAGGTAGACCCCCATATCCATGTCATACTTGCTGGCAGAAGCAGAAACCTCGGCTAGGACATCGCCTTTTCCATCTTTCCAACCACTTTTGGCAATGGTATGGTCGGTGTATTTGGATGGGTACAAGAGGAAGCCATCGTGGTGCTTGACGACCATGATGGTTCGTTTGAAGCCCGCGTCTTTCAGGGTTTTGATCCACTGATCGGTATCCAGATGCTCTGGATAAAAATAATAAGGATCTTCTTGCCCATCTCCCCATTCACGATCGTAGTAGGTATTCATCCCAAAGTGGATGAAAGCTGCTAGTTCTTCGCGGTGGTATTGCATTTGGGCCTTGCTTGGAAGTGGTCCATAGTCTGCAATCTCAGGCTCCTCATTTAGAGAAGTGGCTGGTTGGCTTGCTTCTGTCCCTTGACTGACTGTGCCGATTTTCTTTCTCACTAGTAGCTGCTGAGGGCTGTTCTGATTCTTCTTGGTGCTCGTTCACAGTTTTCTCCTCCTTTCCTTGGTGATCGACATCGCTCGTTTCAACCCGTTCTTCGTGGTTCACTATTCTCAGCTTGTTCCTCTGCGTAACTGGTAGTAGCTCCTAAAAAACAAGTCGCTACGACTACCGAGCAGACGCCTACTGAGAGTTTACGAATGCCAAATCGATTTCTCTTATCAACTAATCTTTTTCCCATATTCCATTCCTTTATGTCACCAGGTAAAGAGGGTGGGTTTCCCATCCTCCTTCTGTTACCTGTGAACTTTTCACCGTATTTTTGCTAGTTTCTCTAGCTTTTTATTTGGCCTTTTTGGCTCTTTTTTCTGATCGTCCAGCACAGCACTAGCAAGGCCTGCTGCTAGGATTCCAGCAACGAGGCTTGCGACGCTTTCTTCCGTTCCTGTATTTGGTAATCTACCTTCGGAAACTGGAGCAGTTGAAACTGCTGGTGTTTGAGCTGTTTTCTCGACTTCCTTCCCTGCTGCATCTGTCCCTTCCTGACGCACTGCTTTGACCTCAAGAGATGCTTGAGGAGTTGGGGTAGCTACTGGTCCTTCTGAGACTGAGGTCCTTCTGGGCCATGAGGACTGGTTGGCTGGGTTCTGGCTCTGGTTGTGGCTCTGGCTGCGGTTGTGGTTCTGGTTGTAGAGTGTCTGGAAGCACTTCTTTCGTGCCCACCTCTGTGATTTCTGCCACTGGATCTAGCTCTACAAAGGCATCCAGTTCCTTCCGGCTTTCCACACCATTTTCTTGAGAGACTTCCACCAAGCTCAATTTGCGGCCTTTTTGACCTTCTTGAACCACACGTTTCTCACCTTTTGGAAGTTCCGCATTTGGACGTTCTAAGCGTTCAAAGTCCATCTCCTCTGGCTCAATCACCAACTCTGGTTTGGTATGGGCCAGATTCTTGACCCCTTCTTCAGGAATGTCTGAGCCTGTAGGTGCTTTTACGGATAGAGAAAGTTGATATACTTTTTCGAGCTTGCCATCTTCTGAGACAACCTTGACAAGAACGGGGCATTGGCACTTTTAGCATCCGATGACCGTAACGGCTGTTCCATTCTTGCCTTGTGCTGAAACGATTGGACGTTCTCCCTCATACTCTAGATGATAATCTGTCACATCTGGTTTAAAACCTTCTAGGTCTTTGCCATTCACTTGGATGGTGACATCAGTTGTTGCCTGAGCCTCTTCTGTTGGGGCATAGGCGCTCAATTCAATGATTCCGATTCCTTTTAGATGTTCATCACGGACCATTCTTAAACGGATGGCTTTGGTTCTGGTTTCGTTGAAGCTGAGGTTAGAGATATAACCAGGTTCAAAGGCATAATCCAAGCTATACGGGATTTCTTCCCAGTTTGAGGCTTGGTTAAATGGATGATCTGGAAGATTCTTCAGATTGCCATAATCATCCGGAACATCAAAGTCTGGACCAATATAGCGTTCAAGAACCGTTTTCGTTGGCAGACCTGTTTCCTGATCTGCAAAGAAGTCGACCGCTACTTTATTGACTAAGCGCTCTGTTACTTGACCATTTTTCTTGAAAATGAGACCAGCAAACACTTCTGTTTGATCCGGCTCTCTCTTCCAGTTGGTCCAACGGTAGTACTCGTTGTAGCCACCATCATTGATGTAATCGATATAGTCGATTTGATTTGGATCGAGATCGTTGGTTTCACTAGCAAATGCTCTGGTATCCTCTGCATTGTAGTCACGGTTCACAGAGAGGATTTCTCCTGTCTTTTCTGACACCCGGACGGTCAGCTGAGCTGTCAGATCATAGCCAATGACTTTTCCTTCCAGCGTGAAGCTACCTTCGTGAGAAAGCGCATCAGCTGGTAGAGGCTTCCAGTCCACCGTCAGTTCCTTGCGTTCATAGCCTGTATCCCCTTGGAAGTAAACGCCTACGGTAGATGGTAGAACTAGATCTTGACCGACTTTCACAAAACGGCTGCCTGCTTCTACTGCTACTGGAGCAGCTTGTTTCAGTTTTTTTCTGCATCGCTTGTGAGATGGAGGCGGTATTCTTGTAAGATGGTACCATCTTCCGCTTTATGGATGACACGGATTGGCTCACCTTCATGGACGCTTGGCACAACCGTTGCAAGGCCGTGATGGCTGGCTGTCGCTTCCACTTGTGGATAAGCCCGATCACGCGCATCGATGTAGTAATCGGTCACACTTGGATTGACACCTGGCAAGACGTCGCCATTGACGCGAATGGTCAACTGGCTCCTTTCTTCTGCCGCCACCTTATTGGCAAAGATCTGAATCTCTGAAATAGAGCTTCCACGCTTGCCTTCTGGCGTCTTCATACGGATCCGAACAGCATAGGTGTCGACTTTATCAAAACTGAAATGATTCATCTTACCAGCTGCTACCGGTTCTTCAACGGTTAGGTTGCTGACTTCTTTCCAGTTGGCTGGATTGTTAAATGGATGGTCTGTTTCGTCTTTGACACGATTTGGATTGCTTGGAACTGTTGGGATTTGCTCTCCTGTATAGTACTCAATCACGTATTCACTTGGAGCTCCAACGCCGTGGTCTTCATGGAAACCAACATGGAGGTTGTCCACTGCACGCTTGGTCAAGATACCAGAGTCCCCAAACAAGATTCCAACCGAATCTTCCGCATTGTCACGGCCCCAGTTGGTCCAACGGTTAGCTGGAGCATCGGTAAAGGAGATGACCTTGTCATTGACCTTAGCAACTGGATCGCATCGTTAGAGTCACTTGCAAAAGCGAGTGGCAAGACAGATCCTGTCCATTGCTCTGCTACATTGGCTCCCTTGACTGTGGTGCTAGAAACACGAATATGAAGACGGGTTGGAAGATCCGTTCCTTCTACACGACCAGCTAGGACAACTTCTCCTTCTTTGGCCAAGAGTTGCGGATCGACCGCATCCCAGGCCACCTTAGCAGTATAGGTCTTACCATTAGAGTGATAGGTCCGTACGCTTTCTGGAAGAGCTGGTTTTTCTCCGACTGGAGTGGTAGTGCTGACTTCTTCTACAGCGATAATGCCTTCAACCGTCACTTGAGCTTGGGCTTCTTTCTCCACACCCTCTACATGACCGGTAACTGTAAAGCTATGGTAATCCTTGACTTGATCTGCGGTCACAGCATCCCAGGTCACGCGTTTTTCTTTAGGGAATCCCTTATCATACTCGACCAAGACGGTCTCTGGAAGAGCTGGCAAAATGTTTCGATCTGTACTAATCCGTACAGGACGCACCTTGACAACCGTCTTTTCTTCTGGATTTGGTGTGATGGTAAAGCTGACTTCTCCTGTTTGTCCTTGGAAGTTGGCTTCTAAATGAACCAATCCTGCTTCTCGCAATTCCAAACCTTTATTGGTTGCGACGGCTTTTCCTTGACTACCAGCTCTTGTCTTCACATCGATTTGATCTGCTTTGAGACTTGCCTGGCTACCATCTTGGTAATGGGCAATGACTTCAAGTGGTACCGTTTGATCTTCCTTGAGTTCCTGTCCTTCTGGCAGCCGCAATTCTAGGCGCTCAATCTGTGGACTTTCTTCTTGGAATTGGACCACATAGGTCTGTACAGCTCCCGTATCCTTAGCAGTCACAAAGATTTGGGATTTCAAACCATTTTTCGCGATTAGCTTGGAGGACCGTCACTTGAGCATTTTCTGCACTTGCTGTGACTTGACCTGGTTCTTGACCATAAGCGAGGGAACGGAAAATAGTATGGTTGCCACTACCAAATTTTGGAAGGGCTACCCCATCTAGCTGAACCGTTGGTTTCTTAGCCTTGGCTACATCTCCTCCTGCAACCACTAGTGTCGCTTGGACCGTTTCCCCATTGCCTAGGAGTCCTGTCGCTTTCAAGCGTGCTCCTGGTGTGGACAACTGATCTTCTTGACCAGCTTCCAAGGTCCATTGATCGACCTCATAGTGGGCAGTGGTCCCATCAGTGAAGACTAATTGCACAGTCTTATCCACTGTCGCTAGGTCTGCTCCCTTGCGGGATTTGTTTGATGACTGGAAGGACTTGTTCCACGCCGATCACATCAACCAGAGCTTCGACCGTGCGTCCTTGAACATGACCTGTCACACGGACTTGGCCGGCACGACTATAGTTTGCTTTGTCCCATTCAACAGCTTCTTCTTGGGCCTTGCCATCGCTATAGACCACATTGACCTTACTTGGTAAGGCAGGCTCTTCTCCCAGATAAGCACTTTGTCGAACCGGTTCCACACCTAATACAGTGCGTTCTGCTTGGTCCTTCTTACCTGTAAAGAGGCTGACTTGGTCTGATTGCAAGCGATCTGAGTCTGCATACAGAGTAAAGGCACCCGCCTGCTCAGTTGATTTGACAATCACCACCCCTTTGCCGTTGAAGGCTTTGCGTTGCCATGAGCCATCTTCCTGCGCTTTGTAGCGTTCACGGCTAGCTTGTTCCCCATTATCGACACCGACAATTTGACCTTGCCCATGCAGATGGAAATGCACCAAATTATTGGCAGTTGGGACGACACGACCTGCTTCATCGACGATTTCATATGTAATATAGGTCAAATCCTTGCCGTCCGCTGCGATCGCGTGTTCTTCTTTCAACAAACGAACACCCGCAGGCTTGCCGGCTGTTTCGACTTGATCTTTCGCGATCACTTCGCCTGCTTCGTTGCGCGCAATAGCTTCTACTTTACCTGGTACATAAGGAACCAACCACTCTAGATAGAGTTCATCCGGATTTGCCCCTTCTTGGTAGGTCCGGCCATCAGCTGTGGTCTTCTTGGTAAAGGTCTTCACTCCTTGTGATTCCCCATTGACAATCAATTCCACACTGTGAGCATTGGAGAAGGTCCGAACAGGGATCCGCCTTCTTCGTCCATGACACGATTGGCTAATTCTGGATTGTCCCAGTTCCAATGTGGCAAGAGATGGACCATCGGATGTTTCTCAGCCGATACCCATTGACTTTGGTAAAGGTAAAAATCATTCTTTGGAAGGCCGGCAGTATCCACGATACCGAAATAAGAACTTTTCACAGGTGTGTCATTTTGGTTGTGCCATGGTGTTGGCTCACCGATATAAGTCAGTACCGGTCCAGATAAATTGTCCTGCATAACCGGCATGATCACGGTCAAAGGTCCAAGAGGCGGTTGCTGTCCGACCCCAACCAACCCGGTCATTGCCGTAGTCTGATTGTTCATAGTGGCGGTCTTCTTGGTTGCTGCCAACCCATTCTCTTTCAGGATGATAGTATGAGCCCCGTGTCCGCGTTGCAGAAGAGGTTTCCGAACCATAAATGAGCCAGTTTGGATGTTTGGCCCGTAAGCTTTCATAGTTGGCCTCTGAATAGTTAAATCCAACCGCATCGAGCTCTGCTGCTACCTTTTCATGGCCTCCTGATCCATCACCAAAGCGGAATTTATCAGCTCCCATGGTGACATAACGGGTTGCATCCACGTCCTTGATGGTCTTGACTAAGCGACGAACGGTTGCGACAGATTTGTCTGAACCATCTGCTTCACCGACTTCGTTACCGATTGACCACATGACAATGGCTGGATTGTTCTTGCCCCGCTCTACCATGGTCCGTAGATCGTAATCTGACCAAGTATCCCCCTTTACGAGCTTCTGGGTGAGTGGCATCCTTTTCAAAGAAACGACCGTAATCGTATTGTTTTTGCCACCATACCAGGTATCAAAGGCTTCTTCTTGGACCATCAAGCCCAACTCAGCAGCAATTTTAAGGTTTGTTCACTGGCTGGGTTGTGAGTCGTCCGAATCGCATTGACCCCCCATGTCTTTCATCTGTTTGAGACGACGGTATTCAGCCTTGTAATTTTCCTCAGCTCCAAGAGCCCCGTGGTCATGGTGAAGAGATACTCCGTGGAATTTCGTCGCCACCCCATTGAGGAAGAAGCCACCTTCTGGCGTCCAGTTCAAATAACGATAGCCAAAGCGTTCCTTTTGAACATCCACTAACTGGGAATCCCGATAAACCCGCGTATACAAGGTATAGAGAGCTGGATGATCCGTTTTCACATCCCAGAGGGTTGGTTTTTCAACATGCAAGGTTTGAGAAAGGTTGATTGCTTGACCAGCTAAAACAGATTGCGCCTCACTGCGCGTTTTTTTCGCTCACCACTTGGCCATGTTGATCGACAATTTCATATTCCGCATAAATACTATGGGCTTGATCATCTTGGTTGACAATGCGGCTCTTCACCACCGTATCTACTGCCCCATTTTGCTGTTTTTCCAACAGAGGGGTCGTAATCGTAGTCCCATACTGCGCCAAATGAACCTTGTCCGTCACACTCAGCTTAACATCCCGGTAAATCCCGCTACCAGAATACCAACGGCTACTTGGTTGTTGATTGACCACATGAACGGCGATGGTATTCTCGCTTCCATCTGCGTTCAAATAAGGAGTAATATCATAAGAAAAGGCATTGTAGCCATTTGGATAATGACCAACGAATTGTCCGTTTACATAGACTTTGGAATCCATGTAAACCCCGCCAAATTCCAAGCGAACCTTCTTATCTAGATCTTTGTCATCCAAACGGAAGGTCTTACGGTACCAAGCATCCCCACCGTTTAATTGACCGCCTTCATTTTGAGCAGGAGAGTTGTGATCGAAATCAAAGAAAATAGACCAGTCATGAGGAAGATCTAATTTTTCCAATCCTTGACATCCACTTGACGCCCTTCTGCACCAGGAGCCGCATTCAATTTAAAATACCAATCTTTATTAAAATCACGTTCTCGATCTTGCACAATATCCTCCGCCACACGATTTTGATCTGGAGCAGCTGTTTCTTCCGTTCCTGTAGCACGCTCAGATGAAGCTGAAACGGGCTGGCCTTCGCCTTGAGGCGCTGGCTTTTCCTCAGCTCTGGTAGGGGTGATGACAGCTGGAGCTTCTGAAACCCTTGCAACAGCTTCAGGAACTTCCGTTTCTGAATTTTCCGTCACAACACTTGGTGTCTCCATCGAAGTCGGTTCACTTTCGAGGGCTGGCTTTTCTTCCGCATGGACCCTTGAAAGACCCAAGGCAGAAATCCCAATCACAACAGAACAAGCTCCAACTGAGAGCTTACGAATACTAAAAACAGGACGCTTTTCAAAAAAGACTTTCCCATAAAAACCTCCTCTTAGGATTAAAACTATTCAATTTGTAAGCGCTTTCTTATGATCGAACGCTTACAGAAAATCACATATTAACTATACCAAAAAATAGGACCGATAGGCCCCAATTTCGCTCCAACTATAGTTAGATTAAGAACTCCTTTAATTAGTGGAAATCTCCGTAACCCAAAAAAGAAAAAAAAATAGAAGCCAACGGCTTCTATTTTTTTATGATCTTATAATCCTGGTTCTTGACCAAGTTCAGCAGCCACCATCCAAATGTTCTTTTCAAGTTCTGCTTTAGCCCCAACAAAGATATCGTTGGTTACATCATCTCCTTCAGCGTCAGTAACATCCAAAACTTTTTGGTAAAGGCCATCAAGGTAATGGAAGATTTCAAGAACACGTGTCAAGCTTTCTTCTACATTTTTTGTAAATGTTCCACGGCGTTCTTCAATATTGCTGTGTTCCAAAAAATTCAGTCATGCTAGAATATGGCGCACCACCAAGAGTGATCAAGCGTTCGCTCACTTCATCAAGGTTGCATCCAAGCTGTCCATGTATTCGTCCATTTTTGGATGCCAAACCATAAAGCCACGTCCACGCATATACCAGTGTACTTGGTGAAGGGCAATGTGAGCGACGTAGAGATCTGCTACGACTTGGTTCAAGAGGCTTTTGTTTCTGGAAGAGTTTCTTTATTAGAAGGTGCAAAAGTTGCTACATCAGTAGCTGCTTCATGTTTCATAGTTGTCATATCGTTTCTCCTTTTTTATAATGATTCTAATTAACTATATCTTTATTATATGCTTACTCCATCAGAAAGTCAAGATAAAAGATTTAAAAAATCATTCCAAAGCTGGAAGTTGCCAATTGAAAGAAGATACGATAGAATGAAGAAGACTAATCGAAAGGCATTACCAATGAAATATATATTTACCTTCCTGATCTCTATGGTTCCCCTCGTTGAGTTGCGTGGAGCCATCCCTTTTGCCATTGCAAATGGCATTCCCTTATGGACAGCGCTCCTGATCGGAGTGATCGGAAATCTTCTCCCTGTCCCTCTGATCTTCTTCTTCGCCCGCCTTCTGATTCAAAGTCGTTAGATGCTTTTTTCGATACCTTCACCAACTTCAAAGCGAACGAATTCTACTACTGAAGCGTTTACTGATTCAAGGTAAGCTTCAACTGTTTTGCTGTCGTCCATGATGTAAACTTGAGCAAGAAGTGTGTATGCTTGGTCAACTTTAGTGTTGTCAAGCAAGAAGCGGTCCATTTTACCTGGGATGATTTTATCCCAGATTTTTTCTGGTTTACCTTCAGCAGCCAACTCAGCTTTGATATCTTCTTCAGCTTGAGCAACTACTTCGTCAGTCAATTGGGCTTTAGAACCAAATTTCAAGTGTTGAAGAGCTGGTTTGTTAACCATAGCACGGCTTTCGTTATCTTGATCGATAGCGTGGTTAAGTTGTGCCAATTCATCTTTAACGAATTGCTCATCCAATTCTTTGTAAGAAAGAACTGTTGGTTTCATCGCAGCGATATGCATTGAGATTTGTTTAGCAAGTGCTTCGTCTCCACCTTCAACTACAGAGATAACACCGATACGTCCACCGTTGTGTTGGTAAGCTCCGAAGTGTTGTGCATCAGTTTTCTCAACAACTGCAAAACGACGGAATGAAATCTTTTTCACCGATAGTAGCTGTAGCAGTTACGTATGCAGCTTCAAGAGTTTCACCTGAAGGCATTGTCAAAGCAAGAGCTTCTTCATTGTTAGCAGGTTTATCCTTCAGCGATCACTTTCGCTGTTGTATTTACCAACTCAACGAATTGAGCATTTTTCGCAACGAAGTCAGTTTCAGCGTTTACTTCAACTACTGCTGCAACATTTCCGTTGACATAAACACCAGTCAAACCTTCAGCGGCAACACGGTCAGCTTTCTTAGCTGCTTTAGCCATACCTTTTTCGCGAAGCAATTCGATTGCTTTTTCGATATCACCTTCAACTTCAACCAATGCTTTTTAGCGTCCATGACACCAGCACCAGATTTTTCACGCAATTCTTTTACAAGCTTAGCTGTAATTTCTGCCATTTTTTTTTCTCCAAATTTATTTTTTATCAACCTAAGGGGCAGGGCTGAGCCCCTGCCCCTTAGGTGTTTGTCGTATCTTTAGTAGGCATCGAGCCCTAACCAATCTTAAAGATTAGTTGTTGTCACCTTCGACAACTTCAACGATTTCTTCGATTGAATCAGCTGCAGCTGCTTCTTGAAATCTGCAGAAGCATCTTCACCTTGGTTACCTTCGATGATAGCATCAGCCATTTTTGAAGTGATCAATTTAACGGCACGGATAGCGTCATCGTTAGCTGGGATGATTACATCGATCTCATCTGGATCAGCGTTTGTATCAACCATCGCTACAACTGGGATACCAAGTTTTTTAGCTTCTTTAACAGCGATTTGTTCTTTGTGTGGGTCAACGATGTAGATTACGTCTGGAATACGAGGCATATCTTCGATACCACCCAAGAATTTTTCAAGACGTGCACGTTGTTTGTTAAGAAGTGCAACTTCTTTCTTAGGAAGAACTTCGAAAGTTCCATCAGCTTCCATTTGTTTGATTTCTTTCAAACGAGCGATACGTTTTTGGATAGTATCCCAGTTTGTAAGAGTACCACCCAACCAACGGTGGTTGATGTAGTATTGACCAGCGCGTGTTGCTTCTTCAGCTACTGCTTCAGCTGCTTGTTTTTAGTACCAACGAACAAGATTACTGCATCGTTAGCTGCTGCTTCACGAACGAATTCGTAAGCTGTATCAGCCATTTTACAGTTTGTTGCAAGTCGATAACGTGGATTCCGTTACGTTCTGTGAAGATGTACTTAGCCATCTTAGGGTTCCAGCGACGAGTTTGGTGACCGAAGTGTACACCAGCCTCAAGAAGTTGTTTCATTGAGACTCTCTCAGACGTCAACTTGCAGCACGACCACAAGGGCAACGGCGCCACAATGGATCCGAGATGAGTATTTGTTGTTTTAGACAACTCTATAAGTATAGCAGAAATCACTAGAATTCGCAAGTCATTTGAGAGATTTTTTCACCATTCTTCATCTACAATAATTTGAAAAAAGTTTTCTTGACCTATCTTGTTTTTAGGTTACAATATTATATGTTATGGCGGTATAGCCAAGTGGTAAGGCACGGCTCTGCAAAAGCTTGATCGTCGGTTCAAATCCGTCTACCGCCTTGATAATAAAATTTTTATCATCTTTTATCTTTTAAAAATTCCCCTAGCAATAGGGGTTTTTTTGTTGCCATTTGCTCCATTCCTTGATTATTGATATAATAAAACCTCGCCTGATTGGCGAAGCACATTAGAAAGGGTATTTATGAAAACATTCGTTTCTTTACGATCGGCCTTCTTTCACTAGTGACACTAGCAGCTTGCTCACCTGCCAATTCTGCGCAACCAGCAAAAACAGCTTCTAGCTCTAGAAAACCGATCAAACAATCTTCAACCAAAACATCATCTAGTAAACCGTCGAGCACTTCTTCAGACAGCAGTAGCTCAGATGATTTTTCAGATCGCTACAGATGGATCCAGATGATGGTTCTTCTCTCCAATATGTGCCAGGAGCTGCATCCATTCCTGAGATCGAAAAACTCAAGAATCTCCACCCTACCACCGGTTTTGTATTAAGAACCGAAGATGGACAAGAGGTTGGTGGGCCAAAAAAAAAGATCAGTTACGATGACGTAGTTGCAGCCTTTGGTCAACCCGTAAGTAGTACAGACAGTGCGAATCCTGGAGATGGGGTTAATGTTTGGGTAACAGATAATGGCGATATCATGACTTTCTTCCACAATAATGTCCTAACAGATATCACCTTCCGTTTAAAAGAGGGCGATGCCAACCACCAGTCTACTGGCGCATTTCCAAATCCGATACACCAAAAACAGCCCTCAAACGTCTTGGAAAACCCTATACCATTATGCGTTCCGTACGTTGGACCAGCTATGTCTATAAAGATAGTAACGGGGACGAATCTAACTTCTCTACACAGGGAGACAAGATCGTTGATGTCACGTCTGCTGCAGAAAAACCTTAAAAGCAGTTAAAAAAAAGATCACTGGCCTGGGATAAAAATCAATAACGATCCACTGCTTTACGGATAAAGAACTGCGTCTTTGTTCGACTTCAAAAATGAGAGGTTTTCTTGACGGAAACTATGGAGGGTTCTGTATTTTTCTTACAATTCAGCAATTTGGTTCAAATTCACTTCTGCAACCGTATCGTTACCGAACATAGAAATGACCATTTTCACCTTGTTGTTATCAATTTCAGTGATCTTACCAGTATAGTCTGTGAAGGCACCGTCGATGATACGAACTGTATCGCCCACCTTGACATCCAAATCAAACTCTTGAACGGTTTGACCCATAGAGAGCAAGATGCTGCGGATTTCTTCTTCCAACAATGGAGTTGGTTTCGAACGGTTTCCCGTGTGATCCGACGAAACCAGTAACGTTCGGTGTATTCCGAACGACAAACCAAGCTTCATCTGTCATGACCATTTCAACCAAGACATAACCTGGGAAGCGGTTTTCTTCGATTTCTTTTGTTTTACCATTTTTCTCAACTTGTACGGTTTGAGTTGGAATCTCTACGCGCAAGATGTTTTCTAACATATTGTAAGTTTGCGCACGTTGCAAAAGATTCTCTTTTACCTTGTTTTCATATCCTGAGTAGGTTTGTAGTACAAACCAGCCTTTATCAAAACTGTCCATTTGGGCATCCTTTCTTTCTGTTTAGCCTGCTCGAGCTTTTGTGAACATACTAAAAAAGCCTCTTGGCTTTCCTTTTCCTAGCTTCATTATACCACATTTTGCAGGAATGCAAAGAGGTTTGCTGATTTATTTTTAAGAAAAGGCAAAAAAATGGGATGGGAAAGAACTCCGACTGGTTAAAAGAGTTCGTTTTTCCAACAGTCTAGGAGACTGTTTGATTAGGCCATCTTTGTCCCACATAGGCCATCTAAAAAGCGAACAAAGAAAATCAACCACTGCGTCTTGCAGTTATTCCTATCAAAAATCAAAGGCTGGACAGTTGTTGCCCAGCCTCTTGGCTTCTTTTTCTTAAAAGAAATTGATCATGTGCAATAGGCCACGTGCAATGACTTTGTCGAACAAATAAATCAAAGCTACAAAGAAAGCGGTGTACTCAATCACTGAGATAAAGTTTTTCCATCTTTCCTTGCGATTTGGCCAAGTTGTATCTTTTAGTAAGACGAAAATATCTTTAATGAATTTCACAACTCTCTCCTATCGTGTTTCTTTATGGATGGTATACTTGCTGCAATGCTTGCAGAATTTATTGACTTCTAGACGTGTTGGTTTTGGTGTCCCACTCAACTTAATGGAGTAATTGCGTGATCCGCAAACCGTACACGCTAGACTTGCTTTTTTAGTGCCATAACGCCTCCGTTCACCCCATTATAGCAAGATTTCTACATTTTGACAAGAATAGAAAATCTACTGTCAATAAAAAAGCAAATCTAAAGCGTTATCCCACTAGTTTTTTCCTCATTTTTGGTAAAATAAAACAAAAGGAGACGAATATGAAAAGTGATAACTTAAAAGAAAGTAGAAATATTGAAGACCGTCGAGGGCAAAGCTACTCCCAGTCTTCAGGCAACAGTAACCTTGGCGGGGGGATTTTACAGATCTTACTATCGCCTGGAAGCCTCAAGAGTAAGATCATCATTATCCTCCTCATAGTCTTTCTAGGAGGAGGAGCTAGTCTTGGGGGACTCTTTGGAAATGGGACTTCACAACCTTACCAGTCCACTCAAGTCACGCGCACCAACAAGACCCATGTCGACGATGCAGACGCCCAGTTCGTCAGCAAAGTCCTTGGGACAACAGAAGATCATTGGCACAAGGTCTTTCAAGCAGAAGGACGGACCTACCAGGAGCCCAAACTAGTCTTCTATACCGGACGGACAAAGACAGGCTGTGGGGTTGGGCAAGCATCAGCTGGGCCCTTCTACTGTCCAACCGATAAGAAAATTTATTTGGATATGAGTTTCTACAAGGAATTGACCACCAAATACAAGGCTAGTGGCGACTTTGCCATGGCCTACGTCATCGCCCATGAAGTCGGCCACCACGTACAAAATGAGCTGGGAATCCTTGGCAAATACCACCGGATGCAGCAAGGACTTTCTGAAAAGGAACGAAATGCCATCAGCGTCCGCATCGAGCTGCAAGCAGATTACCTCGCAGGTGTCTGGGCCCGCTCCATTCAAGACCGAAACCTTCTAGATATCGGCGATATAGAAGAAGCCATGAATGCAGCCCATGCCGTCGGCGACGATACTCTCCAGGAGCAAGCCTACGGCTACTCGGTGCCAGATAGCTTTACCCACGGGACTTCGGAACAACGCATGCGCTGGTTCAAACGGGGCTACCAGTACGGAGATCTCCAACAGAAACGGCGATACCTTTAGCTTGTCAGATAGTGAACTTTAAACAAAGATCTATTCAGAAATACTTCTGAATCGTTTTTTGATTAGAAACCAAGCCAGCCTTTAAAGGTATCCCAAGCGTTTTTCGCTTTTCCTGGGAATATCGGCCTCGTCGATTGCTTTTTTCGCATTATCGACCATATTCGACGCCTTTTCTTTGACATCCTCAAAGAAACCTTTGTCTTCTTTGCTATCTGTTTCTGTCGTTTCTTCTCCGACTGGTGCAATGCCGTTTTCAGCATAAGAGTTCTTCACTGAGTCAAACTGGGTACCGTCTGTATAAGGCAGGACACTGTTGGCAACATTACGGAAGATCTCGGATGCCGTTCCAGCACTACTGTCCGTCAGGTAGTGATTTTCATCGGTCGTTGGGAAACCAAGCCACTGACTGATGACTACATCTGGCGTGTAGCCGATCACCCACTGGTCTCCAGAGAGGTCCTTGTTAAAGCTGGTCTCTGTCGTACCGGTTTTCCCTGCCATGGTATAGCCATAAGGCGCAGCGTTCACCCCTGTACCATTACTGAAGGTACCAAGCATCATATTGGTCATCTTATCTGTCGTTGAACCACTAAGCACTCGGGTTGATTTCTGGCTGTGGCTCTTGACCACTTGGCCACTTGCATTTTCGATCTTGGTAATGAGGTGAGCATCATTCATGACCCCGCCATTAGCAAAGGTGCCATAGGCTTGAGCCATCTGCATCGGATTGGTTGTCACACCAGCTCCCAAGGCAACGGCAAGCGACTTGTCCACCTTGTCCATATTTAGACCGAATTTTTTCCCGTACTCAAAGACAGTATTGAGGCCCAATTCATTAGCGGTCGCCACTGCTGGAAGGTTGAGGGACTCTGCCAAGGCCTGGTACATCGGTACCGTTGGGCTAGACTGGATTCCCGCGTAGTTATTGACCTCATAGCTTCCATATTGGGTGGTACTATTGTCCAATTCCTTATTGGTCGACCAACCTGCCGCAACAGCTGGGCTATAGACCACCAAAGGTTTGATGGTTGATCCTGGACTTCGAGCAGCCTGGGTGGCATAGTTGTAAGTACGGAAACCTGGATTTTGATCGCTTCCGACGCGTCCTACGAGAGCCCGAACCCCTCCGGTCTTAGGATCGAGGGCAACACTACCAGATTCCGCGCGCGTGCCGTCTTCCGCTACTGGGAAGAGGGCTGTATTGTCATAGATCACCTGCATACTTGCTTGGTAATTTTGATCCAGCTCGGTGTAGATCCGGTAGCCATTTTTGACAATGTCTTCTTCGGTCAGGCCGTATTCATTGACCGCTTCATTGATGACCGCATCAAAATAGGATGGGTAGCGGTAATCCTCCGACTTGCCTTCATAGGCATCGACTAGCTGGCCATGGATATCAACAGCAGCCGATTGATCGGCCGTTGCCTGGTCAATATAGCCAGCCGCTACCATATTTTGAAGGACCGTATTGCGGCGGTTGGTCGCATTCTCTACTGAATAGAGCGGGTTATAGATCTCCGGTCCCTTGAGCATGCCTGCAAGAACCGCTGACTGATCTAGACTTAATTGACTGGCTGAAACCCCAAAATACTTTTTGGAAGCATCCTCAATCCCCCAAACCCCATTTCCAAAATAGGCATTGTTGAGGTACATGGTGAGGATTTCTTTTTGCTGTATTTCTTATTGATTTCAAGCGCCAGGAAGAATTCTTTAGCCTTACGCTCCACCGTCTGGTCCTGAGACAGGTAAGCATTCTTGGCTAGCTGCTGGGTGATGGTCGACCCACCACCTGAGCGACCCAGGGTCAAAATGGCTAAGAAGAAGCGACCATAGTTGATCCCACTATTCTTGTAAAAGCTCCGGTCCTCTGTTGCGACCACGGCATTTTGCAGATTCTCACTAATGGCATCGAGTTCGACATAGGTTCCTTTTGCCCGGTCAAACTTCCCGCCTGGTCCCCATTCTTATCATAGATAATGGTAGTGGCCTTGAGTGCATTCTGCAAATCCTTGACGTTGGTCGTCTTTGCGAGATAGAAGAGATAGCCCCCTGTCAAGAGACTAAAGCCTAGTCCAATGATCAGGAGAATCTTGGTCAAATGGAATCGGCGCCAAAAACGACGGAAGGGGTGCTGAGAGAGAGGCTTGCTTCTGTGCTTGCCTGAGCGACTATAAGTCGGCTCTACTGTCTCTTCCGGTAGTTCCGTGTCTGGCACTTCTTCTGCCACCGCTTTGGGCGGATGATCCTTTCTAAAAAAAAGTGATCAGGTTCTCAAATAATTTTTTTATTCTATTCATACCTGTTATTGTAACACCTTATCCTTGTCCTAGCAAGAAAAGATAGCTCCTCGCTATCTCTCATTTAGTTTTCTTTAAGCTTAGATTTTTTTGCTACAATAGGGTCATGAATTATCAATTTACCATTCCACAATCCTTTCCCCAAATGACTGTAAAAGAGCTACTCGAGGACTACTTCCTCATTCCCCGTAAGATCCGGCATTTTTACGAACCAAGAAGCACGTCTTGGTGAATGGCGAGACCATCAACTGGCAGAGCCCCGTTCAAAAAGGAGACCAGATCCAGCTAATCTTTGATGCCGACGATTACCCTGAAAAGGAGCTCCCATCCGGAGACCCGAGTCTGGTCGAAGAACTCTATCAGGATGAGCATGCCATCATCGTCAATAAGCCTGAAGGCATGAAAACCCATGCCAATGAGCCGACAGAAATTGCTCTTCTCAACCATGTTTCCAGCTATGTTGGATCCACCTGCTACGTCGTGCACCGGTTAGATAAAGGAAACCAGCGGAGCAATTTTATTTGCCAAAAATCCTTTTATCCTGCCCATTCTCAACCGCATTTTTTGGAAGATAAAAACATCCAACGCGAGTACTGGGCCTTGATCCAAGGATAGCTTAGCACAAAAAACCATCGTCTACAAGGATAAAATCGGACGCGATCGCCACGATCGGCGCAAGCGCCTGGTCGATCCACGAAAAAGGTCAGTATGCAGAAACTCAGGTGACGCAACTGAAAAAATCGGGCACAACAGCCTGGTTAAATGCCAGCTCAAGACGGGGCGTACTCATCAGATCCGGGTGCATCTCTCCCATCATGGGCACCCGATTGTCGGGGATCCTCTCTATAACCCTGCACGCGGAGAGCGACTCATGCTCCATGCTCACCGCTTGACCTTTACCAATCCATTAACCCTTGAAACCATCCAAGTCGAGGCCCCTTCCAAGAGTTTTGAAGAAGGATTGAAAAACTGAAAAAAAAGAAGCTGAGCAAAAAATTGAGCTCTATAATTTCTGTAGTGGGTAAAACTACCATAGGAATTATGGAGCCTCTTTCTTTATAGAAAAAAAAAAAGAACATAGCCCTGTCAATCAAGGCTATGTTCTTTCAATTTTCTTATAGTTGAAATTTTAACGGTCATCTGACTCTTTTAATGTCTGTTTTTTCCCATTTTTTGAAAACAAAAAACAATCCAAGTAGAGTTGTCAGTCCTCCCAAGATACTCAGAACCCATTGAGAACCTGTGACTCCTGTACGCGGCAAATGTTGTTGGTCCGAATCAACTTGCTTGTAATCAGCAGTAGCAGTCGAGTCAACTATCTCTTTAAATGTCGGATCCACTGTTTCTTTTTGTTACATTTTTCGATGGTTTTAGAATATCTTGTTGAGGATGATTTATCGGAGTATGAGGTTGAACAGGAATAGGTTCTGGTGTTGGCGTTGGTGTTGGTGTTGGAGCTGCCATTTCATACTCATATACGACATGAGTTGTTCCTTCTTTTAAGAAACCTGATGTAGGTGCAGATGATGGAGAAAGACCGACTAATACATATTTTTGACCATTCACTATGAGTGATTGAGGTTGCTCATTCACATTCTCCGCTGCATTATACGGTAGAGGTTGTCCATTTGAACCATAAATTGGTAGCGATGGAGTATCGATATAACGGTCCGCAGTTGCCTATCGGTCCCCTTTAGGACATAATCACAACAACATCTCCTTGGGACAAAGTTGATACATCCTGGTCGGCCATATCCTCTGTCTCTGATACGTAATATGTAGCAGAACCATTTCTTAGCGTAAAGATTCGAACAAAATTAAAAAATGTCTGTTCATCAATATTCGTATCATTTGGAATCGTAGTCCAATCACCATTGTTCGGAGTAATATAGGTTTTCGGGTTCGATACAGATCTAATCAAGTGACCATCACGAACATAACTTTCATTAATTAAGGCTGGATTCGCTAAAACACCAAGATCCTCAACATCATTATTTGAGTACACACTATGCGAAGAATACTCCTCCAAATGTTGAGACCCGTTCTCATAACCAGAGAGCCCTCCTCGCTACTTGACTTCCAGTCCATTCGGGCATCAATCGCTAAATACTTGATTTTCTTGGCTTCTTCTAGTGGAAGAGTGACAGCAACTCCGAACTGCTTTGACTTTTAGACAAATTCGTATAAATGCTATACGACAACATTTTTTTCACTATCAACAAAATCGTATTCCTTATTATTAACCACATAAGGAGTCTGACCAGAAGCGACTTCTTCTGCAGTTGGAAGATTAAATGGTATGTTGTCGTAATCCTCATTCAGAGTTTCCCTGATCAATCACCTTCATAGGGCATTGACCGCAACAGGATTTCCATTTTCATCCCTTGTCCCAACTAACGTAAAAAATCCACCTTAGCTTCTGCAAGATTCGGAATCGAATTGCAAGATCACTTACCGTCATCATTTGATCACTAGAGTGCATTCTTTGATAAGCAACTGTATGGAGTAAGTGACATGTTCTCCATCGCTACTGAGTGTTGCAGGATGACCTTCCACATTCACATGCCCACCGTCACTTTTACAATATTATCTTGTTGAGAAGAAGCCACGTTCTCTGGTTGCATCACAGGATTCGCTTCATTTAAATCTTGAGAATTAGATGTCAAAACAGTTGATGGTGCTGAAGAAGTACTATCTGTATTCTCATCTGCGTAGGCAATTGTTGACGTAAAAGGCATTTAAAGTAACTACTGAAAATACTGCAATGCCTAATTTTGTCAATTTTTCATTATTCGTCTCCCTTTCATAAAAATAATAGACCGGTTCACCAAATATTATTTTTATCACTATTTATTGAAATGGTACGACAAAGAAATCCTATTGTCAAATAATTATTTCAACTTCAAATTATCCTACACAAATTCCGAATAATAGCCTAAAAAACAAAACATCATCAAATTTTTTCCCCTTTATTACAAAATAAACAAAAAAATAACAGAATGTAGACAAATCCTTTTCAGCAATTAAAAAATTTCCCCTTTTAGAGACTGGATACAATATAATGAAAACTCATAGAAATACTGATATTCCACTATTTTTTAAGAGTTTTACTTTCTATAATAAAAAAAAAGATTGAAGAAAATTGTCCAAAATGGACTTTTTTCTTCAATCTGAAAAATGCAAATGTTTCTTCTTTATTATTGATAACGTGGGCTAGCAAATCCTCGGATATTGCCATGACCGATTCGGTAGGTTTTCTACGAACCTGATCATTTGAGTTTCCTTCAATGGTGTGAATGATCCCATTTGAGACGCTCTCGACAATTCCGATGTGATCCGCAAAGCCATTGTTTTGTTGGGTATTTTGATCCCAGTTAAAGGTGATAATATCCCCTGCTTTTGGTGTAGTGGAACCTCCATCTTCATTCCAGATGCCCAAGCGTTTGAAAATCTGGATGTGACGTTCGACCCCACATTCACGGCCAATCAAACCGCTCAAACCTTCCCGCTGGAAGACTGTTGTGACAAAGATATCACACCAGTCATCGGTCGTCTTCACTGCATAACCAACTGGAGAGGGACGCACACTGTTATAATCATTGACTAATTGATGATGCGCTGCACTTCCACCACGAACACCGACAAGACTTGCTGCAGCTCGTAAAATACGATCTCGTTGACCATTAGAAACATGAGGATTGTAAGCTGTTTGTCAGTTGTCACACGGGGATTGAAAGGCTGTTTGACCAAGGTTAAAGCCTTCAACTCCACCATCGACATAGTCTACATAAACGTGTGTCGTATAGTTGCCTTTCTGGTTCTGATGGTTGCAGCCGAAACCTGCACTTCGGTATGCATACCTGAAGGTGCTGTTGAATACCAGTAAAGATTTTCTTGGTGATCTTGAGACCAGGCTGCGACACGAACATTTTTAATGTGACGACCCTGAGGCGCTTGATCCACCTTCTACTGTATAAGTTCCAGCACCAGAATTGACATTTTTAATAGAAGGCACGTGTTTTCGTATTGGCATTACGGAACTCCACTTGTAGTTGAAAAGCCAACACCTACACGAGAACCATCATTTTGAATATAGTAAAGGTGGACATGGTACAACCTGTAGAATTTTTGTGGTCGCTCGCTTTGACGGATACTTTGTAATCTCCATTCGCTTGACGCGCAGCTTCATACCAGCGGATATCATCTTGGCCGTCCTTAGCAGACCAGATAGGAACCTGAACAGTACGAACGCCCTTAGGACTGTAGACATCCTTGATAATGACGTCAAAGGTACCTGTATCCTTGTTGTTGTTTTTCGATAGAAAGGGTACCGGATAATGGTTGTTCTTTCTTATATTCCGCAAAGGCTTTTGAACAAATTTGCGTTGGCCCTGTGCATCGTAATAGAAGATCTGCGCTTCATAGCGCCCATATTTTCATGGTCGCTTGCTTTTGCTACAACTTTATAAGAGCCATCTAATTGACGAACTGGGGTATACCACTTGATATCATCCATACCTTTGGCATGTGACCAAAATGGGATCTTGATCTCTTTGTAATTCTCAAACCCTTTTAAGTTCTTAGCGGTTATCGTAAAGGTTCCTGCTGACTTATCTACATCAATTGAAAGATCCGCCGATACTGGTACATTAGGTTTACCTGTTGAATATTCCGCAAAGGCTTTTTGGACAAATTTACGTTGGCCCTGTGCATCGTAATAGAAGATCTGTGCTTCATAGCGCCCATCGACATTTTCATGGTCAATAGCCTTCGCTACAACTTTATAAGAGCCATCTGACTGACGAACTGGGGTATACCACTTGATATCATCCATACCTTTGGCATGTGACCAAAATGGGATCTTGATCTCTTTGTAATTCTCAAACCCTTTTAAGTTCTTAGCGGTTATCGTAAAGGTTCCTGCTGACTTATCTACATCAATTGAAAGATCTGCCGATACTGGTACGTTTGGTTTACCTGTTGAATATTCCGCAAAGGCTTTTGGACAAATTTACGTTGGCCCTGTGCATCGTAATAGAAGATCTGTGCTTCATAGCGCCCATCGACATTTTCATGGTCAATAGCCTTCGCTACAACTTTATAAGAGCCATCTGACTGACGAACTGGGGTATACCACTTGATATCATCCATACCTTTGGCATGTGACCAAAAATGGGATCTTGATCTCTTTGTAGTTCTCAAACCCTTTTAAGTTCTTAGCGGTTATCGTAAAGGTTCCTGCTGACTTATCTACATCAATTGAAAGATCCGCCGATACTGGTACGCTTTTGGACGTTTGCCAATAGATAGCTCCATCGACATTTTCTCTGTTGAAGATGTCGTTACGCCAATTTGTTTCCCATTTAGCTGGTTGTAGTAGAGATGGATGTTGTATTTTACCCGTTGAGTTTTTATGGTCGCTGGCTTTTCACACTAACCTTGTAGGTACCATCGTTTTGTTTGGCAGCCACATACCATAACAAATCATCCTGACCATTCACATCTGACCAGATTGAACGGATACAGATGCAACACCATTTGGAGCCTTGACATCTGAGATTAAAACATCAAAGCGTCCTGTCATTGTGTCATTGTTAATGACGGAAATCTTTCCACTCAAATTACCTTGGGTTGGATCCGACGTCTGTTTATAATTTGCTGTAAATCGCCCTGTATAATCAATATTATGATCAAAAGGTGTTTCCCTGGAAGTAATTCTGCTTGAGAAGAGAACTGCCAAGCCCCCTGCCTTTCCATTATAACGAAGAGTTTTAGCATCATTCGCAGAAAGTTTCGGTGCTGGATACTGAGCAACCCAAAAGTTTTCAATCCCAAACTGCGCAGTATTAACAGGTCCTTTTTATGGAGATTATTTTCATCTAACCAGCTAGCGCTTGTGTAAAAACATGAGATTGGTATAGCCATTTTTTCGCATCTCATCAGCCCATGCTTGGGTATTAAGATTAATGTTTGGTTGCATTTTAGCATCCTCAAAGTCATTAACCATAAGAGTGCTTTTTGGGAAGCCCCAATCTTTGAGCCGCAGTTATATAAAATCTTGCTTCTGCACGCGCAGCTTTCTTCCGTTGTATAACGTGAAAAATGGTAAGTGGAAACTTGCAACCCAACCGGCCTGTGCATTTCGAATTTGTGAAGCCGCATTTGGATTGTTATACCAAGTGTTTTCTGTTAATTTAACAACCACACCACCAACGCCCTTATTTGCAAGAACGCGATAGTCTTCTACACTGATATCCCCATTGTGACTACTAACATCCACGAAGGTCTTTGGCTGTACAGCTACATCTGTTGAGCGACTGGCAGGAGCATGAGAACCCGCGTCAAAAAAAGTAGATGCTCCTACTGAAGGTTTTTCTTGAGGAGCTGTTGTAGTTGATTCGGTTGCAGAGGCTGTTTCTTCAGAACTCACAGACGACGTAACTGCTGAAGCTACAGGTTGAGAAGCTCTTTCTGTAGATTCGACAACAGTCGCTGGAGCTGTGTAGCTTGTTGCAGGGACAAGCTCTTCTCCCGTTTTCGTTTCAACAGACGGTGCCACTTGTTGGTGATTGTTATCCGCTGTAACTGGTTCGTTTGAAGTCACTTCATCAGCTTTCGCTACTTGTGCAGATACAGAAAGTAACAAAGCTGCACTTGCAAAATAGATTAGATCTTTCTTTCTCATCGTTCTTCCCTTATACATATTTTATACTTTACCTATTTTACCACACGGCTTAATTGATTGAAAGTTTTATAGTGAAATTTTCTAAATTAGTGATAAAAAATGGAGATAGCACTGGGCTTCTCCATTTTCAAATATACATCTATTTTTACCACCTATAAGATTTCTAAAAATTTTTTTTTATAGTCGCTTCCTTCAGTATCACAAGTATAATGAAGTAGAATAAAAGTATAAAATTCAGATAATCCTAAATGAAAAAATAAGATTATTTATTACAACTAAATGGTTTATCCCCAGAACAAAAATTCTGACAGAAGTGCTGAAGATGCAATTTCATAATTGATCTAAATGGAATATTTCCCTTAAATAATCTACAGAATATCTATACTGAACAAACATTTGCGTAAACTCAGCTATCAAAGTAGCAAGTGCTGCACCTAAAACGCCTAGCATCGGCATAAGGAAGAAATTTAACATTAAATTCACAAATGCCCCACTAGTCACTGCGTTCATAAAATATTTCTCTCTCCCCTGTTATTAAAATCTGATTCCCTGTGATATTTGAAAAACCAGAAATCAGCAATATAGGCATTAGCATTTGCATTGCTACAGTGGCTTCCACATACTCATTGCCTCCCAATAATAGAATACTGTTTTTAGCCTCCAACATAAAAAAATACAGTTAATGGAATCGAGATGAAAAATATGACAGAAAAACCAATTAAGTGAAAAAGGTGATATAAGAATACAGTAACACAGTGGGGTAATGACTAACAACCCCATTTCAGATCTTAATTGTTCTATCCCAAATTGCTAACAAACAATAGTAAA
>VOFH01000433.1_pt1 | contig 54000 bp, 70 predicted proteins | sample 5384091 | NCBI WGS metagenome assembly VOFH01 (sample SAMN12384727, study PRJNA508395) | human gut metagenome | isolation source: healthy gut G | host: Homo sapiens
GAACGCTGCTGTAGCTTTCTTGCAGACATGATTATTAAATATGCACTAGAGATAAGAGAAGAAGTAGAGGTGTGTATGATGATCAAGGATTCAATTGGTGACGAGAAAGTAACAGGCAGAAACAATTTGACAGATTCTGTTATTACTTAGGCGGAGTAAAACAACTTCTGGACAAAAAGGCTGCGTAGGCAGCTGGCATTCTGTAGATAATATGCTACGGGATGTATACATATATCAGGGACTTCATTCATGAGAGTGGAGTCTTTTTGTTTTATTCTTTCATCTTGGAAAAAGTTTTGGTTGAACAGAGGTTGGAATGATGATAAAATTTAGTTGGGACAATAGTGAACGCATGCGTTCACATTTCATAACTAAGAAGTAATGGATTGGAGAGGTGCTTATGGTAGATAAAATTGGAACCGATGAATATGGGGAAATACTTATATATCAGACTGATGATGGGCAGACAAATATAGAAGTTAAAATAGAAGATGATACAGTGTGGCTGACACAACAGCAGATGTCAGAATTATTCCAAATTCTCGAACAAATGTAGTAGAACATATTAAGCATATTTTGAGGAGCGTGAATTAGACGAAATTTCAACCTGTCGGAATTTCCGAACAGGTTCGAAAAGAAGGAAATCGTGAGGTGACAAGGCAGATTCTTCATTATAATCTTGATATGATTATCTCTCTTGGATACCGTATTAAATCAGTGATTGCAACAAGATTCAGGCAGTGGGCAACAAAGCGGCTAAAAGAATATATGATTAAGGGATTTACGATAGATGACGAGCGTTTGAAAGGAAATGGTGGAGGAAATTACTGGATAGAATAGGGATATCCGATCATCAGAAAAGGTCTTGTATCGTCAGGTTCTTGAAAGGATATAGGAATTGATTCTTTACAAAGAATTATCTTGAAGAAAATGAACTCAGAAAATATTAAACAATCTTCATTTTCAGGTGAATTACCAGCATTAAAAGATATAGGAATTGCAAAAAATTATCTGGATTGAACTAAAAGTATTAAAATAATCTTGTATCTGGCTGAAATTAATGCAATTGAACATAAACCTATGTACATGGATGATTATGTAAAGCAGCTGGATAGTGTTTTGTCATCAGGAAACAGAAAGCTTTTAACTGGTTCCGGTTCTGTAAGTCATAAACAGGCGTTGGAGAAAGCAAAGTCAGAATACAGAAAATATCAGGAGATTACTTTGACACCAGTCGAAAAAGCATATCTTGAAAGCATTAAAGAGGTTTCAAGGAAGTAAAAAGGAGATAACATCTGATGAAAAAACAGCAGAAATGTTACATATATACAAGAGTTTCCACTTCCATGCAGGTAGATGGTTACAGTCTTGATGCACAGAAGGACAAGCTTAGAAAATACGCAGATTATCAGGAAATGTCTATCGTCGGTGAATATTCTGATGAGGGTAAATCGGATAAGAGTGTGGAAGGCAGACCACAGTTTAAGCAGATGTTATCGGATATAGAAAGTGGCAAAGACAATGTTGATTATGTGCTGGTATTTAAACTGTCACGATTTGGAAGAAATGCTGCAGATGTTTTAGGAGTGTTTTCACAAGAGTACACCACTATAGATAATAGAGACATTATTATGAACAGATAGTCATTGACGTGATGATCAAATGAGGTCTTCCGTTAATCGGTCAATGGGTATATACTCATATTAACCGAACCGGTCAACGGAGGTAGCTTATGAATGATAAATTTTATGCTTTGCCGGAAGAAAAACAATCGCAAATATTGAATGCTGCATATAAAGTATTTGCAACGAATCAATATAAGAAGGCACCAACCTCAGAAATTGCGGCAGAAGCCGGAATTTCCAAATCACTTTTGTTTCATTATTTTCATAACAAACTGGAGCTATATCTTTTTCTATGGAAGCATGCAGCGGATTTAACAAAAAAAATTTATGTGCGAATATAAGGTATATGAAACAGATGATTTTTTTGAAATGATGCGTCGAGGTCTGATGGCTAAGTGTGCAGTAATGAGAAAATACACATTTTTATCCCTGTTTTCCATTAATTCATACTTTGAAACCGAGCCGGATATTCAATCCATCATCCAACCGAATGTACAGGATGCTGCAAAAAAGACATTGGAATTGCTTCTGTCAATTTTGAATTTCGATTTAATCCGTAAGGATATAGAGTTTTCTCGTATATATAAAGAAATTCTGTATGCTTCAGATGGGATGCTTAAATATTGGTATAGAACAGGGAATTATGATGTAACAGCTTTTGAGCAGGAGTATCTGGAAATGATAAAGCATTGGGAAATGGTTTATGGAAAGGGGACGGAAAATGACAGAAAACAGTTATAAGACACCTAGTGGCTGCATCCATTATTTTGTAAATATAATAGACAAGCAGAAAATTACGTTAGTGTTTTTACCGGGACTTACAGCAGATCACAGGCTTTTTGAAAAACAGATAGAATATTTCGAGAAAAAACGGAATGTGTTTGTATGGGATGCACCATCACATGCATTATCCAGACCATTTACAAATAATTATAGTCTGTCTGACATGGCAGAATGGCTTGATAAAATCTTAGCAAAAGAAGAAATTTATAATCCCATCATTATCGGTCAGTCTATGGGTGGATATCTGGCTCAAATGTATATGGAATTATATCCGGATAAGATAAAAGGCTTTATCTCTATCGATTCTGCACCTCTTCAAAAGTCTTATATGACTGCAATGGAAATATGGATTCTTGAAAGAGCAGAGCCATTATATAAGATCTATCCATGGAAAGTACTTCTTAGGGCTGGTTCAAGAGTATGCGCAGAGACGGATTATGGTCAGAAGCTTATGCAAAAGATGATGATGTCCTATGATTCAGATCCTAAAGAATATGCAAGGCTTGCCGGTTTCGGGTACAGAATGCTTGCTGAGGCGATCAAAGCAGATCGGTCATATCATATTAGTTGTCCGGCTCTTCTTATCTGTGGAGAAAAGGATAAAGCGGGCTCAGCAAAAAGCTACAATAAAAAATGGCATCAGAGAAGGTGTATCGCTTAAATGGATAAAAAATGCCGGTCATAATTCCAACGCTGACCAGCCGGATGAAGTAAACAGACTTATAGAAGAATTTATCAGCGAGGCAGATAGGAGAGGAGTGCTTGGATGAAATTAAATATAAAGTGGAAAAAAGTATTATATGGAATTATATTGATAGTTATTGGTATAATATTGGCTGCTCTTCATTTTATTGTGGCTGGTCTATTATGTCTTTCAATACCAATGGTGCTCTCTTTCATTTCAAGAACTATAATAATTATAAGATTCACAAGTGCTTCCATCTGTTCCTGCTTGTATGCTGAGGCTGAGTTCTGGGCTTCAAGAAAATAGTACATAAGCCTTCTTAACATTTTTAATGATTCCGTATCAGACTTGTATACACAGTATGAGTCTGCAAGCTTCTGCCTCAGGGCATCTGATGAAATTATGTCCGGCCTGAAATAAAGTACAATCCTTGAAAATGTGCATCCTTGTTCACTGTAGGAACGATGCATAGTCTGAGGTGGGAATATAATACAATCACCAGCCTCGGTTTTATACAATTTATCGTCTATATAGTGATATCTTTCACCATTATCTAAAAAATACAATTCATAATAATCGTGATAGTGCGAACGTATCATATTATCGTTGACGCTGGCCGTATGTGCTGCAGCTATGGATTCACCAAGTGACATAAGGTTCTGTGCTACATCTATCATAATCTTCTCCAATTCTATGCTTATTAAGAGCTGTTCTAAAGCTGCTCTTAACATATTCCCAGATATATTAACCGTGTAATAATTGTTTATATAAAGCAATATTTATATATTTCACAACTGTATAGTTATATTTAATATATTATAAGTAGTATACAACGAAAAATTTGAAAGTGCAAGAAATGTAAAAAAACCAATTTATCCTGTCAATATCTGTATAGTTTTAATTATTGAATAGTTGTATAAATTAATTATAAACAAAACATAAACAAGAGATTATCAGATTACTGAAAGGAGATAAAAAATAATATGAGAATATGTTATAAGGCAGGAAATGTAACCTATAACACTAACTATTATTCTGTTATTACAGATTCAGTAGAAATAAGAATATGGTTTCTCACAGATGAAATAATCAGAATAAGAGCCGGCTTTGATGGAGACTGGGATGAAGCTTCATATAGTCTTGCTATGACAGCATGGGACTCAAGAACAGATGAGTTTTTAAAGGGCTATAGAAAAAGAGTTGAAGTGGCATACTCAGAGCTTGTGGATGGAACTGACAAGGCAGTTATTTGCGGAAGTAAGCTTCGTATAGAAATTGAAAAGAATCCATTCCGTATATGTGTATATGATAAAGATGGAACATTATTACACGCAGATATTACAGATCTTGCATATAGAGAGGATTCAAACAAAAGGCGGATACATACAAGCCAGATAGAGTCAGATGATTACTTTTATGGCTTTGGCGAGAAAGGGGGGAGATATTAATAAGGCTGAAAAAAGTATATGAATATGGCTCCTGGTGATGCAATGGGCTACAATCCTAAGGAAACAGATTCATTGTATAAGCATATCCCATTTTATATAAAGCTTTCAGGCTTAACCCACAAGGCAGTTGGATATTTCTATCATACAACAGCAGAATGTGACTTTAATATGGGACGTGAAAAGAGAAATTACTGGCATCGTTACTCAAGCTTCAGATCAGATGGGAGATATAGATCTCTTTCTTATAGCAGGACCTTCAATAGGAGAGGTAATAAGCAGATATACAGATCTTACAGGCAAGTCAATACTTCTTCCAAAGGCAGCACTTGGATATCTTGGTTCTTCAATGTATTATCCAGAGCTTCCTAAGGATTGTGATGATGCGATACTTGAATTTATAGATACTACCAGAGAAGAAGGAATTCCTGTAGACGGCTTCCAGCTTTCATCAGGATATTGTGCAGTAGAGACAGAGCAGGGAATTAAAAGATGCAGCTTTACCTGGAATTATAAAAGATTCAAGAATCCAGAAGAATGGTTTGCAAAAATGAAGGAAAAGGGCATAGTTGTTTCGCCTAATGTTAAACCTGGAATGCTCCTGGTTCATCCGTATCTGGAGGATATGAAGAAAAAGGATATGTTTGTATATGACAGCATAAAGGATGAACCCGGTAAAGGTACATGGTGGGGTGGAACTGGAATATTTGTAGATTTCACCAAAGAGCAGACAAGAGAATACTGGAAAGAATACCTGAAAGAGGGACTTATAAAGTATGGCTGTGAATCAGTATGGAATGATAACTGTGAATATGATTCTATGGTTGATAAGGATGCAAGAGTGTATTTTGAAGGTAAAGGAAGTACTATTGGTGAGCTAAAGCCGGTAATGAGTAATATCATGTGCCAGCTCTCTAATGAGGCAGTAACGGAATATAATGAGAATATAAGACCATTTTCAGTATGCCGTTCGGGACACGCAGGTATACAAAGATATGCACAGGTGTGGGCAGGTGACAATCTTACATGCTGGGATGCATTAAAGTATAACATAGCAACTATACTTGGTATGGGACTTTCTGGCGTTGCAAATCACGGTTGTGATGTAGGTGGATTCTATGGAGAGTCACCAGAGCCTGAGCTTTTTGTAAGATGGGTGCAGAATGGTGTGTTCATGCCAAGATTTTCAATACATTCAGTAAATACTGATAATACAGTTACAGAGCCATGGATGTATAGTGGTATGAAGGATTATATAAGAACTGCAATTAAACTCAGATATTCTATGTCTCCTTATCTTTATTCGCTTGAATACAGAGCACATAAGACAGGACTTCCTATTATGCAGCCAATGTTTATGGTATTCCAGAACGATAGTAATACATATAATGAAGGCGTGGATTTTATGTGGGGCGATTCATTACTTGTAGCAAATGTTGTAGAAAAGGGTGCAGAGATAAGAGAGGTATATTTACCTGATACAGGAGATAAAAATATACGTTTTTATGATTATTATACCAGAAACGAATATGAAGGCGGCAAGACTATAAATGTACCGGTGGATATAAGTTCAATTCCAATGTTTATAAAGAGTGGAGCTATTATTCCGATGGCTGCTAATGAACTTAACAATCTTATGAATGATAAGGTTGATTCACTTCATATAATAATGGCACCTGATATAGATTCTTCATTTACTATATATGATGATGATGGAAAAACTAATGATTATAAGAATGGCAGCTACTTAAAACTGATATTAGAGTTAAAGCTGGTGCGAAGACATATATCGATTTTGAATATGAAGGCAGTTATGAGAACACAGTAGAAACAATGGAACTTGATGTGATACATAGGGAGAAAGCACCATTCTATGTACAGCTTGATGGAAATGAAGTGCCACATTTCCTTCATAGAAGAAAATACGAGGAAAGTGACATTGGATGGTATTACAGCCAGACTAAGAAATCAGTGCAGGTAAAGTATCCTAATCCAAAGAAAAACCATCAGGTGCTTATATCATTTGAAGTCTTTGATATGATTGGAATGTAATAGCATCAGGCAAAAATAGGCTGTTACGAGCAAGAGAAATAGTGCAATGCACAGCTTCAGGTTATTGTGCATAAGACCAGTAGCTGACATATAAAAAAATGAGTGCACAGAAATGAGGTATAATATGTTGAAAAAAAATGAAAAAATATATTGCTGTTTTGCTTACAGTTACACTTATATGTTCATTTGGGCTGACAGGCTGTGGAACAGATAGCGCATCAAACAGTAAGGAAGCTACCGCAGAAAATCCTATGGTATTAACGCTGGCACATGGTTTGTCAGAAAGCCATACAGTACATATAGCTATGCTGCAGTTCGCAGAAGAGGTTAAGCAGAAGACTAACGGAAGAATAATAATCAAGATATTCCCTAATGGACAGCTTGGTTCAGAGACAGAGAATCTTGAGCAGCTTCAGGCAGGTGTTATTGCTATGACAAAAGTATCAGCACCAGGTCTTGCAACATATAATGATGCTTATAATACATTTGGTCTTCCTTATATATTTAGTAATATTGATGAGTTTTATAAAATAATGGATTCTGATAAAATGCAGGATTTCTTCCTGTCATCAGAAGATGATGGATTCGTAACCTTAACATACTTTTTACATCAGGCTCCCGTTCATTCTACACAAAAGATAAGCCTATACGTAAGCCAGAGGATCTTAAAGGAATAAAGATACGTGTCCAGGATATGAAGTCACAGACGGATATGCTTACAGCACTTGGTGGAACACCGGTAGCAATGTCCTATGGTGACATATATACATCACTTTCAACAGGTATTATAGATGGAACAGAGAACAATGAAACAGCGCTTACAACAGGTAAGCATGGTGAGATATGTAAGGTGTATTCGGTTGATGAGCATGCCATGATACCTGATGTTATGGTTATGAGCTCAAAGGTATGGAATAATATAGAGCCGGATGATCAGAAGATTATACTGCAGTGTGCAAAGGATGCTACACAGTCTCATAAGGTTATGTGGGACAAGGCAATAGATGAGGCAGTAGCACAGGCAAAGGATATGGGTGTTGAATTTATTTATGATGTAGATAAGGAAGCATTCAGAAGTGCAACAGCAGGTCTTGTTACCGAGTATAGAAATAAGTATACAGGTGTTGCAGCTTTACTTGACAGAATAGATGAGATAAGGAAAGGAGAGTAACTATGATTAATATACTTGTTAAAGTTAAAAATGTTATGAATAAGATATTATCAGCAGCAAGTGTTGTTCTGCTTGTGTTTATGACTTCGTTAGTATTATGGCAGGTGTTTACAAGATATGTGCTTGGCAAACCAGCAGCATTTACAGAAGAACTTGTTAAATACTCACTTATGTGGACAGCCTTTATAGGTGCTGCATATGCTTTCTTTACAAGAGACCATATGTCACTCACTATTATTAAAGATAAGCTCACAGGTAATAAACGAAAAATATTATTACTGGTTATAGATGTAATTATTCTTTTACTTGCAGTGTTCGTGTTTGTAATTGGTGGATTTAAGCTGGCAATGTCAGCAAGGGCAGAGTATTCAGCACTTCTTGGTATTCCAAGAACACTTGTATATGCGGTATCCCCTGTTTCAGGTATCTTTATAGTAGTTGCACAGATTATTAATATATATGAAGACTTAACCGGTGTTAAGGTAGAATAGGAGGTAAATATAGTATTGCAGTAACTACAGTAATATTATTTGTTGTATTCGGTGTACTTCTGTTTTTAGGGGTTCCTATTTCAGTAAGTATTATTGCTTCGTCAATTGTAACTGCCATGTCAACGCTGTCATGGGATCAGATAACATTCATAACCATGCAGAAAATGAATTCGGGTGTTGAAAGCTTTTCGCTTTTAGCAGTTCCATTATTCATCCTTGCAGGTAATATTATGAATAATGGTGGTATAGCCAAGAGACTTATTAACTTTGCACAGATATTCGTAGGAAAGATTCCAGGAAACCTTGCACAGGCTAATATTCTTGCAAATATGCTCTTTGGTGCATTATCTGGTTCATCAGTAGCAGCAGCTTCTGCAATAGGAGGATGTATGAGTCCTATTGAAAAAAGAGCAGAAGTATGATCCTGCTTATGCGGCAGCAGCTAACATAGCTTCAGCACCAACAGGACTTCTTATTCCACCTACATCGGCATTCATTGTATATTCAACAGTTGCAGGTGGTGTATCTATATCGACATTGTTTATGGCAGGCTATGTACCTGGAATATTGATGGGTGTTGTATGTATGATAGTCGCCTTCATTGGTGCAAAGAGGTTAGGCATAAAGGCTGTTGGAAGAGATAAGTCAGTAAGTATTTTAAAGATATTTGTTGATGCTATCCCATCATTACTTCTTATAATAATTGTTATTGGTGGTATTGTATCAGGTATATTTACAGCAACAGAAGGTGCTGGTATTGCAGTTCTGTATTGCCTCATACTTTCTATCATATACAAGAGCATGAATTTTAAGACATTTGTAGAGATACTTAAGAAATCAGCTAAGGTGTCAGGAGTAATTCTTTTCCTTATATCAGCATCATCAGCTATGTCATTCGTTATGGCTTATTCTGGAATACCAGCAGCCATAAGTAACGGATTATTAAGTATTTCAACTAATAAGGTTGTAATATTCTTATTAATGAATATTATACTTCTGGTTGTTGGTATGTTTATGGATATTACACCAGCTATACTTATATTTACACCTATCTTCCTTCCTATCGCACAGAGCTTTGGAATGACAGATATTCAGTTTGGTGTAATGCTTATATTCAATATGTGTCTTGGTAATATTACACCACCTGTTGGTTCTGTATTATTCGTAGGCTGTGGTATTGAAAATGTATCAATCGAGAAAGTAACACCTAAGCTTATACCTTATTTTATTGGTTTAATTATATTACTTATGCTTATTACATTTATTCCAGAGCTGTCACTTGGAGTACCAAAGCTTATGGGATTGATTTAGTATAAAATAACAAGACTTTTTTCCTAATATTATATAAAACAGACATCCGGCCAGGTCGCTTGATAGGACCTGGTCGGATGTTTTGTTAGCTATCTTAGAATTCTGTTTTATTATTTATTTTGTGTTATAATAAGTTTTATATTTTTATATTTTTGGATTTTTAGATTTTTGTTGAAGCTTTGTCTGTTACAGGGTGCAGGAAAGACAATTTTAAATGGGCATACAGACGGCTGACAACACAATAGAAATAAATAACGAATGTAAGAAAAGGAATTAACAGAATGTTATATATAATGAGATATGGGAAAACAGACTGGAATGTACAGCATAAGCTGCAGGGAAGAATAGATATACCAAATAATGAAAAATATATGAAAAATGTACAAAATACATATGTGAAACTATTCTTATATGCTACAATATAATAACAAGATGTGTTAATAACTATACAACAACTTTTAGTGGGTAAGAATGGAGAGAAGTATGAATATATCGTTTTTTTTACAACCAAAGTGCAAGGTAGCATATATTTACAATGATGACACAATAAGACAGGGATTACAGAAGATGAATTATTATGGCTATTCTGCAATTCCTGTTCTTGATGAGAATGAGCATTATGTTGGGACAATCACGGAAGGTGATTTCCTTTGGCATATATGCAGAATTAAACAGAATAACGCGATGGAAGTTGATATAAAGGAATTAGAAAAGCAGAGAGTTAACGAGCTTTATTTCAGACGTAATTATCCAAGTGTTAATGTGGATACATCGATGGAAGCATTGATTGAAAGAATATCTAATCAGAATTTTGTTCCAGTTGTAGACGACAGAGGTGTATTTATAGGAATTATAACAAGAAAAGATGTAATTACATATTTGTCTACCAAGAAGAAAGAGCAAGTGTTTCAGAAGATTTCTTAGATGTTAGGCTGAGTAGATTAATTAAGTAATGATATTTATGGTGGTATATAATATTCTATATTAGAATGTGATGATTTTTAATAGTAGTATTATTAAAATATTAATTTTAATAGTGTGTAATTATAATCTTATAGTGTGTAATTGCAACAAGGAAATGTCAACATTAACTATAATTGGGTTGACATTAACAAGCTGAGTAACTATACTTATGCGTATGCACGGGGGTTAAAGGATAAGGCTGCTTATTGATAGAATTATTCATTTTACCAGAGTTAGTATTAATTCAATTAGTGTGCAGGAACGGAGTAAAGTATGGGCGTTATGCAGAATGTTACAGAAAATATTAATGTTGGGAAATTATTAGATAATTGGGACGAAACACACGAATTAACCAAAGATGAGGCACTTGCAATTCTTAATTGTGATGATGTATGTCTTGACAAGCTTATTGAAACAGCGTATGCGTTAAGACTTAAATATAAAGGAAAGAAAGTAAGCATACAGCTTCTTACTAATGTCAGAAGTGGTAACTGTTCACAGAATTGTGCTTACTGTGCCCAGTCGTGTGAGTCCCAGGCTCAGATAGAGAAATATAAAAAGAGTATCAGACGAGAAGTTGTATGGAGATAATGACCTTGTAGATAATAAACATCTTGCGAGACATTGTATTGGACTTAGCGGTATAAGCTTTACAGATGCTGAGATAGAAGATTTAGCCGGACGTATAAGAAAGATGAAGAAGAATGATACCCAGATATGCTGTTCTATTGGATTTCTTACAGAAAAGCAGGCTTTAATGCTTAAGGAAGCAGGACTTAACAGAATTAACCATAACCTTAACAGCAGCCGTAGATTTTATCCCAATATATGCACAACACATACATATGACCAGAGAATTAATAATATAAGAATGTTAAAAAGAATAGGTTTTGAGATGTGCTGTGGCGGTATTATCGGGATGGGCGAGAGCAGGGAAGATGTTGTAGATATGCTTATGGACGTAAAGGAAATCAATCCAGAGTCAGTGCCAATTAATTTTCTTCTTCCAATAAAGGGAACAAGGCTTGCAGACAGAGATATATCAGGACTTACACCACAGTATTGTCTTAAGGTGTTATGCCTTGCAAGATTATTAGTTCCTAAGTCAGACATAAGATGTGCGGCTGGACGTGAAGTATACTTTAAGGGAATTGAGCCAACATTATTTAAAGTTGTAGATTCAATATTTGCTTCTGGTTATTTAACAGCAGATGGACAGGGAATAGATGATACTATTAAGATGATAGAAAATGCAGGATTTACGGGTGAGATAGAGAGTAAAGACTGTTAATAGACTTATAGGACAAGATATGTTGATAGAACAGCCGCCAGCCTTTGAAATTAAATGGTTGACGGCTGTTTAATCTTTTTAATTAAATACATCATTGAAATAGGACATATTATTTTTGCCCATTAATTATTACTGTTTGTTAGTTCTATCAAGTGCAGTAATTGTCTTAGTGGCTGTGTTGAGTGCTTTCGTAATTGCACTGCTGGCTTCGCCCATACCTTTGGCAAGCTTCTGTACTTCTTCAGCAACTACAGCAAAGCCTTTTCCAGCATCACCGGCTCTTGCAGCTTCAATGGAAGCATTAAGTGCAAGTATATTCTGTCGTTTGCTGAATCCGTCTATTAATTTGACCTTGTCATTGGCTGTAGCAAGCTGGCTTGCGGCGGCACTAATTCCTGTTGTAAGTTCATTTAGAATAGTTGAGTTCTGGCGGGCAGTGTAGCTTGCACGGACAAACATATTGATAACATCGCCCAGCAGATTGGCAGAAGCGTCAATCTCCTCTTTAGTACGCACGTTTACTTTTTGCAGAGCCTTGATGTACTTATCTTCATTAATTCCAAGTTCACGTGCTGTTGCCCTGAACCTTTCTTCGTCTGGGTTCTCAGGAAGAACCTGTCCGCCGATAATACTTCCAAGAACAGTTCCATCATCAAGAGTAATAGGAATACCGAAATCAACTAATCCTGCATGACAAGGATAAACGCCATTACCATCACGGTCACACTGCTCACATCTCTTGCGGCCTTCAGTACTTCCTCTGGTAAGATCGATGCAGAATTCAGTGAAATTATAACATTCGCTTATGTACTTGCCGTCTGCACCTACAGCAACAGTTGCCAGCCCGGTACTCTTTGCCCAGTTAGACATAATCTCTTCAAATTTGACCATATCACAAAAATCCTGAATCCTCATAATTAAATCCTCCAATTAAGGTTTTTATATTTTTTATATTATACTATATTGTCGGTATATTTACATTATATATTAATCGCAAATTCAAAGAAAAATAAAAAAATTGCCATATGATTTATTGTCAAAAATATAGAATATTATAAGTTTATTTGATTATGAAATTAAACAAATTTAATTACTGGGGTATATATTTTAAACAATTAGCCATAATATTTACAGAATATAAGCTCATATTCCGAAATAGACCTATTTGGGTCAATCGTAACTATCATAAAATCTTTAGTAATAGCATAGCTAAGAGGTTAAGGTAAATGAACAATACCCGTTACGAAGATTTTTGCAATAGAATGAGAGTATATAGAAAAAGACTTGGCTATAATCAGGCAGATATCGGAAAAGAGCTGGGAATATCACAGAATGACTATTCTAAAAGAGAAAATGGACTGATAATGATTTCGTATGATAATTTAAAAAAATTGCAGGAAATTGGAATGGACATTGATGAGCTGGTTTCGGGAAAGAGAGACGATATTGATACTAAAGATTTGGACGAGCTTATAAGTGACTGTGAAAGTGAAGAACTTAAAGATATGACTATGCGTATGGTTGCTGAATGTATAAAATATTATCGTGTTAATGACACTAAGAATAAAGACAATGATACGCAGAATGATAGAATGTTTGATTTTATGTTGAAGCAGTGGGATGATTTTTCAATGCTTGAATATGTAAGGCACGAAACGCATTATTCACAGGAGGTTATGTCTGAAAAGCTGGGACTGACAAGAAAGAAGTACAGAAAATACGAAAAAGAGATTATGTATCCTGATGCAGATACTCTTGTTCAGATGTATAATTTGTACAAATGCAGACCATCAATGTATCTTAATATGTATGACAGAAGATATTACGTTATGCAGAACGTATGGATGGAGTTGGATGATAACCAGCGTGACAGAATATTAAGAATGGTCAAGGCGATAAAGAATATAATATAGAAAAAGGAGTACCTGTAAATGCAAGACACAAACAATGTTAAGCATTTGCTGGTACATTTTTTATGTAAAGGAGCTTCTAATAGAATTTCCTATTATAAAAAAGGCACAATAAAATATCACACAAAATAATATTGTTGCAGCTTTACAGAGTATGATAAAATATATTGTGCATTGTACATTTATTTTATAATAAACAGATGATAATCAATGTGTGGTGGTTACAATTTCATTTGTTATAATGTAAATTTATGTGTAATAATAATCAGAGTAAGTAGAAAGAAAAAATATGAGAACAGTACAGCAATATTATGATGACAATAGAGATAAAATCCTTTTTGATGTAAGAGCATTAGAGGAGTATGAGAAAGAGACCATAGAAGCTTCCATACATTATTACTGGGAAGATATGATAAAAGTTCTTGAAGATAATAAGGAAGAATTTGAGGCAAAGTATTCAAAGGATACACCAATATATATTCTTTGCTACACTGGACAGAAAAGTGAAGAAATAGAAGATATACTTGATGAGATGGGCTATGAAGCTTACAGCCTTGATGGTGGATTTGTCGCATATCTAAGATGGAAGTTTAATAAATATCTTGAGCAGGATAAAGAAAGCGGCAATAATACTTCAGAAGAAAATGTTAAAGAGATTGAGCGGAGCATAGTAAAGAAGTTCCGCAAGCCAATATGGAGAAAGTTCACACAGGCTCTTAATGAATATGATCTTATTCAGGACGGCGATAAGATAGCTGTCTGCATATCAGGCGGTAAAGATTCAATGCTTATGGCGAAGCTTTTTCAGGAGTTGAAACGTCACGGAAAGAATAATTTTGAACTTGTATTCTTAGTTATGAATCCGGGTTATAACGACCTTAACTACAATGTAATACTTAACAATGCAAAGATATTAGATATTCCAATTACAGTATTTAAGACAGAGATATTTGATACTGTAGTAGATATTACAGAGTCGCCTTGTTATTTGTGTGCAAGAATGAGGAGAGGATATCTTTACAGCAAGGCAAAGGAACTGTTGTAATAAGATTGCTCTTGGACATCATTATGATGATGTGATAGAAACAATACTTATGGGTATGCTTTATGGTGCACAGGTTCAGACAATGATGCCTAAACTTCACAGCACAAACTTTGAAGGAATGGAGCTTATAAGACCTTTATATCTTGTAAGAGAAGCTGATATTATTCACTGGAAAGAATATAATAATCTTGAGTTCATACAGTGTGCCTGTCGATTTACAGAGGGATGTGCTTCCTGTGGTGGTACAGGAAAAGGTTCTAAGAGGGCAGAGATTAAGCAGCTTATAAAAGATCTGACCAAGGTAAGTCCGTATATAGAAAAGAACATATTCAGAAGTGTAGAAAATGTTAATATTGATACGGTAATTGCTTACAAGAAGAAGGGGCAGCGACACAGCTTTTTAGATGAATATGATATAACAGATGATAAGTATGCTGGTAACGCAGAGGTTGATAATTCAGAGAATATATCTAAAGAATTGAATAAATCAGACATAAACTCAAGCGGACAGTTAAGTGAATATCACACTGATGAAACAATTGAATTAGGTAAAACAGGTAGTACTCAAATAATGCCATTGAACAAATCGGACATCAATAAAGATGATATAAGTGAGAACACTTTAGCCAAATATGAAAAGTTAAAGTCAATTATTAAGGACTGTGGTAAAATAGCAATCGCATTTTCTGGCGGGGTTGACTCGACATTTTTAACCAAAGTTGCAAAAGATGTATTAGGAGAAAATGCTGTTGCAGTTACGATAAGTTCAATTCTTGTTACAGATGATGAACTTAAAGAAGCTGATGATTTCTGCAAGGCTGAGAATATAGAATATCTTATATATAATGCAGATGTATTATCGATTCCGGGCTTTGAGAATAATCCACCAGACAGATGTTACATTTGTAAGAAAGCGATATTTACTAATGTGCAGAATCTTGTAGGTGAGAGAGGCATTAGTGTAATTGCAGAGGGAACAAATGTTGATGATGATGGTGATTACAGACCTGGTATGAGAGCCATAAAGGAACTAGGAGTAAGAAGTCCTTTAAAAGAGGCAGGTCTTACCAAGGCTGAAATCAGGGAATTATCTTGTATGTTAGGCTTAAAGACGTGGAATAAACCATCGTGTGCGTGCCTTGCTTCAAGATTTGCGTATGGTGAGGTTATTAATAAAGACAAGCTTGATATGATTTATAGTGCAGAATGTTATATAAGAAGTCTGGGATTTGAGCAGTTCAGGGTAAGATTACAGGATGGAATTGCAAGAATTGAATTAAGACCAGCAGATATACAGAAGTTTATTGAAAATGGAATAAAGGATAAAGTATCAGAGAAGCTTCACGCACTTGGATTTAAGTATGTATCCCTTGATTTGGATGGTTACAGGCTTGGAAGTATGAATGAAGTATTGAACAGACAGGAAAGAGGTAACAATGGCGGTAGCTCATTATAATTGTGATTATTGCAATAATATGGTATATGATGAAGAAACGGAGCAGTTCGTGTGTGATGTAGATATGGACGAGGATGATTATGCAAGGCTTCTTACATCTGAGTATAAAGAATGTCCATATTATCAGAGCAATGATGAATACAAGATTGTAAGACATCAGATGTAGTTTTATAGAAAATGTAATTAATAGTGGCAGATATTTCGATATATTTATTAGAAAGATATGCCTGGAAGGAAGTGAGTGAATGGACGATAAGAGATACGCTGTACTTATCGACTCAGATAATATTTCATCAAAATATATTTCGGACATTCTTGATGAAATGACAAAGTATGGCGTAATAACTTATAAAAGAATATATGGCGACTGGACAAGTACACAGGCAAGCAAATGGAAGAAAGAGCTTATGGAGAATTCCATAACACCTATACAGCAGTTTTGTAATACAGTAGGCAAGAATGCAACAGACTCAACGCTTATAATTGATGCTATGGACATTCTTTATACGAATAATGTTGACGGCTTCTGTATCGTATCTTCTGATGGCGATTTTACAAGGCTTGCAAGCAGGCTTAGAGAGTCGGGAATGGACGTTATCGGTATGGGTGAGAGCAAGACACCACGTTCATTCAGGGCCGCTTGTTCGGTATTTACAGACCTTGAGCTTCTTCGTGAACAGGCACACGAAGATGAGCCAGATAGTAAGCCGGTTAAGAAGACAGAAAGAAGCAATATTATTAAGCAGTCTAAGATAGAAAATGCAATTATTGAGATTATTCAGGAGAACGACAATAAAGGCAGGCAGACAGGGCTTGGTGAGCTTGGAAGCCGTTTACAGAAGAAATATTCTGATTTCGATGTAAGAAATTACGGTTACAGTTCATTATCTACATTTCTAGAGGAAATGGAAAGCCTTGAGTTAAAGAAGTTCAATAATACGGTTCTTGTCAGACTTAAGGAAGATAAGAATATGAAAGAGCAGGTTATGGAGTATGCAGTGAATTATGTAAAGAGTTCAGAAAATGCAGTGGAACTTGGAGCATTAGGACAGAAAATCCATATGAATTATCCTAATTTTAAGGTTAAGGAGTATGGTTATTCTACACTCAGCAAATTTATTGCAGGCATAAAATGTTTAAAAATAACAGCAACAGATGAAAACCGTAGAATGGTTTCAATAAAATAAACTAAAGTTAGTCATAAAGACAGGAAAGGAATATTATGAATAAGATAGCAAGTTTTACAGTTAATCACTTGGATTTACTTACAGGAGCATATGTATCAAGAAAAGATTATCAGGGAGATGTAGTTCTTACAACATTTGATTTAAGATTTACAAGACCTAATGTAGAAGCACCTATGGATACAGCAGGTATTCATACAATAGAACACCTTGTAGCAACATTTTTAAGGAACCATAAGGTATGGGCAGGCAAGACTATATATTTTGGACCAATGGGCTGCCGTACAGGATTTTATGTAATATTTGCAGGTGACCTTGAGTCAGAGGATATAATTGATGTGTTAAGGGAAGCCGCTGATTTCGTACTGGATTATGAGGGTGAGATACCAGGATATTCACCAAGGGACTGCGGTAATTACCTTGATAATAACCTTACACTTGCAAAGATATATATGAAGAAGTATAAGGAAGAAGTTCTTGATAACCCAGTACCAGAAAGACTTCATTATCCACAGTAAAATAGATGGGAGCTTCTTATTACAGCAAAAAATAGAAGAAAATGATTGAAGGGAACCTGTTTTGATGGAAAATATGGATATACAGATTATAAAATCAAGACGCAGAACAGTTTCAATAGAAGTCCATACAGATGGAAGTGTTATATTAAGAGCACCTAACAGGATGACGAAGAAAGAGCTTGATATATTTATTGATAAGCATATGTCTTGGATTGAGAGTAAACAGCAGTTGATGAAGGAAAGAAAAGAAGAAAAAATTCCTACCAATGCAAAGGCTTTTGATATGTTAACACCTAAGGAACGTGCCGTAATAAGGGGCACATTTATAAGAAAAGTAGAATATTACAGTAAGATTATGAATGTGACTGTTGGAAGGGTTACAATACGCAATCAGAAGACACGCTGGGGAAGCTGTAGTTCCAAGGGAAATGTTAATTTTAATTACAATTTGTATTATATGCCGGAAGAATTGTTGGATTATGTAGTGGTGCATGAGCTTTCGCATAGAAAATATATGAATCATTCGCAATCATTCTGGTGTGAAGTTGAAAAGTACTGCCCAGAATATAAGTTATGCCGCAGGAGGTTGAAAGACTACACACTTTCAATATAATAATTGGGGCGGGGCATTAATTAAAATGTCTTATTATGCAGGCATAAACGTATTTTTGAGCATATCCCTTAAAGCATAATAATCTGATTATTAGTAGGAGGTAATAAAACTATGAAAATTCCATTTAAAGTAGATTTGACAGGCAAGACTGCAATTGTAACAGGGGAAGTGGAACACTATGTTCAGCAATGGCGTATGGACTTGCTGTAAGCGGTGCGAAGGTTGCAATAATCGGACGTAATAAGGATAAGCTTAATAATGTCACAGATGAGCTTATTAACAATGCTAAGACAGAATACAGCAAAGACATTGTTGTTAAGGGGTATAGCTGTAATGTGATTGATAAGGAAGAACTTAATAAAACTTATGAAATAATTAAGAGTGAGCTTGGAAGCTGTGATATTCTTATCAATGGAGCTGGCGGCAATCAGCCGGGTGCTATTACATCAATAGAGATGTTAAAGAAAGAAAAAAAGGAGAAAATGATTACTCTTTCTGGAATCTTGATGAGGATAATATAAGAGATGTTATGGATCTTAATTATATGGGAACACTTCTTCCGATACAGGTATTTACTAAGGATATGGTTGAAAAGAGAAGCGGAAGCATTATTAATATAGCCTCTGTTACATCAATTTTACCACTTACAAAGGTAATGGCTTACGGCAATGCCAAGAGTGCAATACTTAACCTTACACAGTGGCTGGCAGTCCATTTTGGAGAAAGCGGAATAAGATGTAATGCAATTGCACCGGGATTTTATGCGGCTGAACAAAATCACGCATTATTATTTAATGAAGATGGTACATACACTGACAGAGCAAGAAAGATAGTTGCAGGAACTCCAATGGGAAGATTTGGTAATCCAGAGGAACTTATCGGAGCGGCATTATTCCTTGCAAGTGATGATGCGGCTGGATTTGTAAATGGTATTGTGTTGCCAGTAGACGGCGGCTATAGTGCGTACAGTGGCGTTTAATAAATAATTTTAATAATTATCAGATATAAAGGTATATATGTTGATATAAAATGCCGATATTCTAAATATAATAAAAGTTAAATGGTACAAAAGTATTATATGAGGAGGATAATGGTATGAAATTAGGAGAGGCAATACCAAATTATCAGGCATATCGCAATGAATTACAGGACAAGAAGACCAGCATATATAAGCAATATAAAAAAACAAAGGAAAAGGCTGAGCGTACCAATGATGAAGAATGGATACAAAAGGCAGCAGAGCTTGAGCTTTCATATAAGGAAGCAACTGATGATTTTGACAAGTATGAGAATGTTCTTAACTCGCTTAGGGAGCAGTGGTGTGCAGCAGCAAATACAGAAAACGACAAAGCACTTGCTGACCCTGAGACAGGACTGGGGGCTACACTTGGTAAGATAATGACTACAATTGCAAGAATGTGTGCAGGTGACAAAGTTCCTTATTCAGATGAAAAGAAGGTTATGGAATATGACGATAAAATGTATGCAAGAGCCAAGCAGGCACAGATGATTATGGCATCAATGAAGAAAAGCAGAAGGAATACGATTCACTCTGGGATAAAGAGGGTGGAGAGTATGACCCTGAGGGTGTAGCTGATAATACAGAAGCACAGGGAGAGCTGCCAGATATCCCATCATCGGACGGAGACAGTACGGATACAGGTGAAGCAGTATCAGATAGTGAATAATTAATAAAATGGAGTGTCATATGAAACATAATCGATACTTTATGCAGGTATTAACAGTATATCAGTTATCTGCGTATTGTATGAATTGTTTCATATGACACTCCATTTTTGTCTTATAAGTCTATAATCCTTTATTATTAATATAAATACATATTATAAAGCAAGTACTTATTAATAATTAAATATGTTATAAATTAAACATATATATTAAAATAAGTACTTGCTTATTAAGTATTAAATATGCAGTTGATATTAATTAAATTAAGATTAATTAAACTTCAAATAAAAGATCACCATAGCTTGGGAATGGCCAGAATTCCTTATCAACGATCATTTCAAGCTTATCAGCAGGAGCTCTTAATTCGTCCATAGTTGTCTTAACTTCATCTCTGAAGTACTTAGCCTGTTCTGTAATGTCAGTAACATCAGCAGCCTTAGCTGTAACATCAATAAGCTTAGTATAAGCAGCCTTCATATCCTTTAAGTAACCAGAAACTTCTGCAAGTAAATCAGCCTGAACAGAAGCATCAGCACCAGCTTCCTTAACAGTAAGAACTGAGTTAGCAAGCTCTGTTGTGTAAGAAATAACTGAAGGAATAATCTGCTTTCCAGCCATATCAATCATTGTCTTAGCTTCAATGTTTATAGCCTTTGCATAAGCTTCATACTTAATCTCAGCTCTTGACTTTAATTCAGCCTCTGTAAATACACCAAAGCTTTCAAAAAGCTTAACGGCCTTAGGAGTAGTAAGGGCAGGAATAGCATCAACCATAGATTTAATATTTGGAAGACCTCTTCTTTCAGCTTCTTCTACCCATGCATCTGAGTAACCATTACCATTAAATACGATTCTATGATGGTCAGTAAAGAGCTTCTTGATAAGATCATGAACAGCCATATCGAAGTTTTCTACTCCATCAAGCTGGTCAGCGATTTCCTTAAAGCTTTCTGCAACGATTGTGTTAAGAACTACGTTAGCAGGAGCAATTGAATCTGATGAACCTACCATACGGAATTCAAACTTATTACCAGTAAATGCAAATGGTGAAGTTCTGTTTCTATCAGTAGCATCCTTGTTAAGGTCAGGAAGTGTAGAAGCACCTGTCTTTAACTTACCCTTCTGGATAGAGCTTGTTGCATCACCCTTATCAATAAGCTGCATAACAACATCCTCAAGCTGCTCACCAAGGAACATAGAGATAATAGCTGGAGGTGCCTCATTAGCGCCAAGTCTGTGGTCATTACCAACATCAGAAGCAGATTCTCTTAAAAGATCAGCGTGTGTATCAACAGCCTTCATAACAGCACCGAGTACAAGTAAGAACTGGATATTTTCGTGAGGTGTCTTGCCAGGTTCAAGAAGGTTGATACCATCATCAGTTGTGATTGACCAGTTGTTGTGCTTACCAGAACCATTAACACCTGCAAATGGCTTCTCATGGAGAAGGCATACAAGACCATGTCTGTAAGCAACCTTCTTCATAACTTCCATCATAAGCTGGTTGTTATCAGTAGCAATATTGCACTGTGCATATATAGGAGCTAATTCATGCTGTGCTGGAGCAACTTCATTATGCTGTGTCTTGGCAGATACGCCGAGCTTCCATAATTCTTCGTTGATATCCTTCATAAATGCAGCAATTCTTTCACGGATAGAACCGAAGTAGTGATCATCAAGTTCCTGTCCCTTTGGTGGCATAGCACCGAATAATGTACGTCCAGAGAAGATAAGATCCTTTCTCTGAAGATATTTTTCTCTATCTACTATAAAGTATTCCTGTTCAGCACCAACAGAAGGAGTAACCTTCTTAGATGTTGTGTTACCAAATAATTTTAATATTCTTAAAGCCTGCTCGTTAACAGCATCCATTGAACGAAGAAGAGGTGTCTTCTGATCAAGAGCTTCTCCTGTATAAGAACAGAAAGCAGTAGGGATACAAAGTGTTGCACCCTGTGCACCTTCACGAACGAAGGCTGGTGATGTGCAATCCCATGCTGTATATCCTCTAGCCTCGAATGTAGCACGAAGACCACCTGAAGGGAATGATGAAGCATCTGGCTCGCCCTTTATTAATTCTTTACCAGAGAATTCCATAAGAACCTTTCCATTTTCATTAGGTGCTGAAATAAATGAATCATGCTTTTCAGCAGTAGTTCCTGTCAAAGGCTGGAACCAATGTGTGTAATGAGTTGCGCCTTTTTCGATAGCCCAATTCTTCATTGCATTAGCTATAACATCAGCATCGGTAATATTTAATTCCTGTACACCTGCTATTGCTAACTTAAGATTTTTGTATACGTTTTTTGGTAAACGTTCTTTCATAACTGTGTCGTTGAACACGTTCTCGCCGAAGATGTCAGCTACATTGAATTTTTCGCTCATAACTTTTTCATCCTTCCTTTTCATAGATTATTATTCTATTAGTAAAACTAAAAAAAGGCGTACACATATACATTATTAAGATGTATAATATGAACGCCTTTGTTCTACCTTATTTGATTAGCGACAACTACCTGTCGTCTTTAACTAAAATAACTCAAAATTAATAATAATGCAAGTTCTTTTTAAAAAATATTAAAAAAATTAAAATTATTAATTATCTAAGTCAATTTCAAGTAAATTCTACTCTAATGAGGCTTCTCCAATATACATTCCGTGTACGATAAAGCGTTTCTCACCATTATCAGTACAAGTAGAAAGAGTAACTACCTGACTTGCTGATGAAATATCAACCCCTGTATCATACAAAGATTTGGCTTTCATATCTGCTGCATAACTTTGCATAGAAGCAAGAGAAGGGAAGTTAAAGGTATATGTATCACTTACAGCTTCACTTATGTAGCAGCTAAAGATTTTATATTGTTTAATGACATTACCAGTGTATATATAGAATACATTGTTGCCAGAACCATTATAGAACGATGAATTCTCATAACTTTTAAGCTTGCCAAACATCGCACCATTTCGCATATTGTGTCCGTATATAATCACATGGTTTGAAGAAAGTCCGCTATTAATGCGGGAATCTTCAAACAGACAGCCATTAGCACTGGATTGCTTGTCAAATGTATGCGTAAGGTAATAATCATTATCATTACCCTGAACCATCGGAAGTCTGCATCCAATAGATGGAATGTATATATATCCAAGTCCATCAGAATTAATATTAAGAAGTGCCTGATGGTTATACTTAAATGGAACTTCAACTTCCTCTTCCTTATCACCGATAGTTACATTAGTGTGAGAATCTTCATCAAGAACACTCTGTTCAATGTCATTATATATTACATCAGCCTTGTGATATGCAAGGAATATGTTGATAAGATTGTATGCGGCAAATATAAAGACAGCAACTGATATTAAAAGAATAATCCGTCTTATTATATTAGAATGCTTTTTATCCTTCTCCTGTCTGTCAAATACTGCATCAGCATCATTCTCATCATATGGAGAATTACTGTCTGAATAATCCATATCATCATCTATAAAATCATCCACATCATCATTCAGAATATCATCAGGATCTTCTGATTCATAATCGATCATATCATCATCTGATTTAGTTATATTTCTATGAGATGATTGTTCTGGATCATCATTCAATAAATCATCATTATTGTTAGTTGTATTCATAGTATTGTAGTCCTTGTGTATTGTGTGTAATGCTAATTATGCCTTTCCGGCTGAACCGAATAGGTTAATCTTTTCGCGAACAGTCTCTTTAATAGCATCACTACCAGGAGCAAGGAGCTTTCTTGGGTCAAATCCCTTTCCTTCAAGGTCTTTGCCTTCTTCGATATATTTTCTTGTTGCAGCAGCAAATGCAAGCTGGCATTCTGTATTAACATTAATCTTAGCAACACCTAAAGAGATCGCTTTCTTAATCATATCTTCAGGAATACCTGTACCACCATGTAATACTAATGGCATATTGCCAACCTTTTCTTTAACAGCGGCAAGTGTTTCAAAGCTAAGACCTGGCCAGTTAGCAGGATATTTACCGTGGATATTACCGATACCAGCAGCAAGCATTGTTACACCGAGGTCAGCAATTGATTTACATTCATTAGGGTCAGCACACTCCCCCATACCGATAACGCCGTCTTCTTCACCACCGATTGAACCACCTTCTGCTTCAAGTGAAAGACCCTTCTCTTTGCAGATTTTAACAAGTTCTTTAGTCTTTTCAATATTCTCTTCAATTGGATAGTGGGAACCATCAAACATAATTGATGAAAATCCTGCATCAATGCAGTCATAACAAGCTTCATATGTTCCATGGTCAAGGTGAAGTGCAACAGGAACAGTAATCTTAAGATCATCTATCACTGAACTTACCATACTTGCTACGGTCTTAAATCCTGTCATATATTTACCAGCACCACACGATACACCGAGGATAACTGGTGAGTTCATCTCCTGAGCTGTAAGAAGAATCGCTTTAGTCCACTCAAGATTATTGATATTGAACTGCCCAACAGCATATTTGCCATCTCTGGCTTTTTCTAACATTTCTTTTGCTGAAACTAACATAAATATTAACCTCCTACTATGTAATATGGACATAGCTTTGCTTAATGCCCACTCTTATTATCCATTATACATTAAAGCTAATAAAATGCAAAGAAAATAGTGTCAAATAGTGCGAATTTGAAAAATAAAATCAATATATTTAAGTTGTTATTGATACTAAAAAGAAGTATAATCTAAAAAAAGGAATACAGAACCCGAAAGGAGAAAGAAATTTATGGGGAAATTTATTTATTTAGCCAATATTATAGCCGCAGATGTGGATTTTTATAATATTGAGGGTAACAGGGGAGATTCATATCTTCCATTTATAGGTTTTATGATGTTTGTAGTAGGTGCTGTTGTAGCGTTTATGGGTTTTTCAAAGTACATAACAGCCAAGAAGAATTTTAACCTGTTCTATGATTTAAGGGACAGCGTTAAGGTTGATAAAGCCACTAATGAGAAGAACAAGAAAACTGGAATCATTGTGATAGCTGCAGGAATAATTGTTCTTATTGTTTCATTCGTTGTAATATAGAAGACTAATAATAAGAGATCAATGCAAAAGATTAATTAGAAGATTAAGTATATAAAGATAAGGTTCTTATTCCTTGATATTTATGAGAATGAACTCTTTCGTATTAGTTAGTGATGATGTCAATAATCACAATACGTAAAATGCCACCCCGTTAAGGGTGGCATCGAAAGAGGGAGGAGAGTTGTACATTATGATTAACAACTCATATTTATGAAGAACTATAAAAGTCAATAAGCTTTATTAATATATATCAGCTTGTCTGATATATTTTCTATATTTAAAAGTATATTCATTAAAAGTGAAGAAAGAATGTTCATAATGTTAAAACTTATTGAATGCAATATGAACAAATTATGAACACATATAATATTACATAAATTAATGGAGGTAAGATATGCCAATTATATACAAGTGTCCTAACTGTGGAGCGGCAATGGAATTCTCAAGTGAATTGCAGAAGCTTGAATGTAAAAGTTGTGGTACAAGTATAGATGTTAAGACATATGAAGATGAATATGCTTCTTTAATGGAAGAAGTAAGTGGAAGTACATCAGATAATAGTGATTATGGATTTAATAACAGTGAACAGGATAATGATGCAGATAACAATAATATGAAGATATATCATTGTCAGAGCTGTGGAGCAGAACTTGTTGCAGATGAATATACATCAGCTACATTTTGTTCATATTGTGGTAATCCGACATTGGTTGAGGACAGACTTAAAGGAAGCTTCAGGCCAAGGTCAATAATTCCATTTAAGATTAACAAAGATCAGGCAGTAGATATATATAAGAAATGGCTGAAAAAAGGAATGCTTACACCAAAGGAATTATCAAGAAAAAGTACAATTGAGAAGATTAGTGGTGTGTATGTCCCATTCTGGCTGTATGATTATTCAGCAAGAACTATGATGAGTGCCAATGCTAATAAGGTAAGAACGACAAGACGTGGCGATACAGAATATACATATACAGACCATTTTGATGTGTATAGAGATGTATCAGCAGAATTTCAGAGAATTCGGCCGATGCTTCAGAGAAAATGCCAGATGAACAGATGGATATGTTAGAGCCTTATAATTACAGCGAGATTACAGATTTTGCAATGCCATACTTATCTGGTTATCTTTCAGAAAAATATAATTATACAGCTGATGAAATACAGAGTCGTGCCAAGAAGAGAGCAGACTCATACATAACACAGATTGCAAGGGATTCAATTACTGGTTATTCAAGTGTCATAGTAAGGAATAACAGCATAAGTATGAATGGCAGGGGCAGCGAATATGCACTTTTGCCAGTGTGGATGCTCAATTTCAGATACAATAATAAGGAATTCCATTTTTATCTTAATGGACAGACTGGTAAAATAGTGGCAGACAGACCTATAAGTGCAGGAAAAGCCGTTACATATGGTATTGGAATTTTTGTGCTTACACTTATTATTACAATGATAGGAGGGCTGTTGTTTATATGATGTGTGTAGATTTAAAAAGACATTTTAACTGGTTAAAAGTGGCTGTAATGGCAGTATTAGCTGTTATGGTTATGATGTTTGTATTAACAGTAACACAGAGCGCGTATGCGGGTACAGATAATAAGACCTATGTAATAGATGATGCTGGAATTCTGACAAGTGAGGAAGAACAGAAGCTTACAGATATGTGCAGGAAGGCATCTAAGAACTGTCAGCTTGATATTGTTATCATAACTATGAACAAGAATTTAGATTATAGTCCTATGGATAATTATCTTCGTTCAATACTTGAAGAACAGTATGGTTATGAGGAAACAGGAACTGACTGCGAGGCTGTTGTATATGGAATAGATATGACTTCAAGAGCAGACAGAATTGTAACATCAGGAAGAGCAAGGAGCAGCATTTCACAGTCAAGTCTGGATTCAATCAGGGAAAGTGCGGAGGATAAGCTTGCTGAAGGCGATTATTATGCAGGCTGTAAGAAATACATAAACGGAATTGAGAGAAAGCTTAATGTAAATATGTTATCAAGACTTACATATTATATGCCAGTTAAGATTTTAATCTCACTTGTGGCAGCAGTTATTGCAGTATTGGCAATGATGAGCAGTGCCAGGTCAAAGATGACAGTGAACAGTACAGAATATACTAAGAACCACGGATATAAGATGAATGACAGAAGAGATGTATTTATCAATACAACAATTACTAAAAGACATATTGAAAAAGAGCAGTTCAAGTGGTGGAAGCTCTGGCGGCGGTAACTCTGGAAGTTCAGGCGGACACTTCTAAGAAGATATATATTTAAAAATTGTATAAGACCTATAGGATAAAATAAGGTTATGTAAATTTTTTATATAGGTCGGATTTTAAAATAAGCCCGGTATGATTAAAGCAATCATATTTATGATTGTGATTAAGCATACCGGGCTTTTATTATACTATTAGAGTGTTTCTGGTTCAGCGTAATCTACACCAAAAGTATCAACAGTAACAGTCTTCATAACCTGAGGAGTTCTAGGTCTGTCACTCCAGTCAGTATCAATTGAAGCAATGCTGTCTAATACATCTTCACCTTCAACAAGTTTACCAAAAGCGGCATACTGACCGTCAAGGTGAGGTGCATCAGCGTGCATAATAAAGAACTGGGAACCTGCTGAATCCGGGTGCTGTGCACGTGCCATAGAAAGGACACCTCTTGAGTGCTTAAGATTATTTTCAACACCATTGTAGTTGAATTCACCCTTGATTGAGTATCCAGGACCACCCATGCCTGAGCCTTCTGGGTCGCCGCCCTGAATCATAAATCCAGCGATAACTCTGTGGAAAATAAGTCCGTCATAGAAACCTTTCTTAACAAGACTTATAAAATTGTTTACTGTATTAGGTGCAACGTCTGGATAAAGTTCTGCTTTCATAACGTCGCCATTTTCCATTGTAAATGTTACAATAGGGTTCTGATTAGACATAATTAACCTCCAAAATAATGTGTAATGTGTGGGATAATTACAAGACGAAAGCAAATATGACTAACGGACGTTGTGAAATAAAAATACATTACTGCTGGGCACGCTTGCGCTACTTGAAACCGTAGCGGTACTAAGCGGCTAAAGGATAGCCGCTAAGTGCCGACGGTTTCAAAAAGTACCAGCTTGTAATGTATTTTTATTTCACAGCTGGTTAGCAATAGTGGTCGTTTTGTAATTATCTGTGATAATATTATGTATTGTAATGGGGATTATTGTAAAAGTCAATTGGGAGGATTATACGTGAGTTATGGAAAGAGTGTATATATTTGATTGTGACAGGATTATAGGTGATGAGGAAAAACGGACTATTATAGAGAATATGGAAGGAAAGGCTGAGGTTATTTTTGATAATTCTGAGGGGTATGACAGGGATACGGATATAGTTATAAGTACACGTTGTGTGGGGAATAGAGATGTGGCTGGTATGGAAGTTATTATAAGGGAAGATATTGGAGTTGGGTGTGATTATGTGGGAACTGCACCTTATGTGATATATGAACCAGAGGAGATAGATTATTATTACTGTCAGAAGGTGTATGCAAGAAAGAAGGGGCTTCCAGCATTTATTCTTGAAACAGAGAGGTTTATTGTGAGGGAAGAAAGTCTTGATGACCTTGATGAATTGTACGAATTGTATGACACACTTGCAGATTGTGAGTTTATAGAACCTTTGTATGAATTAGAGAAGGAAAAAGAATTTGTAAGAAATTACATTAATAATATGTATAGATTCTTTGAGTACGGAATGTGGCTGGTATATTCTAAAGATACAGGCAGGCTTGTTGGACGTATGGGAATTGAGAATAGAAGCATTGATGGGGAAAATGTTCAGGAAATAGGTTATCTTACAGGAAAGCCTTATCAGAATATGGGGATAGCATACGAAGTATGCAGTGCAATTATGGAATATGCTAAGGAAGAATTAGGCATAGATAAATTATATTCCTGCATAGATAAGAATAATAAACCGTCAATATCGCTTATACACAAGCTTGGCTTTAAAGTGTATGCACAGGACATTGACGGTATGAATATTTATATATGTGAGTTTAATTAGTTGTTACTATCATCTGACTGATTATCATTTAAAGTAACAGCAGTGTTGTCAACATTGTCATCAATGGCTTTATGTTGTTTAGCCGTTTCTATTTTTTCAGCTTTTTCTTTTCAGCTTCTCTGGTCCCGCTCATCATTAGTGTTCTCTAATGACTTAAATATTCTTGTGAATATAAATGAGTCAACATAAATAATAAGCGGTATAGTTACTATAAATGCAGTAAAATACTTTAAAGAAAAGAGGATAAGTCCGTATGTTGCAATCATCATAATAAATGTCTGTGGCAGGTGATGAACGCATAATATAAGTGAATTCTTAACAATTGTAATTGCTTTATCATCATATCTTGAAAGAACTGCAAATGAATATAAGAGAACACCAGCCCATACAAGAGCACAGCCTGCGATAGCGTACATAAAAATAGTACCAGCCATTGAACCAGATGAGAATGCCCAGTAGGCACAGGCCCTTATATCAAAGAATAAAAGAAGTCCGATAACTCCCATAATAAGTTCAACCAATAATCCCTGGACAAAATTAGTCTTAAAAGACTTCCAGAAATCTTTAAACACATAATTTTCTTCATCTTTAACAAGCTTCATTCCAGCATAAAATGCAGCTGTAAGTGAAGCACCTATTGTGATAACAGGGATACAGAATATAACTGTTATTAATCCAAGTATAAGGAAATCACCAGCTTTCGTGAGTCCCCTGAAAAATTTACCATCTAATCCAAAACCACGCATAATATATCTCCATTCTCCATTTATAATGAAAGTGACTAACTCAGATTATACTTATATATGTAACAAAAAGCAAAAGAATTTTTAATGCATATTTCTTAAATGTTTATAAAAGCTGTTTTTTTAAGCGTTAAGGTATGATAAACTAACAAATGTTGATTAATTAAAGAGTAATTAATAAAAAGCAAAGCCACAGTGTTTCTGGCTGTTTAATGAAATGTAATGTATTAGGAGGCTATATGGCAGAAGGTAATTCTATTAAAGATGAGGTGAAAGAACAGCGTAAGAAGTTCTTAACACTTACGTTTACAGGCAAGCTGCAATATATATGGGAATATTACAGAATTCCAATTGCGGCGGTTATAGCTGTTGTTCTTGTGGTATTGTCATTTATAAATGCTTACAGAAGAAATAATTATGAAGGAGTATGTGATATTGCGGTATGTGACGGCAAGATTACAGGATACGATACAGATGATGATTTATTGACAACAGGTTTTACTAATTATCTTGGAATAGACGGCAAGAAACAGCGTATACATATAGATTACAGCTATACGCTTGAAGAAAAGCTTTTCGACCAGGACCCACAGATAAGCAATGAGAAGATATATGTTTTGTCGCAGACTAATAACCTTGATGGGTATATGTCAGAATATGAAGATAGACCACTTCTGTTTTGATACAAGCTGTTTTTTTCTATGATTTAACAGAACTTTTTACAGATGAAGAAATGGAGCAATTATCGGATTATATAATATACCATACGCAAAGAGATGGTGAAACCCGTGCAGTAGCAGTAGATTTATCTGATGCACCAAGCAGACAGGATACAGACCTTACAATGGAAAGACCTTGCTACGGAATTGTTCAGTCAGCAAGAAATCCGGGAAAATGCAGCTGATTTTATCAGATATGTATTTGCTATGGAAAGAAAATAAAAATGTAATATTATGAAATGATATATGGAAGGCTTGATATATGAGCCTTCCATTATTTATATATGGAGGAATAAAGCTTGAATAATAAAGATGGAGAATTAACAGAGGAAGAGTACAGGGAAGTTATAAAATATGGCAGAGGTATGCTGATTAATATAATTATAGGGGTGGTAGCTGCTGTTGTTATTGCAGTGTATATGGGAATGTTAAAAAAGGAGTGGTATTTTTTGATGTTATTATTGCCATTAAGACAATATTGTGGCGGATATCATATGAAAAATCATAATAAATGTATTGTGGCATCAATAATAATATATTTTCTACAGTTAATGTTAATAAAAAATTTGAAAGTTACCATTAGTGTGCAAATTGTTATGCTAATTTTTGCTTTGGTAATTATTTTAATGTTGGCACCTGTCGATAATATAAATAATAAAATGAATTATGAAGAAAAGAACTATTTAAAGAAGAAAATAAGAGTTATTTTAATAATAGAGTTATTTTTATATGCTATTTTTATTGTATTATCAAAAACGGACTACGGATTAATTGTAGTTTTGTGTATTGCTATAGTAGCGGGATTGCTTATATTAGGGAATATAAGTAATAGGATACAGGAAAGAGGGGAGAAATATGATATACAGGATAGGGATATGTGACGATGAACAGTTGACGTGTTCAGAATTGGAGAATTACATTAATGAAATTTTTGGATGTAAAGATGATAAAGCTGAAATATATGTGTGGAACTCAGGTGAAGCGTTGAAAAAGGATATATCTAATGGGGTGAAGATTGATATTTTGTTTCTTGATATAGAGCTTTTGGACAGCAATGGCATTGAACTTGGTAAATATATAAGGAATTATATGAAAAATATGTCAATGAATATTGTATACATATCGTCAATGACAGAATATGCTATGGAATTATTCAAGATACATCCATATGATTTTGTGGTAAAAGCCATTTGATAAGAATGAAATTGAGAACTTAATAGATGAAATGTGTGGATATTATAAGCAGGATAACAAGCATTTTAAGTATTGTGTGTATGGAAAAACCAATATGGTTATGATGAGGGATATTAAGTATTTTGAGAGCAGGGGACGGCATATAATTATCAATCTTGTGGATAATCAGTCAATACAATATGTGGGACAATTAAAAATGAAATAAAAAAGCTGCCATTAAATTTTGTGGAAATTGGCAAATCTTATATTATAAATTTAAAGCATATGAGGGAATGTCACGTCAGTTATGTGGTTATGGATGATGGAAAAGAGCTGGGGATAAGCAGGGCATACCGCAATTATTTTAATGAGAAAATATTAGAATATAATAGCTGATTAATAGAATAAAGCGTGAATATATTTTAGTGAGTTAGAGGGATAAATTATGACATACAATTATATAATATCAGTTTTTGTGGAATTAGTAAGGACAATACTTATTGTACAGTATTTTCAAGTGTTTTTTGATAAGAATAATAGTCTGCGCAAATATCTGGTTAGTGGATTTATGTTCGTTGCAACAGTGCTGGTTTATATTACGTTTAATAACGTAATACTAAATATGATAATAACATTTGTGACAATATTTGCTATTGCCAATGTATATAGCGGTTCTCTAAAAAAGAAATTCTTATTATCGTGTATGAACTTTGGAATATGCTGTGCAATAGACATAATATGTTCTTTTATATTGGGAGTTACGGTAGAAAACAGAAATAACGAAGTTATAGGTATGATTATGTCTTTGTTGATATTTTATGTAGTTATATTGATTATAAAGAAAATATATAATGGCAGAATACAGGATGAATTCGCAGGAAAATGGTATTTTCTGCTTATAATTTCAGCTATGAGTATTGCTTCTGAATATATTTTATCAATTGATAAGGGGATAGCATATATAACGGTAATAGAGATTAGTTTTATAATTTTATTGATAAATGTCATTTTGTATTTCTTCTACCTTTCTATGATAGAACAGTATTCATTACAGCAGGAAATGGAAGCATTAAAGAAGCAAATGGATGTGCATGAGCTGAGAATGCAGAACAATATACAGAATGAACGAAATATAAGAGCGATTAAACACGATATGTAGCATCACATAAGGGAACTTACATATCTTGTGACGGATAATAATTATGCAGAGGTGAAAAAATATCTTAATTCTTTTGGAAAATGATGTGTACGATAATACATCATATATCAATTCTGGAAATCAGATAATGGACGGAATAATTAATTATTATATATGTAAATTCAAAGAAAATAAAATCCAATATGAAACAAAGATTGTTGTGCCGGATAAGCTGGATATAAGTTCATATGATTTGAATATTATATTGGGAAATCTTCTGGATAATTCAGTCCAAAGCACGATTTTAACGCAAGCACCAAGCATAAATATACGAATTGAATATAAGATGGGAATATTATACATATATGTTAGTAATTCGTGCTTAGAAAATTCAGTAACCTATAAAAATAATAAAATTATCAGCACCAAGGGAAGTAATCACGGATATGGCATAAGTAATATTGATAAAATTGTAAAGAAATATAATGGAACTTATAAAATAGACTGCATTAATAATGAGTTTAAAAGCAGCATTTTAATACATTTATGTAGCTAATATGTGCAAATTATGTCGAATTATCTACCAAAAACATCGTTGCCCTAAATAAAGGCATATAAAGTGTTATAATCCAGCTTGAGAACAAGATAAAATGACAAAGTCAGTTAAAAAACTTAGAAAAATGTAGGAGGAAGTTCAATGGCAGTAGGCGGAATAGGCAGTTTTAGTGCATTGACTAGTTACAGTGGAGTTAATAGCAGTAAAGCTAATAGTGAGCTGGAATTTGATAAAATCTACCAGCAGAAAACAGATAGTGTAGAGATAAATTCAACGGCAGGAAACAATGACATAATGACAATATATGAAATGTTGTGTTCAGAATTTCCAGAAGCTAATTACATATTGGAAGATAGAAGTGATGAAAAAAATCTATTTTTTAATAATGTTGATACACGAATAGGAAAAGACTTTGGAAATCCGAGTAAAAAGAATGTATTTATAGATGTGAGTGTAATTAAGAAAATACAAGAAGACCCGTCTTATTATTTAGAAGCCAAGTTGGATTTGCAACAAATAATTGAACATTATGATGAGGCACGAACCCACGGTGGTTCAGATTTGCCATATACTACTGGTGAGCTTGATTATGAAAATGGTAGAATACAAGCTGGATGGAGGTATGATAGTAAGTGTTGTCAGGAAGCTGTGGCAAAAGAAGTTAAAAAGCTGGAGAGTCCTAAATTATCAGATGCAATCAATTATGACTATATTAAAGATAAGATGGACACAATGCTGGACGATTTTATGGATAAAGTAACGGAAGGCATAGTAGGGAATGATAAAGAAGGAAAGTGAATAGTGAACTTTCGAGATTATGAAAAAAGTTTGTAAATTCAAACTTCTATAATAAATAAGAGCTGGAGGTATGCTTCCAGCTCTTATTTATTATAGTCAGGACAGTCCTAAAGAGCATCTTCTCCACGTTCGCCAGTACGAATACGAATGGCATCAGTTACTTCATAGACGAAGATTTTGCCATCGCCATATACACCAGTGTTGATTTCTTCGATAATCTGGTCAATGATTTGTTCGTAGGTTTCATCAGATACAATAGATTCAACCTTTACTTTAGGCAGCAGGTTGCCGCCGAAGTCAACGCCGTTGTATACCTGCTTATGTCCTTTCTGGCTTCCGTAACCCATTATATTAGTAATCATAAGCCCGTGAGCGTTGTTATTGTTAAGAATTACCTTTAAATCGTCAAGTCTTTCTGGACGTATAATTATTTCGAGTTTTTTCATAATTAAGCCTCATTTCTGCGCACGCTTCTAGTGCATAGTGAATTTGTTAAAAATGCATTATTAATATTCATAAAATTAATCTTCATAAAGCTGTTTGCTTGAGCTGTAAACTGTGAAGCAGTAGTATAAAGCACATATTCCAACGAGAGCTTCAACAAGTATTGAATATAAAGAAATTGTTGAACCAAATATCATAAAATGTGCAAATACAGCAGCCGATAAAATAAGCCAGGTAATTTGATAATTACGTGTTACAGCAGATTTCTCCTGAATATTAGATTCCATAATAAGTGCTTCTGTAAAATAATAAGTAAAATAGATTGCAAATATTACAGTTATTCCAAGTGAAATAGTAAGCATTGAGCCAGCAGCTTCCTGCCAGTCAATAAAGTTGATGACCTGTGCGATGACAGAAGCAATAAAGCCGACAATAGCAACAATGCCGGATTTCTTGAATCTTGAGTTACGGTTAATCATTGGAAGTACGCCAATTATAATTAAGAGAAAACCAACGCAGTCATTAGTTACATCAATATTAATATGACCAAATGTTACGTTGAAACGCATAGAAATAATTAATATTCCTACAAGAATTAAAATAATTATTTTTTTTGTTCATATTCTGTGTCTTTAAGGAAAAGACATCTCCTTTCGATATAGTCTTTCAATACAATATAATATTTTAGGTAGATTATTTCAATAAAAATTGTATTAAATAACAGATAATGGAAAGCTTGGCAAAGTAAGCTTTCCGTTATTATCAAAAATTGGTTGTTGATATGACACTAAACTGTACTATCTAATGGTATGTAATATAGCAGGAAATATACTATCTTATATACTATAAGTATAGTATGATATACAATAAGCTATATGTCAAATAAAAAAAAGAAAAGTTAATTTTAGGGGGATTTTACAGAGGTTTAACACATAATTTATATGGGGAATAGTTGTTTATTATAAATGTGTGTGCTAGAATGTCAGATAATTATCATAAGCCCTATGTGCTTTAGAAATGGAGATGTGTATGTTAGATTGGAATACTCCAAAGCTTAGTGATAAAGAATGGATAGAAAAGTGCGTAAAAGAGTCACAATATATAGGGAGTGACGCGGCATTTGCCAATATATACCTGTTAAGAAGCAAATATAATATAAAGGTGACATATTATAAGGATTTACTCATAAGATATTATGAGGGGCTTGGCAATAGAAAAGGGTATACCTTTCCATTGGGAAGAAAAGATGTGTTATCCGCGCTTTATGCAATAGAGCAGGACGCTAAGGAAATGAACAGACCATTGGAGTTCTGTTTTGTGACAGAGGAACAGAAAGAAATATTAGAGAATACATTTGCAGGCAGGACAGAGAGTTCATCAGATGCAGGCGATTACGATTATATATATGGACAGCCAGAACTTTCACTGCTTAGTGGAAGAACATATCATAAGAAGAAGAACCACGTTTCAAAATTTAAAAGGACATATGAGGATTATATGTTCTGTGAAATAGAAATGGTAATCTTGATGATGTTATGCTTATAGAAGATGAGTGGTATTATGACCGCTTACAGCAGGACGACACTTCTGCAATGAAGGAATATGAGGCAATAAGGGAAGCAGTTGATAATTTTGAAGAATTGTCGCTTTCTGGTGGAATTATTTATGCGAATAATGTTCCTGTGGCTATGACAATAGCATCATATATTAATGATGCTGCGGTCGATATACATTTTGAGAAGGCAGTCGGGGAATATGCTGTTAATGGTGGATTTGCCGCGATTAACCAGATGTATGCTTCAACGCTTAAAGATGTTAAATATATTAACAGGGAAGAAGATATTAACATACCAGGTTTAAGAAAGGCGAAGGAGTCATATCATCCTAAGTTTATGCTTAAAAAATATGGTATGAGAGTGAAATAAAATGCGTGTAGAATAATATATGCGTAAGAATAAGGAGTAATATACAATATGCTGTCAAAGGTATTATCAAAGAAACTTGTGCAAAATGCCGTTTTGCTGTTCGTTTAGAAGGTGCAGTCTTTGGGAAACACCTTTATTTCCTAAAATGAGTGTGAAAAATTATCAAAGGATAATGAATATGGTGTCAAATCAGATTTTCAGATGCAGGGAGAGTATGGGCAGATGAAGCTTTTACACAAATATTGTACACAGGATAGTGAGGAAGAAGCAGCTTGTGATTACCTTGATGAACATAAGGGATGTATTCTTTCACAAGAGGACAAACCATTTGATTGTAAGATATGGCCTCTTAGAATAATGAGAAAAGGCGACAGGCTTGTAATAGCACTTACACCAACTTGTCCTTCGATAGGAAGAGAGCCGTCAGAGGAGTTAAAAGAGCTTGTGAATAACGGCTTAGGTGAGGTTATATATAATTATGCAAAGGAAAATCCATTTATTATTAAAGAATATAAAGAGGGATTTCCTATAATCATGGGTTAACAAAGTATAAAGCTTGCCCGATATATCAATCGTATGTAGTAAAAATGATTAGGAAAGGGGTCTGGTTATGACTGTTATAGGAGCAGGAAGTTATAGTATTAAAAGTGTTAATTATAATAATGACATAACTGTTATAAAAGATAATCAGGATACAGACACTAATGTTTCGTCATCCGGCATTAATTCAAAGCTTGATAATGCAGAAGCTGCCAGTGATAAGTCTGTAGATGATGTATATGCAGATGACGAACAGGTTAAGGAAGCTGATAAAACACCAAGACATTCTGATCCTAAGAATTTTACATTTGACTTCAAGAAAGGGAATGAATTCAATCTTGAGGGTGCGACTAGGGATTATGAAGATATTAATGTTAGTAAAGCGCTTACAGATATGAAGAAAGATGAAGTTCTTGAACAATATAAGTTCTTTGTAGATTCTCCAAATCTTGGAACTGACACAGATGGAACGGTACGGATTGTAAGGCGTTAAAGGCGGTATTATATGCTTTTTAAGGCACTTAATTTAATCACAGATAAAAAATTCAAAATTTTTAAAAAATTCAAAAAACACTTGCATTTTGTAAAATGATAGTATATAATTCATTTTGTTGTCACGACAATGGGCTTTCGCCAAGTGGTAAGGCACTGGATTCTGATTCCAGCATTTCGGGGGTTCGAATCCCTCAAGCCCAGCTTGTACCCTCGCATTTATTGCGAGGGTTTTTTGTTTAACAGGAAATTCCTATAGAAATTTTTATTGAATATACTTTCGGGCAGGTTTGCACTGCGGCTGCCCGAAAAGTATTCATCGTGGGTTATAATAATTAAAGGAGGCAGTTATGATACAATTGGGTAAAACGCAATGTCTTAATATAATAAAGAAGACTGATTTCGGTGTATATCTTGGGACAGAAGATGATAAGGTGCTTCTTCCAAAGAAGCAGGTGCCTGAAGATATAGAGATAGGAGATGCACTTACGGTATTTGTATACAGGGATTCAAGCGACAGGCTTATAGCTACAACTAACACACCTAAGATTGAGTTAGGCGGACTTGCAAGACTTAAAGTATCAGAGGTAAGCAGTATAGGTGCATTTCTTGACTGGGGACTTGAGAAGAATTTACTGCTTCCTTACAGGGAACAGACAACACACGTTAATACGGGTGATGAATACCTTGTAGCTTTATATATAGACAGGAGCAACAGACTTGCCGCAACAATGAAGGTAAGCAGATATCTTCAGACTACAGATAAGTATGTAAAGGATAGTGCTGTATCAGGAACTGTTATTGGAATTAAGCCAGAACACGGAATATATGTGGCTATTGATGATAAATACTACGGATTTATAACAAGAAATGAAATGTCAGATGATATCAAAATCGGAGATGTAGTCCACGGAAGAGTTATAAAAGGTAAGGGAAGATAATAAAATAACAATAAGTATACATCAGAAAGCTTATATACAGATGGACGAAGATTCAACACTTATCTATAATAAGATAGTTGAACTTGGCGGAAGCCTTGGATTTACAGATAAGGCAGACCCGGAGGTTATAAAGAAGTATTTTAATATGAGCAAGAATGCTTTTAAGAGAGCAGTAGGAAGACTTTTAAAGCAGGAAAAGGTTGTTATTACAGAGAATTCAATAGTTTTAAAATAATAATTGTTCTAAAATGAAAATAATAATAGTTCTAAAACAATATTTCTTGAATAAAGATAACTATTGTTATACAATTTAACCTGATGTGAATGATATATGTGTAATTTCAGATTGGATATGCACAGTTACACATCAACTTATATATATGCGAAGGCATTAGAAGGAGGATAATATGCAGAAAGTTATTAGTACAGACAAAGGTCCAAGTGCAATTGGACCATACTCACAGGCTATTGAGATTAATGGAATGGTGTATACATCAGGTGTTATTCCGGTTATTCCAGCAACAGGAGAAATTGCTGAGGGCGGAGTAGAGGCTCAGGCAGAACAGGCTTTTAAAAATCTTTTGCAATCTTGTAGAAGAGTCAGGTTCAAAGGTTGAGAATATTGTAAAGACAACAGTATTTATTAAAGAAATGAATGATTTTGGAAAGATTAATGAAATTTATAAGAAGTACTTCAAAGAACCATTTCCAGCTCGTTCTTGTGTAGAAGTTGCAAGACTTCCTAAAGATGTATTACTTGAAGTGGAAGCTATCGCATGGAAGTAAAAAAAGATTAATTGTTTTATGCCGGTATTGATTGTTTCGTATGTATTTCTTTCATCATTAGTATCATTGCTGATGGTTGTGGCAATTAATCAGCTGGGTATTCATATACCAGGCTGGGTGTCTTATGTTATCAGCGAGACAGTCATTATTGTAATAGGCTTATATATATTGCTGTTATGGGAATAAGCATAAAGCGAGATATGCAATATCATATAATTGCATTTAAAGATGTAATTGTTTCTGTACTTGCGGGTTATATGATGATACCTATGGTGCTGTTTATTAACAACGTTTCAATGTTTTTTCAAAGAATTATCTTGAGGCGGCATCACAGACGTTGCTAACATATCCATTTGTGGTACAGATTATACTTATGGCAGTTATACCAGCATTTGTTGAAGAATTCATATTCAGAGGCCTGTTTTATGGAACATATAGAAAATGCGGAGTATTAAAGGGAGCTCTTATGAGTGGCCTTGTGTTTGGGCTATTCCACCTTAATATTAACCAGTTCTGTTATGCGTTTGTCATTGGCGTTGTATTTGCGTTTATGGTAGAGGCTACAGGTTCTATATGGTCATCAGTGCTTGCACATTTTGCGATTAATACTTATTCAATTACAATTATACAGCTTCTTAAGATTACAGGTACTTATGATACAATGCAGGAAGCGGCTGGTGAAACGGTAGTACAGAGTTCGTCAATTTCTATGTTACTGACACTTGCTATGCTTCTTGGAGTATCGATTGGATTTATGTCGCTTGTGTATCTGTGCATTAAGAAAATGGCACAGCATAATGGAAGATGGGAATATATCGTTAATGATGTGAAATCTTTCAGAGTGCAAGAAAATGCTGCGTCAGAACAGTCAGTTCCGCAGCAGAGGATTATGACAGTTCCGGCAATCATTACAGTTATTGCAGTTGTTATATATATGATTGTAAGTGAAATATTTTAATTGGGAAATTCAATGAGTTAAGATAATTAATAATGAGCATAATTCGTATGCAGAATAATACGCCGTCAGTTATCGATAAAGATAATTGACGGCGTATTATTGGTTTAATGTATCAGATAAAAGGAGTAAGAAATATTCTGTTATATACGAATATCAATATTCTGTCCTAATTCAGGATTAACAGATGCTTCCATCATCTTAGTAAGACTATCTCCGGATGTCTCAAGAGTGTCAAGAGATTGTCTGAGCACAGCAACCTGAACATCATTCACTACATTAATTGTACTTAAGTTAGTAGATAATCCAGCTATGTCCATATATAAATCCTCTCTTCTTTGGAATAATTAATAGATTAATATAATTATAAGCACATAACAGCCATAATGCAAGGGTAAATAGCTGAATATATATAAAGATACTGCAAAAAATAGTAACAGGACAATAAGCAGGGAGGCTGGATAATAAAGATAATAAGACATAGACCAGGAAATATGGATAATGATAATAAAAGAGAATGTTAAAAATATTTATTTAAAATGGATATATATAATCACAGGAACATTTCTTATGGCAATTGCATATAAAAGCATATATGATTCTGCTGGAATGGTTACAGGCGGAATATCAGGAATAAGTATCATAATAAGAAGATTGTCATTAATTGCAAAGGAAAGCTGGAAGTCGGGGTGGCTTCCACAATCTGGCATACCGATATGGTTAACTAATATTATGCTTGATATTCCTTTATTCATATGGGCATACTGCAAAAAAAGGCATAGATTATATTAAAGATACGCTTGCTGCTGATGCACTGCTTACATTTTTTATGGCAGTACTTCCAGCAGATACAAGAGTAGATGTAAGTTATTTAAAGACTGCCATAATTGGAGGCATAATGGCAGGTGTTGGTATTGGAATGGTATTAAGGACTGAGATTACGACGGGGGGAACGGATCTGCTGGCGGGTCTGATTGTTGAAAGAAGCAGATATTTAAGTGTGGTTGTAATTATGAATATAATTGATGCTCTTATAATAATAGCAGGGGCGTTTGTATTTGGAATAAGGGTTACGATGTATGCAATTCTGGCGATTGTTATAACAACTTTTATAGCTGAATTTATTATAAGATGGCATATGAAAGTCAAGAGTTTTGGTGATGTTAGTGAAGATTGATTGAGTAAATTTGTGCAAAATACACATCAATTTAATAATTATGGTAAAAGTGATAAAAAAGCAACTGCGATATTTGGCTAATTACCATATAGCCAAGGACAGGCGTTTAGTGTAGAATAAGCAGTATCAGAAAGCGTGCATACGCTTTTTATATTTTAGGAGGAAAGTTTTCAATGGCAAGTTTATCACTTAAAAATGTTTGTAAAGTATATCCTAACGGCTTTGTAGCTGTTAAAGATTTCAACCTTGAAATCGCAGATCAGGAATTTATTATCTTCGTAGGACCATCTGGTTGTGGTAAGTCTACAACTCTTCGTATGATCGCTGGTCTTGAAGAAATCAGTTCTGGTGAATTATGGATCGGAGACAAGCTCGTTAATGATGTAGAGCCTAAGGATAGAGATATCGCTATGGTATTCCAGAATTATGCGTTATATCCACATATGTCAGTATATGACAATATGGCATTTGGTCTTAAGTTAAGAAAGGTACCTAAGGATGAAATAGATAAGTCAGTTCATGAAGCTGCTAAGATTCTTGATATCGAGCACTTACTTGATCGTAAGCCAAAGGCTCTTTCAGGTGGTCAGAGACAGAGAGTTGCTATGGGACGTGCTATCGTTCGTAGTCCTAAGGTATTCCTTATGGATGAGCCTCTTTCAAATCTTGATGCTAAGTTAAGAGTTCAGATGCGTGTTGAGATTTCTAAGCTTCATAAGAGATTACAGACAACAATCATCTACGTTACACATGACCAGACAGAGGCTATGACACTTGGTACAAGAATCGTAGTTCTTAAGGATGGTATTATACAGCAGGTAGATACACCTCAGAACCTTTACAATACACCTAACAACATTTTCGTTGCTGGTTTCATTGGTTCACCTCAGATGAATCTTATCGATGCTACAGTAGCTCAGGAAGGTTCACAGGCAGTTCTTAAGATGAGCGAAGAAGTTGTTATCAAACTTCCAGCTGAAAAGAGCAAGAAGCTTATCGATGAAGGTTATGTTGGAAAGACAGTTGTAGTTGGTATCCGTCCAGAAGACGTTAAAGATGATCCAGAATTTATCGCTGCTCATCAGGATACTAAGTTTAAGTCAACAATCAGAGTATATGAATTACTTGGTGCTGAAGTTAACCTTCACTATGAAATCGGTGATGTTACATGTACAGCTAAGGTTAATCCTAGAACAACAGCTCGTCCAGGTGATGAAGTTGAATTCGCTATGGATGTTACAAGACTTCATGTATTTGACAAGGAAACAGAAATGGTAATTACTCACTAATTACTATACATAATTAGATATTTGTATTATTTAAATATAATTATTTTATAAAATTTAGAGGAAGTGTATAATTTCTATACATTTCCTTTTTTTTTTGTCATTTTGCTTTACAATGATATAGTAAATGTCAAAAAGATGCGAAGCAATGGAGTATAATATGATTTCAAATCAGATTTTACAGACAACCGTTGATGGGTTAAAAGAAATATCACGAGTTGATTTATGTGTTATTGATGCAGAGGGCAAGGTTGTAGCTAAGACATTTGATAATGTTGCTGAATGTACAGCAGATGCACTTGTATTTATAGATTCACCAGCAGATAGTCAGGTGGTTAATGGATATCAGTTCTTTAAGGTTGTTGAAGATGGCAATCTTGAGTATATAATATTGGCTAAGGGAACAACTGATGATGTATTTATGTTAGGAAAGCTTGCAGCATTTCAGATACAGAATCTTTTAGTTGCTTATAAGGAAAGATTTGATAAGGATAACTTTATTAAAAATCTTCTTCTTGATAATCTTCTAAGGGTTGATATGTATACAAGAGCTGAGAAGCTTCATATTGATACGGATGTAAAGAGAGTTGTATATATTATTGAGACTAAGCACGAGAAAGATACTAATGCATTAGAGACAATAAGAACTTTATTTGCTTCAAGAACAAGGGATTTTATCACAGCAGTTGACGAGAAGAGTATAATACTTGTCAGAGAGGTTAAGAGTAATGAAACTTACGAAGACCTTGATAAGACAGCAGAAGTTATTATAGATATGTTAAATACAGAGGCTATGAGTTCTGCACATATTGCTTATGGTACTATTGTTAATGATATAAGAGAAGTATCACGTTCTTACAAGGAAGCTAATATGGCTCTTGATGTAGGCAAGATATTCTATAGTGACAAGAATGTTGTTGCAGATAACAGACTTGGTATTGGACGTTTAATATATCAGCTTCCACTTCCACTTTGTCAGATGTTCATAAGAGAGATATTTGACGGAAAGTCACCTGATGATTTAGATGAGGAGACATTATCAACAATTAACAAGTTCTTTGATAACAGCCTTAATGTATCAGAGACATCAAGACAGTTATATATCCACAGAAATACTCTTGTATACAGACTTGATAAACTTCAGAAGACTACAGGTCTTGATTTGAGAGTGTTTGACGATGCCATAACATTTAAGATTGCACTTATGGTAGTTAAATATATGAAATATATGGAAAGTAAAGATACATACTAATTTGGAGGAATATTAATAATGATTATAATGGAAGATGTTACCAAAACGTATACATCTGGAGTTCCTGCTTTGAACGGAATTAATCTTCACGTTCAGAAAGGAGAATTCGTATTTATAGTAGGTAAGAGTGGTTCAGGTAAGTCAACTCTTATAAAGCTTCTTCTTAAGGAACTTGACCCAACATCGGGTAAGATATACGTTAATAAAAAGTACCTTAATAAACTTACAAGAAAGAAGTTACCATATCTTAGAAGAGATATTGGTGTTGTATTCCAGGATTTCAGACTTTTACCAGATCGTAATATATACGATAATATTGCATTTGCACAGAAAGTTGTCGAAGCTCCTAATAAGAAGATTAAGAGCAGGGTTCTTGCTATGCTTTCAATGGTAGGACTTCTTGATAAGTATAAGTCATTTCCTAATGAGTTATCAGGTGGTGAACAGCAGAGAGTTGCCATAGCCAGAGCACTGGTTAATAAGCCAGCTATATTATTGTGCGATGAGCCTACAGGTAACCTTGACCCAGCTAATTCTAATGAGATTATGAAGATATTAGATCAGGTTAACAAGCAGGGAACAACAGTACTTGTTGTTACTCATAATATGGAGATAGTTCAGCAGATGAAGAAGAGAACTATTACTATGAGCGAAGGCAAGATTATCAGTGATTTGGAAAAAGGTGGTTATTTCTATGAAGATTAGATCGTTATTTTATCATATTAAAGACGGATTAAAGAACATCTATCGTAATAGATTGTTCTCTCTTGCGTCTATAGCAACAATTACAGCGTGTATATTCCTTTTTGGTGTATTCTATGCACTTGTATCCAATTTTCAGTATATGATTCATAAGGCTGAGAATGAAGTATGTGTAACAGTATTTTTCGATGAAGGACTTACAGACGCAGATATTAAGAAGCTTGGCGATACGATAAGCCAGCGTAATGAAGTGTCAAGAATTCATTATACATCAGCTGATGAAGCATGGGAGAATTACAAGGCTGAGTATTTTAAAGATTACCCAGAACTTGCAGAGGGTTTCAAGGATGATAATCCTCTTGCTAATTCTTCATCATATGAGATATATCTTAATGAAGCTTCAAGTCAGGCTACACTTGTAACATACCTTGAAAATCTTGATGGTATAAGACAGGTTAACCGTTCAGAGGCAACAGCAAGTGGACTTGCCAGTGCCGCAAGACTTGTTAGTTACATAACAATAGCAATTATAGTTATTCTTCTTGCAGTATCTATATTCCTTATTACTAACACAATTGTAATAGGTATTACTGTCCGTAAAGAAGAGATTTCTATTATGAAGTATATAGGTGCTACAGATGCGTTTGTTAATGCACCATTTTTCGTAGAAGGTATTGTAATTGGACTTGTTGGTTCAATTATTCCAATAGTTATTCTTAGATTTGTATATGAGAATATTATTAATTTTGTTATGAATAAGTTCTCGATACTTCAGAATATTCTTGCATTTATGCCGGTTAATGATGTATTCAGAATACTGGTTCCAGTAGGAATTCTTCTTGGTATCGGAATAGGTGCATTAGGAAGCTTCTTTGCCGTAAGAAAGCATGCTAATGTATAGCAGATAATATTAGCCAGACATAGGACTGCTGCATTGAATTATATGATTATGTATTATATATGAAGATTATATTATGTGATTGTATATGATATGTGGAAGTCCTATTTAAAAATAAAAATGGTATCTGACAGTATAGATTGTTATGCTATTGTTAAGCGGCTGTTTGTATGCATTTTATAAATGGTTTGGCTGAATGGAGGAGTTGTATGAGGAGAGCATTAGCAAAAAGGCTTATTCCATTGTTGATGGTACTTGTGCTTGTAATACCATATTTTGCAGTGTCATATTATGATGTATATGGAGATGATAAGCAGAATCTCAATGATGCTAACAGCAAGAAAAAAGATTTGCAGAGCCAGTATGAACAGACAGAGAAAATAATTGAAGACTTAAAGGCACAGAACGATGATATGATAGCTTATATTGCCAAGCTTGATGCACAGATGTCCAGTGTTGATGGCGAGCTTAATGAGGTTAATGAGCAGGTTGAGCAGATAGAGGCTGAGATAGCGGATACGGAAGAAAAGCTTGCACAGGCAGAGATAGAGGCAGAAGAACAGTATAGTTCAATGAAGCTTAGAATTCAGTTTATGTATGAACATAATGATGAAACATATTTTGCATTGCTTATGAATTCCCAGAGTATGGGTGATATGCTTAATAAGGCGGAATATATTACAAAAATCTCACAGTATGACAGGGAAATGCTTGAAAAATATAATGCTACTGTTACTTATATAACTGTCGCCAAAGCACAGTTAGAAACGGACAGGGAGACACTTGTAACCAAGCAGGAGGAGCTTGAAGATAAGAGAGCTTCACTTTCACTGCTTGAGTCAACCAAGAAGAGTGAAATGGCTTCATTACAGAAGAATAAGCAGCAGAGGAGAATTATAAAGCTAAGATAGAAGCTGATATAAAGGCTCAGGACGAATATATTGCCAAGATAGAGGCAGAGATTAAGGCCAAGGAGAATAGTGGAAGTGCCAATGTTGTAAAATATGATGGTGGAAAGTTCAAGTGCCTACAGAGTCAACAAGGATAACCTCACCTTATGGTGATACAGAGGGCAGAAGCTCTCCGCATAAGGGAATTGATATCGGTGCACTTAACAGAGGCGTTGCGGGTGATGCTATATATGCGGCGTATGATGGTGACGTGGTAATTGCGACATTTAGTTCATCAGCGGGGAATTATATTATGATTAATCACGGTGGTGGATTGTATACAAGATATCTGCATGCTTCAAAGCTTCTTGTCAGTGCAGGAACACATGTAACTAAGGGACAGAAGATAGCACTTATGGGAACAACTGGTGATTCTGACGGAGTTCATCTACATTTTGATGTAAGATATAACGGAAGTTATGTTTCACCTTGGAACTACTTAAGCAAATAAATATTAATAAATGCAGAGGCATATAGGTATGGACAATCAAAATAACAACATTTATTCAAATGATAATGTCAATAGTGACGATTTTAATGCTGGTGATAATATCAATGCAAGTAATAATGTTAATGCAGATAATGACAACAATGCCAGTAACAGAATTAATAATAGTGCTTCGGATAATCGTGGAAATATTGGTGATTTGTATGGAATGAATGATTTAAGAAGAAATGCACAGCCGCCAAGAAAGAAGAAATCACAAGGCTTTGCAAGTGGAATGATTATCGGTGCTGTATCAGCATTTATGGCTGTTATACTTCTAATATTAAGTGTGGCAGCAGTGTGTATAGCTAAAGGCTACATTCATATAGGTGTTAATGGAGATGTATATATACAATCTGATGCAGTCACAGATTCAGACGGAATTGGAAGTGAGGTAGAAGGCAAGCTTAATGCAATTGATTCTGTGCTTGAATCCTTTTATTTTGGTGATGTAGATGATGAAACCGCCAAAGATAACATTTACAAGGCGTATCTTAGTTCATATGGTGACAAGTATACCATGTATTATACAGCGGATGAATATAAAGCCTTAAAGGAGTCAACAAATGGCAAGTTCTATGGCATAGGAGCAGTCTGCCAGCTTAGCGGTGAAGGTGGTGTTCTTCTTGTAGATGTATATGATAATGGGGCAGGTTATCAGGCTGGACTCAGGAGTGGCGACAGGGTTGTAAATGTTGATGGCAGGGACATAACAGGTATGGAGCTTTCATCAGCCGTTGCACTTATTAAAGGCGACAAGGGTACATCTGTCACGCTGGAGGTCATTCGTGGAACTGAGCGACTGACATTTTCTGCGGTAAGAGATGCTGTTGAAGCAAAGACAGTGTCATATACACTTCTTGATAATAATATAGGTTATCTTTCGATATCACAGTTTGAGGAGGTAACAACAAAGCAGTTCAAGGCGGCTGTTGAAGATTTGCAGTCACAGGGTATGAAAGGACTTGTAATTGATATAAGAAACAATCCAGGCGGATTGCTTGATACGGTTGTAGGTATGCTTAAATATATGCTTCCTGACGGACTTATTGTGTATACAGAGGATAAGCAGGGCAATAGAAAAGAGTATAAAGGTCAGGATAATGATGAGTTCAATCTGCCACTGGCAGTCATTGTAAATGGCAATAGTGCCAGTGCCTCAGAGATATTTGCAGGTGCTATACAGGATTATGGCAAAGGAACGATAATTGGAACCCAGACATATGGCAAAGGAATTGTGCAGACAGTTAAACCACTTACAGATGGAAGTGCAATAAAGTTCACAATTGCCAAGTATTTTACACCAAAGGGTCAGGATATACACGGAAAAGGTGTTACTCCAGATATGGTAGTGGAATATGACACTGATGCAGATGTTGACACCCAGCTTGATGCGGCAATTAAGAATGTGGAAGCACAGATTAATTAAATATATGCAAATGGAAAATATATAAATTACAGTAAGCCTGATGGCTGATATGCAGATTGGCAGTTAGTTGAAATCTGTTGTGTATCAGCAGTCAGGTGATTTTTGTTATAAAATAAAACAAATGTTCTGTTTTAATAGACAAAGGCATTTATTTGTAGTAAAATCAATATATAAGGTAAATACTATTAAATAATATTGTTGTTGACTATTTTACTATAGATTAACGAAGGGAGAATTGTTATGGAATTCAAGTTACACGCTCCTTATAAACCGACAGGAGATCAGCCCCGTGCAATAGAGAAGCTTGTGCAGGGATTTGAAGAGGGTAATCAGTTCGAGACACTTGTCGGTGTTACAGGCTCTGGTAAGACATTTACTATGGCGAACATAATACAGCATGTGCAGAAGCCAACACTTATTATCAGTCATAATAAGACATTGGCGGCACAGTTATATAGCGAGATGAAAGAATTCTTTCCTGAGAATGCAGTAGAGTACTTTGTCTCCTATTATGATTATTATCAGCCAGAGGCTTATGTGCCACAGAGCGATACTTATATAGCCAAGGATTCTTCGATTAATGACGAGATAGATAAGTTAAGACATTCAGCAACAGCGGCACTGTCTGAAAGAAATGATGTAATCATAGTTGCTTCAGTTTCATGTATATATGGATTAGGTGCACCTATTGATTATAAGAACATGGTTATATCACTTCGTCCAGGTATGGAGAAAGACAGGGATGAAATGATAAGAAAGCTTATAGATATACAGTATATGCGCAATGACCAGGATTTTAAGCGAGGAACATTCAGGGTAAGGGGAGATGTTGTAGAGATATATCCGTCAGCTTCCAGTGGAGATGCTGTGAGAGTCGAGTTCTTTGGTGATGAGATAGACAGGATAAGCGAGATTGATTCGCTTACCGGTGAGGTTAAATGTAACCTTGACCACGTTGCTATATTCCCTAATTCACATTATGTTGTTGAAAAAGAGAAGATGGAAAAGGCGATTGAGAATATAAAGAAAGAACTTGCAGAGAGAATAGAGTATTTTAAGAGTGAGGATAAGCTTCTTGAGGCACAGAGAATAGAAGAACGAACGAACTTTGATATAGAGATGATGCAGGAAACAGGCTTCTGTTCAGGTATTGAGAATTATTCAAGACATCTGGCAGGACTTCCGGCAGGGTGTCCTCCGTATACGCTGATGGATTATTTTCCAGATGATTTTATTATTATTGTGGATGAGTCGCATATCACTATTCCGCAGATAAGGGGAATGTATGCAGGCGATCAGGCAAGAAAGACGACACTTGTAGACTATGGCTTCAGGCTTCCTTCAGCGAAGGATAACAGACCGCTTAATTTTCAGGAGTTTGAGAGCAAGATATCACAGATGCTTTTTGTATCTGCTACGCCTAGCAGGTATGAGGAAGAACACGAACTTATGAGGGCAGAGCAGGTTATCAGACCTACCGGACTTCTTGACCCGGAGATAACAGTTAGACCAATAGAGGGTCAGATAGATGATCTTATAAGTGAGATTAATAAGGAAGTTGAGAAAAAGAATAAGATACTTGTAACTACACTTACCAAGCGTATGGCAGAGGATCTCACAGATTATCTTAAGGAAGTCGGCATAAGAGTTAAGTATCTTCATGCGGATCTTGATACACTAGAGCGACAGAAGATTATAAGGGATATGCGACTTGACGGATTCGATGTGCTTGTTGGTATCAATCTGCTTAGAGAGGGACTTGATATTCCAGAGATAAGTCTTGTGGCTATTCTTGATGCTGATAAAGAGGGCTTCTTAAGAACAGAGACTTCACTTATCCAGACGATAGGACGAGCTGCCAGAAATGCAGAGGGACACGTTATTATGTATGCAGATACTATAACAGAGTCTATGGAAAAGGCTATATCTGAGACGGAAAGACGTAGAAAGATACAGCAGGAGTACAATGAGGTACACGGAATAACTCCACAGACAATAAAGAAGGCAGTAAGAGATCTGATAAGTATATCTAAGGCAGCAGAAGCAGATAATTCAAATGGAAGGCTTGATTTAGATTATGAATCTATGAGCATTAAAGATCTTGAAAAGGTTAAGAAGCAGATTGAGAAAAATATGCGTAAGGCTGCAGCAGAGCTTGACTTTGAACAGGCGGCTATGCTTCGAGATAAGATGATCGAGATTAATAAGTATATTTATGAGGATAAGAAGTCAGGCAGATAGAATTAATAGCTATTATACCAGGTGAGGCTATAAGTTCAAAAGCAATATTACGCAGTCAGAATTATAAAAAGCAGTTGCTGATTACAGAAAAAGCTTTATGTACCTGAGACGATTAAGGATTAAGAAAGAAGAAATAACGGAGAAAATAGAATATGGAAAAAGGCGATTACAGGAATTATATAAGAATAAGAGGTGCAAGTGAGCATAATCTTAAAAATATTGATGTAGATATACCAAGGGACAGTCTTGTAGTACTTACAGGTCTGTCTGGTTCTGGTAAGTCAAGCCTTGCCTTTGATACTATATATGCAGAAGGTACCAGAGAAGATATATGGAGTCATTATCTTCATATGCAAGACAATTCTTGGGACAGATGGAAAAGCCTGATGTTGACAGTATTGAAGGACTTTCACCGGCTATATCTATAGACCAGAAGTCAACTAACAGAAATCCACGTTCAACAGTTGGAACTGTTACAGAGATATATGATTATTTCAGATTATTATATGCAAGAATAGGTACACCACATTGTCCAAAGTGTGGCAAAGTAATCAACAAGCAGACTGTAGACCAGATGGTTGATACTATTATGGAGCTTCCAGAAAGAACAAAGATACAGATATTAGCTCCAGTTGTAAGAGGAAGAAAAGGTGAACATAAGAAGCTTTTTGAACAGGCTAAAAAGAGTGGTTATGTAAGAGTTATTGCTGATGGAAGCATGTATGAGCTGACAGATGAGATTAAGCTTGATAAGAATAAGAAGCATAATATAGAAATTGTTGTTGACCGTCTTGTAGTTAAAGATGGAATTAACAAAAGACTTACAGACTCAATAGAAACAGCACTTAAGCTTGCAGAGGGACTTATGACAGTTGATGTTATAGATGGTGAGCCGATTAACTTTTCACAGAGCTTTTCGTGTCCGGATTGTGGCATAAGCATAGATGAGATAGAGCCAAGAAGCTTTTCGTTTAACAATCCATTTGGCGCATGCCCGGACTGTTTCGGACTTGGTTATACAATGAAGTTTGATGCAGAGCTTCTTATACCAGATGATTCATTAAGCATCGATGAGGGAGCTATAGTTGGTATGGGATGGCAGTCTGTAAAGGATGAGGGCAGCTTTTCAAGGGCTATTATGAGTGCACTTGCAAAGGAATATAATCTTCAGTTTATCAACACCATTTAAGGATTATCCTGATGATATTAAGGATATTATTATCAATGGTACTAAAGGCACATTCTGTTAAAGTGCATTACAAAGGCCAGAGAGGCGTTGGAGAATACGATATAGCATTTGAAGGCCTTATCCATAATATGGAGAAAAGATATAGGGAAACTTACTCAGACAGTGCAAAGCAGCAGTATGAGGAATTCATGCGCATAAGACCTTGTTAAGTCCTGCCACGGACAGAGATTAAAGCCATCATCACTTGCTGTTACTATTGCAGATAAGAATATATATCAGATTACTAACATGTCTATTATAAAGCTTCAGGAATTCCTTGAGAATATGAAGCTTTCAGAGAGACAGAAGCTGTTTATTGGTGCGGAGATACTTAAGGAGATTAAGGCGAGAATTACAGTTTCTTGTAGATGTAGGTCTTGATTATCTTTCACTATCGCGAGCTACAGGTACGCTTTCAGGAGGAGAAGCGCAGAGAATCCGTCTTGCGACACAGATTGGTTCAGGACTTGTGGGTGTGGCTTATATTCTTGATGAGCCGAGTATCGGACTGCACCAGAGGGATAATGACAAGCTACTAGGAACTCTGACACATTTGCGCGATCTTGGTAACTCAGTTATTGTCGTTGAACATGATGAGGATACTATGTTTGCAGCCGATTATATTGTGGATATCGGACCAGGCGCAGGAAGAAATGGTGGAGAAGTTGTCGCAACAGGAACTGCTGCGGACATTATGGCGTGCAAGGACTCACTTACAGGCGCATATCTGTCAGGAAGAATCAAGATACCTGTACCGGAAGAGCGTAGAAAGCCTGCTGGTTGGATTAAGGTAAGAGGCGCAAGGAGAATAATCTTAAGAATATTGATGTTGATATACCACTTGGAGTATTTACATGTGTAACAGGTGTATCGGGTTCAGGAAAGAGTTCCCTAGTGAATGAAATTCTGTATAAGCACCTTGCTAAGTCCTTAATAGGGCGAGATGTATTGCAGGCGACCATGATGGAATTGACGGAATAGAGCAGCTTGATAAGGTCATTAATATTGACCAGTCACCAATTGGACGAACACCAAGGTCTAATCCGGCAACCTACACAGGTGTATTTGACATGATAAGAGACCTGTTTGCAACGACTAAGGACGCGAAGGAGCGAGGATATACGAAAGGCAGGTTCAGCTTTAATGTAAAGGGGGGACGTTGTGAGGCTTGTTCCGGAGATGGTATTATCAAGATAGAAATGCATTTCCTGCCTGATGTATATGTTCCTTGTGAAGTGTGTGACGGAAAGCGTTATAACAGGGAAACACTTGAAGTTAAGTATAAGGGAAAGAGCATATATGATGTGCTTGATATGACAGTTGAGGATGCAGTTGATTTCTTTGAAAATGTGCCAAGTATAAGAAGAAAGATTGAGACTCTCAACGAGGTTGGACTTGTCTTACGTCAAGCTTGGACAGCCATCAACTGAGCTTTCAGGTGGTGAGGCACAGAGAATAAAGCTTGCTACAGAGCTTTCTAAAAGAAGTACAGGAAAGACTATATATATTCTTGATGAACCTACAACAGGACTTCATTTTGCCGATGTCCACAAGCTTGTCAATATCCTTCACAGGCTTGCAGAGGGCGGTAACACTGTTGTTGTTATTGAGCATAATCGCAATAAGACAGCATAATAAGTATCGTGTAAAAGAAGACCTCACCGAAAGACAGCGTATGTTTTGTGATATACTGCGTGATGCAGATAAGGTTGACATATTTAAGGTAAATGCAGATATTCCTATGGAGATTATATATGATGTAACAACAGAGGAACTTAAGAATGGAATCA
>VOFH01000445.1_pt1 | contig 54000 bp, 90 predicted proteins | sample 5384091 | NCBI WGS metagenome assembly VOFH01 (sample SAMN12384727, study PRJNA508395) | human gut metagenome | isolation source: healthy gut G | host: Homo sapiens
GAATCAGATTCTTACCAGAAGCTTCGTCGTGATAGGCAGCACTTTCCAAAGTCCTGGTGGACGTTGTCCCCACGGAGATGATTCTGCCCCCGCAAGAATCGTCTCGTTGATGGTCTTTGCTGTTCCTCATCGACAAAATATTCTTCAAAGTGCATATGATGGTCTTCCACGTTTCGCATTTGACCGGACGGAACGTGCCGATTCCAACATGGAGCGTCACATAAGCCAGGCGCACGCCCTTGTCCTGGCCTTTTGCAGCAGTTCTTCCGTAAAGTGGAGCCCCGCCGTCGGCGCTGCCACAGAACCTTCCTCTTTGCAGTAGACTGTCTGATACATATCCTTATCTTCTAAGGTGCTTTCCCGTTCGATATATGGCGGCAGAGGCATTTTGCCCAGTTCCTCCAGACGTTCCATGAAGATACCGTCGTAGTGGAACTCCGCAATCCTGGTGCCATCCGGACCGTAGTCCAAGATCTCTACCCGGAAATTGTCGCTGAAAGCAACGGAATCCCCTGGTTTCAGACGTTTGCCCGGTTTGACCATGGTCTCCCATCGGTCCCCCTCCATTCTCTTAATCAGCAGAAACTCTACCTTGCCCCGGTGCCTTCCTTCTCTCCGCTGAAGAGCCTTGCCGGCAGTACCTTGAATTGTTCAATACCAGGCAATCTCCTGGATTCAAATAGTCGATCACGTCGTAAAAGTGCTTATGTTCAATTGTCCCGTCCTGCCTGTCCAGAACCATCATGCGGCAGACGTCCCGCCTTCCGATGGTTTCTGCGCAATCAGTTCCTTTGGGCAGTTCGTAATCAAATTCATCGATCTTCATTCTATATGCTCCATTCTAATATCAAAATAATTTTCCCTGGACAGCGTCTTTCCTCTGGCTCAGCTTCGTCTTCTGTCCCAGGGAAGTCAAGTCCCATATGCCTGTAGCCCAGCTGGGATACCATCCTGCCCTTCTGTGTGTACGGTACAGCAGTCCGGACTGAATCAGATATGGCTCGTATGCGTCCTCGATGGTGACCCGTTCTTCCCCAATCGATGCCGCAATCGTGTCGATTCCCACAGGACCGCCGTTGAAGCGTTCAATAATCGTAGTCAAAATCTCCTCTGTCAAGCCGTTCCAAACCCAGCTCGTCCACGCCCAGCGCGGCCAGCCCTTTTTCGTGATTTCTGCGTCTATAACACCGCTTCCGCGCACCTGTGAAAAGTCTCTGATCCGCTTCAGCAGCCTGTTGGCTACACGAGGCGTTCCATGAGAGCATTTGCCATCTCATAAAGGAGTCCGCGTCCGTCTCTATGTTGAGGAGCCCTGCAGACCGTCTGATGATTTCGGCCAGCTCCTCGTTGTCGTACAGTTCAAATTTGCTGATGACGCCAAAACGATCGCGCAGCGGTGCCGACAGGCTGCCCGCCCTGGTGGTCGCTCCGATCAAAGTAAATTTGGCGATGTCCAGTCGAATCGATCTGGCCGAAGGCCCTTTGCCGATGATGATGTCCAGGGCAAAATCCTCCATGGCAGAATAAAAGAACCTCTTCGACGGAACGGTTCAGCCTGTGGATTTTCGTCGATAAAGAGCACATCGTTCTCGTTGAGGTTGGTCAAAATCGCTGCCAAGTCCCCTGCTCTCTCGATCGCCGGCCCGGAGGTGATTTTGATATCGACCCCCAGCTCGTTGGCAATGATGCTCGCCAAAGTGGTCTTGCCCAGCCCCGGCGGTCCGTAAAAAGAGCACGTGATCGGGGCTCCCCTCGCAGCTTCGCCGCCTCGATAAAGATCTTCAAATTCTCTTTGGCCGTCTTCTGTCCGATAAAAATCCTCCAAATGCTGTGGTCTCAGTGTCGTCTCCTGTTTCTCCTCCATAGGCGCAGCGCTGGACTGTGTAATCTCTTCACTCATAGTCTATCCCCTAAAATAAGTTTTTCAGTGCGTTTTGATGTATTCCTCTACAGGTCAGGTCTTCTTTCTTGACTTTTCCCCACTGCGTCGGCAGCTTGTTCTTGGTGTATCCCAAAGCGATGAGGGCTGCAACGGCTTCGCTTCGTTCGTCGCTGGCAGGGACAAATACATCGCTTTCGGCCAGGATATCGTCATCAAAACTTCCCACTTTATCTTTCAGCTCCATATGACCCTCTCGGCAGTTTTTACCCACGCCGTTAGCGGCGGAAATCGCTTTCGCATCTCCCATGGCAATGGCCCGCTTCAGTTCCGATGGCGGCAGGGGCGCTCATGATGGACATACCTGCCTTGGCACCGATACCGTTGACCGTGATCAGCAGTTCAAAGAGTTCCAGGTTCTCTTTGTCGGAAAATCCGTAGAGGCTGACGTCGTCCTCCCGCACGATCATGGAGGTGTACACCTTAACCTCTTCGCCTTCCAGATTCTTGTAAAGACTGGAATTGGCAGGGATGTTCACTTCGAAACCCATCCCTGACGCTGTCTCTATGATGACCGAACCGGAAAGTCCCGGATGAAAAATACCTTTGATAAATCTAATCATATGTTTCCTCTTAATCTATTACTTGGCTTTCAATAACTTTCTCACTCGATTACCCTGCGGAATGGCCGTGACAGATGGCTGCCGCCACTGCATCCGCCGTATCGTCCGGCTTTGGCACTTCGCTCAGGTTGAGGACGGCTTTGACCATGGCCTGCACCTGCTTCTTGTCCGCCCGTCCGTATCCGACCAAAGCCTGTTTGATCTGCAGGGGCGTGTATTCGCTGATCTCAAGTCCGCCGTTGACGCACGCTAAAACAGCAACGCCTCTGGCTTGTCCGACCATGATGGCCGTCTTGGCATTGTTGTTAAAGAATAGCTCTTCTATGGCAGCCTCTTCTGGCTGATACTGTTCTATGATGGCAGTGAGCTGTGTATATAAATGCTGCAGTCTCACCGGCATCTCCATCTTGGCATCGGTGGTCACAGCGCCGTAGTCAACTACAGAAAAATGGTTCCCCTTCATGTCCAAAATACCCCATCCTAAATGGCGTATCCCGGGTCAATTCTAATATACGCATTCTGATCCTTTCTAGCTTTGGCTGGTTACAATTTCTTCTAATGTAGATTTGATCATCCCAAGCATGAACTCTACAAATATGGTACACTCTCCGGCTGTATTGGACGCATTGATGGCTTCATAATATGCTTCCTGGTGTTCATGAATCATTGTTTCTACTGGAAGCCAGGCGAAAAAAAGGCTGCCATCTTTGTAACAGCAATGAATGCCAGAGTCTGCCTGTCCGTCCGTTACCATCGGCAAAGGATGGATGAATTCAAATTCATAATGAAAAATGCAGGACTTTATTAAAAGGTGTATTTGAGAGTTCTTCATCCAGGTAAAGAGTGACTGCATTAACTCCGGCACATAGTTTGCCGGTGAGCCTGCGTGAATCAGCTCTGTCCCGCTATATACGCCTGCATTTTTGCTCCTGAATACACCTGCTTCTTTAATTAACCCGCTCATCATATAACGATGGGCTTCTAATAAATCATCTAAGGAGTACGGGTCCAGATTCTGTAATCTCTCATAAGCTTCATAAGCATTTTTGACTTCCCGTATATCCTGCGGCGGTGCCAATACCTTTTTCCCTCTATGACAGCCGTAACCTGCCCTAAGGACAGGGGTGTTGTCCTCAATCGCCAAAGAGGAATGGATCGTCTTGATTCTATTTTCACGACGCAGCCTCGGATTGGTTGACAGCTGATTATGTGCGGTAATCTGTCCTGTCAGTTCACCAATCTCGATCACCATGTTCATCATATTCTCTGTCATGGAGAATGGCGGCTCGTATCGTTCTGTCATATCATTCACCTGCTTCTCTTTTTGACTTATCATCAACTCTGATAGACTTAATGAAATTAAACTATAGTATACCACAAGAACGTGTGTTTGTCCACAAAAGGCAGTATTCCAGAATTAATTTGGAATTATTTTACATACAATTATACATCATATGCAGAGGTAATGACAATTGTTAAAAAATAGCATAAAAAACAGCTATACGTCTGAATACTAGGCTTTTTGTATCCGCCATATAATATTTATTCTTTCTTTTTGATGTATACCATGGTATAATCATACATGAATTTAGGATTTGATTATACGGTTAAAGGAGAACATCATGCGCTATTCAAGACAAAACAAGATATTGGAACTTATAGCAAACAATGAGATAGAAACACAGGATAAACTGGCCGCTATGCTGAAGGCCGAAGGAGTTCGAAGTGACCCAGGCGACCATTTCCAGAGATATCAAGGAACTGCAGCTGATCAAGGTATTATCTTCTACTGGCAAATACAAATATGCCGTCAGCGCCAGGCAGGATGCCCCTGATTTCTGACAGGTTCGTCAAGATTTTCAGAGAGACAATCACGTCCCTTTGCATCCGCCCAAAATTTAATTGTAATCAAGACATTATCTGGCTGCGGCCCGGCTGCAGGCGAGGCGGTAGACTGCATCGGACTGCCCCATGTGGTAGGCTCTGTGGCAGGAGACAATACGCTGCTCCTCATCATCGACAAAAGAGGAACACGTAGAAGAAATTATGGCTATCTTTAACGACATGTTAATCATGAGGTCAAAGGACAATGATCAATCATATCAGTATTAACAATTTTGCTATTATTGAGAATACAGAAATCGATTTCGAAGATGGACTGAACATCATTACCGGTGAAACTGGAAGCGGAAAGTCCATCGTCATCGAAGCCATTAGCCTTGCTCTGGGGAGCAGGGCTGATTCTGCTTTGTCCGTCACGGCGCAAAGCAAAGCGGTAGTGCAGCTGGCAGGCGAGCTGAACGGAGAAGATATCGTCATCACCAGAGAGGTCTCTGCCGCCGGCAAGAATCTCTGCAGGCTTAACGGCCAACTGGTCACCTTGGGTGAACTGTCAGAGACCTGTCACAAGCTGGCCGACATCCATGGTCAGTACGACAACCAATCCCTTCTCAATGCGGAAAATCACATCCGCCTGGTGGACAGCTATCACGGGGATCAGATCAAACCTCTTCGCAGCGCCTTTGACGATGCTTACCAGAAGTATCACGAAGTAAAGTCAAAACTCAACAAGCTGCTGAACATGGAAGCTGATAATCTGAAAAAGATGGACTTCTACCGTTTTGAGAAAAGCGAGATCGACAAGGCGGACTTAACGCCCGGTGAAGACGAGGAACTGGCGGAGCGGATTTCCCTGCTGCAGAACAGCGAGAAGATCTTTGCCGGTATTGAAACGGCTTATGGCCTGCTCAACGAAGGTGAAGCCAGCGCCATGTCAGCATTAGGCGGCAGTTTGCGCGCATTACAGGGAATTGCTGAGTATTCCAAAGAGGTCTCCGCACTATCGGAAGAATTTGCTGATATGTATTATCGCATGGAAGACATCTCTTCTGCCCTGCGCGATATCAGGGAAAAAATCACCTTTACGCCGGAGGAACTGGATCAGGCCATTTCCAGGCTTGATCTCATCGAAAATCTGAAAAAGAAATATGGCAGCAATGTAGAAGAGATTTTGGCTTATCGGGACCGCATCAGTGAAGAACTGAATCAGATAGAGAACTTTGACGAGGTAAAAGCTTCTCTCGAAAAGGAAACATCTGCATGTTATGACAGTCTGAAGAAGCAGGCTGACCTGCTGACCGCCGCACGGCAAAGGAGTGCAGCTCAGTTGGAAAAGTCCATCGAGAAGGAACTCCACGACCTCAACTTTGGAGAAGCAAAGCTCGCCATAGATTTCCAAACCTGACGTGATCGGTCCTGACGGAAACGATCTTGTGGAGATTTTGATCACTACCAATAAGGGCGAACCCCTCAAACCTCTTGTCAAAATCGCCTCCGGCGGTGAAATTTCAAGAATCATGCTTGCCATCAAAAATATCACCGGCACTTACGATAATATACCGACCATGATCTTTGACGAGATCGACGCCGGAATCAGCGGCATCACCGCCAGCATCGTCGGACGCAAGCTTAGGGAGATTTCGAAGAACCACCAGATCATCTGCATCACCCATCTGCCCCAGATTGCAGCCAACGGTGACGCCAATTACCGCATTCACAAGGAATCCGATGAAAACAGCACCTACACCCATGTGGACAGGCTGCCGGAGGAGGAAGTGGTCGATGAGATTGCAAGGCTTCTGGGCGGCGAAAACATCACCGAAACGACCAGAGCCAGCGCGCGGGAACTCATTGCCTCCGCCCTGGAAAAGGGAGCCGCAAAGTAAATATAAGCTTTATCAAAAATTCTCATACTCTTTCCCAGGAAAGAGTATGAGAATTTTAGATTTATGCTAACTCGTTTCAGGCTTCACCCTAAAAAGTTGATCCAGAACAAAATTCCTGCCAATGCCAGCGCACAGCCAAGTCCTGTGTAGAAAAAGCCGATAAACAATCCTGGCGCCAGGCCTGATGAACGAAACCAGATACCCCCGCCCATCATGAAACACATGATGCAGTAAGACTTCAAGTCAAAAATGCCAGAGTGGCCGCTTCTCCTGTTCATAACCGAGGATGCGTCTGGAATGTTTGACGGACATCCTGTAAAACATCATGCCAAAGATGCAGAATACCGCCATGGACAGCAAAATATGAATCCATGTAATTTGATACTGCATATAAGATAAAATGCCAAGCCTGGCTACATTGATGCCTGCTGCCAGCCAGACACAGCCTGCAATGCACAGCAGTGTTTTCTTTTTGACGTGAAATAAAGAGTATTTTTCCATGATTCCTCCTAATTCTTTGCTAATCTCTTTAATGACAAGATGAACAGAATCAGTCCGGCTCCGGTAAAAATATGGCCGATTCCCGCAATCCCTGATATCGCTGCGTCTGCCCCCGTAGAGAGCGTCAGCCCCAGTACCTGCGTAATTCCTCGAACCGCCAGCATCACCGCCGTCAGGGGTACACCGATATTATACACTTTGAGAAATATACGGAACAGCTTCTGTTCCTTCAGATCCGTGTGAGATGCAAACAGCGCTGCGATCAAAAAAGCACCATACCCAGCAGAAACAAATGTGTATGTACCTTTCCCAAAGCGGTAACGCCCGTGTATCCATTCCACTTGGCAAATTCTCTGTAAAAACGCCTCCCGCCATAGCTGCGATGGCATAAACCAACGATAGATTCAAACATTTCTTCATCTTATTACTTCTTTCCGCCAACATGAACATAGTTCATATTGAATTCTTTGAAAGCCCGCCTACTGGCGGGCCTTTACTTCAGTATATGCTTCGGCGAATCATTTCGGTTAACACAGAACAGTCCTTCTGTTCTGCGAGAGCAGATAATAAACTCCTCTGTACAAAGTCAGCGAAATCAGACCTTGTGAAAGTGTCAGAAAATGCATCTCGCCGGACATTCTTATCGTCTTCCAGAACCTGAAGCAATCCTGCCCTCATATGAGAAAAATACTGTTCCATCATTCTCTTTGCTCGGCTTACGCCATTGCTGGCAAAGCTGATGGAATGGGCTGTAAAGAAATTAGGATATTGCTCAGTCCCTTTTTTTACACTTTTATAAATCCAATTCACATAGTCAGGAAAAGGCATGTCCGTCCTGCACTTGCCCTCTGTATGAAAAAATATCCCGCCACACGCTTTCGATCGTCGACGTAACCAGTTCTTCTTTAGAGGAGAAATAATTATATAGCGACCCCAGAGCCACATCGCACCGTCTTGCGACTGCGCGCATGTTGATTGCCTGGATACCTTCCTCTGATACCATTTGTCTGCAGGCCTGCAGAATGGCCTCCTCTGAAGTTACTACCTTGTTAATGGAAACCACCTCCAATATGAACATCGTTCATTATAACACTTGAAAATATATCTGTCAATGGTGGCTGCCGCAGTTTCGTCAGTACCCAAGGTCAGCACTATTTCTGACAGCTTGGACAATATGTACTGCTGCGTCCAGCCACCATCACACGACAGAGAGGTTCACCGCAGGCAGGACAAGGCTGCCCTTTTTTGCCATAAACCTGAAAGAAAGGTGTGCTACGGTATCCCTGTCCCTTCTCTTTCAGATATTCTTCAGGTGATATGCGATTTTGCTCAATGGCCCGCAGCAGCACCTGCGGTATCAATTTAGACAATCGCTGGCACTCTTTGGCTGACAGACTCGAAGCCGGTCTTTGGGGATGAATTTTGATGCGAACAAAATCTCGTCACTATAGATATTGCCGATGCCTGTGACGATATGTTGGTCGAGCAGGCAGTCTTTAATCGCCCGGCTCTTGTTGCTCAAGGCATCTTGCAGATAGCTTCCGTTAAATTCTGCTGCGAAGGGCTCTGGTCCCAGCTTCTTGACACCAGAAAAAGAATCCTCTTCATCCTTTCCCAATAGCCACATGCGCCCAAAGCGGCGCATGTCGACAAAACGCAGTTCCCTATCTCCTTCAAGCTTTAGAACTATATGAGTATGTTTCTCCAGGGGAAAATCTGGCGGTGCTACATACAGGCTGCCTGTCATACGCAAATGGATGACAATATAGTCTCCACTTTCCAGGTTCATGAGCAGAAATTTCCCTTTTCTGTCTATCCCTTGCACCCTCTGTCCTCTCAGCGCATCGCAAAATGCATCAGCTCCCGGATGTGCAATTACCTGTGTGTGCAGTGCGATTCCTCTAAAATATGCCGCCCCACAATTTGCGGCGCAAGCAGACGCTTAACGGTTTCTACTTCTGGCAATTCCGGCATGATCCTCTCCTCCTGTCTTTTTAATGAATGTAGCAGATTCTCACCAAAAATCAAGAGGGATCGGCCTAATTTCGATTTACCAATTATTGAATCGGCTTGCTTTCACCCAGCTCCCTATATAGCTGTGGCAGGAAGCTTGCCAGATGAGAAAACTCTTCTACGTTGTGCAGTGCCAACCCCATCGGCACGAATTCAGGCACCTTAGCGCCTTCTGGCAGAACACAGACCGGCTGGCCTTTGATGATGCGGTATCCCAGCCAGAATCTGGTCCGCGATTCGATGCCGTCTTCTGTCTCTCTGTAATAATGCATCATGATGGCAGGCGTTTTCCCTGTCGGTCGGGCGCGGTTTTCCGTCAGCCCATACCCGCCTATGATGTAGGCATGCTGCGCTGCCAGAGCTTCTTTAGAAAACCCTAGTTCTTCTGTTGGACGGAAGTGAATCACCACGTCCTCCATTCCGCCGCCGATATCCTCCATGACAAAATGAACAACATCTGCAATCTTGTTTTCCACCGGAATATCTGGATTTAAAATTTTTCACGGTCCTGATCAGAGACGGCTACAGACTGATGGCAATATGGGTTCCAGATCCGATATCTTGCCTGTTCCAAGGGATGCCATGCAAACCACCATTTGATCATATCTAAAGTAACACCGGGAAATTTATTGTTGACAGCCAGATAGCCAGCGCCGTTTTCCATGATGCAGTAGCCTGTTTCCCCGTCCATATATCCGGGTTCCAGCAGCTTTGCCTGCCTCCTGCGGATAGATGGCAAGGCCAGCGTCCATCGGTCCTTTTAACAGCTTTGCCATCTGCTCCGGGTTTGGCTTTGCCATTTGCCCTGTATAGTATTTAGCATAAGCCCTCTTGTTCTCTATTTCATTCAAAGGCATTGCCACTTTTTCTTTCATTTCCATTATTCTGCCTCCTTATTTGGATATCTGTCTATCGGAAGTTTCATAGGCGCTACGACAAAGTCTGTGCCTTCCCCTGTCGGCGTCGCCGTGTACCATGTCAGCTCTTTACTGTGATCCGGATAGTCCTCTGAGGAACCACCCTCTGGATTCTTTTCTGTGAAGAGAGGTCGTAAAGAACAACTTCGCACAGAGCAGCATAGACTGAATTTCATTGCAGCCAAAGAGGTCGTGGGCGGATTCTGCCTTCAGCGTCTCAAGTTCTGCCTGCAGCTTTTCGATTTCCGTCAAAGCGGCCAGCAGGCGTTCTTCTTTTCTATATAAACTGTTTTCCAGCGGCTGCATCACTCTATGAATCTTTGGCAAAAAAATCCATCACTTTGACACTGCCGCCCTGCTTTATCGGCTTCATAAATCTTTCGTCGATTTTTGCCACGTCGCCTTCGTCAAAGGTGCATACCGGCGCATTCTTCACGTAGTCCGAAACGCTTCTGCCGGCGATACAGCCGGAATTCTGTGCAAATGCCAGTCCGCTTCCTCTGACTCTTCCCGGCGGCGGAGGCACTGCTCCCGCTGCGGCGCTGCCGCCGTAACAGATATCACCTGCCGCAAAGAGTCCATCGAGGGTCGTTTTCATATCCTTATCCACCATCAGGCCGGAAAACTCTCCAATCAATCCCGGTACGATTTCGTCACTGGTCTGCTGGGAATAAGCGTTGAAGAAGAGGCTGCCCCAGAAAGTGTCTGCAAAAGGTCTGTGGAAATAATCATCGCAAGCCAAGGTGGTCATCAAATATGGCATCAGCGGATTTTCCTGCTGTCTGTAGTGCATAGGGCCGTTGCCCGCTACCGTCTGCTTATACCACTCCGCCAGAGAGTTCTGATCCACGTCCGGGTGCTCCCCTTGCGTATGTGCGAGTCCTACATTTTCACCTTTGTCGTTATAAAGGGCAAACTCTACGCCCATGCTGGATTCAAAATTCTGTAAGCTGATCCAGTTGTAGAAGGAACCGAATTCACAGTTTCGAAACTTTGCACCTGCTCTGAAAGCTGCCGCGAGCCCCTCTCCTTCCTGGAGACCACATCGGCATGATGCGGTAATTCTGAGAGCCCGTAGCAAGGACGACTGCTTTTGCCTGGAAAACCGTCTGACTGCCATCATCAATATTGTATGCGACTGCGCCACTGATTTTCCCTCTGCAAGCAGCAGATCCACGACACCGGTTCTATCGACAAACCTGATGCCAGCCTTCTGCGCGTACTTCCTCACATTGACCATGAAATCAAGGTCGATGGCAACCAATGTCCATGGGAAATGATCCGGCTCATCAAAAATGAACTGCCCGTTCTCGTCCTTTCCCTGCACCTGGGCCAGCCATTTCAACGTTTTAAAAGAACCGTCCTCTTTTTGTCGATTTTCCTCCTGACCATTTATCAAGCAATTCTACACACCCTGATTGAGGTTTTCCGCATACTGCAGCTGCGCTTCCTGATCGTTGAGATAATCGCCTATGTATTTGGTATGATAAGCCACATAGTCCTCTGGTTTCGCATCTCCCAGCATGGTCATAATGCCGGCGCCTTTGTTCGCCTTACCCGCATATCCCGCGGTATTTTTCTACAACCGTAACTTCTGTCTCAGGATCTGCTTCTTTTGCCGTAATCGCTGCCGCCATTCCTGCCAAACTGCCGCCGATTACCAAAATATCTGTGTTGATTCTTTCAGCCATTGGTTTTTTTCCTCCCTGTTCATTCTGCAGATATATTCCCTTGGGAACAGATAACTGTCGTAATCCGGTTCTACCTTGATCGCCCGTTTCGGACAGTTCAATTCACAGAACATACACTGCACACATTCTTCCGGATATTTGATGATAGGCCCTTTGCAGCTTCATCCCATTTGATGACGTCGATAAAACACGCTTTGAAGCAAATCTTACAGCCGATGCATTGTTCTTTATTCACGATAATGGTATTCATAGACTTCCTCCTTTTTTGTTTTTTATATTCCCTGTCTTCATTATATTGCTTCGAAGAATCCGCTTCATTTACAAAACATACAATTTTCAGAAAAATTCAGCTCTTTCTATTGTAACATTCTACAATATAGTGTACAGTAAACCTGAGGTGAACCGATGAAAATAACGATGGATTTGATTTTTACCAGGCTGTTCATGGAGCAACCCCAGATGCGCTTTGATATATCCGCTTTAGATAAAGAAAAAGGCCTGACTGGCGTCAGACTGCTGCCAGTTGAGAAAATACATTTAAAATACGACTGTCTATACGTCTGTGATAATACCCACCCCATTATAGGCGATGGAATTCCCGAAGAACTCTATATTGTCTGTATTGATCCAAGTACAAAATCTACGATACAAAAAACAGCCGTCATATCTTTCTATGCAGTGAGATTGAAGTCGCACTCTTTTTTAAACATCCTACAAGAGATTTATGTCTCATTCAAAGATTGGCATTCCCGATTAGAACGAATGGTCATAGAAAATGCCTCGGTACAGGAGATGCTGTCCGCATCGGAAGCGATGATTCAGGCTCCCATGCTGATTTACGACCCCAGCCTGAAAATCATCGGCGCAACAGAAAGCATTGAAATTAAGGACAAGATTTTCAATGAGGTTATCAGGCAGGGATATCTGCCCAATGAATACATCAAATTTTTTGAACAGGAAAAAGTATTTTCAATTTAAATCGTCAAGGCGCTGCAGAATCTGCGCCTAAAGACTTGCGCCAACACAGGGATTACATCAGAATCATACAGACAAAGTCAGAAGTCTTGGGACACGGTGTGCTTTTGCTGCTGGATTCTGCCAACAGAAACTATCAGATCTATCTGTTTCAAGCGCTCTGTGACCTCATCCTGGACAATCTGAACCTGCATAACGCGCAAAATGCCGTATACGACTACCTTCTAACTGATATCTTAAATGGCGCGCTCAGAGATGAGACGGCCATCGCTGACAGAATCAAATATGTGGGCTTGTCCCTACATGCTGACTATGTGCTGATGATGCTGAGATTTGAGGATAGTAACCCGTTCCTGTGCGCTTCATCATCAACTCATTGGCAATGCTCCTTCCTTCGGCGAAAGTTTTTTCCTACGAAGGCGATATTCTCGCGCTGCTTCAACTTCACGACCTGTCTAAGGAAAAATATAGGGACCAGATAGACGGATTCTGGTCGATCATCAGAGAGGAATTGACGCAAAGACGTCTGCGCTGCAGCGTAAGTAAAAGTTTTGACCGCATTACAAAAATTACGACTGCATACCAGCAGTGCCAGGCAGCCTACGAACTAGAAACGGATCAGAAGGCGCAGCTGATACTATATGAAGATTACTGGCTTTCACATCTTTTTTGAAACCTGTAGCAAGATAATCCCTTTAGAAAACTTCTGTAATCCTGTAATCAAACAGATCGCCGCAAAAACAGACGGGAGCGGCTTCTCCTCTGGAAATTCTGACGGCATACCTGAGAGCGACAGACAGTTGACCCAGGCGGCAGAAACCTCCATATGCACAGAAACAACGTGCTCTATCACATCACCAGATTGGAAAAAGAATATAACTTGGAAATGGACGACAGCGACAAACGGCTGCATTTGCAGATTTCGCTAAAGATCTGGCAATATCTCAATGACTGCAGAATAAAAAAGAAGGTATCCTTGCGATACCTTCTTTTCTGTATTCCCGTTATTTGATTACAGCTTCATCTCCAAATCCCAGTTCTCTAAATCTGTATGTAAGAGCTCATGCGCTCTATGGGAGTTCGGTTTCTCCAAAAACTCGTCATACGTCATCTGTACTGCCGTGTTTTCGTGGGAGAATCTGAGCCCGGAGAATTTATCCAGACCGTAGAGGATTTCCCCTCGGAGAGGCATATTCACAGCCGTCATGTACCGGCTGACCGCCTCCGCCCACGCATCCGCCAGGACATGCCATAATTTCAACAAAGTCGTACTGACTTCTCCTTTTTGATTGCTTCCATCAGTCTTCTGGTATTGCCAAGACCACTAGCCACAGCCACCCTGACCTGGAGACCTTTGATTTCAAAAAGTAGCCTCTTTCCAGCCCTTCATACCGCGCACACTTTTAAAGCTGTCTGGTTCCGGATTCTCGCCTGTAATTAAGAAGTAGGCGCTTCTCAGCGCAGCCTCCATTACACCGCCTGTCGCGCCGAAAATGACTCCTGCACCTGAACCTTCACCGAAGATCGGATCGAAGGATTCTTCTTTCAAATCGTCCGGCTGAATATTGTCCGCTCTGATCAAACGGTCCAGTTCTCTGGTCGTAAGTACCAGATCCACGTCTTTTCCGTGACCAGCATCGTCAACCTGATCAACATTGTGCTCGTATTTTTTGACAAGCAAGGCATGATGGAAACAGAGAAAATCTTATCTGCATCGATGCCTAATTTCTGTGCGATAAAGGTCTTTGCCATTGCCCCGAACATCTGCTGCGGCGATTTTGCCGTCGACAGATTCTTCACATAATCAGGGTATTGTGTCTTGACAAATCTGACCCAGCCGGGACAGCAGGAAGTAAACATGGGCCAGCTATAGTCCTCTTTATGGGTAAATCGCTCGATAAACTCGCTGCCTTCTTCCATGATAGTCAGGTCTGCCGTATATGTAGTATCAAAGATATAATCGAAACCGATTCTGCGCAGAGCGCTTACCAGCTTGCCAGTGGTCGCCTCAGTCTTCGATATATCGATGCCTTCAGCCCACGCTGTTCTGATAGCGGGTGCAATTTGTACCATTGTTATCTTATCGGGATCTGCCAGAGCATCTCTGAGAAGACCGATATCGTCTCGTTCCCTAAGAGCGCCAACCGGACAGTGCGTGATACACTGGCCGCAAAGAGCACAGTCAGCATTGGTAATCTTTTTATTATTGCCCACGCCGACGGAGGCCCGATAGCCGGAACCTGTGATATCCCAGATATTCAATCCCTTTGAATCTTATCGCAGATTTGAACACATCGCAGACATTTTACACATTTTGATGCCTCTCTGATAATAGGAAGGTCAAAATCCCAACGATTTACTTCATGAATATTCTTATATGGCTGTTCAATAATACCCAGGTCATTGAAATTCTCTGCAAGGTGCAGTTTCCACTCTTGACACACTGCACACACTTACAGTCGTGATCTGACAGGATCAGTTCCACGTTGATTCGCCGCACTTCTCTGACTCTCGGACTGTTGGTGAGAATCTCCACCCCTTCTTCGACTTCTGTATTACATGCAGTGACCAGTTTTTCCATGCCTACTTTCTCTACAAGACATACCCTGCATGCCGCAATTTCATTGATATCCTTTAAATAACAAAGGTGTGGGATTTTGATGCCTACCTTCTCTGCCGCCTCTAAAATTGTAGTTCCGGCAGGAACGGATATCTTCTGCCCATCTATCTTTAAATTTACCATTTTTGCTCTCTGCCTCCTCTGAATGATCCATAGCCGCAAGTATCACATCTGAGACATCTTGCACACTCTGTCGATGATTCTTCTCTTGTCATTGGAAGTTCAACTTCACCAAAGTCCCCTGCCACGTTCAGACGCATATCGCTCTTTCAGTTCAATTCTGCCTCTGGCCTTCTTATCCTGAATGAGAGGTGTTGGAATTTCTATATCCACCTCGATCTGATGATTATAGCCCAGATAAGTATCGATGTTAGCAGCCGCCACCTTGCCGGCTGCGATTGCGTTAATTACGGTAGAAGGACCGGTTACACAGTCTCCTCCTGCATAAATGCCCTGTACCTTGTCTACCACGTTAGACTTCTCCGTTTTGATGTTGCCTCTGAATACTGGAATACCATAGTTTTCAAAGAATTCCAGATCTGTAGCTTGGCCAATTGCAGAAATAACGATATCACAGAGAATTTTTCTCTCTCGGCTGATCTGCATCCACCGGCCTTGGTCTGCCGGATTTATCTGCCTCTCCAGCAATCTGCGGCTGTACGTAGAGGCCTTTGACCTTCCTGTTTTTGTCCACGATGATTTCTGAAGGAGCCTTCAGCTGGAACAACTGACAGCCTTCCGCAATCGCTCCGTTTATCTCATCTGGCAAAGCGGTCATGTCATCTCTTCTTCTTCTGTATACGATACAGACTTCTGATGCGCCCAGCCGCTTTGCTGTTCTGGCTACATCCATCGCCACATTGCCGCCTCCGATGACTGCAACAGATCTGCCGTTGAAGTTCGGCATTGCATCGTCGCCGATCCCCCGAAGCATCTCTACGGCAGGAATAACACCCTTGGCGTATTCGCCTGGGATGCCGATATCTTTGTGATTGTGGGGAACCGATGGAAATATAGATTGCATCGTGATTCTCCTTGATCTTGTGAATCGTTTCTTCCGACTGCACATCATAGTCTGTCTTGAATTCCACGCCCGCAGCAGCAATGGCGTCGATATCCCACTGCAATCTTTCTCTCGGCAGTCTGTAGCTAGAATACCGTATCTCAGCATGCCTCCTAGCTGAGTCCTCTTCTCATATACAGTTACATGATGACCCATGATGGATAGGAAATAGGCGGCTGACAATCCCGATGGACCGCCGCCAATCACTGCGATCCTTTTCCCGGTGTCATCCATTTTCTTTGGTACAGGAACGATTTCTGCGCAATTATCTACTGCATATCGCTTGATGCCTCTGATATTCAGCGGTGCGTCTATGATATTTCTTCTGCACTTTTCTTCACAAGGATGTTCGCAGATCAATGCACAGACCGTTGGGAATGGATTATCCTTTCGAATCAGTCTGATAGCGTCATCATATCTGCCAGCATGGACAAGTGATATGTATCCCGGTACATCCACGCCGGCAGGACAGGCGCCTACATGGAACAGACTGTCTCTGATTGATTACATTATCCGCACAGCAATGATTCAGAATATGAGATTCATAGTCCTCGCGGAATCCAGAAAGCCCTTTCAAAACCATGGTTGCCGCCTCTACACCGATGGCGCAGTCAGAAGACACCTGAATCGTTTTTAGCTGTTTTTCTAACTTCTTTAAGATTTTTAAATCAGTATTAGTGTCCATGGACAGGATTTCTTCAATCATGATTTGAAGCTGTCCTAAACCTACTCTGCAGGGAACACATTTACCACAACTCTGTGCATGGCACATTCTGAGAAAAGCTGATGCCATATCCACAGGACATTGGCCTGCGGGACTGGAAATAATTCTTCTCTCCAGGTCTCTAGAGACCCTCAACTGCCATCTGCGCACTGTCTTTCGACTTCATGTACAGTCTTTCCATTCTTTAATAAACCTCCAATCACAGCGGCACGTCGCCGCTCATAAAAACTATTTTTTCAGTATAGCATAATTCACCAAAATTTTGCACTTTTGACAAAAAAATACAATGTATACTTTTTAGTCCATCATACCATGACAAAACTTCCAAAAAATGAACGCTTCCTTTGTCAGCAATCTCGATAAGATTGTGCGTTTATTATACCATGACGATTCCTTTGATTTTTTAATCGCAAGTCATGATTCAATGAACGCTTCCTTGTCAGCAATCTTGATTAAGATTGTGCGTTCATTATACCAAAAGTTCAGAATATTAAAATTCTTACTTTTCTCATACTGAGTAACCACGAAGTAATAGACAAAAAACAACTTAAATTCAGAAATTTCTTTTTTGGGATGGCCGATTTTGTTTCCTTGTCTAATCTTGTCGCCTCTTTTTCCACATCAAAACTTTCCCTAAATTTAGCGTTTTCCACATCTTAGGCACAATTATTTCCAAATTGTATACAATTTTTATCACAGGCCTATGTGGATAATTCCAAATCGCTACACTTAAGATATTACAAGGGTTACACGTTTTATCAGGCTTGTCAAGATGGAAGTTATCCACAATTTTATTCAAGTATTTCAGAGAAGTTCACAATGTGATTTTTTTCAAGCTGTAGGCGACAATTCTATAGAAAATATTACGATTTACTGCAGTAAACCTCCTTTTTCGTAATAATCGGCAAACTCATTTTGAAAAATATGCAGCAATGTTCGCAGAGTCAAACAAGTTCCTATGTCATGTTCGCAAAATCTGTCCATATCGGTTCTGCAAATCATATTTCTGACCGTCTTTCCATCATAGTTAAAGGTCACTGTATGTCGTGCGCCGTCTTTTATTAAGGCCTGTCCCCTGCCATCAATCAGGGGAAAGAAACTCCACCTGCTCCTCTTGAAAGCAGTGCAAGCCCGTATCTTAATGCTTCTTCTGAGGCGAAGTCACAATACCCCAATTCCTCCAAAGAAGATCGAATCCTATCTCATGTTCTACATTCAATTCTCTGTCCGGCGGAGATACCCAGGATCTGAACTGCTCAAAGGGAATCGCTTCTTGATCAAAACAAAACACGTAGGGACCGTAACTATAATAAGTGCCATGTACTTCAAATATAATCTTTTTTAAGAATTCTATTATACCGATCTCTGTCAAATTCGTTCGCTTTGACACCTCTCGCACCTGTCCTGGTTTTTTTCCACATCTTTCCTTCTACGTAAACTACGTCTTCCGGCGCCAAGTCGTATTGATCGTCAAAATACGTATATAGGCGGTTCACACCTTCAAAAGCAACTTTTACCTTCTTTGGAATCATGTATGTCATCCTCCAAATCTTCTATCGTGAGCAGTTATTCGGATATTTCATTACTGAAAATTATAATTATTTTATTATTGCATAAAAAAGGCTATAGTAAAGCAAATTATCCTATAGCCACTTATTCTCTTAAAGACAATATCCGTTCTTTCCTTGCTGTTTTACCTGATACATGGCTGCATCTGCTGCCTCATACAGTTCTTCATATGTACTGCCGTCCTTTGGATAGCAAGCGATTCCAATGCTGGCTGACAATGCTGCCTTTTTTCCCATTTTGCTATTCGCGATAATAACTGCTCCGCCTTATGGCGTGCTGCCTGCTCACTGTCGGTATCAGTCATAAACACGATAAATTCGTCACCCCCTACTCGTCCAATCAAATCTTCACTGCGAAAATTGTTCTTAATTTCAGATGTAAAGTGTATAAGAGCCTCATCTCCTGCAGCATGGCCGAGAGTATCATTGAGCGCTTTAAAATTATCTATGTCGATCATAAAGAGAAATCCATTTTTAGCAGAGACAAGACGATCCGCAATTTGATGATCCACCGCTTTTCTATTTAAGATTCCCGTCATAGAATCAATAGACGCTTTTTCAATCAAACGCTGCTCCTTTAGCCGCTGTTCCTGGATATCAGACAGCTTGCCGACAATTTTCCGGGCTTTCCCTTGCTCTTTTTTCCAAGAGCTGTATTTGACAAAGCATCCAGCAATATGACCCGTTCTTGTCGACAAAACGGAGGTTGACACTGTGTATTTGACCAGTTGGCATCGCCTTGGCCTCCTTCAGCAGCTTTCGAAGCAGCACAGCGTCGTCTGGGTGAATCATCTCCATCGGTTCTTGTGGATTTAAAATCTGAAAAGCCCTATTCCCCTTTACTGTGAAAGCGCTTTGTTATGTTAGATGTAAAATCAATATATTTGAATCGCAGTCATACTCGAATAAGATGGTATCTGAAAAATAGGAAAGGAGATTGTAGTCAGCTGACCGATGTGATAGTCTACGTTTTTGACGTTTTAATTTTTTCTGGTTTCTGTATATGTGTTTCATTCTGCGTCCTCATCCTGCTCAACTAAAATCATGGTTTGTTGGTTAACATTATACTACTATAGACGATTTTTAGCAACCATAGACGCTTAATAATTCGTGCCATAGCGGATAAAATACTCCTATAGCATGGAGGAAAAGTTATGGACAACCTATTGGCCCAAATGGGATCACGAATCCTGAAAAGAAGAAAACAGCTTAGAATGACGCAGGAAGAGTTAGCTGAAAAAGCAGGCGTCATGCCGCAGACTATTTCAACTGCAGAGCTAGGTAAGAAAGCCCTGCGCCCAGAAAACATCGTCCGCATCTGCACTGCTCTAGATATCAGCACTGATTATCTATTGATGGGAAAAATCATGAAGCATCACTGACTTTATTAGAAAAGAAAATATCTCAGTTGCCGCCGGAAAAGATCTGTCATTTAGAAGATATCATTGATAGTTTCATCGCGGCCGTTATAGAATAACAGTGATTTGCTGCATAAAAGAAAAAGCCACGCATCCAAAATGCGTGGCTTTATAATCGTCATAAAAGCTTGTAATCATTGAGGGTGATTAGCGTGTTGCCGGTACAACTTCCGGTAATCTTTCGCTCATCATGTTCATCAGGGCATCGGTGCAAGGCAGTTCCTCTACCATCTTTGCATCCTTTGCGACTGCGAACTTCGGCTCTACCGGTGTCAGAACACCGCCGAGAACCTCACCGATTTCAGCGTATTTGTAAAGTGGCAGGGTATCGTCCATTTCCCAAGAAATGTCACCTCATCTTCAAAACCGAATTCCTCTTCAAATACGTGAGCAAGTTCTGCTGCGATCTCCCAGTTACTGAAATCAACGTCTTCGTCAATGACAGCTTCGACTGGAAGCAGTCTTCTCTCTGTATTGGTATATGTACCGTCTGTACTTGCAAATCCAGTGCCTGGCAGGAATACATCAGCCTTCTTTGCAGTCTCTGTCAAATAGATGTCAGAAACAGCCAAGAATTCTAATCCTGACAGATCAACGTCCTTTGGATCTTCACCGAAGATCATCAGACCTTTGACGCCCTCCATAGCTTCTGCTCCAGCGTGGATGCCCATGTCTACAAGACCCTGGGAGTTGTTCTTTGCTTTTACTTCCAGGATACCGTCTCTAGGCTTGCCGATGTGGCCGGACAGCAGTGCAATATCGGCAATCAGCGCCGCAGCTTCTTCTGAAACCACATTCTGCTGGAATACAAACATTGCCTTCTTCGCGCCTGCATAGAGTTCAGCGACAGCCTTGATTTCCTCGCAGACTTCAGCGTCAGCAACGGAAGCAGCGAAAGCATCAAAGCCTTCTGCATTGGAAGTCTTGCCCATGTCGATCAGAGCCTTTGCCATTCCCTTTAAGGAAGGCTGTGCTGTTATCTGTATCGATGACTTTTTTCTGCAAATTCAAAAAGCGGTCTGTGCTTCTGGCGTATTGATGGCAACAACCTTGACTCCTGCTTCTGCAGCCTGTTTAATCTTGTTCCATACGACAGCGTTTCTATTCTTAATGTAACCTGGTACGATGATGACGTCTGTACGCAGTAATTCATCAATCGTATTCGGTGATGCGTTTACTCCCAGCACATCAGAAAGTGCGTTGTGTCTTGCATTGAAGCAGAACGTTTTTCGCACCGATTGTCTGGGCAAACTTCTTCATGGCATAAGCCTCTTCATTGGTATATCTGTCGGAAATTGCAACAGCGATGGCGCTATTACCGTGTCTCACTCTGACAGCTTCCATCTTCTTTGCTGCCATGACGATGGCTTCGTGGTAATCCGTCATTCTGAAACCGTCACCGTCTTTGATCATCGGATCTACTGCTTTGCCCTCAAGGAGTGCTGCATCAAAGCCCCACTTCCCTTTGCCGCAGCAGATTCCTGCATTGACGACGCCTTCCTTGGAAGGATTTGCCTTGATCAGCATATCTCCATAGGATTCCAGATCCAGAGTACAGCCGACAGAACAGTAGGAACAAGTCGTCTCCGTGATTTCTGTTTCAAGAGGCACTTCCTTCTGGATGGTCAGTCTCTCCTGCAGTGCGCCAGTCGGGCAGACGCTTACGCACTGTCCGCAGGATTCACAGCCTGACTCGCAGAGGATTTTTTCCATATTCGGTTTTACGACTGTGTCAAAACCTCTGTCAACAAGACCAAGAGCGCCGACCCCCCATAACCTCGTCACAGACTCTTACACAAAGGCCGCAGAGGATACATTTGTTCGGATCTCTGACGATGAACGGATGGTCGTCTTCGAATTCGATCATGTTTTTATCGCCGGCAAGTCTCTCCGGTTTTACATCGTATTGATTTGCAAAGTCAATCAGCTTGCACTCGTAGTAATCGTGACATCCGCATTCCAGACATCTGGAAGCTTTCAGCAACAGCCTGATCTTCTGTCAGCCCATCGTATACCACTTCGGAGAAGTTGTCTTTTTCTCTGCAGCAGATAACTGATCAGCGTTCTCTCTGCAAAGTCTTTCTCTGTCTTCGAAGTTTTCTCTGTTACATCATCTCTTTCAACAACAAACGGCTTTTCGTAGCTGACAGCTTCACCGTTTAAGTAGGAGTCGATGACGATTGCCGCTTTGTTGGCATCTGCAATGGCCTCAATCGCGATGGAAATCTTGTCATTACCACAGTCTCCGCCTGCAAATACGCCTGGGATGCTGGTCATGAAGGTATCAGGATCGTAAGCTACAGCATTCTTTCTCGTCTTATCTACGTCAAATGGAGTCGCATCGACTGCTTGACCGATGGCCAGGATCATGGTATCCACATCGATGGTCTCTGTCTTTCTTCTACTGGAACTGGTCTTCTTCTGCCTGAAGCATCCGGTTCACCCAGTTCCATCACCTGCAGTACCACCTGTTTTACGTGACCGTTTTCGTCTTTAACGATTTCCAGAGGGATTGGTCAGGTTCTTGAAGATTACGCCTTCTTCTTCACCTTCTTCGATTTCCAGTCTGTCAGCAGGCATCTCGTCTTTGGTTCTTCTATAGATGTTATAGACTTCTTTTTCGCGCCTAATCTGACTGCAGTTCTGCAGGCATCCATAGCAGTGTTTCCGCCGCCGACGATGGCAACCTTCTCGCCGAAGTCGATGTGCTCGTTTCTGACAACCTTTCTCAGGAAGTCGATACCGCCGATCACGCCTTCTGCATCTTCACCAGGGCAGCCGACACCTGTGGAAACCCATGCACCGATACCCAGCAGTACCGCATCAAAATCATTCTGGATGGTTTCAAACGGCATATCTTCGCCAATCTTTGTGTTTGGCACGATTTCTACGCCCATAGAAGCGATGATGTCGATCTCGTCGTCGAGGACTTCTTTTGGCAGTCTGTACTCAGGAATACCATATCTCAGCATGCCGCCCAGTTTTGGCATTGCATCAAAGATGGTGACATCGTGTCCCTTCTGTCTCAGGAAATAAGCAGCGGAAAGTCCCATCGGGCCGCCACCGATGATAGCCACTGATTTTCCAGTCGGCTCATCGATTTCCGGAATAAAAGCGTCTTCGCTCATCATATCGTAGTCAGCAGCGAATCTCTTGAGGGATGCGATGCTGATCGGTTCATCGATCAAAGCTCTTCTGCAGTTGTCCTCACAAGGATGCGGACAGACTCTTCCGATGGAAGCTGGAAGTGGAATTTTGTCCTTGATCAATTCCTGTGCTGCTTCGAACTCTCCGTTGGCGATGAGGCCTACATAACCCTGACAGTCCGTTCCTGCCGGGCAGTTCAAAGAACATGGAGCCTTACAATCGCCGTTGTGGTTGGAAATCAACAGTTCCAGGTTGGTCTTTCTGGATTCGACAACACGGTCTGTGTTGGTCATGACTACCATACCGTCAGAAACGGTCGTCGCACATGCCTTACAGAGTTTTGGGTTGCCTTCTACTTCTACTACGCAAAGTCCGCATGCGCCGTAGATGGTCGTTCTCTCATCAAAGCAAAGAGTGGGAATGAAAATGTCATTTCTCTCGCCACTTCCAAGATCGTCTGTCCAGGAAGGCCGAATACTTCTTTGCCGTCTATATTCATTCTGAATTTATTCATTGTATTTCCTCCTCCCTACTTGATCTCAACAGCGCCAAATTTGCAGTTCTCTGCACACTTGCCGCACTTGATACACTTGTCCTGGATCGATAACGTGCTTGCCCTTGACTTCGCCAGTGATGGCTTCTACAGGACATCTCTTCGCACAGAGCGTACATCCCTTACATGCGTCAGTGATTTCGTAAGTGATCAGTGCCTTACAGGATTTTGCTGTACATTTATGATTATAAATATGATCTTCATATTCGTTTCTGAAATATTTGATCGTCGTCAATACCGGGTTCGGCGCTGTCTGTCCGAGACCGCACATGGCACCGTCTTTGATCTTGGCAGCCAATTCCTGCAGCAGTTCGATATCGCCGTCTTTGCCTTCGCCGCGAGTGATTCTCTCGAGGATTTCCAGCATTCTCTTGGTACCGATTCTGCAGTAGTTACATTTTCCACAGGACTCTTTCTTCGTAAAGTCGAGGAAGTATCTCGCCATATCTACCATACAGGTGTTTTCGTCCATGACGATCATACCGCCGGAACCGACGATAGCGCCTGTCTTGTTGATATCTTCATAGGTTACCGGGGTATCGATCAAAGGAAGCCGGAATACATCCGCCGGACGGTCCGCCCATCTGTACTGCCTTGAATTCCTTATCCTGCTTGATTCCGCCGCCGATACCGAAGATGACATCTTTCAGAGGCAGTCCCATAGGTACTTCTACCAGTCCGCCCTTTTTGATCTTTCCGGCAAGAGCGAATACCTTGGTACCCTTGGACTGTTCTGTACCCATGGCGCCAAAAGCAGCTCCGCCGTTATCGATGATCCAGGAAACGTTGGCAAAAGTTTCTACGTTGTTAATATTTTGTCGGCTGCTGCCAGTATCCCTTCGCTGCCGGGAATGGCGGTTTCAGTCTCGGCATTCCTCTTTCACCTTCGAGAGAAGCGATCAGAGCCGTTTCTTCACCGCATACAAATGCGCCTGCGCCCGCTTTGATTCTCAAATCAAAGTCATAGCCGCTATCAAAGATGTTTTTGCCCAGGAAGCCTTTTTTTCTCTGGCCTGCTCCATGGCGATCTCTAATCTCTTGATTGCCAGCGGATATTCAGCACGGCAGTAGATGATACCTTCTGTTGCGCCCATGGCAAAGCCGCCGATGATCATACCTTCGATCAGTGAGTGCGGATCGCCCTCTAACACGGATCTATCCATGAACGCGCCCGGATCTCCTTCGTCGGCATTACATACTATGTATTTATTCTTTCCCGGATTTCCCTTAGCGGCATTCCATTTGAACCAAGTCGGGAATCCCGCGCCGCCTCTGCCTCTGAGGCCGGAAGTTTTGATCTCCGCGATGACTTCGTCCTGGGTCATGGAAGTGACGACCTTCTTGGTCGCTTCGTATCCGCCTACAGCCAAATACTCCTCAATCTTCTCCGGGTTAATCAAACCGCAGTGTCTCAGTACAACTCTCTGCTGTTTTCCGATAAATTCCTTATCTTCTTCTGATATGGCGTATTCTTCAACAGGCTTTCCGCCTTTCAGATGTTCTTCTACTATTTTTCTACCTTATCTGGCTGTACCTTGACATATCTCGTCATTTTTCCGTCGTCTTCATAGACATCGACGATTGGTTCCAGATAACAGGTTCCGACACAGCCTGTAAAATCGATTTCTACATTTACGGCCTGTTTTTTGATCTGTTCTTCAAATGCGGCCTGGGTTTTCTTCGCACCGGTAGCGATACCGCAGCTTCCCTGTCCTATAATTACTTTCATCTTCGCACCTCCTAAGCTCTTTCTCTGATTTCAGCCAGGATCTGCACTACTTTATCTTTTGTTAGATTTCCGTAGGTCTCATCTCCATCGGCACTCTGAACCATCATGACAGGTGCAAGGGAACAGCATCCAAGACATGCAACGTTGTTCAGCGTAAATACGCCGTCTTCTGTCGTCTCGCCATCCTGAATACCAAGATATTCACAGACTGCCTCTTCGATCATCTCTGACCCGTTTACATGACAGGCAGTACCCTGACAAAAGCATAATCAGATTCTTGCCGATCGGCTGCAATCTGAACTGGGCGTAGAAAGTGGCCACCCGTAAATCTTAGCTGGTTTAATTCCTGTAGCTTCTGAAATATGGTTGATTGTGTCTATAGATAAGTATCCATAGATATCCTGCGCCTTCTGTAAAATTGTAATCAGACTGCCAGGAACTTTTGCGTACTTGTCCAGAACGGCTGCAGTTCTTTGAACTGATCATTCTGGCATCCGCCACAGCAACATTTTTCACTCATTAATGTTTCCTCCTGCTTGCTATATTTTTCACTCCATAGAAACCATTCCGTCTCCGAAACTTACCTTCCATTATACTTACTTTCGTGAATAAAATCAATTGTTTTGTATAGTTATTTATTTGTCAAAGTCAGAGTTTCTGCGAATCTTTCATCAGGCGGAACCGCAACCCAGTTTCCTGTACATTAAAAAGCCGGCAGCTTTCCATAAAGTGCCGGTTTTGATTGAAATTTCCAGGATAGTTACCGCTCCCCTCCGCAAAAGAGCAAAGTGCAGTCATGACAAAAATCCTGATACCATAAGAAAGTGATTTTTCATTGATATTCAGGTTGGCGCTGTGCAGGGTTCCCGTCACTGTCTCCTCTTGACCGCAACCCAGCATGAACATGACCCCTGGCACTTCTTCCTGATAGTAAGCGAAGTCTTCCGAACCCATATGGGGCCGTTCAATGATATAAATATCATCCTCACTATCCAGTACGGCCTTAGCGGCTTCTATGGTGATCTTCGTCAGAGCCGGATCGTTGTTGACAGAAGGAAAACCAGGGATAAATTCGACCTCACAGTCTCCTCCCAAAGCCAAAGCAGTATGCTGCGCTATTTGATTCATCCTCTCCCGAATTCTTTCTTTGTCAGCTTTTTCAATACATCTGAGCATTCCCTTCATTTCCACACTGTCGGGAATTACATTGATTGCATCGCCTCCGCTGATCTGGCAGATGGATAGAACTGCCACATCAAAAGGATTGACGTTATGACTCAGAATGGAATCCATAGCTGTTATGATATGAGAAGCGATGACGATGGCATTGACTCCGCTTTCAGGTTCTGAGGAATGAGCTCCTTTTCCGCGTACCCGAATGACAAACTCGTCGTCCGTCGCTGATAAGTACCCTGCCTTGATGCCGATGGTTCCGGCAGGAAGTTCTGGAATCATGTGGAGACCAAAGATTCCCTCGACAGGCGGATTCTTTAGGGCGCCGTCATGGATAACACATTTAGCGCCTCCATTGGCCTCTTCCCCTGGCTGAAAGATAAATTTAATGGTACCGCAATACGCATCTTTTAGCTGGGCGGCAAGTTGTGCTGTTCCAAGGAGAATAGCCATATGCCCATCGTGACCGCAGGCGTGCATGATGCCGGCCCGCTCCGACTCAAAAGGCAGTCCTGTCTCTTCCAAAATCGGCAGAGCATCCATATCAGCCCGAAAGGCAATGGCAGGTCCCGGTTTTCCGCTTTCTAAAGCAGCCGTTACACCTGTGCCGCCGACGTTACGCTTCACTTCATACCCCATAGCCGTCAGCTTTTCTGCGATAAAGTCCGCAGTGTCAAACTCCTCAAAAACTCAGCTCCGGACAGCGGTGGAGATGACGTCTCCACTGCACCACCTCTGGCATATTTTCTTCTGTCAGTTTCTTCACTTTCTCTCTCATATCCATCATATAAACATTTCCTTTTTACGGTACCGACTATAGTGTTTCAAGTCTTGCCAGCAGGCTCTGTGTTTTCACAATTGGCATAGATAAATTTAATTCCCTGCAAAGCTCTGTCATGACGTTCCTGACTCATGGCATTCATGGCGTCTTCAATCATATCCACTTCGTATCCCAAATCGGATAAGTCTCTGATTGAAGTGCTGACACACTGGTCGGTATAAAAAGCCGACTACAATGGTCTTTTTGATGTGCAGATTTCTTAAAATACGGTCGATGGGCGTGCCGACACAGATGCCGGAGCAGGTTTTGTTGAGTATGATTTCTCCCTCCAGCGGTTTTGCTTCATCGCAGAACTGAGAAGCCAAACCTCCCGGCGGATAAAACATGCCGGCAGACGCGTGCAGTCTTCCCGTATCTCCTGCATCAGGCAGCAAGGACTGAATCCGTACGTGAATCGGTCTGATACCCTTTTCTCTGCATTTAAGGAGAATCTTCTCGATGTTCTTTAAGGATTTGTCCGTATTTTCTTCCAGTTGATTCAGAACCGGCAGCAGCGGTTCTACTTCAACGCCCATGGCCTTGTAACCCTCGACAAAATATTCCTTTGTTACACACTTCTGCGCGTCGATAATCACCAATGCAGTATCCTCTGCGCCAACTTCCATCGGTTTGTTGTAAACACCTGATGCCAACTGCTGATAATACTGTGCCGTAAACTCGTTTAATGCCTTGTTGTAGTCCATTTGTATCCTCCTGTAATTGTACCTTTCTCTGATAGAATAAATTTATTTGATATATATAAAGGATAGCAAATAACGTGCCAAAGATTTTTCCAGGTGTTTTAGGTATTTGCAGCTATGGGCATTATCATTGATTGCAACATATTGCAGCAAGTTCTTGCATTATTGCAAGAACTTGCAAATCTAAATATTTAACTTTTACACTTGTAGTACAAGGTGCGCAGTGGAATGCCTAAATCGTTTGCAGCTTTGTTCTTATCTCCCTTATGGCGTGAAATAGCTTCTTCTATGCAGCGGGATTCTACCATTTCCAACGCTTCTTTCAAATTGTTAGGAAAGGTAAAGTTGGATTCTTTTTCTTGTGCTGTTTTTTCCCGTTTCTCACATTTTCCCCACTGAGAGCGGACGCTATTTCAGCCTTCGTCAGAACGACGTCTTTCTCTTCCATATTAATCAAAGCACGGGACAGCACATTTTCCAGTTCCCGTACATTTCCATACCATTCTCTCTGCTGCAGCAAGTCGATTCCGTCAGGTTCAATTTCAGATATATTTCTATTATAAAACTCGTTATATTGATTCAATAGATATTCCGTAATCAGTCCGATGTCCTCTCTTCGCTCTCTAAGCGGCGGAATAAACAGAGGAAACACATTCAGTCTGTAATAAAGGTCTTCTCGAAAAGCTCCTTCTTCAATCATTTCCTCTAAAGGTTTGTTGGTAGCACAGATTATTCTGACATCAACCGGGACGGTTTCAGTCGATCCCACTGGCATCACTTCTTTTTTTCCTGCAGCACGCGCAGAAGCTTGACCTGCATCCGGGAGGAAATGTCTCCGATCTCATCGAGAAACAAGGTTCCTCTGTCAGCTTCCTGAAACAGTCCTCGCTTTCCTCCTCTGCGCGCACCGGTAAACGCCCCTTCTTTATATCCAAAGAGTTCGCTTTCCAGCAGTTCCTCCGGCAAGGAGGAGCAGTTGATTTTGATAAACTTTTCGTTTCTTCTTGGGCTGTTGTTATGTATAGCATTGGCAAAGATTTCCTTGCCAGTGCCGCTCTCTCCGCGAATCATGATAGTCGCCGGTGTCATTGCTGCAATCTTTTGCTGTATTGACGACTTTCAGCAGTTCTTTATTTTTCCGATGATGTCTTTAAAGCTGTACTTTACCTGGACCTTGCGCAGTTTCTGATTTAAACGATCCAGCTCCTTTTCAGTCGGTTGATTTCAGAAAGATCGTGGTATACTACGATTTTTCCCGCCTGTCTATCATTGTGATATATGTACCGCTCGTCTTCCACAAGCTCTCTATTGCCTCGTTTGATCATCTTTTCGTAGTAAGGATTTCTGTATATGATTTCTCCTCCACATTTTGTATGCAGATGGCATCTGACGCAGCGTCAAAGAGAGGTTTCACATCTAATATGATTTCTTCAATCCTGTTCCAAGACATAAATGACTCCTTTGCAACTTTTTGCATTGTCTTTTCCAAAAGAAAGGAGTTATCTCCTTATAACTCCTTATAAAAACCGTTTTTCAAGATGATTGTTCTTCCGTTTCAACTGATAAGGCGGCAGTTTCCTTTTCTGCCAGCGGCTCTGCTTCCTTTTTTTTTACTAGACTTTTTAAAATCGATTTCCGTCACAAATAACGCCGAAATCATGATGACTGCTCCCAGATAGGATTTCACAGTCAAAACTTCACCTGCAAAGAAAAAGGCCACAACACCTGCAAACACAGGCTCTAATGTGAAAATACCGACATGGGCGGCTGTCGTATATTGCTGTGCGATCGCCTGCACGATGAAGGCCAGTCCTGTACAAAAGATTGAGAGAAAGGCTACGCTGAGGAAGATGTGCGGCGAAGTCGGAAGATGTGGCTGCTCGAAGAGAAACGCAAGCACTAACATATACGCGCCCGTTACGCCCAACTGAAAACCCCCAGTTGGAAGGCGTTTACCTTCTCATGGGACACCGCTTTTCTGTTAAAATCAGATCGACAGCGTAAGCAACTGCACCCACAATGCAGAAAAAATCGCCTTTTAGATTACCCATATTAAAAGAAAAGTCATCTTTTAATGTCAGAAGCATAATTCCCACCAGACTCATGGTCACAGCGATGATGATTTTCTATGGGGCTTCTTTCTAAATAGGATCATTTCTAGCAGAGGTACAAAGATGACCGTCAAAGCGCATAAAAACCCCGAGTTCGACAATGTCGTATACTTTACGCCAAAAGTCGCACCCGAATAGACGAAAATCAGAACCGTGCCAATTAGAAAACTGTATTTCAGCATCGTCTTGTTGACAGTTGTCAGTTTTTATAGGCAAAAAAAATGCCTGCTACGAAGAATGCGCCTAAAAACCGGTGGGCATTGAGGGTAAAGGAATCCATATCTGCTAAAGATACGTCAATCAGATAGTAGGAAATCCCCCAGCAAAGGGTTACCACGATCAGCATCAAATCTGCTCTTAGCTGTGTCTTCATATTGTTCCTTTCGTTTCTATCTCAAATACTTGCAATAAACATTTCTAAGGCCAACTGACCGTCTAGCAGTCCAGTCTTGATATTTCGGTCTACTTCGTAGATACCAGACAAAAGTATGCTTCAGCTTTTCAACAGAATACTTACTGGCGTAAGGAATGAGCTTTTTAATTCGGTATTCACTGCTGCCCAGCTTCTTGTGCATTGCGGAAAGGTCTAAACCATCCTCTCTAAGCTGCCGGACAGAAAGCATCAGCTCAAACTGTGATACAATAGCGCCGATAATCGAAAATGGATCGCTGCCGGAGTGAAGCATGTTGTAGAGAATCTGGAATGCTTTATCCTTCTGATTGCTGCTGATTCCATCCAGCATATCAAAGACGAAAGGTATCCAAATCTCCGCTGACAGTCCGCTCTATATCCTGCTCTGTTACCTTGCTGCCGTCGCTGTGCGCGATGACCTTCTGAATGTCATTTTCAAAATTAAAAAGCCTGTAATCACTCTCTTTGTTAAAGTAGCCCGTCGCCTCAATGAGCATTTGGAGGCTCTTGCTGTAATTTCCTCGCCAGAAGTCTTAAATCGTTTCTTCGCAAAGGAAGAAAGCTCCGCCTTGTCAATCTTGTCGAAGTGATAGCATTGTGCCTTCTTCTTCAGCGCCGTCGGCAATATGGCAGAGGCTTTGATTTCCTCACTAGAAAAAATTAGAATCGTTTTGTCATTACTGCCAGCAGTATATTCTGCCAATTCCTTGATCTCTTCTTTGCTGTAGCCTTTAGCACTGTCGCTGGTAAGCGGTTTAAAGTTTCTCACCCACACCACCCTTCGCTCAGAGAACATGGAGAAGGTTTCACATGCTTCGATGACCTGACTGCAAGAGGCGTTTTCCTCATCAAGTATCACGTAATCCATGGAAAGAGTGGCAGGATTTACATATTTTTTAACCAGCGTATCGACAGCCCATTTTACCAGATACTGTTCAATGCCGTACATCAAAATCACCTGGTCAATATTACCGGTCTTCAGATTCTCAGAAAAGACTTTAAAGCTATGTTTTACTGGTTTTTGTACATACTGAAATTTTTCCTTTTCTATTTAATGCCGACTGCTCCCCGATTGGTCAGTCCTAAATACCATTATACCTTTTTTCGCAATTTTCAATGACCACATTGCTGGGATGACCGTAATTATTTTTGCCTACACTGATGACCGCCACGGAAGGCTTTACGGCATCTAAGAAAAGGTCGCTGGTACTGTAAGGGCTTCCGTGATGGGCAACCTTGAGGATATCAGATTTCAGGGTATCTGTGCCCTTATACTTCTCTACGAGAGCCTTTTCTCCTCTTCTGTAATATCTCCGGTAATCAAAACAGATACGCCATGATCCTGAATTTTTAAAAATCAGGCTGTTTAAATTCTCATCATCAATGTTGGGGTCTTGCTGCTGCGGCCAAAGAATATCAATCCACTGGGCATCGCCTAGCATAATCCGCTGCCCTGCTCTGCCTTTGGTCAAAACCTTTTTAACATCAAAGCATTCCGCCAATTGAGTCAGGCCCAGATAATGATCTGTATGCAGATGGGTTGCCGCAGCCAGCTGTACCTCGCCGATTCCATTTTTCAAAAGGTAAGGCTTTAAAGTCTTTTCTCCGATGTTATAGTTGATATTTCCACCGCCGTCAAAGAGCAGGTTTGCCGTCATCGCATTTTAGATGAATACAGTCTCCCCCTGTCCCACGTCAACAAAGATAATACTGGCCTGATCAAAGGAGTAAAACTTGCAAAAGGAAAAGATAACCATGGTAATCATAAAAACAGTTTGCGGAGCCAGCTCGTTAAAATCTTTTCGCTTGAAATAGATGCGAAAATGCTCTGAGGTTATTAAAAACACCAGTCCATAGAGCAGACATATTGTCCAAAGGGGCGGCGATACGATGTCAAAGGAAAACGCGCCTTCAGCTTCAAAGAAATGATTGACTTTTATTGCAAGAGTGCCCAAACCGCTGAGACAATCAGCCAACAGTGGAAAAGAGCCTGCCAGTGACAATAAACCACAGATATCCGGCAATTCCAATAGGAACTAAGAGAAATCATAAAAATCACTGGAATGTTACACAATATACCTATAAAAGAAATATAGTTGAAGTTATATATCATATAGGGCATCAAACCCAATTGGACTGAAACCATAACAGCCAATGTGCTGCCCAGCTTTTTCTCTAATAGAGGTGTAAAAAAAGGTCAGGGATAAAACTGCTAAAAAGACATTTGAAAACTGGCTCCCATGACTGCATAAGGATTGTCTGTGATAATAAACAGAGCCGCCGCTGCCAAAAAGCCGACGCTGTATCGTATCTGCGGTCCCACAAATTACCTAAAAAAGTGAGGGCAACAAAAAGATGGCTCTGGTTACAGATACTGACCAAAGAGTCGCCGTCCCGTACAAGGCAAGCAAGAGACAGAAAAAAAAGTGCAGTCAAAAGCGATTTCCTTCTACCGTTGCATTTCTTGTACAGGCCGTAGAGAATTCCTACATGGAGACCGCTGACAGCGAGAACATGAGCTGTGCCGTTATGTTGAAACTCTTTGTAGATATCTTCATCCAGACTGGCTGTATCCCCAAAGAGGAATACCTTTAATCAGTCCTTTTACCTCAGCGTCGATCTGCAGTCGTTCTATCATTTCCTCTCTATGGCTCAGAATAAACCGTTTGACTCTGTATGTAAGAGAGGGAGAATGCGATGTAACCTGGTAACGATTCATTACTGCTGTATAAAAAAATTTTCTTCGTTTTTAGGTAGAGGCCGTAGTCAAAGGTTCTTGGGTTTCCAGACGGTTTTGGTTTCTCCACAGCTGCAGTAAAGGTGATTTCACAGCCGGTCAAATCCCAGTGGTTCACCAAAGGACGATAATAAGAGCAGAGCAAAAGCTCTCCGCCTACATCGCAGCGCAGTTTATATTTTTCCTCATCTGAACGCTGCACTTCTACAACTGTGGCTGTCAGAGTGACGTTTTGCCCATACATTCCTGGAGATGTCCCTGTTCTTCTGCATGTTGAGCAGAAAGCATTAAGACACATCCTGTGCAGAACGAAAGCAGGAGGCACAGTAAAAATTTCTTTTGTTTTGAAATTTTACAAAGCGTGATGAACAGAATGAAAGCTGCAGCGGGCAGCGCCCACAGGATTCGCCGGTCAATCCATTCCATTGAAACGATGCCTGCAATCATTAGAATTGCAATAGATAATAGTTTTCTTCTCATTTTGTCCTCAATCGGACACCTAACTCATATTTACATATTATACCATTTATTAAAAAAGGTGCAACTTTTTCTTATAATTTTATGAAACTCGGAAATATCGGTTAACTTTAGTGGTGTATTATGGTATAATAGTTCCGTTCATCTTTCGGCGTTGCCGCAAGGTAGAACTATTGAATCATGTGCTCCGATTCTATTCGCAGCGGAATGCACATGGTATAATAGCCCCGTTCATCTTTCGGCGTTGCCGCAAGGTAGGAATACTAAGGAATTTTTTCTTTAGGGAAAGGATTACAACAATAAATGCGTAGCGATAAAAGAAAAATAAAAACAGATTTAGAAAGAGCAAGGAGACAGAGACATCCGTTGTCAGCGCAGACGGTACGGCCACTAAAAAGAGATACCGTCTGAATAAAAAACAGTTTTTAAATTCCTGCTTGCATTGATTCTCGTTATGATTATCGGCGTGGCTATTTTTGTAGGCGTGGTCATCGCACAGGCTCCAAAAATCGATACCGATAAAATCTATGATATCCTGACTGAGAGTACTATAATATACGATGATAACGGCAACGAAATTGACACCGTTTACACCGAAGCCAACAGAAGCAATGTAAAATATGACGATATTCCTAAAAACTTAATCAACGCCTTTGTTGCACTGGAGGACAAGACTTTTGGGATCACCACGGATTTAACTTCATCAGAATTTTTGGCGCCATCAAAGCTGCTGTTTTTCTCTGGCGGCGATGTCAGTGGTACCAGTACAATCACACAGCAGTTGGCGCGAAATTTGTTTCTTCGCGAAACTATGTTTGACCATTCAATCAAAAGAAAATCATCGAAGCATACTATACGATTATTCTTGAGAAAAATTTAACCAAAGAACAGATTATAGAAGCTTATCTGAACACGATTAACTTTGGCTACAACAGCAACGGCGTGCAAGCAGCCTCTCAGGCATATTTCTCAAAGGACGTCAAGGATCTGACCGTTGCTCAATGTGCAGCTCTTGCAGCACTGCCGCAGGCGCCGTCTCATTTTCAGCTGGTAGAAGTAGTCGGTAACGACGATGTTTCTACAAAGATCAGAACATCATTAAAAGGACATCTAACGGGACTTACATAGCAAACGATGCCAGTAAGGAACGTAGACTTACCTACCTGAAGTTGATGTTAGAGCAGAAATATATAACACAGGAGCAGTACGACAAGGCATCCAACAGACCTCTGAAGAAGATGCTCAATCCGGCCTATAACGGAGCCTCCACCGAAGCGGATTATTTTGCTGATTATGTCATCAAAGAAGTCATCAACGATCTGATGGAGAAAAAAGGCTGGGACTATGACAGAGCGTGGGAAAAGGTTTACAACGGCGGATTAAAAATTCACTCTACTATGGATTCGCAGGCACAGAAAGTCATCGAAAAAGAATTTGATAATGACGCCAACTTCCTAATGCAGTCATCAACACCGACGGCAACGGAAATGTCATCAATAAATACGGTCAGGTCGTCTTATATGACTATAACGATTATTTTGACGAACACGGAAACTTTACCTTTAGAACGGATGAAATCGTCAAGAGAAAAAGATGGCTCCATGATTATCCGTGCCAACAAGAGACTCAACGTCTACAATACAGAAGTCAATGGAGAAACCGATTACAGTATCGAGTTCAAGGATTTGTACGTATCAGAAAACGGCAGACCCTATTCCATCGCAGGCGGATACATCAATATACCACAGCAGTATAAGACCAAGAACAAAAAAAAAAAGGCAATATCATTATTTCTGCAGACTTCTTTAAAGACGAACAGTACAAAAGATTTCTTTATTTTTAACGATGACGGTACGGTAACCATTCCGGCCAAGTCTTACGAATTAAACCAAAAGTCATCCAGCCGCAGGCTGCCATGACTATCGTGGAAAACAGCACCGGCAACATCAAAGCAATGGTTGGCGGCAGAAAAACGACAGGAAGGATGCTCTTCAACAGAGCGACCAGTCCGCGGCAGCCAGGATCTTCCATCAAACCTTTGGGTGTTTATTCGGCGGCAATTCAGCAGAGCGCGGAAGAAAGCTGCCAGCGGTAAAAAGCATGCGTTCACTGACTTGGGAATCGACGAACAAGGAGCAGATCTATGGGGTAATTACCTGACGGCCGGTTCCATCGTTATCGATGAAAAAAACGACCATCAACGGCAGTGTCTGGCCTCAGAATGCCGGCGGCGGTTATTCTGGACCACAGACCATGCGGTCTGCACTGCAGCAGTCCATCAATACCTGTGCAGTCAAGATTTTCCTGCAGGTTGGCGCAAATTATTCTGCAGATTTAGTTAAGAAATTTGGCATTACCACCTTGGATACGGAGGGGTCTGTCAGCGATTTAAACCCGGCTGCTCTGGCTCTGGGCGGCATGACGAATGGTGTAACGACACTAGATATGGCTAGCGCTTATTCCGCCTTCCCTAACAACGGTACTCGGAAAGAGACCTCCTCTTATTCGGAGGTTCTCGATAGCAGCGGCAAAAAGCTATTGACCAATAAGAGTTCCAAAACGCACCGTGTTCTGGATTCAGGGGTCGCTTGGATTATGACAGATATGCTAAAATCAGTAGTTACCAGTGGACTGGGTTCACCAGCGTCTATTTCCGGCGTTCAGGCAGGCGGTAAGACTGGTACTACCGATGATGAATTTGATATCTGGTTTGACGGTTTTACACCTTCCTACTCTGCTTCTCTGTGGATTGGAAACGACCAGAACTTCCAGCTGACCAGCATGAGTTCCTATGCGGCCAGTCTATGGGGAAAAATCATGAATCAGATCAGCGGAGCAAAGAGCGGATCGTACAAGGGTGTACCATCAAATGTAATCTATACTGGTGGAGAATACTACATCAGCGGTACACAAGGCGGTGCAAAATCTCTCAAGAGTTTAGAAAAACCGTAACGATTTGTACGGAATCAGGTTATCTGGCTACGCCGGATTGTCCTCATACCGAGAAAAAGACTTACAAGACTTACGGTGACGGCGCAGAAGATGTACCAAAATACTACTGTAATATTCACAACAGCGATACAGACAAATATCCAATCAATCAAACGACAAAACAAAACCGAAAGATCCGGCGAAACCACCTGACGAAGAGGAACCGGAGGAGCCGGATAATCCTGATGATCCAGGCGGCGACGATAAACCGCCAGTGAATCCTGATGATCCTAACAATCCGGATGTACCGGATAACCCGGGAGGAGATACTGGCGATAAACCAGCAGCCTAAAAAGAATACGGATATTATAAGAGGGTGCCTAATGGCACCCTCATTTTTAGTTATGTAGGAAATATCGATGAAAGCGATATTGACGGAATATCAAAGTCCGTCATTTCAACGTTTTTTATATATCGGTATTTTCACATCAATAGAATTTATATCTATCATAATTCTGGTTACGGTATCTGGTCTTTGGGTCGCTTCCGCATCGATGCCGTATAAGATCAATGCCAATTGATGACCCTCTGCTAAAGTATGGTCTGGGAACCATATCAAAGCTGTAGTGGTATATTCTGCCCGGCTCAATTTCTTCTTTTGCGCCAGAGAGCAGATCTGTTCTGTGCGTTGAGCCAGCCACGTGAAATTACCTTAAATGCAGAAGGTTCTGCCTCGTAGCCGAAGGTGAATTCTCCATTTCCTGCCTCCACCTCTTCTGCAGTAATTCGTTTCTCCTCTCCTAAATCTACCAGCATGGCGCTCAAAATGGCGGTTGGCTTGTCAAGGCTTGCATCAAAGGAAACTTGCACCGCACCGGTGATACGAAGATCACCCTCCCCAGCTGCAATTGGATTCCAAAGAAACTTCAACCGATTCTGGTAAGCCGCTTCTTCACTGAGAACAAGCTCTTGCAGCCAGTCAGCCAGGTTGTCTTTTTTCCTTGTCATAGACCGTCAGTGACAGGTCGTCCACAACAAGCCCTGTCTCTGCTTCTGAATCAATGGGGGAAGGTTTCGTAAGACCAGCCAGCAGGCGGCCATGTGTCCGACGTCATCCAAAGCCCTTGATCCAAGTTGCTTTTCAACTAGGACTTTGCTTCCGCTTCAATGCCGTTATCAATTCCATAAAGATAGTGATCCAGCCACCTTTTCATGATATCTAAAGTGGATGAGCCTTTCAAATTATAGATATAAACGTGTTCTCCTGATGGAGCATCATCTTTCTCGGAATATCATATTTCTCCAGCGCTTTAAAGAATGGGATGCACTGGTTTGTCTTGACATTCCAATCGTTGATGCCGTGAATAATCAAAACCGATGCTTTGATATTGGAAACCAGATTTAAATAGTTTCGCTCGTCCCAAAAAACGGTTGTAATTGCCAGAGAGTCTGTCTTCCCCTCTTCCAGCTTATGCAGCGCACGACTGTAAGCCTCCTTGACCTTCGCGTAATCTTCCGGGTCCTTGGCTCTGCTGAAGCAATATTTAGCCAAAATATCCAAATCATCCCCCTGCCAGCCCAAGGCCGGCAAGTTGAGTCCGTTGCACCTGTAATAATCGTACCAATTACAGATTGCAGCCTCTGGAATAATCGTTTTCAGGCCGGAAACGCCAGTGGCCGCTACGCCGATACACATCGTACCCAGGTAGGATTTGGCTGACATGGCTACATTACCTGTACACCAGTCCGCTCTGACTTCGATGTTATCTGTCTTGTTAGTAAAAGCTCTACATCTGCCGCACAGCCAATCGATGACTGATTTAAAAGCGAGAATTTCTTCTCTGGAGCCTGTCAAGGTAAAGCCCTCTGAATCTCGTACCCAGGCCAGCACAAAACACAGAAGCGTAACCCCTCTGGTTAAAGTAGTCATAGACCTCCGAGATACACTCTAACTCCGGCTCTTGATTCGTCATGGCATGATCTGCAAAACCAACTGTCGTTCTGACCTGGGAAGGTCTGACTGCTCGAACCTCGCTGAAGTTAAATTTAATGTCTTCTTCCCGTATGTCTTGGTTCGGATAGACTTTGACCTCCCGGTTAACATCATGAGGAACATACCAGTCCTCATTGCAGCCCATCATGTATGGATTCGCCACATAAATCGCTGGTACCCTTGTACCCTGCATTGTCGTTTCCGGTCTTCTGATATAAACGGCAATGAGATCCAGTTTTCCGTCTCCATCTGTATCTACTGGTGTTTCAACATACACCTTCTCTAAAATACACGCTGTTTTTCCTTCTATATTACTCATAACTGCCCTTCTTAAACTGCTATTTTTTATCTTCTTAAGATATCTCATCCATATGCATACGAATACGACACCCAGAATCAACATTCCAATCAAAAACCCGAAATACTGTCTATATCCAGTCACGCCAGGATTTTGGTCGATGAAATTCCCGCCAATACAGAACAGAAGATTTCTGGCAGATAACCGACAGTTGAAATAACACCTGCCGCTGTTCCAGAATACTTTTCAGGAATTGCTCCTTCATCCATCATCGCCCACGTCATAGCGTAGTTCACGTTATAGAATACATAAATTACGATAAAGAGGATCGTGAAAGCCGTAATACTTCCGGCATGGGTTGGAAGCAGCAAAATGCCAAGGGTGCCTGCTGCCATGATGATAAAGGAAATCAACAGCATTCTGCCAGTACCGATTTTGTCCGTTACATATCCGCCGCCAACACTGCCAAAGAGGGAAAACCATCTCTTTAAGGCTGCCAATGTGGCCGCAAAAGTAACGGTAGCCCCTAGTATTCCAGTTGCATATGGTGTAAAATAGTAGAGGGATAGGGTGAAGACATAATTGCAGAATGTAACAATGCCAATGATCCAGACTGCAGGTAATTTTAGCACTTCCCCTATTCCTTTAAATGAAATCCTTTCACTGGCTTCGATTTTATCGTCTTTTACGGTCAAGAAAGCCAGAACCCCCATCAAAACAGTCAGCACTGAATAGAATATGATGACAAATTTCATTCCCTGTGCTTGATTATCCATTTGACCAGCGCCAATTCTAAAGGCCGCTACGGCTGCCATAGCCATCAGCGCTGCGCCGATTCCTCTGCCCCCTTCAAAGAAAACCAAAGGCTTTGCCTTGGTCGCCAGAACCAGACAGGATGCGAACCGCTTTGACGCATGCAGGCCAGAATGCGAACAGAGAGCTGATGCCCCAAAACGCATATAAAGCGACAAGGGCGGCGAAGTTCAGCGGCAGCAGATGGATGAACCCACCGATTCCCGTACCAATCAGAGAAACGGATAGAATAATTCTCGTAGAAAAACGATCTGCCACGATACCGCCGAATAAATAGGAAATCATACCGAACACCCCTAGGACGCTTCCAAAGATACCCATCTGTATGTTGGTAAGATGGTAAGTCTCTAAATAAACATCGTAATAATCAAAACGAAAATATGGCAAACCATAGATAATCGCCCCACCGAAGGCTACGATCAGAATTGCCAGAAAGTTCTTGGACATCGTTTCTCCCAGTCCAATCTTGCTAAGTATTTTACTCATTTGCTTTCTCCTTTAGATTTAATTTATATACTTCGGAATATTTCTTCCGCAAGTAGTCGATATAATATTGGGGGATTAAGAGGCTCCTTTGTAGCGGCCTCCATGAGCTGATCAAAAGAATAGACTGCTCCGTACTGAAAGATGTGTTCGGCAAGCCAGTGGTTAATCTGGTCAAAATGGCCGCCAGCCAGAGCACGTCGAAACTGCCGTATTCTCTCTCTATACTTGCTGTAAGCTGAGTCGCCGCGATATTGGAGACGAAATAGAGAGGAAAATAACCGATATAACCTGCCGCCCAGTGGATATCCTGCAATACGCCTTCCCTATCGTTTGTAGGTTTAATGCCCAGGTATTTCTCATATTTTTCATTCCAAAGCGCTGGCAAATCGCAGACTTTAATTCGTCCGTTTATCAAATCCTTTTCCAGTTCATAGCGAATGATGATATGGAGCGTATAGGTCAGTTCGTCCGCATCCAAGCGAATCAAAGATGGCTGCAGTCGATTTACATCTTCGTAAATATCCTGAAGGCTTGCCATTTCCAGTTCGGAATGAGTCTCTTTAATTTTGGGTGAAAGTAAGACCAAAAGCCTTTGTTACGGCCAATAACGTTCTCATACAGCCTGCCAACAGCCTCTTCTAAAGCAAAGGAGGAAGCTTCTGCTAAAAAGGTTCCCAGCAGTTCCTTGCTGATGGACTGCTGATAAATACCTCTTCCGCCCTCATGAAGCACATTAAAAATACCCGCTTTTTATATCCTCCTTATGGTAGGAGTTGACAATTCTCACATCGGCAGGGGAATTTGCTGCAAAATCGTCGGATGCGCTCCAATATCCACCCTGCCTGCACTAAATCGAAATCCCTAACTCTGACAACATGGATTTCCATAAGGCCTGCTGCCTGCTGCCTCAATCGGCGGCAGCTTAACTGGTTTCCTTCGAAAGTCGCTTTTCTGTATTTCCCTATTAAATCCGATAAGAAAGCTTTTCATTTCCGCTGTGAGCGCGTCGACTTTTCTTACAGTCAGATTCTCTTCGTGATAACCCAGCAGTGCGTCATAAGGATCTTCTTCGTACCCCCAGTACTCGGCAAAACGGATAAAGGTTTCCACAATTGCTTCCAAATAGGGTTGAAAGATTTTAAAATCGGAAGCGTCCTTAGCCTCCTCCCAAACTTGCTCGGCAACGGCAATCAATTCAATGTAAGCCTGGTATTCTTCTTCTGGAATCTTGCTCACATAGACGGAATTTCTCTTAATTCTTTTGACCATGGATTCTGTTACAACATCATTTTCTTTATGTCCGTCAAAAAAATTTGAGGAGATCGTTAAATTGATTACTGGCTAGAGCTGATACTGTTCGCTAGCCATAAAAGACATGACTTTACTCCTGTATTCAATGCCATCCTTGGGCATATAAGTAATCTTATCCCAGTAGACCAGAGAGTTCATGGTGTACTTGATGTATTCAATTTTACTGATTAGTTCCTTAAATTCTCTTAAATTTGCTTCGTAATTCACGTGCCTGTCTCCCGCCTAATCGCTATTTTAAATTATACTGCGTAAAGAAAGGATGCAGTGTGTTGCCGCTGAAATCCTTTTTACCAATAGTTCTTCTATTGATAAAGCTTCCTGCTCTGTCTTTTTGCGCTGTTTAACAATTGTCTCATTCTCAATCTGTTCCAAAAGTGCCAACAGAATTTTCGCCTCGTTTCGATTTTGAAGGTTGAACTTATGGCTTCTCACTGTAGCTGCGCTGATTCCCATTTCTTCACAAATCTGTTTATTATCCTTTTCCAGATACATTCCCGTAAGCACATCTTTCTGAATTTCGGATAGACCGTTGACCTGCTTGTCCAAGTCCAACAGTCCGTGAAAACACCGCCATGTCTATCAAAAATATGCTCTTTCACTGCTCTTTCTGCAGTTACCGTTCTGCCCGGGAGCGATACACAATTCCCTCCTCGTATACTTCGCCGCAGAAAATACACGTACATGACTCTTCTTGTGGTGATTGGATATATCCAAGGGTTAATTCTTCTACTGTCAGCTCTTTAAATTCCATAGCATCTCCATTTTTCAAACAAAATCGCATATTGTTTATTAATATCTAAACTTTAACACATTTCATTTGAATTATCAATATATAATATGCAGATTTCCAGTATTTTAGAGCAAAGCCGCGCATCTGGCTGCTGTTCTTTTAATCACTTTTCACGACAAAATAAAAAGCAAAAAATTTACCTTTCACAGGAAATTTTTTGCTTTCGGTTTAGATGCAGAATGAAAAGTCACTCCCCAGTGCATCCGTCCATTCTTTCTTTGAATTCTTGTACTCTTTTTCTATGTCCTCTGCGCCAAAGACTGCAGAGCCTGCTACGAAGATATCACATCCGGCGTCAGCCACATCTCTGATATTATCCAGCGTAATACCGCCGTCTATTTCAATGACGAAATCATATCCCTTTTGCTTTCTCAGTTGATCTAACTGTCTGATTTTTCCAAAGCAGATGGAATAAATTTTGACCGCCAAAGCCGGGGTTTACTGACATCACTAAAATTAAGTCAGTCTCTGCTAATACCCACTCCAAAGCAGACACTGGAGTTGCAGGATTAATCGCTACGCCGCACTTAACTCCTTTTGATTTTATATTTTGCAGTGTACGGTGCAGATGTACACATGCTTCTTGATGTACAACGATATAGGCCGTCTTCTCTGTGATAAAATTATCCAGATAATCATCTGGCCTTTCAATCATCAGATGGACATCATAAGGACTGATATGACACTTGTTCAGAGACTTCATCACAGCAGCGCCGAAACTGATGTTGGGTACAAAGTGACCGTCCATGACATCCACATGGACATAATCGGCGCCTGCCCTGCTGATCAGTTCAACCTGTTCACCCAATCGGGAGAAGTCGGCTGACAGTATCGATGGTGCTAATTTCTTCATAATCTATTCTCCATTCGCTGCTAATACCTTTTTCTTTTCTTGACTTCTTCTAAATTTGCAAGGTAAGATTCATATCTCGCTCTGTGGATGCGTCCTCCAGCCACTGCCTCCAGGACTTTGCATCCCGGTTCTTTCAAATGTCTGCAGTCATCGAACTTGCATTGACCTTTGTAAGCAGCAATCTCAGGGTAATAATCGGCTAGCTCTTCCGCTTCTGCTTCCAAAATATCAAAAGATGTAAAACCCGGTGTATCGAACACCATACCGCCACCCAGGGCTTCAAATATTTCTACATGTCTGGTCGTATGCCTTCCTCTGTCCGTCTTCTGGCTCACGGTACCTGTCTCCATGTTGGCTCCTGGAATAATCAGATTGGTAATCGTCGACTTGCCGACACCAGAAGGTCCTGCAAAAAGCTACTTTTTTGCCTTCGATATAACGTAGAGCTGACTATACCCTTTCCAGTTTTTCCACTCGCACAGATGACGGGATAAACATCTCTATAAATATCTTGTATTTTTTCAATTCTGCCTCGAGACCAGGTCGCATTTGTTAATACAGATGAATCGGTTCTATGTCGCTTTGCTCCGCCATAATTAGAAACTTATCGATGACCGTAAAATTGGGTTTCGGTTTTGCAGCCGCAAAGACTACGATAAAATTGTCTACGTTTGCAATTGGCGGTCTGACAAAGTGATTTTTTCGGTTCTCAATGGAATTGATAACTTCATCGCCATCCGGCAGGACTTCGATGTCGTTATCACCTACGGCGAGAGTGATGCCCTCTTTTTAAAAAAAAATTCCCCGCCCTTTTGCCTGAAGAAGACCAATCGCGGTTTTTACATAGTAAAAAACCGCCGATTCTTTGATAATCAATCCTTTCATGCTTTGTTACCGTTAACCCTCATCTCCGCTAGCGTTTGCATCGTCACCGCCGTCGTCAGGATCGTCAGGATCATCTGGGTCATCTGGTGGTTTAACAACTGGGGCCCCTTTGCTGATGGTAATAGTAATGGTTGCCCCTTCCTTCACTTCAGTACCTGGGGAAGGGTCTTGTTTAAATACCGTATTCTTATCATAAACTTCGCTGTCCTCGTAGACTGGGTTTACTACAAATCCTGCATCTTCCAGTTTTTTTGTAGCTTCCGCTACAGTCAGTCCAGTAACTGATGGAACTCTTATTTTATCCGTCCCTTTGCTGACAACAATATTTACTGCCGTTCCTGCTTCTACTTCTTCATTTTGACCTGGATTTTGACCGATAATAGTACCTTTTTCTGTTTCACTGTCATCATATGATACGCCGCCTAATTTCAACCCTTTACTTTCTAAAGCGCTTCAATTCTCGATTCATCATACGTCTCTCCGTAGAGGTTCGGAACAACTACCTTTTCTTTACCCGAACTAATCCTAACGGTAATGGTGTCGCCTTTTTCAACTTTTTCGCCTTTCTCTGGCGTCTGATTCGCAATCTTACCTTCTTCTACCTCGTCACTAGGAATGTCCTCGCCCTCTCTATCTTCAGCCCCATTTCTTTCAGTTCTGCTTGCCTCTTCATAAGTTTTATCAATTAGGTTTGGCGCTTTGAGACCACCGCCGATGATGCCCAAGGCGTATAAAACGCCGAAAACTGCCGCAATGACCACTGCTGCGCCGACAACAGAAGCAATAATCATCTTTTTCTTATTCTTATTCCCCTGCTTTACCTTGCTCGGCTTCGCTTTTACCTTCTTTGCAGGCTTTTCTTTGGATTTTGGCAATACATCTTCAACTTCTTTGCGCCGATTCATCTCCTGAAATTCTTCAACGTCAGAGCTGCAAAAACAGAATTTCCTACCATCTTTGTCACAAACTCTATATTGTCCAGGTCTTCCAAAAACTCGTCTGCCGACTTGTAGCGGTTGGACTGATATTTGTCCGTAGCTTTCATAACCAGCTTTTCAAGGGCAGGCGGAATGCCGGGAACCAATTCAGACGGCGGCGTAATCTCATCGTTAATGTGCATCAACGCTACTTGTACTGGATTATCTCCGTCAAAAGGTACCTGACCTGTCAGCATCTCGTATAGAACGATGCCCAAGGAGTAAATATCAGAGCGCTCGTCCACGTAGGCGCCTCTGGCCCGTTCTGGAGAAGTAGTGGACAGAACCGATAACCTTGCTGGTTTCCGTAACCAGCGTCGAATCACTGACAGCCTTAGCAATACCAAAATCGGCCAACTTGGCCATGCCATCTTTGGTAATCATGATATTATGTGGTTTTTACATCTCTGTGAATAATATGGTTGCGATGGGCTACGCTCAGAGCGGAAGGCGACTTGTTTAATCAGCTCTATAGAGGTTTTGTAATCCATAGGAGCCCGTTCCTGGATGATATCACTGAGCGGACGACCGTCAATTAACTCCATGACGATGAAATGTATATTTCCTTCTTTGCCGACATCGTAAACACTGACGATATTCGGATGCTGCAATCCCGCTGCTGCTTGAGACTCACGTTTAAAATTTTCTACAAACTGTGCGTCTTTTGTAAACTCAGGACGCAGAATTTTGATAGCTACATATCGATTGAGCAGTCTGCATCTAGCCTTATAGACTACCGCCATGCCGCCTTCGCCGATTTTTTCAATTAACTCATATCTTCCTGCAAGTAATTTACTCATTTGACATCTTCCTCCGTAACTTTCAAGACTACCATAGTAATGTTATCACTGCCTCCGTTTATATTTGCCATCTCTACCAGTTCATTACAAATGTCGGTCATGGATTTTTCTTGTTTGAGTGCTGCGACCAGTTGATCTTCTCCCACTTCTCCATAGAGACCATCAGTACAAATCAGTACGATGTCATCTACCTGGATGGGCAGGGAGAAGAAATCCGCATCGACTGTATAATCTGCGCCTACAGCCCTCGTTATCATATTCTTGTTTTCATGATTGATCGCTTCGTCTTCAGAAATAAGGCCTGCTTTCAGCAGTGTATTTACATAAGTATGGTCTTCTGTTATCTGCAACAGAACGCCGTCACGGAATACATATGCTCTGTTGTCGCCTACATTTACTATGTAAATGGTGTCATTTTGGACATATGCACATACCACTGTCGTCGCCATGCCCTTGTTCGACTCAAAGCGCTGAGATAATTCCAGAACTTTAAAGTTAGCATTTTTCATGCAGTCTTCAAAGTACTCCTGAACCTTTTCCACCGATTGAATTTCATTCAAAGGATGCGTTTCAACATAATTTGCAATTTCATTTACTGCAGTCCTGCTGGCTATTTCCCCCGAATTATTTCCACCGACTCCATCTGCGACGATGAAGACTTTATCTTTCTTCATAACAAAGCAAGCATCTTCATTATTACTGCGTCTCAGTCCTTTGTCAGTTTTGAAGCCAACCTCCATTTAAATCTCCTTTCAGCTGCCGCGTCTTCTTCATCTTGCAGATGAAAAACCATCAGTTTCGTCTACCCCAGGTAAAAGCTGTCTGCTTTAACCAGTTCAATTCTTTATGTTTGCGCAGAAACTTGCTTACAACTTCTGCATTTTCAATCTTGTTTACAGTACATGTACTATAGAGCAAAAACCCTCTTTCTATATTCATACTTGCGTTCTCCAATATGTTCAACTGTTTTTCTGCCAGTTCCCTGCCTCATCTTCGATCTCTCGATACTTAATTTCTGGTTTTCTCCTGATTACGCCGAGTCCGGAGCAAGGTCCGTCGACGAGAACTCTGTCTGCTGACTGAATCAGTTCTTCGCATAAAACCGTGCCGTCCTGCTCACCCGTCTCAATAATAGAAATTCCCTAATCGCTGTGCTTCTTTTTTCAGAAGCTCCAGCTTGTGATCGTATATGTCAAAGGCCAAAACGCGGCCTGTATTTGCCATTATTTCAGAAATAGCCAAGGTCTTGCCGCCTGGCGCAGCACAGACGTCGATAATCGTTTCTCCGCTCTTTTGGCGCCAAAATCTCTGCGGCCAGCATTGAGGATTCGTCCTGCACCGAGAAAAGACCATTTTCAAATTCTTCTGTATCCAGAAGCCCGCTGCCTTTACGAAAAGAGCTCTTTCACTGAGCCGACCGTGTTCCACCTGAAAGCCTTTTTCTCGCAATTTTCTGCCAGATCTTTTCGGCTTATCTTCAGACGGTTTACTCTGATCGAGACCTGTGGTTTACTATTGATGCAGCAAGGAGCTCCTGCTTTTTTCTAAACCGTATTGTTCACTCAAAGTTTCACAATCCATTCTGCAAAGGAATATTTCAAAGACAGATATTCGATTGGATCTGTATCATAATCCGGCATTTCAAGCTGATCTTTTTCTTCTTATATCCGCGTAAAACCCCATTGACAAATCCATCTCTGCCCGGAACCAGCCTTCTAGCCATCTTCACAATCTCGTTCACTGCTGCATAGTCGGGAACAGAGTCCATGAAAATAAGCTGGTAAAGTCCCATACGCAGCAAGGTCAAGGTCTGTTTTTCAGACCTTTGAGTCCTTTCGGTATCAACTGCTGCAAAATATGGTCAAGATACACTTGTTTTCAATGACGCTGTAAACAAGCTCCCTGACAAATGCGGGAGAATCCGGCTTCAGTTCGCCAATCTGCTTATTCAGCTCAATGTTTGAATGTTCTGATTGATCTCCATTTCTAAAGTGTGTTATGTTTGTTTTCCCGGTTGACATCCATACTCAATCACTTTACCTCTTATAGCCAGGATACGCAGTAAAGTTTGTTACCGCAACAGCCAATGCCGCTATATAGGTCATTGCTGCCGCCCGCAGAACTTTCTTTGATCCAACTATATCCTCCGGTGCAACCAACGCTAATTGTTCCATCTGCACAATTGCCCTGTGACTCGCATTAAACCCACTGGCAGTGTAATCAGATGGAATACGATGATGGCGATAAACGCAATCACTCCTATGTTGAACAGCATGTTTCCCAATAACTCATCTCGAAAGTGCCTGCTGCTAAAAGGACAATGCCGATGAGCAAAAGCGGCTATGTGAGCTTTGATGCGAAATTCAACCACGGGCACAATGCCGTTTTGATTTTTAGAGGAATATAACCCTTGCGTGCTGTATGGCATGACCTGCCTCGTGACAGGCTACACTGACAGCGCTGACGGAATTAACGCCATATACATCCTCCGAAAGGCTTAAGACTTTTGTTCTAGGATCATAATTATCTGTCAGGCTTCCCTGATCTGCCTGACTGCCACATCTCGAAGGCCGTTTTCGTCAAGGACTCTCCTTGCAGCCTCAGCCCCTGTCATATTCCGTCCATTTCTAACCTTTCCGTACCTGCTAAAATTACTTTTTACCATTCCCTGCGCAGCCATTGCAAAATCATCGCTGGAATCAGTATAATGATACTTGTATCATAGTAAAAAAACATTTCAATTACCCCCTATTGGAGTTGCCCCAATTTACAAAAAACAAATTGCTGAAAACTCCCTTATACCTATTTTATCCTAATAATGTATTTTTTCAATCTTATTGCCCCTTAAATAAGATTTTACGTCTACTCTTTTTTTTACCTGGAAGCTGAATCTCCGTGGCGCGCAGCAGGATGCCTCCGCAACAGATGTCAATGCCTGCATCAGATACGCCTACAATTGTGCCGTATTCTGCATCCGACTGTTGCGTTAGGCACTCTGCCCGCCAAATTTTCATCTGCTGATCTCCGTACTGACAATAAGCGCCAGGCCAAGGATCAAAGGCTCTGATTTGTCTTTCAATTTCTGTCGGCGTCTTATGAAAGTCTATTTTCCCATCCTGTTTTGCAATCATCCCTGCATATGTGGATAAGCGATCATCCTGTTTTTCTGGTCTGATTGCTCCCGATTCAATTTTCGGCAGGGTCTCTATTAGAAGGTCCGCTCCTAATTGAGCCAATTCATCGTGAAGCTGTTCGCAGTTTTTTGCTCCACTGCAGTTTCCACCTTACTGAGCATGTCGCCAGTGTCAAGGCCTTCGCTCATCTGCATGATGGTTACGCCAGTCTTTTCCTCCCCTTGAAGAATTGCATGCTGTATAGGAGAAGCACCCCGCAGCTTCGGCAGCAGTGATGCATGAACATTGATGCAGCCGAACTTAGGAGTTCCAGCACTTCTCTTTGTATAATCTGGCCATAAGCTACGACTACGATGACATCAGGTGCATAGTCTTTCAAAAGTGCTACCGTCTGCGCGTCTTTTTAATTTTTTCCGGCTGCAATACCGCTATTTTATGAGCAAGAGCCAGTTCTTTTTACTGGTGTAAATTGAACTTTTTTTTCCCCTGTTCTTCGCTTTATCCGGCTGGGTAATCACATAACCGACCTCATAGCCAGCTTTGATGATGCCCTCCAGAACGGGAACTGCAAAGTCTGGGGTTCCCATAAATACGATTTTCATTCCTCTGTAATCTCCTCTGGTTCTCTGACATTTGTCGCTTTATCTGTATATAAAATACCATCCAAATGATCATATTCGTGGCACATGACCACTGCGTCCCATCCTTCAAAGTCATAGACTTGTTCATTGCCATCTAAATCTAAGGCTTTGATTTTAATGCGCTCTGGTCTTTCCACAGTTCCAATCAGCCCCGGCACACTGAGACACGCTTCATCTCCCACCTGGGAACCTTCCTTCTCCAAAATGACCGGATTGACCATATAATAAACTCTGTCGGGTTCTGGTTCCGCAACGAACATTCTTCTCATGACACCGACCTGCGGTCCCTGCGATTCCACATCCCATTTCCGCTCTCATGGTCTCCCTCATATCCTCCAGAGTGGTACGGATTCTATCAGTAACTTCTGTCACTTCTCTACAATGTTTCTCAGTATTTCATCGCCTTCTAATACAACATTTCTAATTGCCATTCTTTTTTCTCTCCTATTCTAAAACGTACTATATGGATTCACATCTATTATCATGCTGCACCTGCACTTTTGTCCGGTCAACATTTCACCGAAAGTATCGATATAATAGATATATTTATTTCTAAAACCTTTTGGGCATTTAATCAGGATATAATATCGGAAGCTCTCTTTTTCCCTTAAAATTTGTGGAGAGCTTTGGTGCGAAGATGTTTTCTCCCTTGCCTTCAATTTTGCATCTTATCAGATATTCTTTACATTTTTCTGCCGTTTCAATCGCTTCAGTTTCATCCTCACTCGTAAATTCTACTAAAATCAGATCTGAAAAAAGGCGGATAGTCCATAAATTCCCTAATTTTTATTTCCATATCAAAGAATTTTTTGTAATCGTGTTCTGCCGCCGTCGTCAGAGCGAAGTTGTCAGGTGTATAAGATTGGACAATGACAAGTCCTTCTTCTCCGCCACGCCCTGCCCGGCCGGCCACCTGGGTTACCAACTGGAAGGTTCGTTCCGTAGATCGGTAATCCGGTACATTGAGACTGACATCGGCAGAGACGACGCCCACCAGTCCTACATTCTTAAAAATCCAGACCTTTTGCTACCAGCTGTGTTCCAATCAGGATGTCTGTCCTTCCCTTTGAAAAATTGCCGATAATTCTGTTAATCTCTCGATTATTCTTAGCAGTGTCCAAATCCAGCCGCTCGATATTTTTTGTCAGGAAACAGTTCTCTGGTAAATTCCTCTACCTTTTCCGTACCGGTTCCAAAATATTTGATATAGTGGCTGCCGCAGGTGGGACAACTGTCAGGTACGCGAAACTTTTTCTGCCGCAGTAATGACAAATTCCTGCATTTTCCCGCTTATGGTAGGTCAGAGAAATGCCGCACTGGGGACACTGCAAGACCTCTCCGCATTCGCGGCAGGAAATAAAAAGTGGAATATCTCTCCTATTTAAAAGAGGATTATCTGCTTTCCTTTTTCCAATGCTTCCACTGACTTCGGTATAGTCTATCACTAAAAATAGTGCGGTTTCCAGCTTTCAGTTCCTCACGCATATCTACCAGCTCCACCTTTGGCAGCGGCGTATTGTTATAACGCTGTTTCAATTCTATGAGATGGTAGATGCCTTCTCTGGCTCTCTGATAGGAGACAACCGACGGCGTCGCGCTGCCTAAAATCAAAAATACCGTCAAAATACATCAGCCTCTTCAGTGCGATATCTACGGTATCATACTTGGGCGTCATATCCGATTTATAGGTCGCCTCATGCTCCTCGTCTAAAATGATGACGCCGATATTGTCTAAGGGAGCAAAGACACCAAGCCGGGCGCCGATTACAATCTTCGCCTGACCTTTTTCTAATTCGCATCCATTCGTCAAAGCGCTCTCTTTTCGTCAATTTGCTGTGAAGAACTGCGATGTTCTCTTTGCCAAAACGTGCGATAAACCGGTCTGTAATCTGCTTCGTCAGTGCGATTTCCGGTACTAACATTATTGCAGTCTTACCAGCCGCAATCACTTCAGCGATAGTCTGCATATAGACTTCCGTTTTGCCGCTGCTGGTAACTCCGTGAATTAAAAGTTTTCCTGTCGTCCCTCTTGGACGGCCTGCCTGATCTGGGCTAAAGCCATCGCCTGTTCGTCCGTTAACTGTTTTATAATCTGTGGTTCCCGGCCACATCCTTGTATGGCTCTTTTTCTTTGCCTTCTTTAGCCGGCTTGCCATTTGGCGCAAAACATTTGACGGCATCCAGGTACTTGATACCATAACGGCGTTTCATCCAGATGCAGGTATCCATAATCTCGCTGGTCAGTGAAATATTCCCATCGAGAGACTCAATTTCTTTGATAATGGCCGGATCACACTCCGGAACCACGTCATCTTGAAATACATAAGCGGACTTCAACTTATTGCCTCGGTTAAAGGGGACTTTCACAATATCCCCTTTCTTCACATCCAGTGAAGTTCCATAAGTATAGTAGGTGTCGGTATGCCTGCTGTTATTGTCAATTACTACATTTATGTATTTCATATTCCTCCGTCCTGCAGCCTAGAGCAGGAAAATATTGTGCTTCTTGCAATCGTTTATCATTTTGTCTGACCATACCGACGCCTGTACTTCTCCGATATGTGCTTTTCTGAGGAAAAACATACAGAGTCTGCTCTGTCCGATACCGCCGCCTATGGAATACGGCAGTTCGTCGTTTAAAATGGCTTGATGGAAAGATTGTGTTCTTCTGTCGTCGGCGCCTGCAAGAGTCAACTGTCTATCCATCGCTTCTGCATCGACGCGGATGCCCATAGAGGAAACTTCAAAAGCTTTTTTCCAGAACGTCATTCCACAGGATGATATCTCCGTTTAACTCCCAATCGTCGTAGTCAGGTGATCTGTCATCGTGCTTTTGGCCTGATTTTAGTACGCCTCCAATTTTCTCGATAAAAACGGCGCCATGAGCCTGACAGATCAAATCTCTCTCTCTCTTTGTCGGTTTTGTTGGGATATAGATCTTCTAATTCCTGCGTGGTGATAAAGTAGATTTCATTGGGAATCTCTGTTTGAAGATCTCGGTACAGCCTGTTGACATAATCCCCAGGTTTTTAATTGCATTATATATGGTGGTCACTGTTTCATGTAAATATTCTGTGTTTCTTTGGTCTTTTGTAATGACTTTTTCCCAGTCCCACTGATCCACATAGACGGAGTGCAGATTATCCAGTTCTTCATCCCGTCTGATGGCGTTCATGTCTGTGTAGATACCGTGTCCAGGTTTAATTCCATACTTTCCAAGAGCCATGCGTTTCCATTTTGCCAGCGACTGAACGATTTCCACTTCTCTTTCGTCCAATCCCTTTAATGTAAAGTTCACTCTTCTTTCAATCCCGCTCAAGTTATCGTTGAGTCCCGTCTTAGGATCAACGAAAAGCGGTGCAGATACTCTGCGCAGGTTTTAAACCATATGCCAGCTCTTGCTGGAAATAGTCCTTGATTTTTTTGATCGCCCTCTGGGTCTCCAGGAGCTGATCACAGGGGTATACTCTTTTGGTGTAATTAATTCTGACATGTGCTGTTCTCCTTTATATGACATTATCTTTTCGAGTATTCACATCCGCAGTAGTTTTGCCTATAGAGGCCATATTCCTTTGACAACTGTATGCTTCTTTGAAAACCCCTTTCTTTTTTAAAATCTATATCAAGAAATTCTACACTATATTCTTGTGCGAACTCTTTTCCTAATTGTGAAATTAACGTGTAGTTTTTGTGGGGACTGACTGTAAGTGTGGTGGCAAAGAGGCCAAAACCTAAATTCTTAGCTGTTTTTTGCAGTTTTCGCCAGCCGCATCCTGAAACAAATCGTACAGCGTTTGCCGCCCTCAGGTTCATTACTGCAGCCGTCAGTCAATTGATAATAGACGTCTGGCTCGTACTCTCCTTCTAAAAAATGTATTTTGTGTTTGCCGCCTAAATGCAGATTGAAATTCTCTATGAATTTCACCTGGTTAGCTTTTTCTTTTTTCGTACTCCTTTGAATCAGTAATGCAAGGATTATAAAAAAAATACGGTAATTTCGTAATCCGGCGCCAATCGCTCTATGACCGATGTGCTGCATGGTCCACAGCAAGGCTGTGCAGCAATAGTGCAGGTTTCATCACTTCTTCCCCTGCTCCAGCAATCTCTGCCAGTGTTCTGTTTCTTTGTCCTACTTCACATTGACAATTCCACGGAGTGGTGGACTTCTTCGCCATATTTTTCTGTCTCCTTTGCGCAAAATTATTTTTGTTACAGAGCGAAGTCCGCCGCCTCTTTATGGCGCGGGGCATCCAGCATCTGTTATAACACTTTATTATACACCATATACAGCAACATGCGCAATATTCTATTTTAGTAAAAAGCGCTGCGAGATACCTGTTTTTCAACGTTAATTAGAGATAGAAATTTTTCGTTCTTAGCGGATAATACGAAACTTTAGGTTGACAAAGGGACACTTGCTCTGCCCCAATTTCGAGGCAGATGAACCGCGCATACTGGACGTATGCAAAGTGAAGATAACGATGAATGTAGGGCAAACACACGTTTTGCAA
>VOFH01001257.1_pt1 | contig 54000 bp, 92 predicted proteins | sample 5384091 | NCBI WGS metagenome assembly VOFH01 (sample SAMN12384727, study PRJNA508395) | human gut metagenome | isolation source: healthy gut G | host: Homo sapiens
AAATACACCTTCTGATCAAGTTCCAGAGCACAGCCAGACCAGCAGCCTCCTCCATCGCATTTTGTCAACAGGTGCCAATGCAATCGGAAGGTCTTCCCAGTCCACCAGGTTTCACTGACTGCATGCCCCCAATACATCTTATAATCCCTGGTTCTGATACATATGGCATATGCTGGTAAAATAAATGGTATTTTCCACCCAGAACGGAAAAACCATTGGGATCGTTGCACCAGCCAGCCGGAACCTCAAAATGATACTTTTGTCTCAACGGATTATTCTTAATTTCTTCATGCCACTCCATAACATAGGCAGTCGCCCTCGCAGCTTCTTCTATATTCTTATTTACATTGCCCATTTTTATTCTGTAATCCTTTCTTATCCTTTTATCCCCGACTGGGCGATACCCTGTACATAATACTTCTGGAAGAAAATAAACATAACTATCACCGTAAGCGTGCTTAATGTCAACGCCGCAAAAATTGGTCCATAGTGAACCGGAGGGGCCGTAAACAAAGTTTGAAGTCCCAGCTGCACGGTCTTTTGTCCTGTCGTCGGTAACCAGAACCGGCCACAAAAAGTCTCCCCAGTGTTCGATAAACTGCAGAATCAACACGGTCGCATACACCGGGAACGATAATGGAAGCACAATCTTAAAAAATGCCTTTAATGGAGACGCTCCATCAATATATCTGCCTCAGAAGTGAATCCGGAATATCCACGAAAAACTGACGAAACAGAAAGATACTGAAGCAGTTGGCCGTAAACGGCGCTATAAGTGCAGAAAAAGTGTTCAGCATCTTGAACTTAAAATCATAAAGTACAACGGCAGAATAATACTTTCCAGCGGAATAATAATAAGTGCTACAATCAAGCTGAACAAAAAATCACGCCCCCTGAATTGAAGTTTTGCAAGAGCAAAAACCGCACATGGAATTGACGATTAATCCCAATGCAATCATAATCGTAACATAATAAAGGCTGTTAAGCATTGTTCTCACGATCTCCCCTTTCTCCAGGATAGACCGGTAATTATCGAGGCTCCGCTAATGGGCAGAAATGCCCTCACGGAAGTCATATCTGCAAATATGTTGACCTCAGGTTTTACTGATGATACCACCATCCATACAAGCGGAGCCAGGAACACGACGGCAAGAAAAAATGTTGAGTGTATACATCAGTATTCGGTTAAGCAGTCTGCTTTTTTTAATTCCCACTCTCGTTCCTCCTCTCAGTCCCGTTCAATTAAAAGACGTTTAAGCGCCATGGACACCAATACCACAATCAGGAAAAAGACTACTGCCATGGCAGATGCGTAGCCAGCCTTCTTATATTGAAAGCCCTGCTGGTAAATATAATACACCAACGTCCTTGTGCTGTTCTGAGGCCCTCCAAAGGTCATAATATAAGGCTGTGTAAATACCTTAAATGCCTGAATCGTTACGTAAACCACAATAAATGAGATCACATTTCTTAATCCTGGAAGAGTAATGTAGAAGAACTTCTTCACGGAATTGGCCCCGTCGATGGCCGCCGCCTCATAAAAAGTTCCTGCGATATTCCATTTAATCCTGCAATAAAGATGATCATCTGATAGCCAACTCCCTGCCAGATTGACATGACCAGAATAGAATTCATTGCCTGGTCAGCGCTTCGTAAAAAGCGCTGACTAGGCAGTATCCAACCATGTTCAGAATTGCGTTAAACAGACCGTCATTCGGGTTGTATAAACATACCCATAAAATGGATACCACGGTTAATGATGAGATTACAGGAGCAAAATAAGCGGTTCTGAAAAACGTCCGTCCAACTATTTTTCGATTTACTAAAATAGCCAGACCCATAGCGATTACCGCTTCAACCGGCACAATTACTACTGTAAAATAAAAAGTATTTCGTAAACATTTAAAAACAGTTCATCCGAGAGCAATGAAGCGTAATTATCCACTCCCACCATCTCCATACGGTCTGGTGCCAGGACGTAAAAAGTCTGTAAAGCTAAACCCCAAAGCCATAAATGCAGGTATAATAAGAAATAGCAAGAGTAATATTAGCGCCGGTGCTACAAATATATAGGCTGTATTTCTCTGTCTCCTGGAATAGCTGGATTTCATTTTTCTAAAATTTGCCTCACCCATTTCGCCAGGCTTCCTCCCTTCCCATATTATTTACTTTGCATACGTTGCTTCCCACTCTTTTATCAGAAGGAGTTTGCAATATCATCAAGAGAAGTCTTCACATCAGCACCTAACAGAATGTCGTAAAAACGCTTCCTGAGAATTTCTGTGTAAAGATTGGATAGTTTGGTGTAGCCGGACGTGCATGACCTTCTTCAAATAAAGTTTCCTTTATGATCTTATTCGGTCCATCATCATAAATATCGAGTAAATCATACGCAGAATACCGCACTGACGGATAAGCAGGTCCATCTACGGTAAAGCTCGCACATGCCTCAGGGCTGGATAAGTAATGAATAAATTCCATAGTCTGCATCTACATTCTGGCAGTTTGGCGTAACGCCTACTGTCCAGCCGCCTGATGTACTTCCCGCATAAGCCTCTTCCTGCGGGAATATACGTTACCCCCAGTTAAAATCAGCCTGTTCAAGCGTCGGTATAATCCATGCTCCCGCCAGCTTGGTCGCACATTTGCCTTCCTGAAACTCCGTCGCTGTAGGATCGACATTAATCAGTCCTTCATCTGCAAACTTCTGGAGATAGATACCCGTCTGGATGGCCTTCTCTGAATTTATATATCCCTCAGCTGTGCTTCCATCATCAGAAAGCAGCTGTGCCCCGTTTGCAACTAAAAATGGCTGAAAAGCTACAATAATCCACTCACCGCTCTTCTCTGAATAAAGTTCCCCCCATAGATACCATCTTTGGTCAACTTTTTGCAGACATCATAATACTCGTCCCATGTCCAGGCATCCTCAATTTTTTTTCCGGAGCCGTAATACCGGCTGCATCCAGCATATCCTTATTATAATAAATATTAATAATTCCCTCTCCCATGCCTACCGCATAGAAATGGCCGTCATACGTTCCCTGCGCAATTGTTGATGGAAGAAAATCTTTCATTTCCTCTTCCGTAAAATAATCTTCTATCGGTATAAACATATTGGAATATGCGTAACTCGCCACATTGGGGCCATCTGCCATCAGAATATCCGGAAGGCTGTTCGTTGCAGGCAAAGCAGCTGACTTTATCCTCATAGGCAAAGGACTCTCCCCGTGTATTGGCAGTTTCAAGTATCTTTATCTTACCCGCATATTCTTCATTAAATTTCTGAACCATCATTGCATACCAGTTGGCTTCTGATTCCTGGCTGATTGGATACCAGAAGGACAGCTCTACCTCTGTGTCACCTGTTTTAGCTTCCGATTCTTTTTACCGTCTCGGTATTTTCCTTCTGATTTTTCTGTCTCTGCAACAGCCGGTTCCGTCTTTGTAGTTTCCCCTGTTTCGTACCACAGCCTCCGAGAAGGGTCATTATCATTGCCACTGCCAGTAAACTGCTCACTATTCTTTTTTTTTCATAGATATCTTCTCCTTTTCGTCATATGTTTTTAAAATGTATACGTTTACATTTTTTGCCAAAAAAAATTTTATCCCTCCTCACTTCATCAATTTTAATAATCTGCAGAATGTAAACGTATACAACTTTTCTAAAAAAATATACTTTTTAATATTTTTTTGTTTTTTTCTTTACTAAAAAGCCAATTAATAGTATAATTTATATTCAGATAATATCATTTCGGACATCTTTTGTCAATATATTTTGTGCATATTGTCTCAAAACTATTTGTATGCATGTTTTACTTGTGATAATTTAACTAAGGTGGTGTAAATTTGGTAACCAGTAGAGATGTTGCAAAATTGGCCGGCGTTTCCGTAGCGACTGTATCCAGAGTGTATTCCGACAGCAATGCCGTAACAGATATCACTGCAAGAAAAGTACTTGATGCCGCAAGACAGTTGGGATATATTCCCAATACGGTTGCCCGCAGCTTAAAATCGAATCGTTCCCGTACCGTTGGTCTTGTCATCACCAACATTTTTTAATCCTGTTTTCTACCAGGTTGCTGCCGTAATTACCACAGAGCTGGAAAAATTCAACTATAAGGTCATTCTATCATTTAACAGCACTTATGAACGAAGCCTTTTAAAAAAATTTGCAAACGCTTCTTGCTGCACGTGTAGAGGCCATTGCCTTTACCCGTTATTTGAAGATTCCGAGTACTTGAATTACTGAATTTTCAAATGTCTATTCCTTCAGGTTCTCGGGAATGCCTATCAGCAATTCGACTCTATCATGTGTGTAATGACTACGCCGCTACAAGCAAACTGACACAATATCTGATCGACAGAGGCCATCGGAATATAATGCTTATCTGCCCTACAGAAGACAGAAAAGAGGGCTTACTACATACACTGGCAGTGAATAGAATTGATTTGTATGAAGGTAATTATATCGCCTCTTCCATTGGAAAACTCCGCCATCATTGAAGATGCCATCACAAAATATAGACCCACAGCTGTCGTTGCCGTTACTCAGGATGTTCTTACAACGCTTATGATTGTCTTAAAGACGGTACACGGCGGTTTCAACAGTTGACGTGCATCGACTGATAAGCGGCGGCTAAATCATAAAAGCCGCTACTTATCAGTCTTTCTTTTGTCATTGCCAGATTCACCGCTACCGTATGCGTCGTAAACCAATGACCTCTCCGGCTGTTCCCTGCCTGCCATGCCATATCTTCCGGCACTCCCATTTTCCGCAGGTTCTTTACCTTGGTTCTCGGTTTCTTCCATTGCTTCCATATACACATTCGAATTCTGTGGTATAGCCACTTATTGAGTTCGTCTATTCGGTTCTTCATATCCGCTATTCCGTAATAATTCAGCCATCCCCGCATATATACTTTTATCTTTTCTAATGAAGGGCGTATGCTCTGGACAGACCTTCGGGAACTAAGGGCTTTCAGCTTTGACTTCATCTTCTTCCATGACTTTCCATGAACCCGGACATAGATGCCCTTTCCGTTCTTTCCCAGTGTAAAGCCAAGAAACTTAAAAGTTCGGATTGCAAATACGCTGACTACACGGCTTTTCTCTTGGTTCACCTTCAATTTCAGCGGCCCTTCCAGATATTTCGTGCTCGTCTCCAGTAGTCTCTTGGCAGCTCTGTCGCTTTTCGCCAGCAGCACGATGTCGTCCGCATAACGGACAAATATAACTCCACGCTTCTGATACTCCTGGTCAAACTCATTCAGATAGATGTTTGCCAGCAGGGGGGAAAGATTTCCCCCTTGCGGCGAACCTTCTTCTGTCTCCATGACTACTCCATTTTCCATCACACCACTCTTTAAGTACCTCTTAATCCACTGGATTACCCTTTCGTCCCTCACATTTCTGCGCAGAATATTTAGGAGTATCTCATGGTTCAAGGTGTCGAAGTATTTTGACAAGTCCATTGCTACCGCATGGATGTATCCCCGCTCTGCATACTCCTTTACCTTCTGAATGGCATCCTTCGCACTTTTCCCCGGGCGATAACCGTAGCTGTTCTCCGAGAACAACGGCTCGTAGACCGGTGTAAGGCGCTGTGTTATAGCTTGCTGGAAAATGCGGTCTTTTACTGCTGGAATACCTAGCTTTCGTATTCCACCGTCTGGCTTGGGAATCTCCACTCGTCTCACCGGGTCGGGGGTATACTTTCCCCTTCTAATTCTCTCGATAAGCTCTTTCTGGTTTTCCCTCAGGTATGCGCCTATTTCTTCCACGGTAATCCCGTCGATTCCTGGCGCTCCCTTGTTTGCCTTTACTCTCTTAAAAGCCCTGCTGAGGTTGCCCTTCTCCAGTATCTCCTCCAAGAGTTCCGGCTGTGCACTGTCCCTTTCCTTCCATATCCGGCGGAAAGAACGGTGCGCTCTCACATACCCTTCACGTTCCGCGCTATCTCTTTGCGAGCAGCTGTCTTTGTTTTCTACACCCAAGATTCTTTCCTCCTTTCCCAGTTGTACTAAAGACTCCTATTGATTCGGTCCTTTCTCTCGGCTACTATGACCTCGGCTGACTTCTGTACGTTCAGCACTACCTCCCGATAGTGGTTATCCCTTTCAAGACATTCCGTACAGACCTCCCCGGGTACCACACGTTTCTTTCTCTCCATCCATCTGCCACATTTACCATACATGATTCCGTGTAGTTATTGGGCTTCGGCTTGCTGTGCAGTCTTACCCTCATGTATAGCCTGATGTGATTTCTGTTCGTCAGACCAGAGATTTGCCCATGGGTTAGTCTTTTTCAAAAATAACTAAAGAGGTTCCGTTATGGACAACTATTTAATTTCTTTCCGGGAAATGATTTTCCTCCGCGGTCTCACAGACCATACCCTCAAAAACTATTGACCTATATCCTGGCATATCTTGATTACCTTACAACCTTCCTGCATAAGCCTCCTGGGCTGAGATGCGTGATTGTGTCCGCTGGCTCCAGAAGCCTCTCTGACCGTACCATCAGCTGTACAATCTCGCAGTTCCGTTTCTTTACCATTTTGTCCTACACAAAGCCTTGGAATGACACCTAGCTTACCATGAGACGTTTTGATGAACCTTCTCCTTTTGTCCCTTCCAAAAGAGGAAGTCTGCTATTCTCATTGACTCTAAACCTGACTTAAAACAGCAAACAATGACTGCCCTCCTATATTCCTCTGGCCTGCGTATAGAGGAAGTCTACCATTGTCCAAAAAAGATTGGCTTTTCCTCAGCAGCGGCACCCTGACAGACCTATTGATACCTTTTTAAATTCCTTCCACCCTTCGGGGTGCAGGTGAAAGCTGTCCACGACATCCCCGACTGCAAAACCGGAAAGAGGGGGAGGGAATCTCTCTCTGACCAGAATACGGATGTTGCCGGATACAGCACCTCGGGAAGGATCTATGGCCCTTCCTGAAAAAAAAAAAATTCCCCTTCACTGAATAGATTTTTAGACCTCCAAAAGAAGGTCCACAAAGCATCCTCTTTTACAAATGTTCCCTTTTTTAGTTGACACAACATCCTATTATCTTTTTAAATTAGAAGTATAGAAAACGACATATCTCTTTGAAAGGAACCGGATATGAGAAACCTGGTATTAAACACTTTTCTGACACTCATTGGGACTGTTGCAGCACTTACATTATCCGGCTGTCAACAGACTGAACAAACAGCCGCTCAGAATGAGACCGTTGTCTTTCAGCTGACTCCCTCCACCGCAGGCGTTGGCGAATTTCAGGCAGTTTAAAGGTTACGAGACCACATACGACCAGGATATCTGTTATAATATAACACCAAAGGATATTACAGACCGCTATGATTTTTTTGCATATTTAAGTATGATACATCCTGTGGCAGTTTTTGTCGTATGATAAGGAAGTATATCCGCTTGGCATATGGTTTGGGGGATACGGCGTGACCTCCTTTGCTGTCTCCGACTTAAATCAGGACGGCTATTTTGAACTGTTCTTCACCTATTCCTGGGGCTCCGGTGCGCATCGCTCCCTCGTCGGATACTTTGATTCTGCCACAAAGGAAACCATTCTCCCTGATTTCATTTACTGGGGAAATGATATGGTATTAAATACAGACAGCAACGGGATTTTAGGGATTTACCATGCAGACTGCGATATTGAATCCTTTGTAGACATTGAAATGGAGGCGAAAGACAGGTTAGCCTCTATTGTATGGGAATCTCAGGAAATATCTGTTGTGGAAGAGACTGAATAGCAAAACTCCCCGTTGAGAACAACGGGGATTTTCTTTATACTGCAGACCACAGCCACCAATATACCCATATCTGTCAAGGCCGGAACCTGCTGTACACCTTCCCCGGCTGTATTCCGCCTCTGTAACTCGCCATCTCACTAACCGTCACCAGCTGAAATCCATAGCTTTCAATTTTGGGATAATAACCTCTGCCCGCATCAGCCGTAGGACCGTATATATCATGCATCAGTATGATATCGCCGTCTTTACATGGCCGATTACCGCATCAATCGTTTTCTGCTTATTCTTGGTTTTTCCAATCCAGAGTATCGATAGACCAAAGCACTGCAGACATTCCCCATAGATCCTACGGTCTTCATCGACACATCATTCTTTGCACCGCCCGGCGGCCGCATGAGCACCGGTGATACGCCTCCTGCCATGCGGATATGATCATTGGTCTGCTCTAACTGGGACTGAATCCCGGCCGCGCTCAGCTTCGTAATTGCTTTATGCTCATACGTATGATTGGCCGACTTCACAGCCCAGTGCGGTCATCCTCGCTACCGCCGCCGTATTGGCTTTTCCCTTCACCCGGTTTCCCACCATAAAGAAGGTGGCACATCCACCGTTTGCCTCAGACTGTCCAGAATCCGGTTGGTAACGGGTGCGTGGGGTCCATCGTCAAAGGTCAGTGCAACCATAGGCCGGTTTGGATCAATACCGGTTTTCTCCGCTTTTCGCCGGGAATGGTCTGCACCTTTTGTAATGACTGTCATGCGCATTCCTGTGATTTTAAGCCCGCTTCCCCTCCTGGCCTGCTGTGCCCTCATCGTTTCTAACCCAGGGGAGACCATGTCCCATTCTGCTGAATGGGTAGCAGACATCGTACAAATCTTTCAGTCCTCCGGTCAACCGCATACAGAGAGCGGCGACCGGCGCTTTTTCCCTCCGTATGCCCCGCCATCACAGCTCCAGCCGTCCATTCCGTCCAGCCGGAACCGCTCACCTCCACCTGGTATTCCAGGCCGCCGGTGACGTTCTGGGGCTTGTTGAGTAAAACAGCCTGAAAACCTGTCATATAAGTACCTTCCGGTGCAGTGTACGGTGTATCATCTGCCTGCTTATCACTCCAGGCAGTGGGATAATTGAATGCCCTGATAGCTTATTTTTACAGGCCCTCCGCCCGGCGCTGATTGCCTGCACGGGAGCCTGGATCGTACCTGCAAAGACCAGAAATACCAGTGCCAATGCTTTTATTTTCCTATGTAATCGTTTCATCCTGTTACCTCTTATCTCTTTTCTCTTATCTTTATCTGTCTTTTCTTTATCTGTCTTTCCTCTTAACCTCTAACTATAATCTTTAGACGAGCCACAAAAAAGAAAAAAAGTTTCAAACCATGTAAAACTTTATGAAATATTTTATTCCTCCCGTATTATATCACCTATTCCGAGTAAGCTTAAAAGGGATCTGCTGGAAGACAGCCCGCCAGAATAAACGCATTGTTTCGTAAGAGTCAAAATAACAGTGAGAAAAAATCGAAATAGCAGTAAGCAAAGATCAGAACAGCAGTAAATAAAGATCAGAACAGCAGTAAAATAAAGATCAAAACAGCAGTAAGTAAAGATCAGAACATCACAAAAAAGAGACTCCCCCAAAAGAAAAGTCTCCTGTCATTGCTCTCTTGCCCGATCTCTTCGCATGCGCCCAGTCACTATATGTTAAAACTTCCTGCCGCATTTGGGGCAGTACTCAAAATCTTCTTCCGTCTCATACCCGCAGGCTTCACAATGCTTCCGGTTCCAGCCGGATGTTCTGCGGCCTGCCTGTACAAGTGTTAAATCTGTCTCGGTTATATCGGCCTGTTCACCGTGTCTCAGCCGTTTTCCAACCTCCGGGTCCAGCTCATAAACAGTGCTGCAGCATGACATCTGTACGTAATAATGGCGGTTCCATTTTATAATGGGAATGAAAAAAGGCTGAAATAGGAGTATGTCATAAAAAACCTGATACCGTCCGTAACCGCCGCATTGCGCACAGATAACGGTCTTCGCATAATTCAGCATTTTCTTCCCCTGACTGATTCAAAAACGAAAAACATAGTAAATCTCCTTCACGAGTAAATTTATAGATTTCAGTATACCATATTTTTTATATTCTGCTAATAATCTTTACAGAAAACCGCCTTGAACTTTTACAGACAAACCATTTATAATAGGCGTAAATCAACACAGTCTGCCATTTACAGGCCGCAAGAGGAGGAAATATATCTTGAAAAAATGATACTGGTAACCTCACCGCCGGCATGCGGAAAAACCTACATCTCGAAACAACTGGCAAAAAATCTGAAGCACGTCGTCTACCTGGACAAAGATACCCTGATCGTACTGTCAAACCGTATTTTCGATGTGGCAGGTGAGGAGCGCAACCGAAGTTCCGATTTTTTTGAATCCAATATCCGGAATTTTGAATACGAGGCTATTATTAATATTGCCATGGAGGCATTGGATTATGATGATATTGTCCTGATTAACGCACCATTTACCCGTGAAATACGCAGCCCGGAATACATGGACCAGTTCCGGAAACGGCTGGCATCAAAAATGCCCGGCTGGAAATCATCTGGGTTGTAACAGATCCCGAGATCTGCCATCAGCGCATGATACACCGCAACTCCAGCCGGGACACATGGAAGCTGGAAAACTGGGATAAATATATCAGTGGTGTGGATTTTTTCGATTCCTTCAGCCATCGACCGGCCGGACAGTTCTGAGGATGACCTCCTGTTATTCTATAACTCCACCGATCAGGAGTACCAGGAATCCATGAAACGAATTGTTGGAATTCTGGAAGAAGACTGCTGAGTGAAAGGAAGATACAAAAAGCCGGCCAGACCGGCCGTATACAGAATCTTCCTTACTGGATATTCCTGTACACAGCAGTCTGGCCGGCATTTTATGATCGAGATCCGATTCCGTTCCTGCGTCGGATCAATAAAATCCCGATGGATTCTCAGACAAATTAATCATAATGTTCTTCATCTGAGTATAGTGCTCCAGAATAACCTTATGGGTCTCACGGCCGATTCCCCGACTTCTTGTATCCGCCGAATGGCGCGCCGGCCGGTATGGCGTTATATGTATTCACCCACATACGGCCTGTTTCGATTGCACGGCAGACACGGACAGCCCGGTTGATATCGCGGGTCCACACGGCACCGCCCAGTCCGTACTCACTCTCATTGGCCATACGGATGACCTCCTCCTCATCCTTAAATTTCATCACAACTGCTACCGGTCCGAAGATCTCTTCCTGCGCAACCCGCATGTCGTTCGTCACATCTACCAGCAGTGTCGGCTTTAAGAAGCATCCCTTTGCCAGTTCTCCCTCCGTGATTCGTTCACCGCCGCAGGCTACTCTTGCTCCCTCCTTCTTTCCAATCTCTATGTAATCCAGAATCTTATTTAAATGTGCCTCGTAAATCTGAGATCCCATCATCGTGTCCGCTTCCCAGGGAAGGCCCCACCACACTGTTAAACTTCGCAACCGCCTCTTCCACAAACCGGTCATAGATATCTTCATGCACAAACACACGGGAACCGGCGCAGCATACCTGACCCTGATTGAAAGAATTCCCAGCTGCAGTCCGTCCATCGCCATATCCCATTTACAGTCCGGGAAGAAAATATTAGCCGATTTGCCCCCCAGCTCCAGCGTGGATGGAATCAGTTTCTCCGAAGCCGCACAGCCCACCTGGCAGCCCACCGGAAGAACCTGTAAATGCCAGCTTCCGGAAGCCTGGATGCTCCAGCATATACTGCGCCTGACTTCGATCCTCTTCCTGTCACAATATTAAAAACACCCGGAGGCAAAATTCCGTCGATCAGCTTCGCCAGCTCCAATACGCTTAAAGAGGTATAGCTGGAAGGCTTAAATACCGTACAGCAGCCTGCTGCCAGCACAGGTGCAAGCTTCCATGCCGCCATTAAAAACGGGAAATTCCACGGTACAATCTGGCCCACGACGCCAATCGGTTCCCTTAAAATCAGGCTCAGCGTATTCTCATCCAGCATGGCCGCCTCACCCTCTTCCGTCCTCACCGCTCCGGCAAAATAACGGAAATGGTCGGCCGCATACGGAATATCAATCGCCATGGTCTCCCGGATCGGTTTTCCATTGTCCAAAGTCTCCAAAAGCGCCAGTTTTTCCTTATTCTGATCGATCACATCCGCAATCTTTAACAGCGCATCTGCCCTCTTTGCAGGCGTCGTCTTTTTCCAGCTCTCCCACGCGGCCCAAGCGGCGTCCACCGCAGCGTCTACATCCTCTCGTAGCTTCCGCGCATGTGGACAGATATTCCCCATTGGCCGGACAGTAAGATTTGAATGTACCGCCATCGGATGCGTCGACCCATTGGCCATTGATGTACAGGTTATAGCTCTCTCTTGCTACGTTTTCCATATCATGTCTCCTTCCTGATAAAAAATTTTGGTGCAGGGCATTCTCCGCAACCCTGCCGCACTCTTTTGTTCTATTTTCAGTATAGCAGTTTGCAAAAACAATAGCAACAATAGATATTTTATTCACAACTAATCCAATTATTTTTGTGTATAATATACATTTTCTGACAAAATTGCGTTTTGATCGTTAATTAACTATCAAAATATTTTTTAGATTAAAGAGTACTTCTGCATAACCCAAATGGCAGAATCTCATTCCAGATAAATAAAAAAGCGGGAGAACTGCCAAGACCCAAGGGCCTGTCAATTCTCCCACCGTTTTTCCTGTTAACTATCTTTCTGTACTTACTTCTGAGCGACCATAAAAGGTGAGCAGGTATAATCCGCAGATTCCTACCAGCGCATATACAATTCTGGATATCCAGGACATGCTGCCGAAAAGGAATGACACCAGATTAAAATTGAAGAATCCTACCAGACCCCAGTTTACCGCGCCGATAATGGCAATGGTAAGGGGCCGTATAGTCCAATGCTTTGTTACCCATGGCACTACCTCCTTGTTAGAGCACCCGGCGGTTGTTTTTCTCCGCCTGTGTGCGATAACTGCCGTCCTCTCAGAGACGGGAAGAAGTTCCTTTCCCTTTGAAGTGGCTTTCTTTTTTTATTATGGGGAAGTTTTTGGGATTTTATACACTTTGTACTAAATTAACAGACAATCTTTCGGCGCTTACCTCCCACATCACCTGCCCAGATGGTCAATCCGCTCCTTTATCTCATCCTCACGGCGGTTAAATAAAAGCCGCTCGTTGTACTGATAGTATCTCCTCGCACTCGTATTCCTGAAGGAATTTTATGCTGTAATAATTCGTATTCAGTTCAGTGATAAACACTGCCATCTCCTGGCTGTCGCCAAAGGTTATCTCCATAAAGTCAAAGGCGTGTTCCAGCATGGCTCCGCTTTCATCAAACCGCGTCTCATACACTTCCCGCTCACGGCCGAAGTAAGACTTTACCGTCTCCCCACGCTGCCTCGGATCCGAAGCTTCCGCAAAATGGATTTCTTTTTCATACTGCTCCAGGGATGTTCCACATCGCGATGCAGATAATCGCTCTGACGATTTAAGAGCCCGGCCTGCCGCTTTTTTTCCCAGTCTGTTTAAATTCCTTCCTCACAGTGCAAAGGCGCGCTTCCATATCTCCCGACAGACTTCCATCATGCAGCTTTTTTAACTCCGCCATTAAAATTTCCAGCTTTTCCGCATCTCTTACCACCTGCTTAAATCCGCTGTTCAGCTTCGAGAGCAGGAGGCCGATTACGCTCAGTTTCTCGTCAAACTGGGGCATGCTTTAACTTATTAGAGAGTTTCCCGTACAGAACCGGATAGAATCTCATCGATCTGATAATCGTCCTGATATTTATAATAGAGTTCCAGATAATTGGCAAAATCCTGGCAATCTTGGAAACTGAAGGTACTGTCAATTACCTCACGATCCGTTTTTTGCCCAGCTTCTCATACACCTCAATGAGGCATGACAAGTCTTCCCAGCCTCGCGGCGTGGCGAACAGGCGGCCGTCCACCGTTGTTTCAATCCGGCAGAACGACTCCGGTCTCGCGTTCAGATAGGAAATGATGGCAGGATGGATTGACTGTTCATACGCATACTGCTTCCATACCTCATAGTCCGGCTCTACGTGAATCATTTTAATTCGATCCAGCGTCACCACATCAAAATCTCTTACAGATTTGTTATACTCCGGCGGATTGCCTGCTTTGCCGCTATGATCCAGCCCTCCGGAATCTGATGGTTTCCAAATGTCTTACACTGTAAAAACTGCAGCATGGCAGGCGCAAGCGTCTCCGAAACGCAGTTGATCTCATCGATAAACAGAATTCCCTCCGAAAGACCGGTCTGTTCAATCTTATTGTAAATGGACGCTACAATCTCACTCATGGTGTACTCCGTCACGCTGTACGGTGTCCCGCCGTACTCTTTCTTTTTACGATAAACGGCAGTCCGATCGCGCTCTGGCGGGTGTGATGGGTGATGGTATAGGCTACCAGTCCAATTCCGCATTCCCGTGAGATCTGCTCCATAATCTGCGTCTTGCCCACCCCCCGGCGGCCCGATTAACAGAACCGGACGCTGGCGGACAGACGGGATTTCATAGGCGCCGTACTCGTCCTTCAGCAGATACGCTTCAATGGTATCCTTTATTTCTTCCTTTGCTCGTTTGATATTCATAATTTGTAAATCTCCTCCTCTGTCAGGATTATTTTCATCGCCCACGCCGGAATGGACACATCTTCATACTGTCCTTCCACAAAGACAAAGGCCGTGTCGTAGGCGGGCATTCGGACAGGGTATATTCCCTTTCCGTCGGTAAAAGTATAAAAGCCCCTTGAGTTTCTTAAATTTCCCCTGATTCATCAGCCCATTGACGTATTCAAAGGCCGGCCTGAAATCAGTCCCACCCAGACCGGATATGGTAAAGTTCTCCATATAGGCCTTCATCTCGTCCTGACTGGTAATTGTCTCATCGGACCGTATCATCTCGTCACACTGAATGATGTGAACGTTGATTTTCCGAAAATAACTCTCGGATTCGCACAGCACGGAATACGTCTCCTCCAGAAACCGCCGCACCAGCTCCCCGGAACAGGACATGGAAGTGTCCACCACAATCACAAAATCTTCGATCCTGTGAACTTCTTTTGATTCCAGCGGTTCAATCAGAGGCATATTGCCGTAAAGCTCCATTCCATACGTGTAAAACACGTAGTCGAAGGAATCCTGATCCACCTCGTTCTCTTCCCGGAGCACGGAAAATCTGCGCAGAAACTGCTTGTAATCATACCGCTCCCGGTTTTCAACCCGCACGGCCTCCAACAGGCTTCTGGAGTCCTCCGCGTCCTTCTCGCCGAAGGATTCCATCTCCGTCTGCATCTTCTCTCTGTTATTCTGCCACTTATTCTGGCGCTCCTGGCGAATCCTGGGCTCTTCTTCCTCATCCCAGCGGTCATGGTTATCCACGTAAAATTCTGCGGCTGTACGCTCGTATTCGTCACCGCTTAAATTCATTTCCTGAAGCGCCTTATAAATGCCTTCCGCCGTCAATACCCTGAGTTTTTCCTTAAGCTTCGCATACACTTCCCTCCGGCAGACCGACTGGTGGCGGTACACATTCTTTACGTAAAACTCATCAATGATGGATTCTATGGCGATGTCACAGGCCAGATTCCAGTACGGGACCGCCCGTTTTCCCCGCGTATCCATATGGCCCAGCAGGCAGTGGAATACCATGTGAAGAAAAGCCCGGTTAATCAGGACCCTCCCCCGTTTATACATACTCATCAAATGCTCCGGCTGGTAATAGATGAGAAATCCATCCGTCGCCGCCGCCGCCCCCCACGGTCAGCCTCAAATCCAAGGCTGCTTAAGGCCACGTCCAGATAGCGAAAAGTTCAAATACAGCTCATTTCTGGAATTTGTCAGTATATCATGGCAAATCTGCACCTCCTCCAGTTCGCGAGCTGCTGCTGCCGCAAAGGATCGATCATACGGCTTCACCTGCCTTTCTTTTCAGTTTCTCTTAATAGTCTACAATGAAAATGTTCTCGTTTTTTACCGGAAAGCGCCGATGGCGCAAATCCATCAGACCGCTCAGGGCTTCCGTCTCGCCCTTCCTGCCGGCCAGTTCGATCATCTTATCCAGCGTTTCCTTCCGTTCCCCATAACGGTCTGCCAGCCAGAAAAACGTCTCCGTGTCTCCCTCTGACAACGCCCATTCCGCGGCTCCTCCCATATGTTCCTTCAAATATTCCTCGTACGCCCCGCGATACTGTTCCATCAATTCGGCGGGATACCTAAGCCGCCCCATGACAAGCGCACAGACGACCCGCTCCGGCTCCTGGACTTTTATATGGGGAAACAGCGCGTCGTATTTGGAAAACCGGAAATCGGTCTGCTCAAAACAGTAACGGTACATGTGGCCCGCGAGCCGTGCATTTCCCTCATGATGATGCGGGCTGGTGTATTTTCCACGGATTCTTCAAACATCTCCGGAAATACCAGCTTTGCCTGGAGAACCGGATCCTTTGCGGGTGCTTCCGATTCCACATAGTAGTTGACATAAAGTTCCTGTCTCAGTTCCGAAATCATTTCTTTCAAACAGGAACGGCGGTGCAGAACTATGTGAATATCCATGTGTCTGATACTGGTGCATCCTGTAAACAGACCGGAGCCCACATCTTCGATCGCACTCCAGCACCGGATGGTACCCAGTTCAAAAGCAGTTATAGAATGCGTAGTTGCCGATTTTTTAATCGTGCGCGGAAGAATGATTTCTTTTAAGTGACCGCAGCATGCCACAGGCGGAAGCTCTTTGCTTCCACAGTGCCGGTTTCTGTCCCCGCTTCCATCCCATGCTTTGCTTTTTCCTTCAGCATCGGCCAGCAGAATCGTTCCTGCCGCCTTTAACATTTCCCGCCGTCCCCAGCCCTCGGAAAAAGCGTACGCAGCCAGCTCTGTTACCAGTTTTCCATCTATTGTCTCAGGAATCTCGACCAGGCCGTCATAGCTTCTGCAGCCGAGTATTGCGATTGCTTCGTTCTTTATCTGATATAAAAACATGAAACAGACGTCCTGCCTTTCTGTTATACGTATCTGGAGTTATAAATAGTACGATTGACTGTATAACAGATGAATATAACAGAAACAGCCGGGAATTGCAATGGATAAATTTTCACTTGACAAACCAAAAAGAAAGGTATAACCTAAGAATCATAAGAGCAAATCGAACTGCAATGACGGAACCAGTACCCATTCTAAATGCGAGACAGAGAAAAACGGCATACCTGCTGAAAGCCGTTTTCCGTAAAGTATGGCGAACACCACTCCCGAGCACCGTCAAACCAATGGCGGCGTATCTTCTGCGTTAAGGAAGCAGTGTCTCACGTTTGGACACGAGTGAAAAATCAAGGTGGAACCGTGCATCCGACATTCATGCACCCTTGGACAGGATTATTCTGTCCAGGGGTGTTTTTTGTTAAATTAAATAAGGAGGATCATCATTCGTCTCACGAAAGTAACGTTAAAAATGGTAATCATCAAAATGGAGAAGTAAGAAAGAATTTGACAGCCCGCTGTCCGTCTATGAGATTGCAGCATCTTAAGCGCCGGCCTGGCGAAAAAGGCGTGCGCCGCGGAGATCGATGGAACCCCGGCGGATCTTCGCACCGTTGTCGCCAGCGACTGCGCGCTCACGATTTTGACTTTTGATGACGAAGGCGGCAGGGCAGCCTTCCATCATACCACATCCCACATACTGGCGCAGGCTGTTAAACGGCTGTTCCCGGAGACAAAGCTTGCTATCGGGCCGTCTATAGCCGACGGATTTTACTATGACTTCGACCGCCCGGAACCATTTTCTCCGGAAGACTTAGAAGCTTTGGAAGCGGAAATGAAGAAGATCGTCAAAGAAGACTTAAAACTGGAGTATTTTACGCTTCCGCGGAGGAAGCCATCGCCCTCATAAAGGAAAGGATGAGCCCTATAAGGTCGAACTCATCGAAGATCTTCCTGAAGAAGAAACCATCAGCTTTTACCGTCAGGGTGAATATACCGACCTCTGCGCGGGGCCGCATTTAATGACTACTGGTCCTGTGAAGGCATTTGCTGACCTCCATCGCCGGCGCTTACTGGCGCGGTGACGAGCACAATAAGATGCTGACCAGAATCTATGGAACCTCGTTTCCAAAGGCTTCCGATCTGGAGGCCTATCTGACCAGAATCGAAGAGGCGAAAAACGCGACCACCGGAAACTGGGAAAAGAACTGGGTCTGTTTACGATCATGGATGAAGGCCCGGGATTTCCATTTTTCCTCCGAAGGGCATGGTGTTAAAAAATGCGCTGACAAACTTGGCGTGAGATCCACGAGCGCGAGGGATATGTGGAAATCGCCACTCCCATCATGTTAAACCGCTCTCTGTGGGAGACTTCCGGCCATTGGGATCATTACAAAGAAAACATGTATACAACAACCATTGATGATACGGAATTCGCCATCAAACCCATGAACTGCCCCGGAAGTATGCTGGTTTACAAATCCCAGCCCCGCTCCTACCGCGATCTGCCGCTGCGCATGGGAGAACTCGGTCTGGTACACCGCCACGAAAAATCCGGCGCGCTCCACGGCCTCATGCGGGTTCGCTGTTTTACGCAGGACGATGCCCATATTTATATGACGCCGGAACAGATTACCGATGAAATCAAGGGTGTGGTCCGTCTCATTGATGAAGTCTACAACATGTTCGGCTTCAAGTACCACGTGGAACTCTCCACCCGCCCGGAAGACAGCATGGGCAGCGACGAGGACTGGGAGATGGCGACAAACAGCTTAAGAGAAGCGCTGGATGAGATGGGATATGACTATATTATAAACGAAGGAGACGGCGCCTTTTACGGACCGAAGATCGACTTCCACTTAGAGGATTCCTTAGGCCGTACCTGGCAGTGCGGTACCATTCAGCTTGATTTCCAGCTTCCGCCGCGGTTTGAAGCGGAATATACGGGTGCGGATGGCGAGAAACACCGTCCGATTATGATTCACAGAGTGCTGCTGGGTTCCATTGAGCGTTTCATCGGTATTCTGATCGAACATTATGCAGGAAAATTCCCGGCATGGCTGGCTCCCGTTCAGGTAAAGGTACTTCCGATCTCCGACAAGAACGCGGCGTATGCAAAAAGATGTATACAATACCTTAAAGAAGAACCACATTCGCTGTGAGATCGATGAGCGCCCGGAAAAGATCGGCTACAAAATTCGTGAGGCCCAGCTTGAAAAAGTTCCGTATATGCTGGTTGCTGGGAGCGAAAAGGAGGAGGAAAATCATACGGTAGCAGTCCGCTACCGTGACTCCGGTGAGAATGTCACCATGTCAGTGGAAGACTTTGCAGAAATGCTGAAGAAAGAAATGAAGAAGAGCGGAAATACGAGATTGAAGGGAAACAGGGAGGGGGGCATATAACGCCCTCCTCCCTGTTCTTTTATTCACTCAATGCAGAATCATAATACGCGCCTGTGTCGTCCAGTTCATACCCATCCGGCGTGACTGTATTGGTCAGCATTGTCCATCCGGCCCGGCATAGTACCAGCAGAACCAGCCTTTCAGCCATTGGTTTGCAGCCATGATACCGTCTTCTCCAAAATAATAACGCTTTCCCTTATCCATCAGCCAGGCACTGCTTAAAAAGCTGCCATCGCCCTTTTATATTTCCAATGGTCGTTTTCCTGTATCCAGCCACCGTCTATGGTACCGTCTCCTCTGTCGTTCATAACATAAAAGGTTCCCATATTCACAGCTGCTCCGCTGGGCACCACGACGATCAGCTGAGCCTTTCCGGCATTTTTCGCATGGTAACGAATCGTATTGAGGCCTTCCTCATTCAGCACAATTTCTGCTGTTATGACGTTCATATCGGTGGTCCTTATGGCGGCGCGGCGCACCCAGCCGCTTTCCGATTTTGTGAGGATCATTTCTCCGTCAGTTCCCGCCATCACAGTCGTTCCATCATACAGGAAGGCTCCCGCCTCCTCTGAGCTGATCTCAAAGTATTCTCCCGATGTCTCAAAACCGTATGCATTTACCGGCGCCATAGCCAGGGCGGCCGTAATCAGCAGTGCCGTAAGGCATTTTCCTTTTCTCATCATAACATCCCTCCTGAACAGATATAAAATGGTTACATGGATTATATTTCTTTAATTATACCACTATTCAGGAGTTATTGAAGATGAATACAGAAAATAATTACTTTTTTACCTTATTTATTTCAAACATATCTGCCAGCAGCAGCCAGTTTGCCCGGAAGAAGTTCATAATCTGCCAGTAACCGGCTCCGGAAAGGCCGTATTCTTTTATTAAATCAAATTTTGCCTTCAGGCTTCGAACATCTTCAAACCACACTTCGTGCTGGATTCCATACTGCCAGTAACGGAAATACGGCGTCATTGCCGTCTCATCAAACTGGATAGGCACACCGTGATCAATGGCAGTTTCTATGGCCTGAAGGTTATTGATTGTCTCCGCCTTTGTCACCCCCTGCTCGTAGGAAGAGACCAGTCATAGCCGTAGTTGGGGATTCCCAGGCTGATCTTTTCCGCCGGTATTTCCGTCAGGGCGTACTCTGCTACGCGTCTGACCATATTGATCGGAGCCACGGCCATGGGTGGGCCATAGGTGTACCCCCATTCATACGTCATCAGCAAGACCCGGTTGGCCGCCTCTCCCAGCAGTCGGTAATCGATCCCTTCATAGAGCAGCCCCTCTGATCTCTGGCCGTCTTAGGAGCCAGCGCAACGCTCACCTGATATCCGAACAGATTCATCACCTGTCTCACAAGCTTTACAAATTCTGCATACTTTACCCGGTCCTCCGCCAGTACGTATTCAAAATCAATATCCACTCCGCCGTAGCCTTTCTGTGTCATGGTTCGCCCCAGTTCCCATATGAGAGTCTTCTGCACATCGGGACTGCGCACCAGCGTCGTTACCAGATTATTGTTGAATCTTCCATCCTCTCCGAGAGGCGTCAGTGTCAGGACAGGCCGCACTCCGGCTGCCGCAGCCGCAGTTACCATCCAACTGTCATCAGCCAACGGGGGAACTAAGTCCCCCTCCGTCGTAAATCCATAGGAAAAGACAGATAGATCCGTCAGATAAAGGGAGCGTCAGTCCAAAGTCTCCGGGTTAATAAACGGATATGCGTACCCATTTACTTGCAGAGGGCTCTTTTCTTTTCCGTTTCTTTCATTATCCAGTAAAAGCGCCTGACCCACGGCCAGGCGATATGGATATACAATCTGATTGTCCCACAGAAGCGTACTCACGGGAATCCCGGCTTCCGCGGCTATGGAATCTACATTATCTCCGCTTTTTACAACATATATCTGCATGTCTGCATCCTTCTATCTGTATTACTACAATATATGCCTCCTCCCTCAAAAACTGCCCGTAACTTTTACAGTTCTCTTCCGCGCCAACTCATGAAATTATCAGTAACAATCTGAAATTCCCATCGTTGTGCCGAGTCCCCGGATTTCTTAAAATAATATTGTAAGTTTCACATCAATTTATGGACCCAGCAATGGGGAGGGGGCCATCCTTCTGTGCCATATCCATATATTCAGCCGGATCTGCAACAGGTTTTCTGTCACCGACGGAAAAGTCCTCTTTTGCCGTTATGATCTGCAGTTCTTCAGCCGGATACGACACAAGAACATGGAAAAGGAGCGATTATATGAATAATCCAATCTTACTGAGCAACAGCTGGTACTTTAAACCGCAGTTCTGCCAGGAAGACCTCTCGCATTTTGATGCAGACGCAGACTGCGGGGCTGGCAAAGGTCAATCTTCCGCACACCGTAAAGGAATTGCCGTTCAACTGTTTCAGCCATGACGAAACCGCCATGATTTCTTCCTACCGGAAAGACTTTACGATCCCGGCGGAGGCAGCTGGCAAACGCATTATTCTGCGTTTTGACGGTGTCATGGCTTATTACGATCTGTACTGCAACGGAATACGGATCGGAGACCATCGCGGCGGATACTCCATCTCATTTATGGACATCACAGAAGCGGTTCGTTATGGAGCAGTCAATCATCTCTTTCTCAAAGTAGATTCTACAGAGAGGAACGATATACCGCCATTTGGCTATATCGTAGACTTTCTGACCTATGGCGGAATCTATCGTGATGTCTACCTTTACATGACGGAGCAAACCTATATCTCCAACGTTATGGCACGTTACCGCCTGGAGGATGACTGGTCCCTGACTCTTTAGCCCGAGGTTTTTTTTCACAGTCATGAAACCGCAGGCCGTGAAGCCTCCATCTTGCCGCCTGATCCGCCAGGATGGAACCACTGTTTTTTCCCATACGGAATCATGTTCCGTTGCAGAGGGGAATCCAGTTTTCAAATGTCCCCGGTTTCTGCCGGCATGGTGGATCTGTGGGATATCGATGCTCCCGTCCTCTACACAGTGGAGACCGAACTTCTGATCGACGGCCATATTGTCGACAGTCATTCCACAAAAACCGGTTTCCGTAAAACAGAGTGCACCAGCCACGGATTTTACTTAAACGGACAGAAAATCAAGCTTCGCGGGGTCAATCGCCATCAGTGTTACCCCTACGTCGGCTATGCCATGGGGCGGGGTGTCCAGAGAAAGGACGCGGAACTCATCCGTTATGATATGGCCTGCAACACAGTCCGCACCTCCCACTATATGCAGTCTCAGTATTTTCTGGAGCGCTGTGACGAGATCGGCCTGCTGGTATTTGAGGAGATCCCCGGCTGGCATTACATCGGCGGCGAGGTCTATCAAAACGTGGTGATCAACGATGTAAAAAATGATGATCACCATGGACTATAACCATCCCTCTATCTTCATCTGGGGGGTACGCTTAAATGAATCCAACGACTGCCCGGAGCTTTACACCAGAACGAACGAACTGGCCAAGCGCCTGGATCCGGACCGGGCCACCACGGGCGTCCGCTATTTCTATTTAAGGGCAGTGAGCTTAAGGAAGATGTTTACGCTATCAATGATTTCTGCCATAAGACAGGTGAAATATTTAAAACGAGGGGCTGATGAACGGCCACATTTTGTGGCCGTTTTTCTATGCACACCATTTTTCTTTATATTTTTCGATTCGCTTGTTTTTAGGAATAGGGTATTCTTCTGGATGTTCAGCAGCGATTGCCTCATTCCTTACTTCTAACGGTGTCTTACAATGATACCTGTCTTGAGGACGTTCTGCGCTATAAAACTTCATATATTCCTTTATTGCATGTCTCAATGTCGTTTCATCAGTAATTTCATACATCTGATACATTTCTGATTTTATAATTCCCCAGAAACCTTCTGTGGGGCCATTATCAATACAGTGTCCTGCTCTTGACATGGATTGTTCCATTTCATGTTCCTTTAGTTTCTTCTGAAACACTCTGCTCGTATATTGAAAACCTCTGTCACTATGAAAAATCGGCGCTGCGTTCGGATTGGAGATCACCGCCTTATCAAATGTTTTAAACACCAGTTGATTATCATTCCGGCTGCTGATTACATAGGAAACAGGGTATCGGTCATATAAATCAATGATTACACTTAGATACAGCTTCTTTTTTTCGCCCGGTATTTTAAACTCAGTTACATCTGTAGACCATTTCTGGTTTGGTGCAGACGCATAAAAATCCCTGCATAGCTTGTTTTCTGCGGTTGTTTCCGGGGGAGAAGATACATATTTTTTCTTTTTCTTTCTGATTACAGATTGAATACCCAGTTTCTTCATAATCCGATGTACCCGCTTTTTTCCATAAGCAGTATGGTTAAAGCGATTGACCCATGAAGTCATTCTTCGATAGCCTAAGATATGGCCAAAGCGTTGATCGTATTCTTTAATCAGTTCTGCCAGCTTAAGATTTTCCGATTCCTGTTTCGGAATCTCCCGGTCCAGCCATTTATAATAAGCCGCCCTTGAGATTTCAAGCTGTTTGCACATCCATGCAATGCTCCACTGCTCTGTTTCATGGAAATGTCTGATTGCTAAATATTTTGATTCGTAACGCAGCTTTCCAAGCTTCACATCCTTTCGAATTCTTTCACTTTTTTTAGTAGTTCAACAGCCTTATCCTTTTCTTCCAGCTGGCGTTTCAACCTGAGATTTTCCCGCCGTAAACGCTCCAGTTCATCCACTTCATTATCTGCTCTGTGATGGCCGCGTTTATCTGTTAAACCGTCTTCTCCATTCACATCATACTTTTTTACCCAGGAATAAACCTGGCTGTATGAAACGTTATAAATGCCTGCAGTCCCTTTATAATCATGGTTATGTTTAATACAATACTCAACGATTTCTTTGCGTTCAGCAACGGTTGTTTTTCTTCTGGCCTCTGCCATATAGACCTCCCTTTTCGGAACATAATCCTTAAGTTCTCTATTGGCATTATAACTCACAACCCATTGGCTGAGTACCCTTCTTGAAGAAATGTTATATTTAGCAGCGATATCATCTACGCTTCCATCACCAGATAAAACCGCTTCGACACACATGGTTTTAAAATCGGATGAGTAAGAAGCATTCCCCGTTTTACGAATAAATGCTCCGATTCCATGAATTCTGTATTTAGCAACCCACTCTTTCAATGTTTTACACCCGATATTATATTTAGTGGCTAAATAATTATAGGAACCCAATCCATCAAGGTATTCCTGTGACACCTTTGCACGGAATTCCGAAGTATGAGGGGATTTGGACATAAAAAATACCTCCTAAGTAGATTTTGGTTATTTACCTTATCTACTTTAGAGGTTTAATCACGTCTCCTGTGGCTCCAGTTCTACTTTTCCAAATGCCTTTAATTCCTTTTCCGGCCGTTTTAACCGGGATTCTTCATCACTTATATAAATTTGAACAGTCTCTTTTCCCTTTACACTGCCTGTATTTGTCACATCCACAGAGACAGTTACCGTATCCGTATCCTTAAACCGTTTCCGGTCAACTCTTATATTTGAGTATTCAAAGGTCGTATAACTGATTCCGTATCCAAACGGAAACAGCGGTTCAATTTTTTTCTTTTCATAGTATCGGTATCCAACAAAAATACCTTCTCCGTACACATGGTGACTGCATTCACCTGGAAAATATGGATAGGCGCTCGTATCTTCCAGGCGCTTTGGAAATGTCACAGGCAGTTTACCGGAAAGGGTTCACCTCTCCGAACAAAACGCGGGCCAGGGCCTCGCCACCGTCTCACCAACGAGGAACTGCTCCACAACAGCGCCCCATGATCCAGCCAGGGATTCATGACAACAGCATCGCCATTACTCAATACCACCACTACTACACGCTTCTGTACCCGTGATACCGCCTCAATCAAACGGATATGGGGAGGAATCGATTTCCAGATGCTTCCGGTCGAAGCCTTCCCGATCGTATGCCACCCATAATCCGGCAAAGATCACAGCAACATCCGCCGCCCTGGCTGTCTCCTCAGCCTCACGGATCAGCTCATCCGATGTCTCATTCTTGAGTTCATATCCTTTCGCATAGGTAAGCGTTATATCATCTCCGGCCAGCTTCTCCATTTCCTCATAGGGTCTGCTGATCCGAATCGGATTTACCAGCGTACAGCCGCCGCCCTGGTAGCGCGGCTCTTTGGCAAACGCTCCGATCACAGCTACTTTTTATATTTTTCCTTTGTAATGGGCAGAAGTTCTTTCTCATTCTTTAAAAAGCACAACAGATTCTTCCGCCACTTTTCTCTCGATAGATTCCTGTGGTTCTCAAAATCAACTTATCCGTAAAACGTTCCTGTTCCTTTGCCTTGAATACAAGCTCCAGAATCCGCTCCACACTCTGATCCAGAACCGATTCAGACAGGATCCCATTTCTCACCGCATCTATAATAGACTGATTGTTACGCCGGTTTTCAGGCATATCTAAGTCATTCCCTGCCTCCAATGCCTTGATTCTGTCCTTTACGCCGCCCCAGTCCGATACTACGACACCGTCAAACCCCATTCCTCTCTCAGGATATCAGTCAGCAGTTCCTGTTTTCCGCCATCTGGACTCCATTTACCTTATTGTAGCTGGACATCACGGTCCATGGCTTTGCATTCTTTACCCCGATTTCAAATGGCGCCAGATAGATTTCTCTAAGGGCACGTTCATCCACATCAGAACTCATATTGATTCTCAGTGTCTCGGCGTTATTGGCGGCAAAATGCTTGATGCTTGTTCCGTTCCGGTCTTTTGAACTCCTTTGATAAAGCTCTCAGCAACTTTTCCTGTCAGGTAATGGTCTTCGGAGTAGTACTCGTATCCGCGGCATCCCAGCGGGCTCCTTTTAATGTTAATCCCGGAGCAAGAAGGAGATTCACCTTAAAATACCGGCATTCATCGCCCAATGCCTCCCCATCTCTTCAATCAGTTCCGTATCCCAGGTGGAGGCCAGCGACGCACCTGACGGATAGCAGACCGCTTCATACTGGTTTGTAATGGTGGGAGAATTCTGTGTTAAGTCCGTAACCTTTAAGAAATCTGAAGTGTCCTGTTTTCTCTCCTGGTTCACCGGCTTCATAATCCGCACTCCGTTGGAGCCGTCTGCCATCCAGATTTCCGGGATTCCTTTTTTCCTCCAGCGGTCTCGTCTGCCACAGACCCACACCGGAACAGAGAGAGGCTTTCTCTTCTAAAGTTAAGCTTTTTAGTAGTTCTTTTATCTTTTCGTTCATGATTTATTCCTTTCTATCCCTTTACACCACTCGATGCAGAAGCTTTCAATAAAGTATTTCTGAGTAAATAAAAACAGTACGATGAGTGGGGCCAGCGCCAGGGTACAGCCTGCCATAATCAGAGCATAATGCGTGCTCTGAGCCTGCTGGAACCGCTGAAGGCCAACCGTTAATGTCAACAGTTCTTCCTTATTGCAGTAGATCAGGGATTGATATAATCATTCCAGGTCCATGTGAAGGAGAACAGCAGAAGGGTTACAAACCCTGATTTCGTAAGCGGCAAAGCATAATCTGCCAGAAAATTCGAAAATGGCCCGCTCCGTCAATCTGTGCCGCCTCTGTAAGCTCATAGGGGATTCCCTCATAATACTGGCGCATGAGAAACGTATTGAAAGCCGAAAAAATACCCGGCAGTATCAGTGCGTAAAACGTATTGTTTAAGTGCAGCTGGCCAAAATAGATATACTTTGGAAGCAGCGTTACCTGCACAGGTACCATAAGTGTTGCCAGATAGATCCCAAAGATCAGCCCCTTGCCGCGGAATTTCAGCCTCGCAAACCCATATGCCGCCGTAGTAGACAGGCAGATCGTTCCAACCAGCGTAATTCCTGTTACAATCAAACTGTTCCGGTAATAATTCGGGAAATCACTCTTCAGCCACACGGTAGAATAATTGGTCCAGTTCACCACCTTTGGTATGATACGAATCGGAAATTCCATGACGTCGATCTCATTTTTAAAGGAGGCAGACACCATCCAGATAAAGGGGAACACACAGATCACAGCAAGCAGCGCGACGATCAGAGTAGCTCCGATTCGAAGTATCAGAGTTCTTGTATTTGCTTTCATATCATCTTTCCCCTAAATCGTATACTTTTCTTTCAGCTTTACCTGCACTGCGGAGATTATTACAATAATTAAAAACAGCAGTACCGCGACCGCAGAGGCGTAGCCGATATTATGTTCCCTGAATGCATAGTGATAAATACAATAAACCAGTACATTGGTGGAATACCCCGGACCACCCTCCGTTAAAACATTAATCTGGTCGAATACCTTAAAGGAATTCATGGTAGCCAGGATCGATACAAACAGAATATTGGAAGCCATCATGGGAACCGTAATCCTGAAAAGCTCTGGAGCCCATTAGCGCCATCCACCCTGGCCGACTCATATACCTCTTTTGAAAGCCCCTGAAGCGCTGACAGAAAAATAATCATATAATAACCCGCGTCGTGCCAGATGGACATGACGATGATACCGGCCAGCGCCGAATTGCTCTTCGTAAACCAGCCAGGCAGATTCTTCACTCCCAATGCCGCCAGAATGGAATTGACCGGACCTCCCTCCGGATTTAGGAGAATCAGCCAGACGTATGCCACCGACACCATGGCGGATATGTACGGCATAAAACACATCAGCCGCAGACGGAACCTTGCAGAACACAAACTTGTTCAGCAAAACGGCAATAACCAGAGCCAGACATACGGATACAGGCACATACGTAAAGGTGTAGACAAAGTTATTCATAAGAGCCACTTTTAAGCGGTCATCCGACACCATCTTTGCGAAGTTTTCCATTCCTGTGAACTCAATGGCAGAAAGCCCCTGCATGGGGTTCCATTTTTGTAAATCCCAACAGCAATGAAAATACAATGGGAAGTGCCACAAAAATCAGGATTCCGATAAAATTGGGTATGACAAATAAATATCCGGCCCGTTCCTCCCGAAGCTGGCGTTTCGACAGTCTCTGTTTTGTTTTTTCATCTTTCTAACCCTTTCCCTCTATCAGGCAGCTTTCATTCGCCCATGCGAATAGAAAAAGCCGCAAAATACGACCTGCCTCGACCGGCTGCTATATTCTACGGCTTTTTCCTCACTGCTTTTATTTCCCACTTACCTCTTTTTTCAATTGCTTCGTTGGTAATCTTCTCAATTTGCCCCAAAACGTCTTCTGCAGTTTTCTCTCCATTGAAATACAACTGGGTCTGCTCCTGCATGGACTGCTGGTACTCGGCTGCTCCCAGACCGGTTGGCTTCTGGCTAACTGCTGTCATGTCTTCAAACAGCACTCTCACATCATCTACCTCCAGACCGGATCCCTCAATAAAAGTCTGAATAAGGCTGTCATTATAGGCGGGCTTATAGGAAGGATAATTTCCTGTTCCTGCCACGCGCTCCGCTCCTTCTTCCACCATGTAGCGGATAAATCTCCATGCCTCTTCCTTATGCCCTGACGTTGCCGGAATTGCCAGAATCGTGGCTGCAACGCTGAAGTTATCATCCGCCTTAACCGTATCGTCAAATCTCGGCAGCGGAGCAACACCGATGCGGAAATCGTGGGGATAATTCTCCTGATCCTTGATATTTTGAACTATCCAGGAACCTGCCTGAACCATGGCACATTTACCGCCCAGGAATGCGGAGCTCTGATTTGCTTTTGTCGCGATGATCTGGCTGAAGGAAAGCTGTAAGCCCAAGTCATCCAGTTCTTTTCTGCGCTCCAGGGAAGACTTAAAGCCCTCTGCCATGATATTACACTTTCCGTCTTCCGTATACCATGGGGAGACCTCGTTTCCAACAGGAGCCCACTGGCCGTTAAAAGGTGTGGGTGTACGTTCCGTATACCTTGGAATCTCCCTCGCCGCTGGTGAGTTTTTCTGCAATCGCCTTGTATTCGTCCCATGTCCAGGAGCCATCCGGATATTCGATTCCCGCAGACGTCAAACATGTCCTTGTTATACCAGATTCCTTCAATGGTGGAACGGATCGGATACCCGTATGTCACACCGTCATAGCTTGCATAGCTTAAGATCCCGCCAAAATTCTTCTCCATATCAATTCCGTCTTTTTCAATAAACTCATCGATTGGAGCATACATTCCATTTTTCATCCGAAGCATCTGCTCTCCGTCAGACCCCGGCATAACATCGATTTCACCACCACCCATGGCAAGAATATCGAGCTGAGTCAGCTTGTCGGAGCCATTATCGGAATTGCATGATACTGTACCTCAATGTCTGGATTCGCAGCATTAAATTCATCGATAATGGAACTGTCCATCGTTACCCAGTCGTAATAATGGATTACGGTCTTTTCTCCGGAAGCCGCGCTCTGGGCCTTCTCTTCCTTTCCGGCTTCTGTCGATGCAGCTTCACTGTTCCCCCGGTTACGCCTTCTGTCATGTTTTCTCCGCCCTTGCCGGAACAGCCCCCAAGTACTCCCGCGGCTAAGACACAGGCCAGTGTTATAGTTAATGCTTTTTTCATTTTCTCCTCCTTTGTTAACTGATGATTCTATGATAACTGCCTCACAGTTATTTCACAAGGAGGCCTGTTTTATATAAGTTCTGATTTTTTCATGACACTCCGGAATAATTTTAGAATTGTCCTGATTATTTCATTTCACATCATATGACTCCGTTACGCCGGCCTGACTGTGTTCACTGCCCACTGAAAAATCACCGGAAACCGGAAAGTAATGACAATCTCGGTTCCCCTTCCGGCTTCACTGAATATCTCTAAATTGCATGCTTCCCGATAGCAGAGCCATAGACGCCTCATGACGTTATAAAGGCCGATCGATTCCGTCTTCTTATAATCTTCATCTCTGAAGCCCATAGTCCCCGCAGATATTCCAGGGTATCCGGTGCCATCCCCTGCCGTCGTCCTTTACAGAAATCACCAGATCACTGTCATCCATGCCGCACCAGATCCAGATATTTTCATCGATATCTTCCACCTCCAGCCCATGCTTGATCGAGTTTTCCACCAGCGGCTGAAGAAGCAGCTTCATTATACGGCAGTCATACAGCATTTCATCTATATCGATAAAACAGTGAAGACGGGTTCCAAACCGCAGCTTTGATAAGGTTATGTATAACTCAATGTTATCAATCTCAGCCTTTAAGCTGGTAAACTCGCCTTTTATCTCCATATTGGAACGGAAAAATTTCCCCAGGATCCGAATCATCTCGGCCACTTCTTTATTTCCGTCGATCTGAGCTCTCCAGTTGATACAATCCAGAGTATTGTATAAAAAATGAGGATTAATCTGCATCTGAAGCGCCTGAATACGGCTTTCCTTAATGCTGAGCACCAGTTCCTGATGAACCAGCTTATTCTCATAGATCTGGTTTGCCAGATCGTGTATTTTCTCCATTGTATGGTTAAAGGAATCATATAGATTTGTAAACTCTGTAATTCCGCTTGTCTCCTGTATCGTCACATTACCATTTTCCGCCCGTTTAAAGTGATCCGCCAGCACCTTTACCGGAATGGCAATGCTTCGGGACAGCATCAGCCCAATGGCCGCAAACACCAGAATCAGAATTACACCGAGAATCGCACAGACACTCAATACAATAGTACCATCACGGGTAACCTCCTTCTGTTCTGTCAGGCAGATGTAATTCCATCCCCTGTTTTCGATCTTTTTCTCTGCCATCACGTAATCGGCCCCGTCCACAGTAATATATCCGTTCTTTTTTAACCTGGTACTCAAATGTCTCCCCGATCTTTTTCCTTATTCCGGCAGCTGATGATCCGGTTATTTTCATCCAGCAGAAAAAACGTTTTGTGTACACGGCGCGTCTTCCGCTACGATATCAGAAAACATGGCGGCATCGATGTACACCGTAATATAACCAAGCGCCTTGCCTACGGTCATCACCTCATTCAGCGTATTTTCCTTTCCACTCTGGGTGGAAAATATCTTTCTGACAACAGGTATGGTGAGTACCTTTGAGGTTGATTTACTGTTTAAATCATATCCGAGGGGCAGCCAGATACTCTTGCCATGAGAGTTCTCCACCTGATCAAACCATTCGTAATCAGAGATACGGGTGCTTTGATTAAATGCTTCCTTACTTCCAATTACCTCTCCGTCATTGGAAAACAGCACAATATTAACACAATTGTAAAGAGCGGTATTAAATCTGCTTTTATAAAGCAAATTATTATTAATGCGGATACGGACCTGATCCAGATCCATGAGTCCGGCTCCGCCGTATTCATAGGCGATCAGCGCAGACTGGATGTCACTGTCAAATCCCAGTGTTGCAGAGATATTTTCCGCCTGCCCGCTTAAATAATCTGCCGTCTCACAGAGCTGGGAAACGAGCCATGCATCCCCTCCAAAATTCTTTCTCTGGCATTTTCCGTTATGCTCCTGCGCATGGCAAGACCGGATAAACAAATGGTAGCCACGATTGATACAATAAAAAATCAACAGCAGGTAGGTTTTGATACTGGTTTTTTTCCCCTCATCTCTCCTCGTTTCCCCGAAACCTGGCTATGTAATCTGCCGGTGAGTAATTATAGTATTTTTTTAAATGCATCTGTAAAATACCTGGGATTCTTATAACCGACCATCTCTGCGATCTCATAGATACGGTAATTTCTCGACAGCAGCAGCACCCTGGCTTTTTCCATGCGAACCTCCACCAGGTATGTCTTAAAACTGCGGCCCTCTGCCTTCGTAAAGATGGTAGACAGATAACCGTAGCTGATGTTTAACTGGTTCGCCACCAATGCGAGGCTAAGATTTTTCATTCCCGTATTCCTTTTCTATCATGGTTTTCGCTTTTGGCCACGATAAGATTTCTCATACTGTCGGAGTTTTCCCACAGTGATTTCCGTATTGTATCGATATCCTGGCTGAAATTCTTTTCAGCTGTTCTGTCGTGGGATACTGCTGCTCCACATCGGCATAATAGCGGTGCGCAAAAAGATAGACTGCGCCATTGTTCTCCAGTTCAAAATATTTGAGCATCTTCATGACAATATTGCAGTAAAAATAGTACATGTCCTTGCTTTCATAGTGCTCCAGTACGGAATTGATCTCCCGAATCTGCTGATCAATCTCCTGAAATCGGCCGTTTTCAAAATTATCCACCATGCGGTTTTTCAGTTCCTGTATGATATCCCACTCTTTTTTATAGATATTTTCTCCCGCTCATAATGGATCACACCGCTCTTCTCCTCATCCCTGCCCAGGTCGACGGCGGACCAGTAGGAAGACACTACCTCCGCCTCGGAGTACACCTCTCTCCCGATCAGTATCTGATATAAAATCCCTGTATATTTAGGGAATTCCCGCTTTAAATGCATCAGCATCCTGTTTAACTGTTCGGGAGGTACCAGAATCGCAAAAAGCCCCTGAACATCGTTAGAGAGACAATCGGAAAAGACCTGCCTGATCATGGCTTCACAGGCCTCCATCTGCTCACCGGTCCGGTCCTCCTCCCCTTTGCCCTGATGCGTATGAGTATCATTTCATAATATTTTTACCCCGGTTATTCTTTTTAAACAGAGAATCCATACGGACATGCTTTTCCAAAAGCTTCATCAGTTCGTATTCCCGACCGATTTTCTGCCTGCTGTCACCATCTGTCACAGACCTTTCACTGTCCAGATTCTTTTTCAGTTTAAAAAGCAGCCTCAATCTCCTCTTCTCCCAGGGGCTTTAAGAGATAATCCTCCACCTTTAAAAGCAGATCCTTCTTTGCCAGCTCAAATTCCCCATAACCACTGATAATCACGGACTTGATATCCTTTCTGATTTTCTTTGCCTCATCAATCAGCTCCAGCCCTGTCATCTGAGGCATCCGGATATCCGTTAGAATCACATCCGCCGTATGGTTCTTTAAATACTCCAGTGCATCCATTGCTCCCTTTAAATGTTCCCGACACCGAAAAACCCCATCTTCTCCCATTGAATAACCTTTTCAAGTCCCTTCCGTATTAACTCATCATCATCAACTATGATCAGTGTATACATACACGTTCCCCCTTTTCCGCACAGACTGTCACACATACCATTATACTGGACAGCCCTGATACCCACAATGCGGGATTTATGCTTTTTCTTCTGTTTTTTTCATGAAATCAAAACCTGCCCGGGGGGATTTTTGTGTAATTGAAGCGCTTTTTAATCGCACAAAAAGCTGCCGGAACACAGACAATTTCCCGTCTGTCTTTCGGCAGCTTTCCCGCTGTCTTACTTATGCCGCATCTTTAAAAAGCACCTGAATAAGACGCCGACTGAATTTATCAATGACATCCGCATCGCCAATGCAAAACTTGCTCTTGAATATACCAACCGGTCCATTTTACAGATTTGTGAGGAGGTGGGGTTTGACAACACCAGCCACTTCTACCATCTGTTTAAAAAGGATACCGGGTTATCGCCCAAAGCATTCAGGGAGCTGTCCAGCGGAAGCCAGTACTAAATTTATTGGCACCTGCACAATACAGTACTGGTATACCGGCACATGGCCCATACTCCCCTGACCGCCGTCAGGCATTATTTCCCGCTTTTTTTCTTATGCTTTGCCATAAATTCGTTTCCCGCCAGCCGGATCCCCATTTCCAGCCACATTTTCTTATCATCCGGAGTCAGGCATTCCCCGATTTCTCTCGGGTCCATGTCGGCGAAATTAAAATCACAGGACTGTTCCGAACGCTCCATTAAATAATCAGCGGTAACGCCAAAGTAATCGGCAATCCGGCAGAGCAGCTCCGATGAGATATCCGGAATCGGCTGTGATTCTATCTTACTGACGGTCTGCTGGCTGACGCCAAGTAAATCTCCCAGTAATGCCTGGGGAATTTTTTTCTGTCTCCTCAAACTATAGATTCTGTTTTTTTCCCATTGTATCAATCCTTTTTCTTTTATTGTAGCGGAAAGACTCCTGCTATATTACTTATATAATTTGTACTTTTAACTATATCTATGTGTTTTGTTGCTGATTCTTCAGAAAAAAGTAATGTGAATTTTATTCTGCCCGTTGTATAATAATGGAAAAGGAGGTTTTGACATGCAGAGTATATTAGTTTGTGATGATGATAAACAGATTGTGGAAGCGATTGATATCTATCTGACCGGAGAAGGTTTTACCGTAATAAAAGCATATGACGGCTACGAGGCGCTGGATCTGCTGGAGAATAATCAGGTAGATTTAATGATCGTGGATGTGATGATGCCGGGTCTGGATGGTATCAGGACCACGTTAAAGGTTCGGGAGACCAGCAGCATTCCCATTATCATCCTGTCCGCAAAGTCAGAAGACACCGACAAGATCCTGGGGCTCAATATCGGTGCGGATGACTACATTACAAAGCCGTTTAATCCTCTGGAGCTGGTAGCAAGAGTAAAATCCCAGCTGCGCCGTTATACCCAGCTCGGTAATATGAACCAGCAGACAGCCGGTCAGGTATATAAATGCGGAGGTCTGGCAATTAATGATGATAACAAGGAAGTTACCGTTGATGGGGAACTCATCAAGCTGACTCCCATTGAATATAACATTCTGCTGCTCCTCGTTAAAAATGCCGGAAAGGTGTTCTCCATTGACGAGATCTATGAACAGATCTGGAATGAAGAAGCGATCGGCGCGGATAATACCGTAGCCGTTCACATCCGCCATATCCGTGAGAAAATCGAGATCAATCCGCGGGAGCCCCGCTATTTAAAGGTAGTCTGGGGTGTCGGCTACAAGATTGAAAAGCAATAGGAGAGCATATGAAAAGAAAAAGGAACATGCAGTCCTGCTTGCACATTCTTTTGTCATCCTCGTGGTAACGGAATCAGCATCATGTACAACAATCCCCACTACGGAGAAGGCATCAGCTGGCTTTACCAACGAGACGTATGAGGATACGCCGGAGTTTATCCGGCAGTTCAAGACGGACATTGACGATATTTTCAACTACATCAAATATAAAGAGGTATTTGAATCAAACGGAAAGCTGGCTTATGACAAGCCTGTCGTCCGTGTGACCACCGGTCCCGGGGAAGTAAGAGAATATACCGTTGATGAGATGGTGCGTATGGCCAAGTCCATGGGCTATTATCTGAATGAAAAGTTTAAGGTGGATGGCCGCTACACACCGGCAGAAGGTGAACAGGACATCCGGGTGGACTGGCGTTCCTACGATCCCGACCATCAGGATTCCGAGCCGGGGGAATCTTATACCACCATGGCGGACCTGGCAAAAAAGTGCTTGCCCATGTAGGGAATTACTATGCGTTTCACTATAAGTTTATTCAGAATCCCAGCAACTTGAAATTCCGGGTATCTTTTAAGGGAGATTCTGAGGCCCCCAGGCTGTACAGCAATACGGTCATTGATAATCCCGATGAACTGAAAGCACTGGGCCGTTATATCTACGTAACCGGCGAATCCCTTTATGTCGATACCAATTTGAACACAACACTGAAGACCATATCGGCCCAGCTGGAGAAGTCCAACCCTTACAACAACAGCAATTACTACATGATTGTGGCTGTAAACACGGCATATCCCGTCCAGGATTCCTACTCTGAAGCGGCCAAATCCTATGACCATATGCGCCTGCTCTTTATCATCGGCCTTGTATCTTTGGCCATTGGTATCCTGGGTTGTGCCGCAAGCCTGTACTTCCTTATTAGTATGACAGGCCATATGGCTTCCCTGTCAGGATGCGGTTACACTGGGAAGAATCGACAGGATCGCCACGGAAACCTGTCTGATCCTGTTTGTGGCCGCCGCCATGTGTGCCCTGTTTCTGGGAGAACACGTCGTCTACAAGGTCATCCACCTGTTTTTGTCGGAAGAACGCTGGTATTACGGGGAACTGGCCGCACGCCTGCTGATTCTCTATACCATCGGCATGATCGCAGCATTCAGCATGATCCGCCGTTATAAGGCGGGAACCATCTGGACAGGCAGTCTGACAAAGCGGATCTGCGTGAACGTCAGTCTTTATATTAAAAATCATCGTTTTACAACGCGGCTTGCATTGGGTTATATCTGCTATTTTGTATTTAACTGTGTGATGCTTGTGGCGGGTGCATTCGTATATTTTACCTATGACAGCATGGAATCCCGGATTTTAACAGGCCTTCTTGCTCTCGCACTGCTCTGCATGGACCTATGGGTTTTCCATCAGCTGTACAAGAACGCCTGGGAGACCGATCAGATTAATGAAGCGCTTTTAAAGATTTCCCATGGTGACACCAAATATAAAATCAACGCGGAGGCGTTTGACGGAAAAGAACGGGAACTGGCTGAGAACATCAACCATATCAGCCGCGGCTTAGAGACCGCACTGCAGGAAAAGGTAAGCAGCGAACGCCTGAAGGCTGACCTCATTACCAACGTATCTCATGATATCAAAACGCCGCTTACCTCAATTATTAACTATGTAGATTTAATTAAACGGGAACATCTTCAGGACCCAAAGATTCAGGGTTACTTAGACGTTCTCGAGCAGAAATCCCAGCGCCTTAAGACGCTGACGGAAGACCTGGTCGAGGCCTCCAAAGCCAGCTCCGGCAATTTAAAGATTGAGCTGACCAATATCGACTTTGTCGAGCTTATCTATCAGACCAACGGGGAATTTGAAGAAAAATTCCTGGTCCGCCATCTGGAACTGGTATCCAGCTTCCCGGAAGAAACGGTCATCATCCAGGCCGACGGACGCCATCTGTGGCGCGTCCTGGAAAATCTTTATAACAATGCGTTCAAGTATGCGATGGAACACAGCCGCGTATACGTTGATGTCATCGCAGGGGACAGTCAGGTACTCTTCACCATAAAGAATGTGTCAGAGAATCCTCTGAACATCAAGGGAGATGAACTGACGGAGCGCTTCGTCCGCGGCGACGTGGCACGAACCACGGAAGGAAGCGGACTGGGCCTGTCCATCGCCAAGAGCCTTACGGAACTTCTCGGCGGAACGTTCACCATCTATATTGATGGAGATTTATTTAAAGTGCAGTTATCCTTTCCGCGTCAGAACGGAAAAGGAACTTCCTGATACGGAAGCTCTCATTTCACAGAAATAAAAAAACAGGGATATTTTCTACAGCATCCGCCTTTCAAAAGGCGCCAGTCATATTCCTGTTTTTATTTTCCAGATCTTCTCAGAATGCTTCTTTATTTAGGAGTGATCAGATGGACCCGGCTCCATTTTCCCGTCAGATACCGCATAAACGAAATGGCATAATTCGCCGCCCAGCCCATGGGAACCGCGTACCATACCGCCTGTACGCCGATCACCGGCGCAAATACTGCCGCTACAATCACGCGGATTGCAAGATTTACAAGGTTGGCAATCGTAAACACCACCACATCTCCCGCGCCCCGCAGCAGACCGTCTGTCGTCGCCTTCAGGCCGATAAACACGAAGAAGAAGGAGATAAACCGCACATACGCCATACCGGTCTGGAAAGCGGTCTCAGCGCTTCCCTCGTTTAGGAATCCGCGTATGAAAAGATCCCCCCACATTGCATGATTATGCAGATAACTACTGCAAAAAATCCGACCATGGCATAGCAGTAGCGATACCCCTGCTTCACCCGGTCGGACGGCCGGCTCCGATGTTCTGTGCGGTAAAGGTCGACATGGCATTGCCGATGGCCAGCATGGGTACGATACAGATCGACTCGATCCTGGTGCCTGCGGCAAATCCGGCCATGACCGCGGAACCGAAGACGTTCACCACCGACTGTACCAAAAAGCATCGATATGGACGATCGACTGCTGAAGCGTGGAAGGGATCGCCACCCGCATCATATTGATCATCATTGTCATGTCGTAAAAATGAAATGCCTCCGTCACCTCATACGTTTTTCAGGCGCTTCAGCAATATGGTGAAGGAGATCACCGCCGACAGCCCCTGAGCCATCAGCGTCGCCACCGCAACGCCTGCGACTCCCTGATGGAACCGGATTACGAAGAGCAAATCCAGCACAATATTCAGAAGAGACGAAAAGATCAGGAGATAGAGCGGTGTTCTGGAATCCCCAGCGACTGGAATATAGCCGCCTGTACGTTGTACATGAACAGGAACGGAAGTCCCACAAAGTAAATGCTTAAATACACGGAGGCATCGGCAAATACGTTTTCGGAGTATTCATCCACGTCAGGATCGGCTCATTAAACAGAAATCCCAGTGTGCCGAGAAGAACGCTCAGTGTCAGGAAATTGATCAGTGTCGTGGAGATCGCCGTCTTCATATTCCCCAGCTGCTTCGCTCCCAGAAACTGGGATACGACCACCGAGCTTCCGATCCCACCTCCGATGGCAATGGCAATGAAGACATTGGTAATGGAATAGGAAGCGCCGACAGATGCCAGCGCCTCCTCACTTACGAACCGGCCTACAACGACCGAATCCATAATATTATAAAACTGTTGAAATAAATTGCCCAGAATCATCGGCAGAGCGAACAGAAGCAACGCACTGCCCGGTGAATCGGTTATCATGTTTACTGCTTTTCTCTCTTTTTTCATACCCTTATTTTGAACCATTCCTATCCGAATATACGCCATCCGCAGATAAAGTTATTTCTCCACCAGCTGCTTAATGCACGTTCCACAACACGTCCGTTGCTGGAGGACGCATCCACTACCTTTCCTCCGCCGGCCACGATTCCCACATGACCGCTTACGACGATGATATCACCGGCCTGAAGGCTGTTGAAATTCGTGATCTTCGTGTATTTTCCACGCTTCGCCAGCCGGCCGAGGTCAGGTAACTCTGCCGTACGCCTGCCTGGTTCAGACAGTAGTAGACGAAACCGGAACAGTCAAACGCATTCGGTCCTTTTGCACCGTAGACATACGGACACCCCAGTTTGGATCTGGCAATGGACAGCAGTCCGCTGACACCGGGCCGCCCTTTACCGTTCCGCCTTTGGAGCTGCTGCTTTGCCTCCGGAGGAACCGCCTGAACCCGCCTTCTTTACGTTGCTTCCCGTCCAGCTTATTCATGGTCTGACGGCCCACAGAGCCATCTGCGGTAAGACCGTTGCTGCTCTGGAAAGACTTCACCGCTTTTTCCGTCACCTCACCGTAATATCCGGTAACATTGGCGGAAGATAAATAACCATATTTATTTAGCAGCTGCTGAATCCGGGTAACCGTCTCCCCTGTTCCCCAGCATCAGACCGTTGGCCTGCGCCTCGGCACTGTTTAACGCCACACGGGTGGATGGCCCGAGATAGCCGTCCACCACAAGGTCATTCCTTGCCTGGAACTGCTTGACCGCAGCCGCCGTATCATCCCCATACGCCCCATCCGGCGTGGTGGTTAAGTACCCCAGCTCCTTCAGACGCGTCTGGCATGCCAGAACCACATCGCTCTTCTCTCCATAGGAAAGAAAATTCGGTTTGATCTCATCGCTGTACAGGAGATTGATCGTCTGCCGTCCCACCTTGCCGTCGACATTCAAGCCATTGACCTCCTGCAGCTTGATTACCGCGGCCTCCGTATCATCTCCGAAATGTCCGGTCACCAGATCCCCGGTTGCCAGGTATCCCAGTTCATAAAGGCGGTTCTGAATTCGTTTGATGTCATCGCCGTCGACATCCTTTGAAACCGCATAGTATTTGGCGGAAGGAGTCATAATTGCATTCAGCGTCTCCGGGCCCACAATTCCGTCCTGCGCCAGATGATTCTGTCTTTGAAATGTCTTGACCGCAGACTCTGTCATCGTTCCAAAATACTGGGTCGGCTCATCATTATCCATAAATCCCAGATCCATCAGCCGCTGCTGCAGGCTTGCCACAATGGGATGTTCCACGCCATTTCGGATATACTCCGGAACGGGATTCTCATCCAGAACCGGAAGATCCGGCAGTACCGGCATCGGCTCTTCTCAATTGTCAGGATCTTTACCGGCTCGGGATTCTTCTCAGTCTCCAGTTCGATCGAGAGGGCAGAGGGCTCCGGTGCCGTTGTCTCCTGCTCCGCACCATTCTTTTTTCCGCAGCCTCCCAGAACCGCTGCGACCGCCGCAGCCAGGAGTACTTTATGTATGAAAGATGTGTACCATCGTGCTTTTTTATTCATAAACGGATTCCTTTCCTTTTGTCGAATCAGGTCTATTTTAGCACATTTACAGGGGAAAAGGGAAGGAAATTTATCTCATACGGGAATTTTCCACCGCCTGAGCGTTACATTTAATTTACCACTCCATTGCACAGTCAAAACCAATATGGTATACTGAATAGGGTTAGAAATTGCTAACTCAGAAACTGAAAGGAGGTTTTATTATGGGAACATCTTTATTATGGGCGGCCGGTGGAACCGGATTTACATTTTAATGACCACGCTGGGCGCGTCCGTAGTTTTTTCTTTCGCAAAGAAGTCAATGCCTCCGTTCAGAGAATCTTTCTGGGATTCGCTGCCGGAGTCATGATAGCGGCTTCCGTATGGTCTCTGCTGATTCCAGCAATTGAGGAGGCGTCTCTGAATGGAGGCATCGGCTGGATTCCTCTTTGCGGGAGGCTTTTTACTGGGTGTGTTCTTCCTGATCGCCCTCGATACCTATCTCCCCCACCTTCATCCGGACTGCAGCAATCCGGGCTGTAACGAGGCGGAGGGCGTCTCCTCCAGCTGGAAGCGGACTACCCTGTTAGTCATGGCGGTTACGCGCACAACATACCGGAAGGCATGGCGGTTGGCCTGCCCTTTGCACTGGCTGCACAGCACGGCAATGATCCGGCGCTCTATACCGCAGCCATGGCTCTCGCCATCGGTATTGGTATTCAGAATTTCCCGGAAGGTGCGGCAATCTCCCTTCCGCTGCGTCAGGAAGGTCTCTCTACCGGAAGGCATTCTTCCGCGGCAGTATGTCGGGTATCGTAGAACCCATCTTCGGTATCCTCACGGTGCTGGTGGCGGGCGCCATAGAACCTCTGATGCCCTGGCTGCTCTCCTTTGCCGCAGGCGCCATGCTGTATGTCGTGGTGGAGGAACTGATTCCCGAAGCTCATTTAGGTGAACACTCTAACGCCGGGACACTGGGTGTTATGGGGGATTCGTGATTATGATGATTTTGGATGTGGCACTTGGATGATGATATTCTATGAGATGATATCTTAAGAAAAGAAGCGAAGCGGTTTTTGCTATAGACCGTTTCGCTTCTTTTCTAACTTTCTGCTCTTCTTTTGCTTTTACTTTGCTCTTCCCCGTTTTTTATCAACTAAAGCTTTGGCCAGAACAGGCTGTCATTTACTGTCGTAAACCACTCACAGCCACTCTCTGTGATCAGGACTGTATCCTCAATATTAAACGCGCCATAGGCTGCACTGTAAAACGGCACCTCAATAGACATAACCATTCCAGGCATAAATACTGTAAATTCCTGCTCTTCTCCAGGAGCCACAAATGGCCGTTCTTCTACAAATATATTGCATCCTACGGAATGACCACAGTGACCTCTCGTGTACTTTTCAAAGCCGGATTTCCGCACGGTATCCTGCATGGCATGAAATACGGGTTCAAACGGAACTCCAGGACCGATCATGGAACGCCCTGCATCGAATGCACGGTATAATGCCTCAAAAATCGGACTGCCTTGTCCTCTGGTTTGCCCACCACAAAGGTTCTTGCAATATCTGCCTGATAGCCACAGATATTCGCGCCCCCATCAAGCCTGATAATATCATTTTCTTTTACCGAAATATTTCTGGGTATCTGCACGATTGAATACTCGGTACCTATTCCAGAGACTGTATAAGCTCCTATTACATCAAGATCTTGTGAAAACGCGCATTTCTGTATATAGAAAGAATTTCCTTCTCACTCACCCGGGAACAATACGGTATGCAGTTTCCAGCATAGCATTTTCTGTAATTTTCGCTGTCCGGCGAAGCAGGCCGATCTCCCAATCTGTCTTAATTGCCCTCGCTCTGTTAAGTACTTTTTTCGCAGTTACACAGGCTTCCCACTCCCGTACAATCCGAAAGAAAGTCCCATATATCATGTGGTATGGAAGGACTCTGCACTCCGATTTTTGCCTTATTCGTCCGCTCTGTAATGAAATCTAAAGCCATCTTAACAGGGATCATCATATCCGGTTGAGACGGCTTTTCCAGTCCATTATCTTCCAGTCCATCAATATAAATCCAGACAGGATATGTTTCCATTTTAATATCCTTACACTGATTTTCAGCGGTCTGTTTCTCTATTTCATTCAGGATCAGTATGACAGGTCCTTCTTTTCGTACGACCGCCAGAGTCGTACCTATTCGCCTGGAATCATATAGGAAATGGCTGGCGAATCCACTGGCATACAGAATTGTCTCCGGCTCTGTCAGAATTAACGCATCAAGCCCTTCTCTTTCCATCTCCCTCTTTAGTTTTTGCTCTATTTCCAACTGATTTCTGTTCTCTAACATGATTTCCCTCAATTTATCAGCCTTTGACCGCGCCGCTCATAACCCCTTCCACAATGTACCTCTGAAGCAGAAAGTATAATATCAGGATAGGGATCATTGACAGCGTAAACGCCGCAAATGCCAGATTTAGTTCCACATTATACTCGCCGAAGAATCGGTATAACATAAGCGGAATTGTCTTCATCTCCTCTTTCATCAATATGTTTAATGTAATAGTAAAATCGTTCCAGGAAAACAGTGCGTTAATAATAACTGCAGTACAAAGCACGGATTTTAGCAGAGGAAATACAATCCGAAAAAAAGTTTTCATCCTCCCCGCCCCATCAATCATAGCCGCTTCCTCTAATTCTATGGGAACCGTTTTTACAAAACTTGTAAACAGCAGAATATTGAAGGAAATATTAAATGCGGCCCGGACCATGACAGCCCCCAGGTATGTGTTAAAAGGCCCGCCTGTTTTAGATTCATATATTGCGGCAGCATAACGACTGGTACGGTATCAAAAGTGCTGTAAGAAACAGCGAATAAATAATGTTATAAGCCTTTCCGTATTGCGCGCCAGAACATAGGCGGCCATCGGGCAAATAATAATGAGCAGAATCACTGTCGGAACGGTTGTAATGACACTGTTCTTTAAAACCACATAGAAATTTGATGCCTCAACTGCCTGGCTGAAGTTTTCCAGATGGAATTCTGATGGAAATCTCAAACCGGTAAATGTAATCTGTTCCCTTGTCTTCATTGAATAGACAAAAGATATGTAAAACGGAACAACATAATTGCCAGCTGCAAACAGCAGTATCACATTTTTCAATGGAATATTTCCTGATTATACTCATACCTCCACCTCCCTGCTCCGGAAAAAGCTGGCAACCAGAAAGCTGATTACAGCAAGAAATAATGTAAAAGAATAGCCGCCGCCTGACCATACCCCGCTTTATAATACACAAAATATTTTTATAGATATACATTGCCAGACTTTCGGAGGATGTTCCCGGTCCCCTCCGGTTGTCACCATCGGATATTCAAAAACCTTCAGCCCCCACGACAGAACCAGTGTTGCATTGGTTGCAAAATAAAAGCCGGTACAATCAGTGGAAGTGTAATTTTAACAAAGGTATGACGATTTGCTCCCTTCTACGCGTGCAACCTCATAATATTCATCGGAACACTCTTTAAGCGCAGCAAGGAGAGACAATCATACAGTATCCAGTATCTTTCCAAACCGAGATTATAGCCAGACCGCGTATTACCGTCTTAGGGGAGGCCAGTAGATTTTTCATCCCCAGAATCGAGTAACAGACATCACTGAAGATATAGGACCAGATATAAGAGGCCAGCACGATACTGATTACGTACGGCATAAAATAAATCGTACGCAGGATACGGTGAAACCTGGTGTTTCTGCTAATTCCGAGAGCCAGCAGCAGACCAAACAAATTACTGAATACCACCTCCATTGCCGCAAATTTAATTGTGTTTAATGCCGGAGCTGCAATGCTCCCATCCGTTAACACATTTTTTATAATTTTCCAATCCAACGATTGTATAATCCACGCTAAACCCATCCCACCTGCGGAAGGAATATGGGATTCCTGCAAAAAACGGCATGATAACAAAACAAAGAACACAACTGCGCATGGGCAAGAAATAAAATGTTTTGTATTGTCTTTTTAACCATCTTCTTATTTCTCATTCCCATCTTCCTTCCATTATTATTGGTATTGATTTTATTTTGAAATTCCCGAAAAATCTTTATCACATTGATATCAGTCCTTCTGCCCCGATTTCGGTGTTGCCGCAAACAGCTGTAAGTCACTTTCAAACTTGGATTTATATTCTCCGCTAAAATAATGATAACTGTCTTTACTTACTACCTTACCCGATTCTATAATTGCATTCCTGTGCCACAAAGATTGGATCCAGATCCGTTGTTTCCACTGGTATAATCGTAGGGCACTTTTGCATTTTTCGTACCATTGCCGGACTCCTTCCGCTGATGTCAGGTGTTCCATGAACTTCATTACCTCATCCGGATGCTTTGTCTGAGCACTAACCATAAATGCCGTATCTACTCCAATTGGCAGCGTATTTTCCTCTGCCTGGTCCGACCAGGGGGTTGTAAAAGCCAAAATTTTCCATCTGGATTATTCTTTCTAATGTCTCCGATCGCCCAGGAACCGGTAATGCACATAGGATACTCGCTGGCGAATAACTGGTTGGCTCTCGAAGCATCTGTTCCAAGATCGTCATCTCTTTTTGCGGATAATCGTGCGGCATAAATGTCAGCCTGTAGTTTAAACATCGGATAATCGCTGAATTTTTTCTCCCCATTTTGTATCTTTTCATAAAACTTCTCATCCTCTTTTGCAACCATACTTCCAAAAGAACTATCAAAATCCACACGAGGATATATATTATCTTTATGAAGGCTCTTACACAAAAGGAACTATGCCCTGTTCTTCAAATGTCCTGATAATCTCATTAAACTCGCTTAAAGTTGTCGGCGGCTTCAGCTGATATTCATCAAACATATCTTTATTGTAAAAATACGCCTGCAATAGATCTGTCTACCGGAACACCATAGACTTTTCGCCTACACTTACCATCGCCTTATCTACTTCCGACAGGTTATCAAGGCACTTCTGTCCTGTTAAGTCAAGAACCTGTCCGGCCTCTGCCAGTTGAATAAACTGAGAAGGTTTCCCCATAAAAATATCCGGTGCGTCGCCTGCGCAATTTTCGTTTGCAGCGAAGATGCAAACTGTGCCCATGGTGTGACTGCCTGCACTTCGATTTCAATATCAGGGTACTGTTCTGTTACGGACTGTACCCATGCATCAATTCCACTCCTCTTTGTCTCTTCCGCTGCATAATGCATGAGCACAAGCTTAACTTTCTCACCGGTCTTTGACTCTTCTGCGGAAGATTTTTTTTCTTCTTCGGTTGACTGTTTTGAGTACTTTCGCTTTGAACCATTTCCTGTTTGGGCTCTTCTGATGACCCGCATGCAGTAAGTGCTAAAGCCGCCATGACCATGAGCATCATTTTTTCTGTTTTCTCATAACATAACCCTCCTATTCAAATAATACCGCGCATAATTTGTTGTATTTATAGTATATTTGTTTTTATTTTCATTACTATATATGTAATTCTATATTTTATTAGTTATTTTTAGATTTTAGTTGATATATAAACGACTTTCACTTCTATTATTGACTTTCTATCTCTATCCGGGTATTCTAAAAACATAAAAGCAGGAGGAGACGCATATGTCCAAGTTCATAACATGGTATTTAAATCTAAAGTTCAAACAAAAACTGCTGCTTTCCTTCCTTGTTATTATTTTTCTCACAACGCTCTGTATCAGCGGTACCAATTATGCTGTAAGCAATTTGTTAATTACTTGCTATGTATCTGATTACTCCATTGCGATCTCCAGTCAGATTGCTTCTAATTTTGCTTCCCGAGTCGATAATATTGAGGAGACAAACTTTATAAAATATCAGAATGACGGGGCCTTTAATGAGATTCTCCCTGTCTCTGACTATACACCAATTCAAAACCGCTTATCATACCAGTCCGCCGTTGACAATCTCCTCTATTCTACCGATTACTATAAAAGTATTGCTTTCCTGGATCTAAATAACTACTTGTATACCGCCGGATCTGATCTTCTGTCTGATCAAAGTATAGACTATTTTACAGACGAGGCTCCCGAAATAAAAAATCATGGGGACAATGCGTGTGGGACAGCTGCCCAAACGGAAACCTGTTATTAAAACGGGCACTCTATCACCTTCCTACCGGTACGTATATCGGCTGCCTCTTTGTGGAAATAGACAGGGATTACCTGATTAAAGTGTATGAACAGTCGATTGACCGCTACGGCGGAAGTGTTGTAATATTTAACCCGGCTCATAAGCCTATGATCTCTGACAACCATGACACGTTTGAAAAAATCGCTCTGGAGGCAATATCAAGCGCCACCCAAGCCGAAAATCATACAGTGAAAATGAATGGAGAAACGTATACTGCCGCCGTATACAATACTCCTGACGGGCAGTGGACTCTTACTCATATCGTTTCCCTTTCTCAGCTGACCGGTAAACTTCATGTAATCGGATATTGGATACTTTTTTATAGGATTTGCTGTATTTGCGTTGGCTATTGTCCTTGCCTTCCTGATTTCCGGCAATATCTCTCAAAATTTAAAGCTGCTCACAGACAGCATGAAACAATTCTCCAACGGAAATTTTTTGATGAGCACATTGTGCCGGCCAGTCACGATGAATTTGCCATCATTGCGGATAATTTCAATACAATGGGACAAAAAATAAAAGCGCTGATGAGGGAGGTTGCTTTGGAACAAAAGCAAAACAGCAGATTGAGTACCAGATGCTGGAATTCCAATATAATGCTCTTCAAGCACGTTTGAACCCCCATTTTCTTTATAATATTCTGGATTCTATCAGTAGTCTGGCCAAACTGAAGGATGAATATGATATCAGTGACTGGATCTGTCTGCTCAGTGACATGCTGAGGGAAAGCATTGGGCAAAAAAAGCGCCTGATTCCACTGGATGAAGAAATATCCTATGTCAGAAAATATACGACTCTGTATCAAATGATGTATCGGGATCATGTAACCTTTATTTACAAATCGGATCCCTCACTTTTTTCATACCAGTTCCGGCATTTATCCTTCAGCCCATAGTAGAAAATGCCATTGTTCATGGAATTGAGGGAATCTCAAGACACGGATCATTCATATTTGCAGTTTTAGCCAGGATAATACTCTGATCCTGGAAGTGTGTGATAACGGGCATGGATGTCCAGGATATGATTGAAATGATTTTAAATTCCAGATACCATCGGAAGACTCAGGTTCCTCCATCACATGCCAAAGTAGGTCTCATAACCGTTCTGGAGCGCATCCGTCTTCTGTACGGCCCTGAATTTGGCATTCGTATTCAATCCGTACCGGAAGAGGGAACCCGGATTCGGATTATCCTGCCTGTTGCTGTTTCTCTATATCATGATCACAATTCAGAAGACCAGGAGTGATTGAATATGTACAAAATAGTTATTATTGATGATAATGAACTGACTCGCAAATCAATCGCCAAACAATAAAGCGGCAGCTGCCCGACTGCGCAATAGTTGGCGACGCCTCCAACGGACGGGAGGGCTTAAGCGTGCAACAGTCTGTATGTCCCGATTATTATCAGCGATATCAAAATGCCGGACCTGATGGCCTGTCCATGGTGCGCATGGTCCAGTCATCCCCTGCCGGCTTCTCAGATTATTTTTATCACCGGTTATCAGGATTTTGAAAATGCCCATGCCGCCATCAGGTCGCATGCCTGTGCCTTCCTGTTGAAACCAATACATGATAGCCAGCTTCTAGAGGCAATTGCACTTGCAAAGGATGAGATTCAAAAAAAATGCGCCCTCCATGATACAGGGTTTTCAGGAACTCAATCTTTCTTACAGCAAATGCCCCGGGAAGCATTTGAAGAAAATTGTCTTCTATATACAGAAAAGCCATTTATCTAGTGCAAAAAGGCTCCTTCTGATGATTCCTCTGATATACTGCTTAACTGTATGCGCCAGGTCTGTTCCATTATCCTGCACTACTTCTGGAATCTGGCACCGCAAAAATTAACCTTGATCAGGAAACCACGAATCTGTATCACTTTACTCAGGTTCCAGACAGTGAGGCGGAGTGGTCCGCTTTTCTTATGGGCTACTATAACTGGCTCCATCTGTCTGTTGCGAGAGAACATCAGAACGACGGCCTCAGAATTACCCATGCTTTACAGTATCTGGAAAGCCACTATCAGCAGGGAACTCAGTCTTTTCAGAAGTGGCAAAAGGTTGTTTCAGTAAACCCCTCCTATTTAAGTTCTCTAATCAAAAAAGAGACTGGAAAAAATTTTATAGATATAATTATTGAAGCCCGAGTTGGAACACGCAAAAAACTTCTACAGAATCCTAGCCATAGGATCAATGAAGTCGCTGATTTATCCGGATTTAAAGATTATGCTTATTTCTATCAAACATTTAAAAAACATGTGGGACTCTCTCCTAAAGAATATCGAAACCAGTTTCTATAAATTTATTATAATAGATGGATAACGCCGGACACTTGGAAAAAATTTTCCTTCTCTGCTATACTGATACCATCACATTCTGTATACATCTGACATTCAGTCTGAGGAGGAAGAATTTATGAAAAAACTAACTGCTTCACATTACAACGACGCCATGGCCTATGCCCTTCTGGAACCGGAATTCAACCTCTTCCTCATCGGAGATTTAGAAAACTACGGCCTGGAGTCGGAAAACGTCTCCGTATACACGGCTGACACCTGGACAGGGGGTACGCCCCTACTTTATTCTGGATTACAGGAGTAATTTCCTGTTCTACAGCCATACCACAGATTACAATAAGGCTGAAGTAGCCGAATTTCTCTCGAATTCCAGATGCGGAATCTGAGTGGAAAACGGGAACTGCTTGAACCCCTCATGCCGTTTTTAAAAGGTCTTGAGCTGGTCCCTACGTATCTGGCAAGACTTAACCAGACAGCCATTCCCGACGACCCTGCCTTTCCTGCAAGGCGCCTTCTCCCGGATGATATTGACGCAATCTACGCACTGCTAAAGCAGATAGACGAGTTTTCACCATGCGGAGTAAGACGGAAGAGGAAAATCGGGAAGATATTCTGAATTCCATGACAAATGAAGGCCGGATATACGGCGTCTTTGAAAATGGAACGCTTGCCGCCGTAGCCGGGACCTCGGCCGAAAATTCCATGTCAGCCATGGTCGTCAGCGTCGCGACTCTGCCCGAATACAGAGGCCGCGGATACGCCACCCGGCTGGTAACCCGTTTGTGTCAGGACTGCCTCGCCGACGGCATGAAATTTCTCTGTCTCTTCTATGATAATCCGGAAGCCGGCGTCATTTACCGCAAGATTGGGTTTAAGGAGCTGGGGCAGTATGCTATGGTGAGAAGTATTGAAAAATAATCTGAATGCATAAAACCAGGAATCCGGCTTATTGAACTTTTCTGCAAAAGAAAGCTTCTGCAAAAGCACTCCCCGTCAAACATCTCGTTTGCGCAGGTGCCTTTGCAGAAGCTTTCTTTCTTTCATCCGCTCTATTACGGTGTGTTTCAATTCTTAGATCTCATACTTATGTTTCAGCCTCAGCCTCGCCAGCGACCTCGCCAGCGACGCCTCAAAATGCGAATGTTCCTGGATGCTCTTACTCTGTCTGAGCTGCTCCTCGGCCCTCTCTCTGGCCTCCTCGGCACGCCTTTCATCAATATCCTCAGGACGTTCCGCAGTATCCACCAGAAGGGTGACACGGTTATTGATAATCTGTACAAAGCCGTTGCCCACCACGCCGTTAATCCATTCGCCGCTTTCATTCATCAGTCTCATCTCGCCGATCGCAACTGCAATTACCATGTCCTCATGGTGCGGCAGAACCTCTTTTTCTCCGTCTAACAGGGGATGATGAGCTTCTGGCACGGTCCTTAAAGAACACCTTGTCAGTTGCAATGATCTGCAGAAAAAATGTATTTGCGCTCACAGGCCCTCACCTCTATCTGCCTTCCTCGGCTCCTAATGTCTTTGCCTTCTCGATTACCTCGTCGATCGTTCCCACGTTAAAGAACGCCGCCTCCGGATACTGGTCCATCTCGCCTTCTACGATGGCTTTAAAGCCGCGCACCGTCTCCTTCAAGGGAACGTATTTTCCGGGTATGCCGGTGAAATTCTCCGCCACGGAGAATGGCTGGGATAAGAATTTCTGGATCTTTCTGGCACGATTTACCGTGGTCTTATCCTCATCGCCCAGCTCCTCCATTCCGAGGATTGCGATGATGTCCTGAAGCTCTCTGTATTTCTGAAGGGTCTCCTGAACCATTCTGGCAACCTCATAGTGTTCCTCACCTACCCATCCGGTTCCAGAATACGGGAGTTGGATTCCAGCGGATCAACCGCCGGATAAATACCCTGTTCCACGATCTTTCTCGAAAGAATCGTCGTCGCATCCAAATGGGCAAAGGTGGTCGCCGGAGCCGGATCCGTCAAGTCATCGGCCGGCACGTAAACCGCCTGAACCGAAGTAACAGAACCGTTCTTGGTGGAGGTAATCCTCTCCTGTAACTCGCCCATCTCCGTCGCCAGTGTCGGCTGATAGCCAACAGCGGACGGCATACGTCCGAGAGCAGCGCGGACACCTCGGAACCGGCCTGGACGAAACGGAAGATGTTGTCGATAAACAGCAGCACGTTTTATGCTCCTGGTCACGGAAGTATTCCGCCATGGTAAGCCCCGTGTCCGCTACACGCATACGGGCTCCCGGCGGCTCATTCATCCGACCGAATACCAGGGCCGTTTTCTCAATAACACCGGACTCTCCCATCTCGGTCCATAAGTCATTTCCTTCACGGGAACGCTCTCCAACACCGGTAAAGATGGAATATCCGCCATGCTCTGTCGCAATGTTATGAATCAGCTCCTGAATGAGGACCGTCTTACCTACACCGGCGCCTCCAAACAGACCGATCTTTCCACCCTTTGCATAGGGGCCAGAAGGTCAATAACCTTGATTCCCGTCTCCAGGATCTCCGCTACCGGGCTCTGTTCCTCAAATGACGGCGGATCCTGTGGATGACCCATTTCTCGCCTTCCTTTAACGGTTCGCCGTTGTCAATCGTCTCACCCAGGACGTTAAAAAGGCGTCCCAGTGTCTGCTCGCCGACAGGAACCCTGATTCCCGAACCGGTGGCCGTTACTTCCATATCTCTGCAGAGTCCTTCGCTGGAAGCAAGCATAATGCAGCGGGAACGGTATTATTTCCCAGATGCTGGGAAACTTCCATTACGCAGCGTTTTCCGTCATTATCTACCTCAAGGGCGTCCTTAATGCACGGCAGCTCCACGCCTTCCTCGAACTCTACGTCTACAACAGGCCCTAAAACCTGCACGATTTTTCCTTTATTCATAATCTGTTTCTCACAGCTTGTGAGGACTCCTCCCTCTGTTATTTTTCTTCTTCTTTTTTTGGGCCTTGGCTCCGCTGATTACCTCGGTGATCTCCTGGGTAATGGCAGCCTGGCGGACCCGGTTATAGGTAATTGCCAGTTCATCCAGCATATCCTGCGCACTCTTCAGTGGCAGCCTGCATGGCCATCATTCTGGAATTCTGCTCGCTGGAGTAGGATTCCACCAGACCGCCATAGATAAATCCGGCTATATAGTTTGGTACGATGGCATCGATCACCGCCTTGGGCGATGGCTTCATCGTGATTTCCTCTAAATGGATGTCGATCGGTATGCCCTGGGGCACGCTGAAATTAGACTTCGGAAGCGGTAAAAGCTGCGTAATCTCGGCCTCCATCTTCATTGCATTGACCATTCTGGTATAAATCATGTATACCTATCCAGTTTCCCGGACAGGAAATAATCCACGATTTTCTCCTCAATGATCCTCGCCCGGCTATATTCGGGTTTTGCACCGTATACCGGAAACCTGCTCTACCGGAATCCCTTTCTCACAAAATACTGCTGGCCCAGCTCACCGACCACGAACAGCATGGGATTGCCGCCCTTGTCGATCTGTTCCTGAACCAGCTTGAATACGTTGTGATTGTATGCGCCTGCAAGGCCTTTGTCCGCGGTTACCACGATATATCCGATCTTCCTGTCTTCCGGCTTAATCTGCGGCCTCGTATCGAAATACGGGTCCTCTATCTCCGCTGTATGCCTGACAATTGGGAAATGGTCCTCTGAGCGCATAGAAATAGGGTTCTGTATCGGTTAAGTTTTTTCTGGCCTTTTAAGCTTTGACGAGGAAATCGTATACATCGCATTCGTAATCTTCATCGTACTTCGAGTTTGCAGATCAACTCAAAATGACGCCATCGTGTTCTGTTTAAATTCTTTCACGCCGTCTAAAATGCTCTGCTTCAGCTCGTCGGAAAGAACTTTCTTCTCTTCGATCTCCTTCACGATTTCCGGATGCTTCTGCTCAAAGAATGTCAGCATTTCCTTCTGGAAACCCTTGATCTTTGACACTTCCACATCGAGAAGAAGCCGGTTATTAGCGGCTACCAGGCTGATGACCTGATCGTGTAAGCTCATCGGATGGCAGAGCGGCTGCTTTAACATCTCTGTCAGTCCCTTGCCATACTGGATCATCTCCTTCGTCGCCGGATCGAGGTCCGAACTGAACTGGGTAAATACTTCCATCTCACGGCACTGGGCCAGGTCGATACGAAGGCTTCCTGCCGCTTTTTTCATAGCCTTTGTCTGAGCCGCGCCGCCGACACGGGATACGGAAAGTCCCACGTTGACCGCAGGGCTCATACCTCGAAGAACAAGCGAACTTTCCAGGAATATCTGTCCATCCGTGATGGAGATAACGTTTGTCGGGATATACGCCGACACGTCGCCCGGCCTGTGTCTCAATAATCGGCAGCGCTGTGATTGAACCACCGCCCTGCTCATCCGAAAGCGCTGAGGATCTCCAGCAGCCGGGAATGCAGATAGAACACGTCGCCGGGATACGCCTCACGTCCCGGAGAACGCTCCAGAAGCAGTGACAGCGCACGGTAAGCAACCGCATGTTTCGACAAATCGTCATAGACAATCAGCACATCTTTTCCCTGATGCATAAAATATTCTGCCAGAGCCGTTCCTGCATAGGGGGCGATATACTGAAGCGGCGCCAGATCACTGGCCGTTGAGGCCAGCACGATGGTATACTCCATCGCCCCGTGTTTTTAGTGTATGAACCATCTCGATACCGTAGAAGCCTTCTGACCCACTGCCACGTAGATGCAGATCGTATCTTTGCCCTTCTGATTTCAAAATGGCATCGATGGCAATCGAGGTTTTACCGGTCTGACGGTCACCGATGATCAGCTCACGCTGGCCGCGGCCAATGGGGAACATGGAGTCAATGGCTAAGATTCCAGTCTCCATGGGGACCGAAACGCTGACGCTCGATAATACCCGGCGCCGGTCACTCCACCGGACGGTATCATCGGCCTCAATCTCCCCTTTTTCCGTCAATGGGGCGCCCAATCGTATAACCCTTCCTATATAATGCGTCGCCAACCGGGATACCTGCCATCTTTCTTCGGTCCTCATCGCGCATCCCTTCCTTCTCCTTTGTTCGAACCAAACAGGATGCAGCCGATCTCCTTCGACCGGATATCCTGTACCATACCTTTTACACCGTTATCAAAGATAACGATCTCGCCGTACATGGCGTGGTCAATTCCATAAATCGTCGCGATTCCGTCAC
>VOFH01000432.1_pt1 | contig 53832 bp, 86 predicted proteins | sample 5384091 | NCBI WGS metagenome assembly VOFH01 (sample SAMN12384727, study PRJNA508395) | human gut metagenome | isolation source: healthy gut G | host: Homo sapiens
GAATTTGAGACAGGATATCGTAAAGGCGTCTTTGATCTTTTTCAGAAAGGCTGGAGAAGAGCTCATAGGCCCGCAAGGGATAGTTTTCTGCAGAAGGCATGGGATTGGAAAGAACATCGTCAAAGACAGAGGAAATGGGGATACCCAGGGCGGTGGTGATTTTTGCCAGAGTTTCTACGGTGATGTTTTTTCCCCACGCTCCACTTGGCCAATGTACGTGGGATGGAGCCCGGCGCGGTCTGCCAGGGTTTCCTGGCTGTAGCCTTTTTTCTGTCGGAACTGCCGCAATTTACGGCCGATGGTCTGCGTCATCATAGAAAGATCCCTCCGAGAAAAGACTATAAGTATTATCTCCCAGAGTGAACAGACTATTGATATTTTTATGGAGCTGATATATACTATAAGTATTGTTTGGACCAAAACCGATTTTTTAGTATAAAGGATGACGTGATATGTTGCAAAAGCTTGGCGGAGGGACACCCAAGGGACGGGTGATGCTTCTGGCCTTTTACATTACCAAGGCGTTGGGGGTGCGGTATCTGGAAGGGGCGCTGGAGCGGGCTGGGTATCAGGTGCAGGTGGTTTTTATAAGGAGTTTAACAGCCATTGCCCTGGGCAGACCAGCCGTCGAGAATTGGAGCTTCTCTGTGAGGAGGTGCGGCGGGCAGAGCCTGTCTTTATCGGTTTGTCTGTGATGAGCTCCATGTATTTGGATACAGTGGAGCAGGTGATGAAGACCTTGCGTGCGCGGTACGCCATTCCGCTGGTTTGCGGCGGCGCGTTTGCCAGTTTGTATCCAGATTACTTCTTGGACCGGGGAGCAGCGTATGTGATCCGGGGAGACGGGGAAATTCCTATGGTTAACTTGGCGGACCGTTTGATGTGTGGGGAGAGTGGAGAGGACCTCGCCTCTCTTTGCTGCCGGCGCCATGGGGGAGACAGTGGTTCAGCCCATTGGCGGGGTATTGAAGGAGATTGATGGGTATGGGATTCCTGTGGTGAGCAGCCCACGGGCCTGTTTGATTGAGAGGGATCGACTGCGGCGGGGGGACCCGCAGCGGCATACGCTGCGGTATGAGGTCATTGCCTCCCGGGGGTGTCCGTTTACCTGTACCTATTGCTCTTGTGCACCCCTTCACCGCCTTATGCCGCGGGGGATCGCCACGGTACGAACCCGGTCGGTAGAGAGTGTCATGGAGGAGCTTGGGAGGCCAAGTGGGCCTGTCCCCGCATGATGATGGTGCATTTTTATGATGAAATCTTTCCCAATCTTCCAGGATGGGTGGATGAATTTGTGGCGGCTTATCAGCGGGAGATTCACCTTCCTTTACCATCTGGTCCCATCCCAAGGCGGCCAAACAAGAGGTGCTGGAAAAGCTGGTCCGTGTGGGATTGACGGAGGTCATTATGGGAATCCAGTCTGGATCGGACCGCGTCCGGCGGGAGGTATTTCACCGGTATGAGACCCGGGAGGAGATCCTCCGGGCGGCAGGGTTCTTTCAGGCGGCGGGGGTGCCGTGGGTCAGCTATGACTTTATGCTGCAGCATCCGTTTGAATCGTTAGAGGATTTGAAAGAGACCTATTTCCTGGTAAAAGAGCTTCCGGGGCGCTATGTCCTGCAGCTCCACGGGCTGAATTTTCTGCCGGGAACGGATATCGTTTCCATGGCGGTGGAGCAGGGGCTGTTTACCCAAGCGGAGTTGGACCGTATTATGTTCGCCCCTATGGAGGAACAGTTTGGTGCCTATTGGAAACAGGAGACCTCGCTGGAGAGCCAGCTGTGGTATGCGCTGATCTTCCTATGGCAGTGGGAGGCCATGCGAGAGAGATGTCTGGTCTATGAACAGGACCCTGTGGAGTATAAGCAGGAAATTTTTAAGGCATATCGTCAGGCGCAGGGGCTGTCCCGGCGCAGGGAATGGCGTAAAAATTGGATATGGCGGCCCGACGATTTGGGCTGCGGTAAGAAAAAAAACCTCCGGCCGAAGCCGGAGGTTTTTCAAAAGCAAAGCAGAGGAGCCAATTAGTTGGCGCCCTTGGGATTCATGGGATCGGTACGATCCTCGATCCAATACTTGCCGATGGGATCCTGAGAAGCGTCCTTGTTGACGTTGTGGGCAATCATCAGGGTCTGGTTGCGGTTCTCAACCTGCAGGGCGTTGTCGAAGCCAGAAGCGTCGACGTTGGCACGCATAGCCTCCTTGGTCAGACGGACAGCCATGGGGTCCTTGGCGGCGATGACGCGGGCCAGCTCCAGGCCAGCGGGAACCAGGTCCTTGCGCTCGTCAACAACCTTGGACACCAGGCCCAGGTTCCAAGCTTCATCAGCGTTGATGAAGTTACCGGTCAGCATCATCTCATAAGCACGGCCGGTGCCGATCAGACGAGGCAGGAAGTAGGAGGAGGACATGTCGCAGCCGCCGATGCCCACGTTGGCATAGAAGCAGGAGAAACGAGCGGTCTTGGTGCAGACACGAATGTCAGAGCACATAGCCAGAGAGAAGCCACCGCCAGCGGAGACGTTGTCGATCAGGGTGATCCAGGGCTGAGGAGTCTTAGCAATGAACCACTCCAGCTCGCCCAGCTTAATCTGATAGTGATAGAAGCCGGGAACGGTCTGCTCGTAGTCGGTCAGGCCCTGCTTGACATCCAGGCCGGCGCAGAAGCCCTTGCCCTCGTCGCCGCCATACAGCAGGACAACGCGGATGTTGTAGTATTCGTCAACCAGCCACTGGGAGAGCTCGGTCAGCTCACGCACCAGGTCGTGGGACAGGGCGTTGTAAGCCTTGGGTCTGTTCAGGGTGACCTTCAGGATGTTGGGCTCGACCATCTCGAGCAGCAGGTTCTCATAAGTGGGCAACGCTCTGGCTGCGGGATAAACAGGTTTCATGATAAAATCCTCCATCATCAATATTTGGCCTTTAAGAGGGGCCATGGGACCTATTCTTACCTACGCCAACCGGCCCACAAGGGGCCGGCTGACGGAAGTTACGAACAATCAGCGGAAAACCAAGGATTAGTTGGTGTTTCCGTTGGCAGCGACATACATGCCGTGGATCAGGTACTGGATGTCGCCGGAGCCCTCGATGTTGGGGGCGACAGCGGCGTCTCTCAGGAAGCGCTCTGCCTGATACTCGTCGCAGACACCGTAAGCGCCCATGGCGTTGACGGCCATGGTGGCAACCTTGGTGGCAGTCTCAGCGGCATAGCCCTTGGCCTGTGCGGTACGGGCCTGAACAGCACGCATGGTGGGGATATCATCGCCAGCGAAGTGGTTGTGGTCGCAGTAGTCAGCGGCCTCCAGCAGCAGCAGCTCGGCGGTGTGTGCGTAGGTCAGCATGGTGGACAGACGCAGCTGGGTGGTGGGGAACTTGGTGATGGACTTGCCGCGGTGCAGCTTCTCCTGGCAGTACTTCAGCGCGATGTCAGCAGCGCCCAGAGCGGTGCCCACGAACACGGCGGGGAAGCCCAGCTTACCATAAGCGGTGGTGCCCAGCAGCGGGGTGAAGCCGTCGCCGGGCGTGCCCAGGATCTGGTCCTCGGTGACCTTCACGTGATCCAGGAAGATGTCATAGACCTCGGAGCCGCGATAGCCGATCTTCTCCCAGGGGAGGAGATGGAGTAGCCCTCGCAGAACTTGTCGATCACCAGGCCGGTGACCAGGTCCTTGCCGGACTCTTCGTCCTTCTGCAGGGCGAACAGCACGCAGGGGCCGTCATAACCAGCGTTGGAGATGAAGCGCTTCACGCCGTTGAGCTTGTAGGTGCCGTCGGCCTGCTTCTCCAGGCGGGTCTTCAGCATCTTGGGGTCGGAACCGGTCTCGGGCTCAGTGAAAGCGAAGGAGACGGTCTGCTCACCGGAGCAGCAGGGAGCCAGATACTTCATCTTCTGCTCATGGTTGGCATACAGGTCCAGAGCCTCCAGACCCAGGATGTACACGTCCAGGCACTTGCCCACAGAGGGGGAAACGCGGCTGAGCTCCTTAATGACAATGGCCTGCTCCACGTGGCCCATGCCCATGCCGTTGTACTCCTCGGGAAGCTGATGCCGATGAAGCCGCACTCAGCCAGCTGCTGATGAATGTCGTGGGGCAGCTGAGGATGCTTCTGGCCGTTGCTGACCTCGGTCATCTCGCCGGCCTCGATCTCGTCGATCCGGGGCTGCAGGACAGATTCCGCAAAGTCCTTGGCCAGGTCGTGGATCATCTGCTGGTCTTCGTTCAGTTTGAATTCCATGATAAAATTCCTCCTGTATAATGATTTCTTACGTAACAGGCATTAAAACAATTGCCTGGGCATGAGAAGAATGCCCACGGCAACGTCTTCCAATACGGGGCAACTTCTACGGTGCTATTATATCATAAGAATTGGGGAGGCGCATGCCATATATTAATTATTTTAGCGGGTGCAATACTTAATTAGCACTAAGAGAGAAAAGAAAAGTGGAAAGAGATGTGGTTATAACAACCAAAAAACGGGAGAGAAAACTGAACAAAATATACAAAACGTAGGAAAAGGAGGAAAAGATGTTTGCACAATAAAGCGTATGAGAGAGGAGAAATCCGCCTTCCTTCCGTGGAAAACGCCATGGAACTGGGAAGGGGAGAAAGAAAAAATTGTGAAAATGTCAACAGCAGACCTTGACGAAGCCGGGTTCTTCCTGTAAGATAGGACAAACACAAGCTGAAAATGGCGGGGTTTTTCCTTCGGTCTGGAGGAAGGAAAAAGGCCCCGGTTTCTTTATGATTAAAAAAGGCATTTCCGGGCAATCCGGCAAGGCTGATTATTAGATACCCCATCGGGAAATTATCAATGTATTTAAGGAGTTGCAGAAACATGGAAGTTAAGACTGTTGGCGTGTATGGCGCAGGCCTTATGGGCAGAGGCATCGCCCAGGTCGCTCTGGAGGGCGGCTATGACGTGGTCCTGTACAACCACAGAACCCCCACCCTGGAGAAGGGCGTGGCCGGGATCAAAAGGGCTTTGAGAAAAAGGTGGCCAAGGGCAAGATCACCCAGGAGCAGGCCGACGGGCTGGCTGGGCCACCTGAAGGCCACCATCGAGCTGGAGGACCTGAAGGACGTGGACATCGTCTTTGAGGCCATGGTGGAGAACATGGCGCTGAAGAAGGAAGCCTTCGCCAAAATGGCCCCCATCATCAAGCCCGAGGCGATTTTTGTCTCCAACACCTCCTCTCTGAGCATCACCGAGCTGGCCGCAGCGTCGCAGCGTCCGGAGAAGTTCCTGGGAATGCACTTCTTCAGCCCCGTGCCCGCCATGAAGCTGGTGGAGATCATCAACGCCTATGATACCTCCGAGGACACCATTGAGACCGGCAAGGCCGTGGCCAAGGGCTTTGGCAAGGAGTTTGTCACCGTCACCGATGTGCCCATGTTCATTGCCAACCGGGTGATGTGCCCCATGATGAATGAGGCCGCCATCCTGGCCGGGGAGAATGTCTGCTCCTACGAGGACATCGACAAGGCCTGCGAGCTGGGCTACAACCTGCCCATGGGCCCCTGAAGCTGGCCGACGCCATCGGCATCGATGTGATGATCGAGGTGATGGAGTCCCTGTACCAGGAGACCGCTGACTCCAAGTACCGTCCCGCGCACCTGTACAAGGTTCTCTACCGCGCTGGCCGTCTGGGCCGGAAGAGCGGCAAGGGCTTCTATGATTACACCAAGTGAGTTTGTTCCCATAGCAGGATAAGAGCATACCGCAGGCCACCGCCGGAACCAAGGCGGTGGCCTGCTTTTTTGGGGGAAAGAGCAGGATGGCCCGCACGGGGATTTCCTGCCCTCTTTCCCATTGTCCCGGGGAGAAAAGTGTGGTATCATACAGGGGATCTTTGCATAGAATGGGAGGACCTTGTTATGCGAATTGCCAACACGGTCAACGACTCCATTGTGGACGGACATGGGTTGCGCTTTACCATTTTCACCCAGGGCTGTCCCCACCACTGCCCAGGCTGTCACAATCCGGACACCCACGATCCCGCCGGCGGCCGGGAGGTTTCCCTGGAGGAACTGATGGCGGAGATGGGGCGCAATCCCCTCATTGAGGGCGTGACCCTCTCCGGGGGGGAACCCTTTGCCCAGGCGGCGGACTGCGCGGCGCTGGCCCAAGCGGCCCATGCCCGGGGGCTGAATGTCTGGACCTATTCCGGCTACCTTTTTGAGCACCTGCGGGACAGTGGGAACCCGGACTGGACTGCCCTGCTGGCCCAGACCGACGTGCTGGTGGACGGTCCCTTTTTGGCCAAGGAGAAGTCCTATGAGCTCCATTTTCGGGGGAGCCGAAACCAGCGCCTGATTGATGTGCCCCGGAGTCTGGCCCAGGGCCGGGTGGTCCTCTGGCAGGAGGAGGACCCTTTGGCCAAGTTCACTGTGCCGGAGTCCTGAGAGGAGGAAAGGATACCATGACCATTGCGGAAATGAAGCACCACTTTACCCACCGGGAGCTGGGCATCCAGGGCGCGGTGGGAGAGTATGCCATTTTGGTCCCCTTGGCCCAGTGGGAGGGAAAACTCTGCCTCCTCTTCGAGACCCGGGCGGAGACCCTGGTGGGCCACCAGCCCGGGAGGTCTGCTTCCCCGGGGGCCGGCGGGAGAGGGGAGAGCGTCCGGTGGAAACCGCCCTCCGGGAGACCTGGGAGGAGATCGGGATTCCCCCGGAGGAGATTGAGATTCTGGCCCCCCTGGATGTCATCCAGGATATCAGCGACCGGGTGGTGTACCCCTTTCTGGGCACCATCAGCCCCCAGGGGGGTGGACCGGCTTGCGGCCAGCGCGGCAGAGGTGAAGAATGTTTTCTTTGTCCCTCTGGACTACCTGATGCACTACCCTGAGGAGGTCTATCGCGACACGGTCTCGGCCCAGGTGGACGATCAGTTCCCCTATGAGCGGATGGGCTTTCCCAAAAACTATCCCTGGCGGACGGGATTTATGGATGTGCCCATCTATGAGTATGAGGGCCATTTTATCTGGGGAATGACCGCCCGGACCGTCCGCTGGCTGCTCCGGGAGCTGCGGGCGATGGAAGGGGAAGGGTGAGCCGTGGAGTCGGTGGAATTTTTTTGGGCCGGTACCGGCTTACCCAATCGGACGCCTGTTTTAAGCTGGGCCGGGACAGCGTGCTGCTGGCCCGGTTTTGCACCCTGCGCCCCGGTGGTCGGTGTGTGACCTGGGCTGTGGGGTGGGCTCCTCCTGCTTCTGCTGTCCCAGCGGGAGGAGGCCCTGGACCGGGTGGGGGTGGAGCTGGACCCTGTCGCGGCCGGCCTGGCCCGGCGGAACCTGTCGGACAACGGCTTGGAGGGACAAGTTCTTACCGGAGACCTCCGGGACCGCGCCCTGCTGAAGGGCGACCGCTTCCAGCTGGTGATTGCCAATCCCCCCCATTTTCGGGCGGGGTCCGGCAAGTCGGGGGGACAGGCCCGGATGGACGACACCTGCCCGGTGGACGACCTGTGCCGGGCGGCAGGGCGTTTGGCCAAGACAGGGGGGCGTTTCGCGCTGGTCTACCGCCCCGAGCGGCTGGCGGAGCTTTTGCCGCCCTTCGGGGGCCCGGCTGGAACCCAAGCGGCTTCAGCTGCTGTCATATGGGCCCTCCAGCCCCCCTTACGCGGTTTTGGTGGAGGCGGTGAAGGAAGGCGGGCCCGGCCTGGAGATTTTACCGGTCCACTATCAGACAGAGTCTGCACACTGAGGAGGATGCTGCCATGGCAGGAACATTATATCTGGTCGCCACCCCCATTGGCAACTTGGGGGATCTGTCTCTCCGGGCGGCGGAGACCCTGGAGCAGGTGGATTTCATTGCCGCCGAGGACACCCGGGTGACGGTGAAGCTCCTCAACCATCTGGGGCTGAAGAAGCCTATGGTGAGTTACTACCGCCACAATACCGGAACCCGGGGGAGAGGAACTGATCGCCCGCCTGCTGGGGGTGAGAGCTGCGCCCTGGTCACCGATGCCGGTACTCCCGCCATCAGTGACCCGGGAGAGGAACTGGTGGCCCAGTGCGCAGCGCAGGAGATTCCCGTGGTTCCCATCCCCGGCCCCTGTGCCTTTGTCAACGCGCTGGCGGTGTCCGGTCTGCCCACGGGACGGTTTACCTTTGAGGGCTTTTTGGCCATGAACAAGAAAAACCGCCGGGCCCATCTGGAGAGTCTCCGGGGGAGACGCGCACCATGCTCTTCCATGAGGCCCCCCATAAGCTCCAGGCCACCTTGAGGGACCTGGCGGAGGCCTTCGGGCCGGACCGGCGAATTGCACTGTGCCGGGAGCTCACCAAGCTCCATGAGGAGGTCCGGCGGACCACGCTGGGACAGGCAGTGTCCTACTATGAGGCGCATCCCCCAAGGGAGAATTTGTCCTGGTGGTGGAGGGGGCGCCCCCTGTGGCCGAGCAGGCGCCCACCCTGGAGGATGGGCTGGCGCTGGTGGATAAGCTCCAACTGGAGGGCTGGTCCACCAGGGACGCGGTCAAAGAGGCGGCAGCAGCCTGCCGGCTCTCCCGGAAAGTGCTCTATGACCGTGTGCTTGCCCGAAAGAAAGAATCTTAATCTGGACGACAGCGGCCGCAGCGCCTGCCGGAGGCTGCGGCCGTTTGGAAACTCCCACATAGCCCCTGGGGTTGGGGCGGCGGGAGGAACAAAGGGAAAGGCCGTGTCCCCACATAGGGGACACGGCCTTGTTGGTTGAAAGAGCGGGGTTATTTTTGTAACAGCTCCTTGAGACAGTGTGCGCAGATATTCTTGCCCTTAAAGACAGAGATATCCTTTGCACTATCGCAGAAAATGCAGGCGGGCTGATACTTCTTCAGCATGATGGAGGACCCGTCCACGTAGATTTCCAGGGAATCCTTTTCCGCGATGTTCAGCGTGCGGCGCAGTTCAATGGGGAGAACGATACGCCCTAACTCATCCACTCGGCGAACGATACCTGTTGACTTCATGGTGAAGCACATCCTTTCAGCGTCAGCTGTTTTCTCTCTCTTTTTTGCCGGTGCTACTGGGAATCCCCAGCTGCCCTGACAAAAACAGCCAAAATAGACAAAAAACTCATGGATTTAATTTGATTATAACAAAATGTGGAAGGAAGTCAATCGAAACTTGTCGTTTCCAGGAAAAAAAGAGGAAAATAAGGAAAGGAATGATTTTTCCGAAAACACATAGGGTGGAACGAGAACAACCCGGGGCAGACGGCGGGCAGCGAGGAGGAGACACCATGGCAATGACGGTGATCTGGACAGGAATGACGGCGCTTTCCCTGCTTTGCGCCCTGGCGATGGGCAACCAAGGGGAGCTGGCGTCGGCGGCGCTGGACGGTGCGGCGTCGGCCATCGAGCTGGGGATTTCCATGGCAGGGGTCCTCTGTCTGTGGATGGGGGTGATGGAGGTCATGCAGCGGGCCGGGCTGGCGGAAAAGCTGGCCCGCCTGCTGCGGCCCATCCTCCGGCGGCTGTTTCCGGATTTTGCCGGGGATCGGGGACCATGGACACCATCGCCGCCAATGTCTCGGCCAACCTGCTGGGACTGGGCAACGCCGCCACCCCCCTGGGGCTGGAGGCTGCCCGGCGGATGAGCCGCCGGACCCCGGGGTGGCCAGCGACAGCTTGTGTATGCTGGTGGTGTGCAATACTGCGTCCATCCAACTGATTCCCACCACGGTGGCTGCGGTCCGCATGGCGGCGGGGAGCGCCACGCCCTTTGACATTCTGCCGGCGGTGTGGGTGACCTCCGCCTTGTCTGTGGCCACAGGGATTCTGGCGGCCAAGCTGCTGTCCAGGCTCTGGCGGTCGTAGGAAAGGAGGCGGAGCCGATGCAGTTGGTGCTGGACCTGCTGGTGCCGGGAATCATTGCGGGGGTCTCCTGCTATGGCATGGCAAAACGGGTGGATGTCTATGATGCCCTGCTCCAGGGGGCGGCCAAGGGGCTGGAGATTCTGCTGCGGATTCTGCCCGCTCTGGTCACACTGCTCACGGTGGTGGCCATGCTCCGGGCCTCGGGGGCGCTGGAACTGGCGGCGGAACTGTTGGCGCCCGCCCTGGAGTGGCTGGGTATCCCGCCAGAGACGGTGGCGCTGATGCTGGTGCGGCCGGTCAGCGGCAGCGCGGCGCTGGGCGTCGGAGCGGAGCTGATCTCCACCTATGGGCCGGACTCGACCATTGGGCGCACGGCAGCGGTGATGCTGGGCTCCACAGAGACCACCTTTTATACCATTGCGGTGTATTTCGGCGCAGCGGGGATCAAGAAAACCCGGTATGCGGTGCCGGCGGCCCTCTGTGCCGATTTGGCGGGCTTTTTCTTTGCCTCCCTTACGGTGCGGCTGTTTTTGGGATAACAGTGGGATCGGAGATGGGCAGGGCGGGTTTGCAAGGGGTTGGTTGTGTGTTATAATGCAGGAAAGTCCGATGCGAGGAGCACGGGAGCGCGTAGGGAGAAAGCGGGGGGCTGTTGCCCTCAGGTTTACTGCTGTCCCTGGAAAGGAGGCTCCGTTATGGCGGAACGGACGCTGCACACCCCCCTGACAGACCTGCCCGGCGTGGGTCCCGCCCGGGCGCGGGCCCTGGATAAGCTGGGCCTGTCCACAGTGGCGGACCTGCTGGCCTATTTTCCCCGGGAGTATGAGGACCGCACGGTGCGGGAAGGCATTGCCTGGCTTCCGGCGGACACGCCGGTCTGCTTTGCCGCCGTAGTGGCGGAACCCTTTCGCACCAGCTATATCCGCAAGGGGATGGAGCTGACCAAGGGACGGATCGTGGATGGTACCGGCCAGGCGGCGGTTACATTTTTTAATCAGAACTATGTCCGTAAGGCCCTCCAGCCGGGACAGACTTATTTTTTACGGGACCCTTACGGGGGAAGGGTACCGCCGGTCTATGGTAAACCCCGCCTTTGAGCGGGAGGGGGCACATCAGCTCACAGGAGGCATTTTCCCGGTCTATCCTCTAACTGCGGGGATCACCAACCGGTTTCTCACGGGGCTGGTCGGGCGGGGCTGGCCTGCCTGCCCCAGGTGCAGGAGACCCTGGGGACGACCTGCGGGAGACCTATGATCTGGTCCCTGTGGAGCAGGCCTATGGGAGCATTCATTTTCCCGCTTCTTGGGAGGCCCTGACCAAGGCTCGGAGGCGGCTGATGTTTGAGGAGCTGTTCTGCCTGAACCTGGGTCTGACCCTCATTCGGGGACGGCGAGGAGAACAGCGGGCCTGTCCCTTTGTGCGGCAGGACCTGGAGGCATTTACCAGCCGGCTGCCTTTTTCCCTCACCCCGGCCCAGCTGCGGTCGGTGAAGGAAGCGGCGGCGGATTTGCGGCGGGCTGTTCCCATGAACCGCCTGCTGCAGGGGACGTGGGCTCGGGCAAGACGGTGGTGGCCGCGGCCTGCGCCTATTTTGCCTGGCAGAACGGCTGTCAGGCGGCGCTGATGGCCCCCACGGAGCTGTTGGCCCAGCAGCATCAAAGGACCATGGAAACCCTTCTGGCGGGGACAGGCCTTCGGGTGGGGCTTCTGGTGGGCTCCATGACCGCCGCCCAGAAGCGAGACTGCCGGGCGGCCCTGGCCGCGGGGGCGCTGGACCTGATTGTGGGAACCCATGCGCTGCTCAGTGAAGGGGTATCCTTCCGGCGGCTGGGGCTGGTCATCACCGACGAGCAGCATCGGTTTGGCGTGGACCAGCGGGCGGCCCTGGCCGCCAAGAGCGGGGGGAGAAGGACCGGCCCCATGTGCTGGTGATGTCAGCCACCCCCATTCCCCGGACCCTGGCGCTGATGATCTATGGGGACCTGGATCTGTCTGTCATTGACCAGCTTCCCCGGGGCGCACCCCGGTGGCTACCTATCTGATCCGGGAGGACAAGCGGGCGCGGCTGTATGCCTTTGTCCGGAAGCAGGTGGCCCAGGGCCGCCAGGTGTATATTGTCTGCCCGGCGGTGGACCAGGAGGACCCGGAGGGACTGAAGGCGGCGGAGCAGTATGGCCGCCAGCTTCAGGAAGAGGTCTTTCCCGATCTGCGGGTGGGAATTGTCCACGGAAAGCAGAAGGCACGGGACAAGCAGGGGGTCATGGCGGCCTTTGCCGCGGGGGGGAAGTGGATGTCCTGGTATCCACCACGGTCATTGAGGTGGGGGTGGACGTGCCCAACGCCAGCTTGATGGTTGTGGAGGACGCGGACCGGTTCGGCCTTAGCCAGCTCCACCAGCTCCGAGGCCGGGTGGGGCGGGGGGAGCACCCATCCTATTGCGTGCTTCTCTCGGACAACCGGAACGAGCTGACCCGAAAGCGGCTGAAAACCCTCGCCTCCACCACCGACGGGTTTGCCATTGCAGAGGAGGACTTGAAGCTCCGGGGCCCTGGGGATTTCTTCGGCGCCCGGCAGCATGGGCTGCCCCAGCTGAAACTGGCCAGCCTGGAAGGGGACATGCGCCTGCTTCACCAGGCCCAGGCGGCGGCTCAGGAAGTTCTGGCCCGGGACCCGAACTTGACCTGGGAGGAGCACGCCCCTCTTCGGCGGCGGGTAGAGCAGCTTTTCCGGGGAGAACCAGGATATTTTCAACTGAGATTCTGATGGGTGGTTTCCTGTTCGGCCGATCCCTGGGGGATTGCCATTTGGACGAAGGGAAAGAGAGGAGGCGCCCATAAATCAGCTTTTTATATTATTATAATGATAGGCGGCAACGGGGGATGGGGAGCGCGAACGGCAAGGCTGCTGCCATAAAATCATTGACCGCCCTGGCCAATATGGCCAGGGCGGTGCTTTTGTTATGGAAACAAGTTGTGTGTCAGTTCCTGGGCGGCTTGCTCAGAGATGGCAACATCAAGGGAGAGACCCAGGGTGGTCAAGGTCAGGTAAGGGGCGTCCTGGTAGAGCTGGATCTGACAGAGCTCCCGGAGCTCGTCCCCGGCTTCCTTCTGCCATACTGTTTGGGTTGGCTGCTGAGTGAAGGAGAGGGTTCCGGCGGGACGCAGGCCCTGGGGAAGGTCCGCGGTGGACCAATGATCCAAATCCATGGCCAAGATCAACGCTTCGATCTGGCTCTTTTCGGTCAAGACCTGCGTGGGCGCGGTCTCCCCGGCGGGGATGACGCGGACCTCTTGCGCCTTGTCCAGGTCGGGAAGGCTGCCGGCGGCGGAATCGCCGCCCTGACAACCGCAGAGGAGGAGAAAAAGCATCAGGGGAAGGAGTCGAAACAGACGCATAGAAACCTCGCTTTTCAGAAATGAAGGGGGAAGAGAAGGACGGGAATAGACGTATAAATCAAATTGTGACAGAACCGGGATGAGAGGCCCGGCACCTATGTTGAAGAATTATACCCTGGGCAGGAAGAAAGGTCAAGCTGGCGCGGACAGAAATCCTGTGGTATGATGAGAAAAAACACGGTTGTAACCTTTTTATGTGGAGGAGGAATCCCATGCACTATACCAGTCAGTATCCATCCCCTCTGGGAGAGCTCCTTTTGGCGGCGGACGATGACGGCCTGACAGGGTGTGGTTTGTCGGACAAAAATACTTTGCCCGCTCCCTGGCACCGGACTCGGTGGCGCGGGAGATTCCGCTGTTTGCACAGGTGAAGCAGTGGCTTGCCCTCTACTTCGCGGGACAGGAGCCGGAACTGGAAATCCCCATCCACATGGTGGGAACCGCGTTTCAGAAGGCGGTGTGGCGCATCCTCCGCACCATTCCGTATGGGCAGACCATGACCTATGGCGCCATTGCCCGGCAGGTGGCGGAGGAGCTGGGTATCCGGCGGATGTCCCCCAGGCGGTGGGGGGCGCAGTGGGACACAATCCAATTTCCATCCTTATCCCATGCCACCGGGTGGTGGGGACCAACGGCAGCCTGACGGGATACGCAGGCGGGCTGGACCGGAAAGTCAAATTGTTGACCTTGGAAAAAGCGGAGGTGGGTTCCCTCTTCCTGCCCAAAAGAGGAACCGCCCTGTAAAGTAAAAAGGGAAAAACTGGGAAATATGTCGTATTAAGTCGCCAAAGGCCGATACTACTTAATAACATAATATGATAAAGCCATCTGAATCAAAAGGTGGTTTTATCATGACAAAAACAGAGATGGATATTCGTTCCGTCCTTGGCCCTGCTGGCGGAAGTATTCGGCCTCTCGCGGCTGCCTCCGATCTGTTTGCCCGGCGGATGTTTGAGGAGCGAATGGATTCCGAGGACATTTTCCTGACCAAGGACATCTACCCCATTGTGGCGGTGTGGCTGCAGAAGAAACCCGGCGCCACTGGCAGAGCCATCGAGCGGCTGGCCGCCCGCTGCTGGGATTTGGGAGACCGGGGCCGGCTGAGCGAGATTGCGGGGAAAAATCTCCGGGAACCGCCGGCCCCCGGGACATTATGATCTACTTTGCCTGGTATTCTCACAAGGGGATTCCCTATTTTGAGGCGATGAAGGGAAAACAGCCCCTTCTTTTTTGAGGGAGGCGTCTGTATTCGGGAAAAAGTGGGGAATTTCCCCTGAAAAGCTGCCAGAAGAGGAGCGCGGAATGATATCCTGTGATATTTTAGAGTGAATGAAACAGAGCCGAGTAAACTTTGCATAAGGAGCATGGCTATGATTTATGATAATGGAATTTTTGTAAATGATCAAATTGGGATCAGTGCAACCTTCAGCTTAGTTGCTCTGGGTGTTTCTATTCTTGGCATGGTATTACAGATTTTGGCAGGTATCCTATTGTTTCGGGGGCTGCACATATTGCGAAGCAGGAAGGACTGCGGGGATTGGCGGTTGCGTTCCGTATAGTGGGAGCCTGTTCCCTGGCCTTTGGAGGATATAGTGTGATTTCCCTGATTCCTGTGTTCCGCTATCTTTTTGTGATTTGATCTCGTTCTGGCAGGAGATACGACGAAACAAGGAGGAGAGGCGCGCAAAGAAGAGAAGAAGGACGATTTTATGGACTGCGGCTGGAGCTCCGGCTCTGCTGGTGTTTCCATGGTACGAAGGGTAGAAGAATAAAACGCTCGCCCCTGTCAAACTTTGACAGGGGCGAGATTTTTTACGAAGATATGGATTGACTTGGCTATATTGAAAATTTTTGATTGAAATTCTAATGGAAATTTGTTAAACTAATACTAAAATAAGGGAGATGTCCCCCAAAGACGAATGAAAATACAGGAAAAGCAAGCCATAAAAAGGAAACCCTGTTGCTTGTACCCTTGTTCATGCAAAGGGAGGAGGATTGCAGTGAAAAAATTACTTTGTATATGCCTGTCTATGCTCCTGTTGTTCATTGTTGGCATTTCCGCCTATGCGTTTGGGCCAGAGCCGGAGAGCACGTGTTCTGTGGTGGAATACGATCAGACCATTTCTGGGGAAGCACAATTTAGAAGTACGGAATTCACTTGTGTGAAAGGAAACGGGGGATTTTCTTTCCTATGGGTTCGACAATACGGCCGATGCCGATTGTATGGTTGAGCTCTATAAAAAAGGTCTTATCTGGGACACAAAGGTGAGTTCCATGACAGTGCGCCCGCATGATCCAGGAGGAAAAACAGAAGTTATTAGGAACCCTTCAGACAGCACATTTTACTTTGTCCTCTATGCTGCGGATGGGGGAACCATCTGTGGGCATCTGCAGGCATATCAGTGAAACCGTTAATATCCATTTGTCATCGTAAAACGCTGTCCCTACCCAAAAAGTTGGGCAGGGACAGCGTTTTTTTATGCGTTGAAAGCAACACCCGGACGGTGCCGGCGAGGGAACCGTTGGAAGAGGAGAACGAGATCACATGAGCTCCGGGTTGGGAGTCGTCCACCAAAAAGGCGCGTGTGCTTTCAGGAGGAACGTCGAAGGTGTGCGGCGGCTGCCTCTGAGAATACCGTACTGTGATCTTGGTGCTGGTTTCATTTTCATTTTGGAGCAAAAGAAGATAGGAAGGATACTCCTTTGGTTGGTCCCATTCTACATCGCAGTCACAAAATGTACGATCCTGACAAAAACATAGTCTTGGAGTAAGACTTTCTCTGAATAAGCGGAAGCGTCTGACAGTGTGAAATTTTGTTCGGGACGATCTCGGAAGGACAACGCACCGAAGCACCCGAAAATAAGAAGCAGAGGGATACTGACAGCAAGAACCCATTTTGACTTGCCGCCCCGGGGATGCGGGTGCGTGGTCATGGTTTGCAAAGGTCTGTGCCATGTGTTCAGGCGGACCAAATGCCCGTAAAAGGGCGTCGTAACTGGGACAGGGAGTTTCTTCCAACAAAGGAGACAGGGAGCGGCGGAATGCCGCCTGTACTTTAGAGCGCAGGCGAAAGCCGGAGACCGATTTTCGCAGGCGTTTTTCATAGAGAGAAAGATCAGTCCGGCGCATGGCGTTCCCCTTAATAAAATATCATTAACCCCTTGGAAAAATGCTTGATAGGTTTCTAACAATTTCTGGAGGTAGGCGCGGCCGGTCTCCGTAATGGCATAATACTGCCGCAGCCGTCCATCCGGGGCGGTTTTCTTTTTGGTCTCCGTCAGGTAGCCGGATTGGGTGATTCGATAGATGGCAGCGTAAGGAAAGACGATACTGAGAACGCCGTGACTGCGTTTCTCCAACAAGGGGAGAGTTCGCCAATGTAGTGTTCTTCCTCTCCAAAGAGAAAAAGGATCAACAGTTCGGTCAAGGCTTTTTTCAGATTGTCTTCCAATCCTGAACTATAACGGTTTTTTTTGCTCTGCGTCGTGGTGTTTCAAGGGTGTGCCCGCCTGTGCTATTTTCGTACTTATTTTATCATGTTTCATTGTTGACGTCTACCGGAACGGATAAGAAATATTTTTTTCAAGAAATAAAAATTTTCGTTGACAAATAAATAGAGGGGTGATAAGATTTGGATAGGTTAAAAGCAACAATAATTTCCGAAAAAACAACGTAATAAATAGGGTATATTGCGAAGGAGGAAGAGTATGAAACAATGGAAACGGGTTCTTTGGTATTGTCTTGGCATGGTGCGCGCTCTCTTCTGTGTGTGCGATGGGCGCGGAATCGACAGTGGAGAAGAGGGACCAGGAGAGTTGGAAAGGAACAGAAACCAAACTCATGGCAAGTCATATTGCGGTGGACACCACAGTGACAAAATATGGTGTCTCCTGGTATCAGCCGAAGGAGTATGTTTCCTACCGTATCTGGGTAGATAATACGACGAACAACAGCATGCGTGTAACCATTACGGACCCACAGGGGAGGCTCAGAACATTTTCTGTTCCAGCCCATGGAAACAAATCGTATGTTGGCAATGGTGTAGAAAGCGGGACCTATCGCTTGTCATTCAGTAGCAGCAATGGTGTATTGAGCGGAACGGTGCGGGTGCGAGTGTCTGATGTGGCGCTGTCATGAATAGCAGGTTAGCGAATGATATCAATAGGAAGGAGGGGAGTCCTATGTGGATTAAAAGTTTTTAGGCATAATTAAGAGGATTTTGTAAGAAGGTATATACTACCTTAAAGTTACTGCTAATGAAGGAGGATATCATGAAAAAAGATTGGCGTCTTTAGTGATTGGGTTGAGTGTTGCGCTTTTCGCTGGCAATCCCAGTGGGTGCAGCAGAGATGAAAACTCCTGTTACAGAATTTGAAAGTGTCACGAAAGAAGAAACGATTATCCATGATGTGGAGTTTTTGTCTGATGCGACAATCACGACGGAAGATTTAGGCAATGACACGTACGCAATTCAGTTGCGGAATCAAGAAGAACCATACATTAACTCTGAATCTGGGGAAAGTAGCAGCACAACAGCCACGATTGTTGCCTTTGGAGAGGAAGAGTTCCAGGAAATTGAACAAAGTGTTCAGGCAGCGGTTTCCAGCGCAAGCAAAAGAAGGAGAGTGGCTGGATCTATATGGGGAACTCTGCTTACGCCGAAATAACCATCAACTATAATTACAAAAGTTCATCTCGTGGTACACTCTATAAGATGACGAGTGCAACGGTGAAAGCACTGGTAAGAGACGGAACATCACTAAAGAATCGTTCCGTGGAATTCGTGTCAATGATGGCAGATTATAATGGAGGAAGACATAAAGTGTCCGTCCCATCTGGATCATCTACATATACTGCACAGGCACCTTCTTCGTGGCCTTATGTTTCTTCTAATGGTTTGTTGTACGGAGTTTATTTCCACTTCACCGCTGTAAGACCAGGAGGAAGTAGTCAGGCGTATACTTTCTATAATGACCTTTTTTGGATGAGAGCCGATCGATAGGGAAGTAAGCGTAGGTGATCTGTATGAGGGCCTTAAAACAAGATGCGAAAGAAAAGCGGTACGGAAGAATTTGTCTTCTGCTGGGTATTATATTGCTGGGAACCGTTGGTTGCTCCCATACAGTTTCAGATACTCCATCCATAGACGCTGAGATTGCCGAATTTCTACAGGTTTCGGAGTCTCAGGCGGAGTCTCTGTGGGAAGGAATCCAGACAATCGACCAGAACTCACGGGCAGAGAAGACCACGGTTCACGTCCGGCAGGCGTTCGGGAATGAACGGGAAATGTATGTCCTGTACGATGTTACGTTCTCCACGGAAATTGATTTGCAAAAAGAGGAGAACAACGGAATCCTACCTACAACGGTGACCCTGTCTGGTGTAGGGGAAGTGTCGAAAGCAGGGAAGGGAGGAAGCGTATATACCATCGGGATAAATGGTCAGACGATCACGTATCTCTCCTATTTTGAGAGCAATTTAGACCAATACCCTGAGGGAGACCTCCTCCTGACTTTGGGGCAGTTTAAGGCAGGTGGAAAACCCGAGGCGACTTCCATCGCCGACGAGGTCCACGAGTTTTCCTGGACGCCAACAACTCATGGAACCATTCTGCGAGGGGATATTGTCACGAAGGAAGGAAAGACCATTGGCAGCGTATCCGTGTCTCCCTTTTCTCTGAGGTTTGCAGCAGATTCCTCGTCCCAGACAGAGTATGTGGACTTTTACGGTCGATTATGATTATTGATCGGAACGGTACGGCAGTACGTCCGAAAGGAGGCAGTGGGGGTGGTGCGGCAGAAGACCCTCTTGGAAAGGAGCCCTTAACCAACATTGCAGGAAGCATTGATTTTCGTGTGCTTTTGGAACTATCGGATGTAGCAGCAGTTCAAATTGACGGATATACCGTTCCACTCTCAAAGTCATAATGATCCATGACCGCCCGAATCAATATGGTTCGGGCGGTCAATTTTTAGAGTATCAAATACAGGATTCTTTCCACAGAAACCATCTGCTCTGTTGAAAGAAGGTTAAGGGGATGATATACTGTACACAAACCCAGCATAGCATGGGGGAACCGAAAGAAGGATTGCATACAAAATATGTGAAGACTGGACCAAGAAAGGAGAAATTCACATGAAGAAGACAATCATTGCCGTGATTCTGTGCTTAGGGCTCCTTGTTGTCTTTGGAGCGGCGGCTGTGGGAGGAGAACCGGCAGAGACCGGAAAGAAAGGCGCGGCTGTGTCGTATGCGGAACAGGACAGAATCCAGGCGGGAGGCGTCACGTTGGGCCTTGACAAAGGGCAGACAATGGCCGCTTTGATTGAGACAGTGTTTGGGTATGATCTGCGCTCGTATGCGTATGTCTCCTTCGCGGAACTGTGGAATGGGGAACCGTCCACAGAGGCGCTGCGGGCCATTCGCGGGATTTTGACAGACACATGCGCGGGAATGGAGGCCGGAGAACGAATGCCGGTGGGGGTATCTCTACCAGGGACAGGCTGTCTATACCATTGTTGAACAGCCGGACGGCAGTTTGAAGCTGACCAACTATGAGCTCCAGCCGGTGGACAGCGCCGGAGGGCTTGGGGAAACCATCATTCCAGACTATCAGGTGGTCAGCACGGAGCAGCGCCCGGCAGAGCCCCATGAGGTCGCTTTACTCTATCCATAATAGATCAGAAAAAACGCATTCCCCTGACCATGACGGCCAGGGGAATGCGTTTGAAAAACGCGCATAGAGGAACCGGTATGGTTTCACATAGGATTGGTTCTGGATTTTGGGAGGGGAGCGCCATGAGGAAACGACCTGTTTCGATCGCTATTCTATTACTTGTCCTTGGTTTTGTGTTGCTTTACTATACCATGCAGAAACAGTACATGGAATTTCAAAATACGTGCAATCAGAAAATGGAGGAGCTGCGAAACACTGCTCTGTTATGGGAAAGCAATGGCCTGCTGGAGGACAGCTTCGTCTCAGGGACATTTTGCGCAGAAAGCGGAACTGCCCAGCTGTACATCGAAGTTTCTCCCGTGGAGAAGTCAGAAGAGCTTCAAGTGGTCCTGACGTGTCAGGGGAAGGCGTTCCCCTTGACCCGGACGGGGTCCCGGTTTATGGGTGAGTTGGAGGTCCCCGCTGACACAGTGTGCAGAATTTCTCAGGTTACGGTGACCTCTGGACAGGCGGTCCAGACCGCGTCCCTGGGCTGGGTGATCAACACGAAGGATATGATCTTTCCGCAGGTGGAGAGCACGTATTACGGCAAGGGGAAATCCGTTCCGGCAGGGGGAGCCGGCCACCTTTTCCGGCACCATAGAATGTACCGTTTCCTGGCCGGGGATTCTGCGGGAAGAGATTGTTGACGCGGAACTCATCAAGAGGGTCAACGGTCAGGCGTGTGATTCCCATAGCCTTCGTGTCCGTGATATGGAGGAAGGGAGCGTGCTCAAGGGAAGGTTTTCGGCGACGCCCACGGAAGAGGAACCTGTCACCTACCTTGTCCATATCACGCTGGCCAGCGGGCTGGAGCTCTATCACACGGCGCTGGACCTTCCCCAACCTGGCGTGGAGCACTTCATGTGCAACCTGAAAACAGAGGTATACAGCAGAACAGGCGTTCTGTTGGCCACGATGTAAGACATGGGGCGACCCCTTCTCACCCTGCCTTGGCCGATTTGGCCAAGGCAGGGTTTTTGTCAGGGTGTTATGATAGAGAGGAGGATACGCATTCCGTTGCAAAAGGGAGCAAGATATGGTATGATACAAAAGCCAACAAAAAAACAGAAAGGGGAAAGGGAAAATTAGAAGAATTTAACAAGCAAGTGGAACAGTAGATGGACCACCCTAAGGAGAAAGGAGAACATCTATGAAAAACAGAGACAAAAATGGGTTTGCTTCCTGGCGGTACTGACCTTGGTCCTGGCGGTGCTGTGTGCTTGCGGCACGCAGCCGGAACAAGAAGAAGAACCGGCCCCGGTGCAGGAAACGGAACCCAAGGGGACGGAGGCATCCGCCGGGAACACGGTGGATATGGGGACTACGTCTTGACCCTGCCCAAGGACTGCACCCAGCAGGCCCGGGAGGACGGGGGACTCTCCTTCCTCTGTGACGGCGCCCCTGTGGGCGGCGTCCAGACCCTCCGGACTGCCCGGGGGCGGATCAAGTGGACTGGGACGACCTGACCGGTTATAAGGAGGTTCTGCCCACCCTCTGGTCTCAGTTTTTGGAGGAGGGGAGGGAACCCCTGACTACATCGCCTCTCCTGCCGCGGGCAGCGGAGCGGACTTGGAGGTCAGCCTGGTCACCGACCAGCGCAGCGAAAGCCACTACCTTTTGCCGCAGGGGACCAGGTTTACGATCTCTGGTTCAGCGATCCCAACCCCTTGCCCTCCTATGATGTGAGCGGCACCGTGAGAAGCTTTGCCCTGCAATCGAAGTGAGGAGGGGCTAAAGTGACAAAACCCGGAGAAATTTAGCAGCAAAGCCGTAAAAGTGATAAAATTTGAAAAACCGCTTGCATTTCTTTTCCGGCGGTAGCATAATAGGGTTAGCACTTAAAGGGTTAGAGTGCTAACCCTATTTGATACAGGAGGCGTTTCGATACCATGGAAAAGAAACAATTCAAGGCCGAGTCCAAGCGGCTGCTGGATCTGATGATCAATTCCATTTATACCCACAAGGAGATTTTTCTGCGGGAGCTGATCTCCAACGCCAGCGACGCCATCGACAAACTGGCGTATCGGGCTCTGACCGATGAGAAGGTGGGGCTGAACCGGGAGGATTTCAAGATTGTTGTGGTCCCCGACAAGGAGGCCCGCACCCTCACCATCTCGGACAACGGCATCGGCATGACCAAGGAGGAGCTGGAGAACAACCTGGGCACCATTGCCAAGAGCGGCTCGCTGCAGTTTAAGAAGGAGACCGAGAACGCCGACGACGCGGAGCTGGACATCATCGGCCAGTTCGGCGTCGGCTTCTACTCTGCCTTTATGGTGGCGGACAAGGTGACTGTGATCTCAAGGCCTATGGCGGGGAGACCGCCTGGAAGTGGGAGTCCGAGGGGCAGACGGCTACACCATGGAGCCCTGCCAGAAGGACACCGTGGGCACCGACGTGATCATGTCCATCAAGGCCAACACCGAGGAAGAAAATTACGACGAGTATCTGGCGCCCTATTCGCTTTCGAACCTGATTAAAAAGTATTCTGACTACATCCGGTATCCTATCCGTATGGAGATGGAGCACAGCCGTCAAAAGCCCAAGCCGGAGGACGCCGGGGAAGATTACAAGCCGGAGTATGAGCAGGTGAAGGAGTGGGAGACCATCAACTCCATGGTCCCCATCTGGCAGCGGCCCAAGAGCCAGGTGACCAAGGAGGAGTACAACGACTTCTACAAGTCCAAGTTCGGGGACTGGCAGGACCCCATTCTGTCCATCCATGTGGCCGCCGAGGGCAACTTTGAGTACAAGGCCCTGCTGTATGTGCCCGGACAGGTCCCCATGAACTACTTCTCCACGGACTTTAAGAAGGGGCTCCAGCTCTATTCCTCCGGGGTCATGATTATGGACAAGTGCCCTGACCTGCTGCCCGATCACTTCAGCTTTGTCCAGGGCATTGTGGACACCCCGGATGTCTCCTGAACATCTCGGGAGATGCTCCAGCATGACCGGCAGCTGAAGGTGATTGCCAACAACATTGAAAAGAAGATTAAAAGCGAACTGGTCAAGCTCATGAAGGACGACCGGGAGAAGTATCAGCAGTTCTGGACGCCTTCGGCATGCAGTTCAAGTACGCCCTGATGAACGCCTATGGACAGAACCGGGACACCATCCGGGACCTGCTGCTGTTCTGGTCCTCCAAGGAGAACAAGCTGACCTCCCTGAAGGAATACGTGGACCGGATGCCCGAATCCCAGGAGAAGATTTACTACGTCTGTGCCGACTCGGTGGAGCACGCCTCCAAGATGCCTCAGGCCGAGCGGGTGCTGAAAGCGGGCTATGAGGTGCTCTATCTCACCGTGGACGAGGATGAGATCGTGCTGCAAATGCTGGAGAACGCCTATGACAAGCCCTTTGTCTCCGTGGCCAGTGAGGACGCCCTGCCGGTCACCGACGCGGAGAAGGCCTCGGTGGAGCAGGCGGAAAAAGGACCATAAGGCCCTGCTGGACTTCGCCCAGGAGACCTTGAAGGGAGAGGTATCCAAGGTGCGCATTTCCAAGATTCTCAGAGCAGGGCGGTCTGCCTGACCGCCGAAGGGCCGGTTTCCCTGGAGATGGAGAAATACTTCCGTAAGATGCGCCGGGACTTCCCCATGAGTGCCCAGCGGGTGTTGGAGCTCAACCGGACGCCCCCGCCTTCCAGGCTCTGTGCAAGGCCTATGAGGAAGACAAGGAGAAGGCGGCGGCCTATGTGGAGGTGCTCTATAACCAGGCCCTCATCATCGCGGACCTCCCCCTGCCCGACCCGGCCCGGTATGCCGAGCTGGTGTGCGGTTTGATGAAGTAATCACGCCCAATGATAAAATAACAGGTCCCGGCCGCAAAGGGAGGCCGGGACCTGTTATTCTGTGCCGAGCGCGTCAGGACGTTAATTTTTTTCGCGGATGTAGGTTCCCACCTGGCTGTCCTCTACCTGGAGAACAAAAAGAGACTTGGTTTGCAATGAGACCCTCTGCCCGCTGAAGGAGGGTCTCATCCGAGGCGCCCAACTTCTTGCCGGTGGCCAAGAGGGACCGCTTTCTGCGGGAGATACAGACCACCAGGCAGATCAGCTCCCGCAGATCACAGGCTTTCACAATGGTTTGAAAGCTGGCCAGGCGGGCCTTGCGGTCTTCGATCCACGGGAGGGGGTGATCTTTGACGGACAGGATCAGTTGGTCTAATTCCTCCCGGTTGGGTAACCGGGCCATTTTCTCCACCAGCGCGGGACTGCCGGTGGGAACAAAAATGGTGGAGGCCGGGTTGCTGACAGGTTTCAGGATGTAGAATTCCTTGGGTGTGCCTTTGCCGGCGGGGACGTCCAGGCGGATGTCATCCACCAGGCAGACGCCGTTGCAGGCGTAGCGGACGTATTCCCCTTTGCGGTATGGTTCTGCCATGTTGAGGTCCTCCTTCCAAATTGAGATGAGCCGCCCGGCGGCGGGCGGAAGAATAAAAAGCGACCCAACAAGCGGAGGTGCGTTGTCAGGCCACTTATTAAGTACAGTATAGCAAAAAATAGAGGGAATTTCAAAGAAAGATTTGAGGAAAAAAGCAAAAAAAGTTTGCAATGAATCGTTGCCGCGGAAGCGGTTGTACACTATGCTGTTTTTAGGAAAAAACTGGGCATGCCGCCTGTGAGCAGGCGGCATGCCCAGTCATGTGGAGGGGACCCTTTGTCCCATTGGAAACCATCTGCGGCCAAAGGGCCGCATGCAGGTTTACAGCGCCTGCGCCCAGGCCACCACGGCGGCTTCGTTGTCGTCCGGTTCACCGTCCACCTTCAGGGGCGGGCAGACCAGATTGGCCCCGCACTCGGTGACCTTCTTGCTGAGGATGTCCGCAGCCCAGCAGAAGTAATCCTCATAGTTTTCCTTGTCCCCCAGACCAAACACGGCCACGTTCTTTCCCTTGAGCAGGGCGGGGGTCATTCTGTTTTCATAGTAAGGGATGAAGTCGTCCTGCAGTTCGCCCAGACCCATCGTCGAGCAGCCGTACAGGACCAGGTCGGCCTCTTTCACCGCCGTGTCGTCCTTTGCATCGGTTACATAGATCACCTGTACATCATACCCGGTCATGGTCTCAGCGATTTTGTCGGCCACAATCTCGGTGTTGCCGGTGGTGCTGCCAAAAATAATCGTTGCTTTCTTCATGATGGAACACTCCTTTTTTGCTTCGAGATTAGCTTGTGCTAACCTTCTGACTTCTAAAGGTTATCATATACTAACTGCGTTGTCAAGAGAGAGTTTGAAAAAGTGGAGGGGAGTGTGTGGGGAACCGTCAAGCAGGGTCTGTTCCGGCGGGGCCGATGGGGGTGGAGGAAGAGAGAAAGATCACGCGATGCAGTTGACAAACTTTTTCTTGCCCCATATAATAAGGAATGGATTCCCCTGAGGGAGTCTCATTTTCGTAGATCAAGTGAGGTGAAACACAATGGACGCAGGCGGTAGTAACGGCACTTTGGCAGGCCGATGTCGAGGACGGAGGGCGGTGGCGCCGGGCAAGGCGTCCATGTGTCCTCGTTAACAAAGCTCGGCCGACCGGTGTGTCTTACTTCCTGCTAAGAAACTGGACGCCAACAGCGTCTTGAAACGAAAAAAGCTGGGAGGAGATGCCAATGGCAGAAAGAACGGTCGTAACGCTGGGAGAGACCCTGGCTGCCCTGGTGGAGGGCAAAAATACGCCACCCTTCGGGATATTCTTGTCACCATGAACGCGGTGGATGTGGCGGGGATCTTTGAGGAGATGCCTGAGGAGAAGCTGCCCCTGCTCTTTCGGCTGCTTCCCAAGGAGCTGGCGGCGGAGACCTTCGTGGAGATGGAGCCCGAGGCTCAGGAATTGCTCATTCGGGGCTTTTCCGACCATGAATTGAAAGAGGTCATCGACGACCTTTACGTCGACGACGCGGTGGATATGCTGGCGGAACTGCCCGCCAACGTGGTCAAGCGCATTTTAAGACAGGCCGACCCGGAAATGCGCAAGATGATCAATGAAATTTTGAAGTATCCCGACGACTGTGCCGGGAGCATCATGACCACGGAATATGTGAGCCTCCGGCCCAATATGACCGCGGGGAGGCCATTCAGCGCATCCGCTGCACCGGGGTGGACAAGGAGACCATTTACACCTGCTATGTGACGGAGAACAACCGAAAGCTTGTGGGTATGGTGTCCCTGCGGACCCTCCTGTTCAGCGAGGACGAGGATGTGCTGGAGAACATCATGGAGAGCAATGTGATCTCGGTCAACACCCTGGAGGACCAGGAGAGCGTGGCCCAGATGTTCACCAAGTATGACTTTGCCGCCCTGCCGGTGGTGGACCACGAAGACCGGCTGGTGGGCATCATCACCGTGGACGATGCCATCGACGTCCTCCAGGAGGAGACCACGGAGGACTTTGAAAAGATGGCCGGTATGGCTCCGTCGGATAAGCCCTACCTGCGTACGGGCGTGTTTGAGACCTGGAAGTCCCGGGTCCCCTGGCTGCTCATCCTGATGCTCTCAGCCACCTTGACCAGCATGGTGCTCACCGGGTATGAGACCTCTCTGGCCGCCTGCTCAGCCCTGATCGCCTTTATTCCCATGCTGACGGGCACCGGGGGGCAACAGCGGTACCCAGGCTTCGGTGGCGGTGATCCGCGGCCTGTCTCTGGGGAAGTGGAATTTTCCGACACCTTCCGGGTGGTCTGGAAGGAGATCCGGGTGGCGGTTCTCTGCGGCGTGACCTTGGCGGCCTGTAATTTTGTCAAGCTCATGGTGGTGGACCGATTTCTATTACACAACGAAGGCGTCACCGTGCTGGTGGCAGCGGTCATCTGTGTGACCATGGTGTTTACCGTCCTGTGTGCCAAGGCGGTGGGCTGTCTGCTCCCCTGCTGGCCGAGCGGATTCACCTGGACCCGGCGGTGATGGCCAGCCCCTTTATCTCCACGGTGGTGGACGTGGTCACCCTGGTGCTCTACTTTCAGGTGGCCCGGGCGATTCTGCATATTTAGGGAACAAAGCCACCTGCGGCGCTGTGTGCGCCGCAGGTGGCTTTTCTTGCCAGCGGGGGTCAGCCCCGGTAGGCTTTGCCGGTGAGGGCGACGGGGTCCAGGCGGAGCACCGCGGTTTTGTCAATCTGCTTTGCAATCATCTGGAAGCCGATCTCCTCATAGCCGGGGTGCTTCTGGGTGACAAAGGCCTCCAATGCAGCCTGCTTCTCCGCCCGGTCCTCCACGAAGACGGCCTGCCCGGTGAGAATGACGCTCTCATACGCGGCGGTGATTTTTTCGGGGATGATCCGGGTGCTGACAATGGCGGAAAAACAGCACTTGGGATTGCGCTCCAGGCACTGGATTTTATAGCCGTAGGGAGCGGAGTGAAGATAGACCTTGTCATGGACAACGATGTAGTTGACGGGGGTGGCGTAGGGGTATCCGTCGTCGCCCTGGACAGACAGGATTCCGTGGTCCCCTCTTTTCAGGAGCTCCAGGGTCTCATCCTCTGGGAGCTGGCGGCTGGCCTTGTGCATTTTGTGTTCCATGCTTGCGTCCTCCTTGCTGATTTGATAAGATGATCATAGCAAAGACAGCCGGATTTCCCTGTTGCGGCTGCATCGTTTGGACATTATTTTTTTACGCCTGAGGGGAGGTGAGGAAAGAGGACTGTGGAGGAGCTCCGTGGGTGCCCTCTCTTCCGCGACATTGCGCCTGAGGATTTGCAGGCCATGCTGGGGTGCCTCAGCGCCCGGAGGCCGCGCCCCGCCGGGGGACTTCATCCTGCGGACCCCTGACGCGCATCCCCTGCTGGGTGTGGTCTTGGAGGGGAGGTGGAGATGATCAGCGAGGATTCTTTCGGAAAGAAGTCCCTTCTGTCCGTGCTCCCGGTGGGGAGCATCTTTGGGGAGAGCTACACCTGTGCCAAGGCCAGGAATCGGACCATCGCCTACCAGGCCAGAACCCACAGCCGGGTGCTCCTGCTGGACTATGGGCGGATTCTCCACGCCTGCAAGCTGGTCTGCCGGTTTCACCACCGGATGATTGAAAACATGGTGGAGCTCATTGCGGAGAAGAACTTGACCCTGGTGGAAAAGCTGGAGGTGGTTTCCCGCACCACCATTCGGGAGAAGCTGCTGACCTACCTGGCCCGGCAGGCGGAGGCTGCCGGGGCGCGGACCTTTACCATTCCCATGGGACGCACCGCCTTGGCCGAGTATCTCTGCACAGACCGCTCGGCCATGACCCGGGAGCTGGCCCGGATGAGGGACGAGGGACTGATTGACGACGCCAAACGGACGTTTACCCTCAGGCAATAGCGCAGCCGGCTGGCACGGAACACAAACCGCCCCGGCCTGCTTTGGGGCAGGCCGGGGCGGTAAATGGGTAATATGGGGCTGGGCTGCTTAAAAGTGGAAGTATCCCTGACCATGCCCGCCGGTGCAGTGCCGCACCAGCAGGGCGGTGGCGGCGATCAGAGCGCCCAGGAGCATCATCAAAAGGGCGGTTTCCCCGCCCTGGCTTGTGGGGCCGGTGGCCAGAAAATAAAGTGCGGAGGCGATGATCTGCCAGCGGATCACGCATTCCCGGGCATCCGCCTGAGACCGGTCCCAGGTGAGCATCACCAGCCCGACCGGCAGCGCGAAGAGGATCACCGTCAAAATCCAGAAGTACAACATGATTTGGCCTCCTTTCCAGGGTCAAAAGAAGGATACACTGCATCACGTCCGTCCAGCGGTTCCCCTGCGGGGGCGTCTGGAGACGATGGAATCCGGACGCACGCTTTCTGTCTCTATTATATCGGAAAGAAGCGGAAATGTCCACTTAAATTTGTGCGAATTGGAATATTTTTGCCTGGAATTTCACGGCGCTTTGTGGATGAGGCCCAGAAAGCAGAGCGGAGGGTCCGCCTTTACAAATTCCTTTGGCCGTGGTAGGATAAAAGACAGATTCGCGCAAGAGAAAGGAAGATGTCCATGAAGCACGGGTTGGTCATGGAAGGGGGCGCTATGCGGGGCTCTTCACCGCCGGCGTCATTGATGTGATGATGGAGGAGGGCATTGGCTTCGACAGGGCCATTGGGGTGTCCGCCGGGGCTGTGTTCGGCAGCAACTATAAGTCCAACCAGCCGGGGCGGGTCATCCGCTATAACCTGCGGTTTTGTCAGGACCCCAGGTACAGCAGTTTCCGCTCCCTGGCCAAGACGGGGGATCTGTTTGGGGCGGATTTCTGCTACCGGGAGATCCCCGATCACCTGGACCCCTTTGATCGGGGAAGCCTACGAGAGCTCTCCTATGGATTTTTACGTGGTGGCAACAGATGTCCACACGGGAAAACCGGTTTACCACAACTGTCGGAAGGGGACCGGGAGGACCTGGACTGGTTCGGGCATCGGCCTCCATGCCCTTGGCGGCCCGGATTGTAGAGGTGGGGGGATACCAGCTGCTGGATGGAGGGATTTCCGACTCCATTCCCCTCAAGTATTTGGAATCCGTGGGCTATGACCGGAATGTGGTCATTTTGACCCAGCCCATGGGCTATGAGAAAAAGAAAAACAAGGCCCTTCCCTGATGAAAGCGGCCTATTCACAGTATCCCGACCTGCTCAAGACCATGGCCCGCCGCCAGGATGTCTACAACGAGACCACGGCGTATATTCGGGAGAAAGAGCGCCGGGGAGGTCTTTGTGATCCGGCCGGAGGCGGCGCTGAAGATTAAGCGGGTGGAGCATGACCGGGCCAAAATCCAAGCGGTCTATGACCAGGGGCGGGCGGTGGCCCGCAAGCGCCTGCCTGCCCTGCGGGAATTTTTTGCAGAAGGAGGGAAAGCAACATGACGGAATCTGCACGGGAGGCCTGTTTGCAGGGCCTTGCCACAGAGTGGCGGACCATGACCTATACCTGGCGGGACTGCGCGCTGTATGCCCTGGCGGTGGGGGCTGGGGGAGCAGAGCCCCAGTATACCTATGAAAGGGACATGCAGGCCATCCCCACCTTTGGGGCAACGCCCTATTGGGGGACCGTGAATGTCACCCCCAAACTGCCCCGGCCCCGGTCCATCCCGGTGCTGGTGGAGGAGATTTTGAAACCAGAGCAGTCCTATGTCAACCTGGCGTATGAATTTTTGTATCACCGCCCCATCCCCCCGGTGAAGGGAGCTTCGTATACCGGGATGTCCTCACGGACTTGTTTGACCGGGGAGGGCCGGGGCATGGCGGTCCGGTCCCAGGTGGAGGTGTTTGATGAGGGGGGAACCCTTCTGTGCACCAACCGGTGTACCACCTTGTTCCCTAGCCTGGGGGGATATGGGGCCGGCCGATGCCCCGGGGGACAGCCCCATTCCGGACCGCCCGGCGGACCTGGTGGAGCGGGACCACATTGGAGCGGCGCAGAATCTGCTCTATCGCCTGACAGGGGATACCAACCTGGTCCATGTGGACCGGGCGGTGGCGGTCAGCCGCGGCCTGGACGGGCCCCTTTGTCCATGATCTGTGTGCCTATGGATATGCCTGCCGCCTGGCCATTGCCGGGCTCTTCCCCGGGCAGCCGGCGGCTGCGCCGGATGTACGCGGCTATGAAGACGGTGCTCTATCCAGACACCCCGGTGGAGCTCCACCTGTGGAAGCTTGCCCCCGGCAGGGCGGCCTTCCGGCTGTGCCATGGAACCACCGGGAAGGCAATCCTGGACCGGGGAGAGCTGGAGTGGGACGAAGTAGTTTGAGGCAACAAAGAAAGGGAGCTCCCATGGGAGATCCTTTCTTTGTTGGAGGGGGTCAGGCATGTTCGTGGACCTTTCCGGGGTAGAGAATGAACTTCCGACCCAGGAAATTCCAAAAGAACACCAAAATACTGCTGATGAGCTTGGAGACCATAAAATAGAGCTGAAGCCGGCTGGTAAACAGATACATCAGCACCATGGTGAGCACCAAACCGCCGCCGGAGATGGCGGCGAAGACAAAGACTTCGCGGTGGGGCCCACAGTGGGGTCCACAGACTTGAAGGCAAAGAACTTCGTGAGCAGAAAATTGCAGGAGATTCCCACCAGGGAAGGAGACGGCGGACGCCGGAAGATAATACAGCCCTGCCAGCTCCAGCAGAAACAGGAGGAGAAAATCCACCAAAAAAAGAGGAGGCACCGGTAATCACGTAGCGAAACAGCTGGATGATGGTGTTTTCCGTGGGCTCGGCCAAGAGCGGACGGAACCTTCCCCGCCGCAGCAGCTGCCAGAAAGCCAAGGCGTCCTGGATGGTATGATCTTGGAGCATGCGTTTTTTCATGGGTTTCATGGGAGGTCGGCGGTGTGGGCGGCTTCCTTGCGGCTCTGTTCCAGGGCCAATGCCCGGGGCAGGACATCTTCCAGGTGGAACAGGCCCATATCGTAAAAAAAATCTCCAGGCGGATTTCTCCCCAGGCCGGGCTGGGGTAGTTTCCCCGCATCCAAGTGTTTTTCTGGTGCACATCCCGGTTGAGAAAGTTTTCCACCAGGTCCAAGGAGGACAGATGGCCGTATTCGTGGTTGACAAATTGGCGCAGGCACTGCTGGAGAAAGGGGAGGACAGCGGGGTCCTCCCGGGTCAGCTGGGCAACCTTGTCGTCCAGATAGAGGTCGGGAAAGGGAAGGCGCTGGCCTTGGCATAACCGTGCTCCCGGGTCCAGTCCCGGCTGTCGGGATCGGTCCGGCAGATTCCGGCAGGGCGAAAGAGTTCCATCGAGATACCTCCCTGGAGAAGATTGATTGCGGAAGCAAGTATACTCTCTTTTTTCCAAAAGTAAAGAGAAGATAAAGAGAATGGAAAAAAAGGAAAAGTTCCATGGGGACTCCATGGAACTTTTTTCCCAATCAGACGCCGACGCGCTCTTTTCGCGAGAGGCAGCCCGCCAGAACCAGCAGGATCGCAGAGCCCGCCAGAATGGCCAGGGGACCCAGGCCGCAGTCTCCTCCTGGAAGGTGACCTGTGTGGCCTCTGCGGGAGCGGCGGCCTCTGCTTTCGGGACCTCCGCCAGGGTTTCCACGGCGCCGCCGCCCAGCAGGCCCATGGCCTGGGGTCCCCAGGAGAACAGCGTGTCATCGGAGAGCAGGCAGACGGTCTGGTAGGTTCCTGTGCCGACTGCGGCGGCCTGGGTCACCGCCGGGACTTGGGCGGGCAGAGAGACGGTGGGGGCCGTCTGGTCCAGACCCAGCTGCTGGGTGTCGTTCCGCCCCCAAGTCCAGAGGGAGCCGTCAGCCAGGATCACGGCGGTGTGGCTGGTGCCCGCGCTGACCGCAGTGACGGGGCCGGTGGTGGAGAGGGAAAGGGGCAGGGTCTGCAGCTGGGCGCCGGTCTGGTCGGTGGTGTTTCCCTGGCCGCCGTTGCCCAGCTGGCCGTCGATGTTGCTCCCCCCACAGCCAGAGGGTACCGTCCGCCCGGAGGGCGGCGGCGTGGTAGCCGCCCATGCTGACAGCAGTCACCTGGTCCAATACTTTTGCCGGTGTGGACCGGCTCGCCCGGGTGCCGTCCCCCAGCTGACCGAAGAGGTTGTCTCCCCAGGTCCACAGGGTCTGATCGCCCAGCAGAGCGGCGGTGGACCCGGCCCCGGCGCTGACGGCGGCCGCCTGGTCCAAAACCTTTGCCGGGGCAGACCGGCTTTCCAAGGTGCCGTCTCCCAGCTGACCATAGAGGTTATCCCCCCAGGTCCACAGGGAACCGTCTGCACGGAGGGCGGCCACATGGTAGTCGCCGGCACTGACTGCGGTGACCTGGTCCAGAACACAGATGGGGAGGTCAGAGGGGGTGGTACTGCCGTTGCCCAACTGGCCGTAGTCGTTGCCGCCCCAGGCCCACAGGGTGCCGTCGGTTTTCAGAGCCACGGTGAAGTCCGCGCCGGCGCTCACCGAGGCCACGTCTTCCATGACCTGGAGCGGCCTGCTGGACAGAGGAATGACGGTTCCCTCCAAATCGGTTCCGGTCTCTTGGGTTTCGGCCCCCAGCTGCCCGGACTGGTTGCTGCCCCAAGTCCACAGGACCCCCTCCTGGTCCACAAACGCGGTGTGGGACAGGCCGGCGCTCAGACGAACAGGGGGTATCTGGGGCGCCCATGTCATAGGCGCTGGCGGGGGGGAGGAGAGAAGAACTGGGAGTAAGAGGGCTGCGGCGATGGAAGCAAGAGTACGGAGTCTCATCCAATCGCCTCCTTTCCATAAAAACTGTGTACCATCAAAAAATGAATATTTTAATCAATATACAGGGAAAAACCCAGTTTGGCAAGGTTTTTTTGTCAAATCCCGTGTGCAATGACTGGAAACGGGCCAGGTGTCAGCCTGCCTTATCCATGGGGGTGGGGAAGCTTCCAACGGTGTGGTGGAAGAACCATCCCCCGATGAGGGCGGGGAGCAGGGGGAGATGGCCTGCCCGATCCACAGACCGGGATAGCCCAAGGCGAGGGGAAGGCCAGACACCAACAGACAGGCAGGCGCAGCAGGAAGCTGTCCAAAAGGGCGTTGACCAAGGCCACCTTGGCATGGCCTAAACCAATGGCAAAGGAGTCAAGGAGGTACATGGCAGTGTAGAACAGGCTGTTGACGCCGCAGCAGATCTGAAAGTAGAGAACCCCGGCGGAGAGGACCTCCGGGCTGTCTGATCCAAACAGCTGGAGAATGGGAAGAGAAAAACGGTGTACCAGCAGCAGGAGAATCAGGGTGCTGGCCAGACCGCACCAAAGGCCCGTGCGGGTGATTTTCCGCACACGGTCCATGGCGCCCGCCCCAGTGTTCTGCCCCACCATGGCGGTTACCGCCTGGCCCAGGGACCAGCACGGCATGGCGACCAAGGTATTTACCTTCAGCCCGATGCCGGCCGCGGCGGCGACAGACACGCCGAATGTTGCACATGCCCGCTAAGATGCAGTAGGAGAGGTTTACCACCATCATTTGAAGGGCCGTGGGCAGGCCAATTTTGACAATGGCGGCCAGGGGCTGGCGGCGGAGCGTGAAGCGGGGGCGGCGGGAAACCGCCCCATCCTGCCCTCTGCCCAGGGGAGAGGGACAGCAGAAGGGAGGCTCCCTGAGAGGCCACTGTGGCGTAGGCCGCGCCCACGGTTCCCAGGGCCAGGATGCCCACCAGGAGAAGGTCCAGCAGGAGGTTGATGGCGGCGGCCGCCGCGATGCAGAGAAGGGGGACTTTGGCGTCCCCTGTTCCCTTGCGGAAGGCAGAGTGGGCCAGGTAACCGAAGGAGAGAGGCGTGCCCAGGCAGAGCACACGCAGGTAGGCGCTGGCATCTGTCATGGCCTCGGAGGGGACCGACAGCAGTTGGAGCAGGCAGGGGGCAGTCAGGGCCCCTGCCACAGCCACCAGAAGGGAGACGACCAGGGAAGCGGAGAAAAAGGGTCCCCGCGGTTTCCTCCAGGCCGGTGGTGTCCTTGGCGCCGGCCTGCTGGGCGACGCGGACCATGCCCCCTGTGGTCAGGCCCGTGCCCAGGGATGTGATAAGAAAGCATACCGTGGAGGCGCTGCTGATAGCGGCCAATCCGGTCTCTCCGACGATTCTGCCCACCACCAAAAGGTCCACAAGCTGATAAAAGGACTGCAGCACATTGGCCAGCAGCAGGGGAGGGTGTAGAGAAGCAGCGGTCTGCCGATGGGCCCCGCCGTGAAGTCGTAGCTTTGTTTCATGGAAATCCTGTCCTTTCAAATACAAAAACGCGGAGAGCGTCACGCTCTCCGCGTTTCAACCAGAAACGGCTGACCCAAGGAAAAACGGCGCAGAGCATCGTCCGGCGCCGTGGTAAAAGAAGACAGCAGAAAAACATCCCCTCCCAAGCAGACAGCTTAGATGGGACCAGTTTTCACTGTGGAATTGTGAACTGGGTCAGGCTCCGTACAATGTGTTTCATTCCCTTGTCCGGAGCCCAGGTCCAGGCCGAGCTTGTTTCCCCATGGGGCTCACAACCTTTCTGTGCGACAGCACGTTTATCATACCGTTCTTCCCATGGCCTGTCAAGAGGCGGCACTGTCCTGTGGCGACAAGAAAAACCTCCCTTGCCTGGGGCAAGGGAGGTTCAGAAAAGCAGAGCGTTGGGGGATTTAGATTGCCTCCGCAATCCGGCGGCCCATTTCCGCGGTGCCCACCAGGGTGCCCTCCCCGGCAAAGAGGTCGGGGGTCCGGTAACCTTGGTCCAAGACGGACTTGACAGCGTTTTCTATGGCGTCGGCCTCTTGGCCCAGACCGAAGGTATAGCGGAGCATCATGGCGGCAGAGAGAATGGTGGCCATGGGATTGGCCTTGTCCTGGCCGGCGATGTCGGGGGCAGACCCGTGGACGGGCTCATACATGCCGAAATTGCCCTGGGCCAGGGAGGCCGAGGGGAGCATGCCAATGGAGCCGGTGATCTGGCTGGCTTCATCAGAGAGGATGTCCCCGAAGATGTTGCTGGTGACGATGACGTCAAACTGGCGGGGATTGCGGACCAGCTGCATGGCGGCGTTGTCCACATAGAGATGGTCCAGGGTGACCTCTGGGTAGTCCTTGGCCACCTCGGTCACCACCCGCCGCCACAGGCGGGAGGACTCCAGCACATTGGCCTTGTCCACACTGGTCACGTGCTTGCTGCGCTTCATGGCCATGTCAAAGGCCACCTTGGCAATCCGGCGGACCTCCTCCTCGGCATACTGCTCGATGTCGTAGGCGGCGGGGCCCAGGTCTGTGTCCTTCACGCCCTTTTCCCCGAAGTAGATGCCGCCGGTGAGCTCCCGAACCACCACGATGTCCAGGCCGCCGGCCAGAATTTCCGGCTTCAGGGGAGGCGTCCGCCAACTGTTCAAAGAGCAGGGCGGGGCGGAGGTTGGCAAACAGGCCCAGGGCCTTGCGCAGACCCAGCAGAGCCTGCCCGGCCGCTGGTCCCCGGGGAGGGTGTCCCACTTCCAACCGCCCACAGCCCCCAGCAGGACCGCGTCGGAGGCTTTGCACACATCGATGGTTTCCTGGGGCAGGCAGCCGCCGGTGGCGTCGATGGCACAGCCTCCCGCCAGGACCTTGTGGTACTGGAAGGTGTGGCCAAATTTTTCCCCTACCTTGTCCAGCACCAGCAGGGTCTGCTCCACCACGTCGGGGCCGATGCCGTCCCCGGGAATGACCGCGAGTTTATAGTTCATGGCTCTCAGCCCTCCTGTCTCTTCTTGATATCGGCCATGAGGCCGCCGGCCTGAATGATCTCTTTGATGAAGTCGGGGAAGGGGTTGGCCTGATAGGTTTCCCCTTGGTGGCGTTGGTGATAAGGCCGGTGTCAAAGTCAATGGACACCTCGTCCCCCGCCTCGATCTTTTCGCTGGCCTCGGGGCACTCCAGGATGGGGAAGCCGATGTTGATGGAGTTGCGATAGAAAATCCGGGCAAAGGTGGAGGCGATGACGCAGGAGATGCCGGACTCCTTGATGACCATGGGGGCGTGCTCCCGGGAAGAGCCGCAGCCGAAATTGAAGCCCCCCACCATCACGTCCCCGGCCTTCACCGCGTGGACAAAGTTTTTGTCGATGTCCTCCATGCAGTGGGTGGCCAGCTCTTTTTTGTCGGCAATGTTCAGATAACGGGCGGGGATAATCACGTCGGTGTCCACGTTATCCCCGTATTTGTGTACAAATCCCTTTGCATTCAGCATGAAATGATTCCTCCCTGGTCTTAGTTCCGCGGGTCCGCGATGAAGCCGGCCACGGCGGAGGCGGCGGCAACGGCGGGGCTTGCCAGATAAATTTCCGAGGTGATGCCGCCCATGCGGCCCACAAAGTTCCGGTTGGTGGTGGCGACGCACTTTTCTCCGTTGGCCATGACTCCCATGTGGCCGCCCAGGCAGGGGCCGCAGGTGGGGGTGGAGACAGCGCAGCCAGCCGAGATGAAGGTGGACAGATAGCCCAGGTCAATGCACTGCTGGAAAATGTGCTGGGTGGCAGGCATGACGATGCAGCGGACATGGTCGGCCACCTTCTTGCCCTCCAGGAGCTTGGCCGCCACGGCCATGTCCTCCAGCCGGCCGTTGGTGCAGCTGCCGATGACCACCTGGTCGATTTTGATCTGTCCCACCTGGGAGATGGGGTGGGCGTTTTCCGGCAGATGGGGCAGGCCACGGTGCAGTCCACCTGGCTCAGGTCAATCTCCACGGTGCGCTCATACTCGGCGTCGGGATCGGCCTCGAAGGCGGTCCAGGGACGGTTGACCCGGCCGTCCAGATAGGCCCGGGTGATGTCGTCCACGGGGAAGATGCCGTTTTTGGCCCCGGCTTCAATGGCCATGTTGGCGATGCACAGCCGGTCATCCATGGACAGGGCGGCCACACCGTCCCCGCAGTATTCCAGACTCTGGTACAGGGCGCCGTCCACGCCGATCAGGCCGATCAGGTGGAGGATGACATCCTTACCGCTGACCCAGGGCTGGAGCTTGCCGGTCAGGTGGACCCGGATGGCCTCAGGGCCCTTGAACCCGGTCTCCCCGCGGCCATGGCCGCACCCATGTCGGTGGAGCCCACGCCGGTGGAAGAAGGCCCCCAGGGCGCCATAGGTACACGTGTGGGAATCCGCGCCAATGATGAGTTCCCCCGGGGCAACCAGGCCCTTTTCAGGCAGCAGCGCATGCTCCACGCCCATCTGGCCCACATCATAGAAGTTGTCCAGATCAAACTGCCGGGCGAAGGTGCGGCACTGGAGGCACTGCTCGGCCGCCTTGATGTCCTTATTAGGGGTGAAATGGTCCATGACCATGGAGATTTTGTCTTGTCAAACACCCCGGTAAAGCCCTCCTCTCAAATTCCCGGATGGCCACGGGGAGGTGATGTCGTTGCCCAGGACCATGTCCAGCTTGGCCCGGATCAGCTGACCGGCCTTGACCTCCGGCAGGCCGGCGTGGGCAGCGAGGATTTTTGTGTCATTGTCATTCCCATGGGAAAAGCCTCCTCTTTCTTGTGGGTGTGTCAAACTGAAACCGGAGCGGTCTCAGTCGGTTTCATGGGTGGGGATGAATTGCTTCACCTTGTTTTCCCGGTTCACGGCGGTGATGAGGGCGTAGACCGAGGCCATGGTGATGTCGCTGTCGACACCCACCCCCCCAGTAGTGGTTGCCCTCCTCATCGGCGATGACCACGTAGGCCGAGGCCAGGGGAGTCGGAGTCGGTCTCCAGGGCGTGCTCCTCATAGTCCACAAACTGGTACTGGATGTTGGGGTTGGCGATCTTCAGCACATTGCTCACCGCGTCCAAGGGGCCGTTGCCCCGGGCGCTGAGGTAGTACAGCTCGTTGTGGATGGCCAGGGTGGCATCGGCGACGGTGGAGCCCTTCTCCCGAATCCAGGAGATGTCCTGGAGGGCGATGGGCACGTCCTTGTTTTGGTACTCATGCTGGAAGGCCACCAGAATCTCGTGGGGGTGAGCTCCTTGTGGGCGTGGTCGGAGATGCCCTTGATGAAGTAGCCCACCTCGGCGGCCATCTCCTTGGGCAGGTCGTAGCCGAAGTTGTGCTCCAGGATATAGGAGATGCCCCCTTTGCCTGACTGGCTGTTGATGCGGATGACATCGGTCTCGTATTCCCGGTTGACGTCGTGGGGGTCCAGGGGGAGATAGGGGACGGTCCAGAAGGGCTCCTGACGCTCCTGGCGGAACTTCATGCCCTTGGAGATGGCGTCCTGGTGGGAGCCCGAGAAGGCCGCGAAGACCAAGTGACCGGAGTAGGGCTGGCGGTAGCCCACGGACATACCGGTGAGCTCCTCATAGAATTTCACCGTCTTGGGCATGTCCGAGAAGTCCAGCTTCGGGTCCACCCCGTGGGTGAACAGGTTCATGGCCATGGTGACGATGTCCACGTTGCCGGTGCGCTCCCCATTGCCGAAGAGGGTGCCCTCGATGCGCTGTCCCCCTGCCAGCAGGGCCAGCTCCCCGGCGGCCACGGCGGTGCCCCGGTCGTTGTGGGGGTGGATGGAGACAATGACGTTCTCCCGGCTGTGGAGATGCTTGCTCATGTACTCAATCTGCTGGGCATAGACGTGGGGCATGGACATCTCCACGGTGGAGGGGAGGTTGATGATGACCTTCCGTTCCGGCCGGGGCTGCCAGACGTCGATGACCGCGTTGCAGATCCGCAGGGCAAACTCCACCTCCGTGCCAGTGAAGCTCTCCGGGGAGTATTCAAAGCGGAAGTTGGTCTCGGGCATTTTGTCGGCGTACTCGTTGAACAGCTTGGCCCCGGAGACAGCGATGTCCACGATCTCGTCCTCCGCCATCCGGAAGACCTGCTGCCGCTGGGCAAAGGAGGTGGAGTTGTAGAGATGGACCACCACGTTCTTGGCGCCTTTGATGGCCTCAAAGGTTTTTTGAATGATGTGGGGGCGGGACTGGGTGAGCACCTGGATGTACACATCGTCGGGGATCAGATGGTCCTCGATGATGGTCCGCAGAAATTCATACTCGGTCTCGGAGGCGGCGGGGAAGCCTACCTCAATCTCTTTGAACCCCACGTCCAGCAGGAAGCGGTAAAAGGCCAGCTTTTCCTCCAGATTCATGGGGGTGATCAGGGCCTGGTTGCCGTCCCGCAGGTCCACGCTGCACCAGGCGGGGGCCTCAGTGAGCCGGTCCTTCTTGACCCAGTCCATACAGGGTTCCGGGGGCATGTAATACCCAGGGCGGTACTTTTCAAAGTTTTTCATGGGAAACACGATCCTTTCCGAGATAGGCGGAGAGGATAAAAAAGCTCCGCCTCTTTTTCGATCAAAGAGACGAAGACAAAGATTCTCCGCGGTACCACTCTTATTGGCGTCCAGCAACGCCCACTCAAATAGTTCACTCCGGGGTGAGACGCCAGCTCGCTCCATACGGCTTTGCACCAGACAGCCGCTCTCTGGGATGGAGGCAGAAAAGGCATATTCCCTTCATTGTGTGTCGGTATTCAATTTCACTGCTTACAGGATAGCCGATGCACCGGCGTTTGTCAATGGGGAAGCGCCGAAAAAATAAATAAAAGCCGGTGAGATTTTTCAGAGGATGCAGGGCGACGTGTCCCCTCTCCGTAGGAAAAAGCTGCCGACCTGCTGCAATCTGCACAAAGGGACAGGAACGGGGAAAAAGAAATTTTATGAAGAGAAAAATAGGAAATGCAAACTTTCCCTTTACTTTATCGAAGTAGAGTGATAGTATACTAAACAACGGAAGAAAGGGGAGCATACCATGCAACTGGATTGGACGATCCTGCGCAGCGGGGAACAGATCATGTACCGGCTGCGGGGGCTGTATGAGCGGTACGGCTACCGCCGGTTTAAGATGAGCAAGTTTGAGGAGTATGATTTATACGTACGCAATAAGGATTTTCTGGTCAGCGATCGGATGATTACCTTTACCGACGCCCGGGGATTCTCATGGCTCTGAAGCCCGATGTGACCTTGTCCATCATCAAGAACACCCGGGCGGAGGAGGCGGGCCCCGAAAGGTCTACTACAATGAGAGCGTCTACCGGTCCGGCCAGGGGGGAGGAGACCTTCCAGGAGATCATGCAGACCGGCCTGGAGTGCATCGGGGAACTGGACCTCTATCACATTTATGAGGTGATCGCCCTGGCGGTGGAGAGCCTGAGGGCCATCCATCCGGACTATGTGCTGGATGTGTCCCACATGGGGCTGGTCTCCGGTTTTATGGAGGCGGCTGGCGTGACGGAAGCGGAGTATCCCGAGGTGATGACCGCCGTCCGGGCCAAAAACCTGGCGGGGCTGGAGGACTTCTGCCGGCGCCGGGGCCTCAGCGGCACGGTGCAGGCCCTGCTGGAGCGCCTGGTGACCACCTACGGGACCATGGAGGCGGTGCTGGAGGAACTGGCCCCCTGTGCGTGGGAGGCAAAAAGACCCGGGAGGCCTGGGAGGAGCTCAACAGTCTCTGCGGCCTGCTGAAGGCCAACGGCTTGGCCGAGCGGGTCTATCTGGACTTTTCTGTGGAGGGAGACATGGGGTATTACAGCGGCATCGTCTTCCGGGGCTTTTTTGAAAAATCTGTCTGCGGGGGTGCTCTCCGGGGACAGTATGATAAAATGTTGGAGAAGATGGGCAAGCCCTGTGGGGCCATGGGATTTGCCATTTACCTCAATGAACTGGAGCGGCTGGGTCCCGCCCAGCCCCTTTGACGCGGAGGTTCTGGTTTTGTACGACGAGGCGACCGATTTGAAGGACCTCACCGCCCGGTTGGCGGCGCTGGCCGGACAGGGAAAGCGGGTCCTGGCCTGGCGGCAGGCCGGCGGGGCGCTGCGGGCGCGGGAGACGATGGATTTGAGAGGAGGCCGGACGACATGAAGGAATTTCTCAACGTGGCTCTCCCCAAGGGACGGTTGGGGGAGCGAGTCTATGCCATGTTTGCCCAGGCGGGCTTTCCCTGTGAGGAACTGCTGGACCCCAAGCGGAAGCTGATTTTTGAAAATCCTGAGGCCGGTGTGCGCTACTTCTGGGTCAAGCCGTCGGATGTCCCTGTCTATGTGGAGCGGGGCGCGGCCGATGTGGGGGTGGCGGGAAAGGACATTCTGCTGGAGTACGGCCCAGAGGTTTATGAGCTGCTGGACCTGAACATCGGCAGGTGCCGGATGTGCGTGGCGGCAAAGAACGGCTTTCGGGACGACCGGAGCGGACCCTGCGGGTGGCCACGGAGTTTCCCCACATCACACGGACCTATTACACCGCCCGAAGCCGGGACATCGACATCATTCGGCTCCACGGCTCCATTGAAATCGCGCCCATTTTGGACTTGACGGACGTGATTGTGGATATTGTGGAGACGGGGACCACCCTGCGGGAGAATGACCTGACCCCCATTGAGACCATTGTCCCCATCAGTGCCCGGCTCATTGCCAACAAGGTGAGTTTCCAATTCAAGCACAAGGCCATCCAGACCCTGTATGAGGGGCTGAAGGAACAGGTGGCAGCCCAAGAGAAGGAGGCAGAGGAGACATGATACGCATTCTAAAGGAAGCGGAGACCAACCGGGGAGAGATCTTTGCCCGGGAGGACCCGGTGGACTCGGTGGAGGAACCGGTCCGGGCCATTCTGGCCCAGGTGAAAGCCCGGGGGACGAGGCGCTGAAGGAGTATACCAAGGCGTTTGACGGGGTGGAACTCACCTCCTTGGAGGTGGGCCCCGGGGCGGTGGACGAGGGCTTCCGCAGCGCGGACCCCCTTTTGGTGGAGATTCTCTATCGGGCCGCCGAGCGAATCGCCGCCTTCCACCAGCACCAGGTCCGCAACAGCTTTTTGGTCAATGAGGAGGGACGGCATCCTCATGGGGCAGAAGGTCCTCCCCCTGGCGCGGGTGGGGCTCTACGTCCCCGGCGGCACCGCCGCCTACCCTTCCACCGTGCTGATGAACTGCATCCCCGCCAAGCTGGCCGGGGGAAAGGAGATCTGCATGGTGACCCCGCCGGGGAAAAATGGGAAGATTCCCCCAACATCCTGGCGGCGGCCCGGATCTGCGGGGTGGACCGGGTGTTTCGGGTGGGGCGCCCAAGCGGTGGCCGCTCTGGCCTACGGCACGGAGAGCATCCCCAAGGTAGATAAAATTGTGGGTCCCGGCAACCAGTTTGTGGCGGAGGCAAAGAAGCAGGTGTTTGGCCAGGTGGGCATTGACATGGTGGCCGGCCCCAGTGAGATTCTGGTGATTGCCGATGGCAAATGCCGCCCGGAGATCGTGGCCGCCGACCTGCTCAGCCAGGCCGAACACGATCCCAATGCCTCCGCGGTTCTGGTGACCGACAGCGCGGCGCTGGCCGAGGCCGTCCAGGCCGCTGTGGAGGAACAGCTGCCCAAGCTGCTGCGGAAGGACATCGCCCGGGCCTCCATTGACCGCAACGGCAAGATTATTGTGGCCCAGTCTCTGGACACCGCTGTGGAGATCGCCAATGAGATCGCCCCGGAGCATCTGGAACTCTGCGTGGAGCAGCCCTTTGACTACCTGGACAAGATTCAGAACGCGGGGTCTGTCTTTTTGGGGCGCAACTGCCCGGAGGCCCTGGGCGATTACTTTGCCGGCCCCAACCATACCCTGCCCACCAGCGGCACCGCCCGGTTCTCCAGCCCGCTGTCTGTGGACGATTTTGTAAAGAAGATGCAGTATACCTACTATACCAAGAGGGCCCTGGAGAAGGCCCAGATGTCCGTGTCCAACTTTGCCAAGAAGGAGGGCCTCACCGGCCACGCCCGCAGCGTGGACATCCGGTTTGACCCCGCCTTTGCCGAGGAGACCCCATGAGCCGATTTTTGCACACCAGGTACGCGGGCCTGGAGACGTACACCCCGGAGAGCAGCCCCGGGACAAGCAGTACATCAAACTCAACACCAACGAGTCCCCCCTATCCCCCCTCCCCGGAGGTTCTGGCGGCCCTGGGCCCGGGGAGGTGGCGGACCTGCGGCTCTACTCCGACCCAGAGGGGCCGGGTTGCGGGAGAAGCTGGCGGGGCTGTACGGCGTGACGCCGGGCCAGGTCTTTCTGTCCAATGGGTCGGACGACATTTTGAACTTCGCGTTCATGGCCTTTGGGGAGAAAGGCGCGGTATTTCCTTCCCTGACGTACAGTTTTTACCCTGTGTTTGCCAACCTCCATCAGGTGCCCTATGAGACGGTCCCCCTCCGGGAGGACTTTTCCGTGGATGTGGCGGGGCTGTCGGGAAAGGGAAAGCTCACGGTGCTGGCCAACCCCAACGCCCCCACGGGTCTGGCGCTGCCCCTGGATCAGGTGGAGGCCCTTGTGGCCTCCAATCCCGGCCATGTGGTGGTGGTGGATGAGGCCTATGTGGACTTCGGCGCCGCGTCCGCCGCAGCGCTGCTGGGTCGGTATGAGAACCTTTTGGTGGTGATGACCTATTCCAAATCCCGTTCCATGGCAGGGGCCCGCCTGGGCTTTGCCCTGGGCAGCCGGGAACTGATTGCGGATTTGGAGCGGCTGAAGTATGCCACCAATCCCTATAATGTGAACCGGCTGACCTTGCGGCTGGGAGAGGCCGCGGTGGATTCCGATCCTTACTTCCGAGCCAACGCCCGGCGGATCATGGCCACGCGGGACAAGACCGCCCGGGCCCTGCGGGAGATGGGCTTTCGCCTCCCGGATTCCCAGGCCAATTTTCTGTTTGTAACCCCCCCCGGATAGACGGGGCCCGGCTGTATCAGAAGTGCAGGGAGCGGGGCATTCTGATCCGCCATTTTTCCGACCCGGCCATTGCACAGTATAACCGGGTGACCATCGGCGCGGAGGAGGAAATGGAGACCTTCCTGACGATGGTGAGAGATATTCTGCGAGAGGAGGGCCTTTGATGCGGAAGAGCGAGATTGCCCGGAAGACCGGGGAGACAGAGATTACCCTTCAGCTGAACCTGGACGGCACGGGGCAGTATCAGATTCAAACCGGCGTGGGCTTTTTGGACCACATGCTGACCGGGTTTGCCCGCCATGGTTCCTTTGACCTCGCCGTGCAGTGCCAGGGGGATACCTGGGTGGACGACCACCACACCGTGGAGGATGTGGGGATCTGCCTGGGACAGGCCTTTGCCCAGGCCCTGGGGGACCTGCGGGGGGTGGAGCGGTTTGGACACAGTGTTCTGCCCATGGACGAGGCACTGATCCTGGCGGCAGTGGACCTGTCCGGCCGGGGATGCTCTGCTGGGATGTGCCCATGCCCACGGAAAAGGTGGGGACTTTTGACACGGAACTGGTCAAGGAGTTCTGGCTGGCCTTTACCCGCAAGGCCGGCTGCACCCTCCACCTGCGCAAGCTGGCGGGGGGAGAACAGCCACCACCTCATTGAAGGGGTGTTCAAAGCCGCCGGACGGAGCCTGAAGCAGGCGGTGGCCCGGACCGGACGGGATGAAATCCCGTCCACGAAAGGAAGTCTTGTATGATTGCAGTCATTGATTATGGCGTGGGGAACCTCTTCTCCCTCTGCCGTTCCCTGGAGGCCGTTGGGCAGACGCCGGTGGTCACCGGGGACCCGGCGGTGCTCCGCCGGGCCGATAAACTCTTTCTCCCCGGGGTGGGGGCCTTTGCCGACGCGGCGGAGAAGCTCCGCCGGACCGGGCTGGACCGGGTGATCCGGGAGGAAGCGGCCCAGGGCAAGCCCATTCTGGGCATCTGCCTGGGCATGCAGCTTTTGTTTGAGGAGAGCCGGGAGTTTGGCACTTGGCAGGGGCTTGGCCTTCTCCCCGGCAAGGTGGTGCCTATGGAGGGGTTGTTCCCCAGGCGTATAAAATTCCCCACATCGGCTGGAACGGCCTTCATTTTCCCGCCGGCCGGCGGCATCCCCTGCTGGCCGGGGTGGAGGAGGGGGACTGTGTGTATTTTGTCCACTCCTTTTATGCGGCTGAATGTGACGACGTGGTCATCGCCACGGCGGAATACGGAGCCCAGCTCACCGCCGCGGTGGCCCGGGGCAATGTCATGGGCTGTCAGTTTCACCCGGAGAAGAGTGGCACGGTTGGGCTGACGATCCTGAAAACCTTCTGTGAGGGGGAATGGTGATATGATACTCTTGCCTGCCATTGACCTTTTCGGCGGCCAGGCGGTCCGCCTGTACCAGGGGGATTACAACCAGATGACGGTATACGACCCGGACCCCCTGCACACCGTCCGCCAGTTTGAGCGGGCGGGGGCCACCCACCTCCACCTGGTGGACCTGGAAGGGGCCAAAACCGGCCGGACCACCAACCTGCCTGTCATCCAGCGCATCGCCGCCCAAACCAATTTGTTGATTGAGGTGGGGGCGGCATTCGCACCATGGACACCGTCCGGCGCTACCTGGAAGCCGGGGCCAGCCGGGTGATTTTGGGCACCGCTGCGGTCACCGACCCGGCGTTCACCGCCCAGGCAGTGGCCCAATATGGGGGAGAAAATCGCTGTGGGCGCCGACCTGAAGGGACGGCAAAGTGGCCATCAAGGGCTGGCTGGAGACCAGCCAGGACAGCTGGGAGACGTTTTTTGACCGTATGCAGGCCCTGGGGGTGCGGACGGTGATCTGCACGGACATCTCCGGGACGGGGCGATGAGGGGGCCAATCTGGCGCTCTATCGCACCCTGGCCAGCCGCTATTCCATGGACATCATTGCCTCTGGGGGGGTGTCCAGTCTGGAGGAGATCCGGGCGCTGAAGGAGGCGGGGGCCGCCGGGGCCATCATCGGCAAGGCCTACTATACCGGCGCCATCGACCTGGGCCAGGCCATTGCCCTGGGGAAGGAGGAGAACCATGATTACCAAGCGCATCATCCCCTGCCTGGACGTGAAGGACGGCCGGGTGGTCAAGGGGGTCAACTTTGCGGGCTCCAGGATGTGAGCTCGCCGGTGGAGCTGGCGGAATACTACACCCGGAGCGGGGCGGATGAGTTGGTTTTTACGACATCACCGCCTCCGCCGAGGGGCGGGGCCTGTTTCCCGACATTCTGCGCCGGACGCCAGCCGGGTGTTCATTCCCCTCACCGTGGGGGGCGGCATCAATACCCTGGAGGATTTCGACCGGGTGCTCAAGTGCGGGGCGGACAAGGTGAGCGTCAACCGGGGCCATCCGCAACCCGGACCTGATCCGTCAGGCGGCCCTGCGGTACGGCAGTCAGTGCGTGGTCCTCTCCGCCGATGTGAAGCGGGTGGATGGCAAGTTCCGGGTCTTTGGCCGGGGGGGCGGGATGACACGGGGATGGAGGCCATCGGCTGGATCAAACACTGTGTGGACCTGGGGGCCGGGGAGGTGGTGGTCAACTCCATTGACACCGACGGAGTCAAGGGAGGGTTTGACCTGGAGATGCTGGCCGCGGTGTGCCAGGCGGTGAAGGTACCCGTCATTGCCTCCGGCGGCGCGGGGCGGGCGGAGGACTTTGTCCGGCTCTTCCAGACCCTGCCCGGGGTGGACGCGGCCTGGCGGCCTCGGTGTTCCATTTTGGAGAGATTGCCATTCCCCACCTGAAGGCCCAGCTGCGGCAGGCGGGGATTTCGGTGCGATAAGATTGGGAGGAACCACCATGATTGACATGGAGAAACTGAAGTTTGACGAGAAGGGCCTCATCCCCGCCATTGTGGTGGATGGGACCAGCGGCCAGGTGCTCACCCTGGCCTATATGAACCGGGAGAGCCTGGCCATTTCCATCCGGGAGGAGCGGACCTGCTTCTGGAGCAGCTCCCGACAGGAACTGTGGCGGAAGGGGGAGACCTCCGGGGCGGTGCAGCACATCATCGACATCACCGCCGACTGTGACTGTGACGCCCTGGTGATCCGGGTGAACAAGGAGGGGCCCGCCTGCCATACCGGGGCGGAGTCCTGCTTCCACAACCTTCTGTTTGAGAGCCGGGAGAACGCAGCCTTTTCCCTCCAGGGTTTGATGGAACTGCTCCAGGGCCGAAAGGACCAGCCCCAAGAGGGGTCCTACACCTCCTACCTTTTTTGACAAGGGACTGGACAAAATCCTGAAAAAGGTGGGGGAGGAGGCCACCGAGGTCATCATCGCCGGCAAGGCGGAGGACAGGAAGGAGACCGTCTATGAGATTGCCGACCTGGCCTACCACGTGATGGTCCTCATGCTCCAGCTGGGCATCTCCCTGGAGGATGTGGGGCGGGAGCTGGCCTCCCGGCACGTCATTGACAAGAAGGTCAAGCAGGAAAAGATGACCTAAGGCAAGGCAGAGCAAAAAAACAGCGTTTCGCGGAGAAAGCGAAACGCTGTTTTTCTGTACGGTGATCCGGCGCGTCATTGGTTGGAAAGTATACGGCGTAAGTCCGACAGGATGGTCTCAGGACTGGGAGAGGCGATGGAATACCAAGTGGAGTCATAACCGCGGCTGCAACGATTGATGTCTGATGTACCAAGGGTACAGTATAGAGATTCATTTTGGGAGTCTCCAATACTGAAATAAATTGCAACTCTTGATAAGGAAAAATGGCGCTTATCAGAGAATGGCTTCCGGCGCATCGTGCACTGATGCAGGTACTCTAATATCTCCTGTTCAACGTCGTCGCTGATGGAGATATCAAGGGGAATGCTGTCGGGATTGCCAAAATCGGGGTTTACCATGATCCATTCAATTTTTGAAGAATCTGGATGGGATACGATGGGGACTGGAATAGAGAAGAAAAGGATCACGGCAATGACGAGGGCGAGGCAGACAAAAGAAAAATTTTTTCATGTCAAACACCTCCTACAAGGGACGACACAGGTCGCGGTTTGGCAGGATTTCATCTGTCACTTCATTATACCTTGGCCACACAGGGGGCGCAAGGGTGACATGGACCATGAGAAGTGGATTTTGGGGATTCTGTGATCTGCCCTGTGTATTTTCCTTATTTTTTTGCCCTTATGAGATAATCGTAAGGGAAATAAGGAAAGTTTTATTTAGTCATTGCCTGCCACTTTATCAAGTAACCTTGCAGATTCCCGCTTGGCTTTTCTTGTAGAGTGTGCATAGACATTCATGGTGGTACTGACATCTGAGTGCCCTAACAGTTCCTGCACATCCTTTGGTGCTGCTCCATTTGCCAGAAGGTTGCTTGTGTAGGTGTGTCGCAACTGGTGAAAATGAAATCCTTCAAATCCATCCAGTTTCTGAGCAATCTTCCTGCAAACAATTCCTAACGTGCTTGGCAGTTCCAAACTTCCATCCGGTCTTAAGCAGACAAAGGATATTTCCTTATAATCTTCTGGAACATTCTCTGTTCCGTCCAGATGATAGAACTCATAGTAAACTCTGTTTTTGTCTTTTACTTCTCTGTAGTAGTTTTTATGGTAAAGTTCTCCGTACTGCATTCGGTTTTTAAGTTGTTCCTTTCGGGCATTGCGAAGAATCTCTGCCAGTGTATCTCCAAAATCAACAATCCTTACCTTTTTTCGTTTGGTTGGTCCGATGATATTCTTGTGCCTTGAACCATCATATCGGATACTGCGTCTGATTGTAAGGCACTGTTCTTCAAGATTCACATCCTGCCATGCCAGACCACAGGCTTCACCGATACGAAGTCCTGCATAATAAGCTATCTGGATTGGAAGTATTGCCGGTGGATTGTAATTCTGTAGAAATTCAATCAGTCTTTCATAATCCTCTCGTGGAATTGGCTGTATATCGCCATCCATGTCATCATCGGAAAACAGGTCAACCTCATCCGTCTGGTATTTCAGCTTAATATACTGCATCGGATTGAAAGTGATATATTGCTTTGGTGATACTGCAAATCGGAATGACTGCTGTAATACTGCCGAGAAAGAACGAATGTAATCTTTGCTATAACCTTTTCTTTCTGAACCATCTGGATAAGTGCCACCAAAGGAAAGCAGATCGAAGAAGGCTTGTAAATGCTCAGATGTTACATTTTTCAACTTTCTCTCTGAAATTGGATGCTTCTTGATGTTGGTAATGGCACCGAGGTAATTCTGGACTGTCCCATTACTGAGCGTACCGGTCTTTAATTCTTCCTCTGCCCATATATCAAGTAATTCTCCAATTGTAATATTTTCCGACTTTGCAATGAATTTCTTGCTTTCGTAATCGTCCATTGCCTGACGGAGCAGTTTTTCCGTTTCACTTTTACTTTCTGTTCCAGCGTATTCTTTCTGAACCAGATTGCCGCTTGCATCTTCTACATAGAAGCGGTAGTACCATTTCTTTCCTTTTTTTCTTACAGATCCTTTTGCCATAATCGTGTGTCTCCTTTCGATATCAGACAATCGGAACTGATGAAATGCTTCTTGCGTGTAAGTATATCATAACTCCGGTTGTCGTTCTATACCGAATCGGAATCCTCATACAAAACTTCTGATAAAAGATTTTCAAGCCTTTGTTCTGCCATTTCCGGTTTCTTGGAATAAAGCCTTACGATATCTGCCATGTCGTTAAAGGCATTAACAGTGTGGGTGATCTCCCGGAGAAACATAATCTCGTTATATTCATCATTCGATTCAAACCCCATTACTTTTGCAATATCAGCTTCATTCGTGTTGCCCTTGTAATTCTTGCAGGCAAACTGGAATGATTCCAGAAACAGGTTATATTGCTTTAACATCAACAGCAGTAAATCTTTGGAAAAAGCATCTTCCTTTTTACTAAGGTCGAGAGGTAACTGTTTGAGAATATCGCCCATTGCATCACGAATCTGTAATTCTTTCTTATCCGTAATATCGGTTTCGTATTCATCGGTTTCCCCTCTGAGCCATTCAATAGATACATGAAGTGCTTCCGAAAGACCTTCCAGCACCATCTTTTTGGTATTGTCAATCGAACCATTCTCATAACGCAGGATTGTGGAAGCTGTAACTCCCATCTTCTCTGCAACATAAGGCTGTGTCAGATTTAATTCCAGACGACGCTGTTTTGCCCTGCTGCCTATCAGCTTGCGTAGTTCTTTATCTTTCATGCTGATTGCCTCCTTTTTCGGTATGTATGAATTATAGCATGTACCTCACATAATTGCAATATGCAATATAATAATTATTTTTAAAATTTCATAACGCTTGACAACACAATATAAAACTGCTATACTAACAGCACAACAAAAATTGCATAATGCAATTTATAAGGAGGTGACAAGATGACGGAAAGAAAGATTGCATTATCCATCGAGGAAGCAGCCGACTATACAGGAATTGGCAGAAACACTTTGAGAAAGCTGGTTGAATGGAAGAAGCTTCCGGTATTAAAGGTCGGAAGAAAAGTCCTTATTAAAACTGACATTCTGGAAAAGTTCATGGAAGCCAACGAGGGGCGTGATCTGAGGGATAAAGGAAATGTAAAAGCTGTCACAAGAAATGTGGCAACTTAAAAAGGCGGCTTCCTAAGAAACCGCCAAAGGTTCTATCAGACCGAAGCCATGATATACCTACACGCAAGAGGATTATACCATGTGCTAAGAAAGGATGAAGACGATATGGCGAAATCAACAAAGACTTATGAAGAAAGAATACGTGCATTAGAGAAAAAGGAACAGGAAAGCATTGAAGCTACAAAAAAGCTCATTGCACAGCGGAAGGAACTGGAAAAGCGAAAGAAAGCAGAGGAAAGTAAAAAACGAACCCACAGGCTCTGTCAGATTGGTGGCGCAGTGGAATCGGTTCTTGGCTGTCCGATTGAGGAGGAAGATTTACCAAAGTTGATAGGCTTCTTAAAAAGGCAGGAAACAAACGGGAAGTTTTTCTCAAAAGCGATGCAGAAAGAATTAGTTACAGACATGGAGGAAGTGTAATGGCGGAGGGAGTGGGTTTTCCATTCCCTTCATTGCCTTTGAATGAAGGGCGCACTTATGGACAACCAGAGGTCGTCCTTATAAGTTTGCCACAAGTGGCAACCGGTCTGCGCTTACGCTTGCCGGGCTCGTTCCGTCGGCGGGGCTTTCAGCCAGACCTGCTCATGCCGCAGGGGGCACTCTTGCGCAGAGGGCGTTCCGACAGCTTCACTTCTGCCAAACCAGAAGAAGATGCTGTCGGAAATCAATGCCGGATACGGCAGAAAGGGGGAATCGTATCATGGCGATATTTCACTTTACAGTAAAGATTGTCGGGCGCAGTAAAGGAAAATCTGTCATATCCGCATCGGCATATCTTAATGGAGATGTGATGAAGAATGAGGAAACAGGCAGAATCAGTTACTATACTTCCAAAAAGGAAGTCGTCTACACCAGTCTGATGATGTGCGAAAATGCACCTCCTGAATGGCTGCATGTACCGGAAGAAAATATAAAAAGGTTTCAACAGTCTATCCGTTATAAAAGAGCGGATGATAAAGATGCCGCACTGGAAAAGTTTAAAATCACATTTCAGAAACAGCGTCTATGGAATGAGGTATTGAAGATAGAAAAAAATGCAGATGCACAGCTTGGACGCTCATTTGAATTTTCCCTGCCGAAAGAATGGAGCAGACAGGAACAGATTGATTATACAACCGAATATATTCAAAAGACTTTCGTGGATAAGGGAATGTGTGTCGACTGGAGCATACACGATAAGGGCGATGGAAACCCACATGTGCATTTACTTGTAACCATGCGACCATTCAATCTGGATCATTCATGGGGCAGCAAAGAAGTCAAGGACTGGGATTTTGTCAGAGATACTGACGGAAATATCGTGGTTGATGAATCCCACCCGGACTGGTGGCAGGATAAGAAAAATCCTGACCGGCATGGAATCCGCATTCCGGTACTTGATGAAAACGGAGTACAGAAAGTCGGGGCAAGAAACCGAAAACAATGGAAACGGGTTCTGACCGATGCTACCGGCTGGAATAATCCAAAGAATTGTGAGTTATGGCGAAGCGAATGGGCTGGGATGTGTAACCGGCATTTATCCATAGACAATCAGATTGACCACCGCTCTATGAAAGACAGGGCAAATTAAAAATCCCTACGATTCATGAGGGTGCGGATGCAAGAAAGATTGAGGAAAAATATCTCACCGGACAGATATGGAATGGTTCATGGAAGGTAGAGGAAAACCAGATGATTAAAAAACAAAATGCACTACTGCAAAAGGTAATCACAACCTTTGGTAAGGTATCCGGTGCATTGTCAATATGGAAGGAGTGGTTGAATGACATTAGAAGAAAGCAAAGAAGTAATTCCCATGATGGAAGCAATGATTACACAGATAGAGGAACAGCAGAATATCATGGCAGAGATGCTTCAGGAAATACAGGAAAAGGACGAGAAGCTGATGTGCTTTCAGGAGAAGGAAGAACGATTGCAGCAATTAGAGAGCGAATTATCAGAACTGCTTCAAATCTTGCCGGATACAGAAGAACTGTTGATACTTCTGGAAGAAAAGACAGACCAGATACAGAAACTTACAGACGAAAATCAGCAATGGCAGGAATTGGCACAGAAATTAAACAGCGAGAACCGGCTATTGCAGAAACAGAACAGCGAATTACTGAACTTGAACAGCAATTAGAGAAAGGAAGGTCGATTGATGAACGAATTAAGAAACTCAAAGAGCGACGATCAACTGGAAGAGTTGCTTCTGCTGACAGAGCAGATGCAGGAAGAACTCGACCAGAAAGACAGGACTATCCGGGAACTGAAAATGCAGCTCGACGAATCGCTGACCTTGAACGAGAAGTTAAACAGCGAGAACAAAGCAGGGAACATTCAAGCCTTAAAGAACGACTTGAGGAAAACAAAAGAATTGTTGCAGAGCGAGAAAGAGAAAACGCTCACCGCCAAAGGACATGATAGAGGAATGTCGAGATAAGCTAAGGCAGGCAGAACAGGAACGGGACTATGCACTCTCTCATCTGAAAAAGTAAGGAAAAGTATGATACACAGAGAGAAAAACTGGCAGGCAGATATAAAGCAAAAACAGTTATGTATGAAGCATTGATATTTCTGCTGATATGGTATTCCGTATCAACTACTCTTTTTCAGATGATACTGTCAAAAATCTTTATTTCTGATTGCGTGGTATTCTTTGATACACTCGCCACTTTTATACAGACCATTGCAGGGTGGATTATACTGACAGGAAAGAACATAGCACAGATTAGTAATGGAATATCCAATCCTGTCGTTGCCGGAATTGTATATTGGCTGATAAGAATACTGATCTGCGGTGGATGTTTGGTGGGTGCTGGAATACTTGTAGCATTTATAGAGATAAAGATTGCAGAGTTATATAAGAAGTGCTGTTGGGATATGATTACCATAATGGTAATACTTATAAGCATGGCAACAGCTATCTACTTTGGGAAGTGGATAAAGACAACATTGCCAATCAATCTGCTATTTCTCTTATTATTCGTGCAACTGGTATATGTTGGAATCAGGTGGTATGTCAGATGCACAGATTTTGATGCGGAATTATATGATGGAACGTTTTTTAGAACGAATTTCTTTATCAGAGTATAAAAACCAGTTTATATTAAAAGGTGGAATGCTTGTGGCGGCAATGGTTGGTCTGGATGCCAGAGCTACTATGGATCTGGATGCTACCATAAAAGGCACTAATGTTAGTGTGGAGGATGTAGAAATGATTATATCCCA